>Ga0222626_1000622_pt1 | contig 19245 bp, 14 predicted proteins | sample AntAcemetageno91_FD_179862 | JGI IMG/M metagenome (GOLD analysis project Ga0222626, IMG submission 179862) | Saline water microbial communities from Ace Lake, Antarctica - #91 | ecosystem: Environmental > Aquatic > Non-marine Saline and Alkaline > Saline | place: Antarctica: Ace Lake | collected...
GATGTTCGGAGTTGGAAGCTGTGCCCGCCGTAGCTTTAGCGAAGGCTGGTTCGACGCCCTGCCCGCCATAGCTTTAGCGAAGGCTGGTTCGAAGTTCAGATTTCACTCTTAAGCCATTCCCTCCTCTTCCCGTCGCCTCCCCCTACCATCCCCCCCCTCCTCCTCCTCCCCCACCGCCACCGGATGAGCCTCCGCTGCTTCCGGAACTCGAGCCCGGCGAGCGGGAGGAGGAAGAGATGGCCCCGGTCAGAGAACCGCTCAGGGATGAGATCATACCGTCCGCCCCAGTAATCCGGGTCAGGCGGCCGCTATACCAGGAGGGATGATATTCCGTCTCTCCCCGGCCAGCCCGGTCTAGAATCCCGGCGAACTGCTCGGCCCACTCCTGCTCCACATCCAAGGCCAGGGCATAAGGTAGATAGCACTCAAAGAGCTCCGGGGTCCGGTCCGGAGGATTGAGGAGATTGAGACGGTCTTTCTCCGCGATACTTAAAAACATCTTAAACCCATCAACCCCATCAAGCAGTCTCCTCCCCGCCCAGGTCGGGGCCTTGAGGAGATGATAAAAGAAACAGTTGACTAATACCGAGAGGAATATGATCACAAGGATCCAGGAGGGAAAATTGCTGAGCAGGCCATATATAACAAAAATTTCGACAGCCAGGAAGACCAGCGCCATAAAACTTAAAATGAGCGGCCCCATCAATAACGCCCGGCTCCAGCCGGAGGAGCCAAAATATTCTCTCCAGCTATCAAGCGCCTGTTTTATGATCATCACCACTCCAAAAGACCATCCGGTAATCCAGAGCGTGAAGACGAGCGCTCCGATATAGCCGGAGATAATGATGCTGAGGATGCAGATGAGAATGGAACCGATCAGCCCGATGATGAAATACCACCGGTTGGTCACGAAGTATTTCTTCTCGTACTTCCGCCGGAGGCCCGCCTTCAATCCCGAGAGCGCGGCCTGAATCTTCCGGTGATTTTTCCGTTTCAATTCTATCTCGTCACCGGAGCCGAAGAGCGAATTAATAACTTTTTTCTTCTCTCCGCTCAATCCGGACCTGCCGTCTCCCAGCAGTGATAGAGAGAAAACTCCTTTTGTCTGACTGATTTTGATCCGGTCTTTGACGGCCAGATCAATAATCGCCACCGCCAGAGTTTGTGCGTCGAACCCCATCCGCTCGATATAACGAAGCGCGGCCGGAGAGAGATCCTTCGGCGGCTGGTAGAGGGGAATAATTGTCCCCGGAGAAGGGTCTTTTCCCACCCTTACCCAGACAATCAGATAATAGACGATCAGAACCATCAGACCACCCACTCCCAGGGCGATCCCCTTATTATCCAGGATATAATCAATCTTCTCCCGGCCCTGATCCGGTTCTTCCAGATAGCCCTTGGGCCAGGCCGCGACCAGAGTCATCCCTTCTTCCGATCCCAACCCCCGGGTAGTCCGATACCGGATGGCGCTGGACCGATCGATCGAAGCGGTAAAGTCTTTCCCCTTCGCCCCGAAGGGACCGGTATATCCATCCATGGTACGAAGCCTCCCGGACGCGCCGGCAGGAAGGGTGACGGTGGCGGAGACCCGTTCGATGGGAAACTCCCAGCCGTTACCGGTCACATTCCAGTAAAGCTCATCAAAGTTCTCGAAGAACCCGATCTGCCGATCGGTGGTATAGGTCAGTCGGTAGGTATGTACTCCGGGTGGGAGGAGACTATCCTTATCACCCATATATATCCGGACGCCGTTCGAGCGGGAGTTGAGGTGAGATGGTTCCGGGTGGCCGTCCCGAAGTACCTCCCGGAGGTCAAACCCGACCCGCCGGCGGAGACCGGCCCGGGTCTTATAGCTGGTGGGAAAGTCGCGGTAGATCCCATGTTTGATCTCTTTCCCTTCGCTCCGCACCCGGATCGTCTCCCGAACAGTCAGGGACGCGTCCGGATGAACGGTAATCCTGCTGTCATAATCGAGGATCCTCTCATCCGCTAATCCGGGAGAAACAATACTCCAGCCAGCGAGTAGCAAGAAGAGCAGGAGGAGATAAGAGCTGATCTGTTTTAGCGATAGCATATCCGTTAGTCCTTTTTCGGAATTTCAATAAGTCAAACCGCCAAAATAGAAAGACATATAATTTCACCGCAGAGACGCAAAGAACGCAGAGAAAAATAAAAATACTACCTTATATATTTGAAAACATTCGGCTAACCGAAGGATTAAATACACCAACGCTGTGGGAGGGTTTTACACCCCCGATTGCCGGGCACACTCGATCAAGGTTGAAAACCTCTCCCACAGAACTTATCCCCAATTTACCGAATGTTTACATATATTTAATTGGGTTATAGCTTTTTCGCACTATCTAAATAAAATAGTTTTTTACCATCATCTATTTTTTCCCTCGATTAATACTTCGGGTAGGGCAAAAAACAATGATTATATCAAGCGCTGAACCGTCATCACAGGAGAATTATACAGTATATTTGTATTTTTGTAAAATCACCGAGTGTCTTTTTAGATCACTTCTGGGGTCTATGAGCTTTTAGAGATCCAGTTTTACCCATTAAATCAAATTTCTAAAAACAATAATAATACTTGCATTATTTAAGTTTAAGGTGCATTCTAATATACGTTGTAAAATAAGGTAATACTTTAGCCTAATGTGTTACAAATTAAGAACTTTTGGAGGAAAGAGATGATGAAGAATGCATCTTTAATGGTTTCAATAATATCTCTCAGTGTTTTTTTAATTGTGAGTTACACCATTCCGGCCGCTGATTTTAACGGGGATGGGACGAACGATATCGGGATATTCCGTCCCACCTCCGGTCTCTGGGCGATCCGGGGAGTGACGCGGGTTTATTTCGGTTCTTCTGGTGATAATCCGATGCCCGGAGACTATAATGGCTTGAGGCGCGGATGGGGGACTATGCGGCCGGCTCAGCAGCCAGTGGAGCGAACCAGCCTTGGTAAAGCGGACTAGAGCGAATGAGCCTTTCATCCGGGAGCCGAAAAGTTCAAAGATTATCCTGTTCTCAAGCCAGGAATCCAGACGATACTCCCCCCGGTCCCATACTGATATCATACCGGGGCCGAACTTGCTCTTCACCACCTTCCCCTCGAATCCGGCGGCGGAGAGGTTGAAAAGACCAACCTCGAGAGCCAACCGCTGTCTCTCTCCCTTCTCCGGCAACCCTTTCGGCACCGCCCAGCCTTTTAAAACCCCGTCCTTCTCCAGACGGAGGTAATACCGAATCCCCCCATTACTCAATTTGCACTCCTGAATAACAAATTTCATTTTGCAGAACTCTTTTATAAATATAAAGTATCAATCCAAGAACTTAGCTTCACAACTTTTTTTGCACCTGATTAACCTGATTTCTCTGATTTTTCAGGTTAATCAGGTAAATCAGGTGCTAAAATATTCATCAGGTTAATCAGGTGCCAATTTATTGAAATTTAGAAGCAGTAAATTAGCCACAGAGGCACTAAGACACTGAGAAATATTCAAAAAACAAGAAAAACCGTAGTTATTACGTCTTCACTTCTTTTCTTTGTGCCTTGGTTTCTTGGTGGCAAGAAGTTGCGAAGCTACATTCTCTAGAAGCTGCCCATCAGGGATAAAGATTGAAGATCAATTCCTTCTTCGTCTTCTATACCGTCAAAGCGTCTCCATTCAGCGCTCACCGCTAAATACTTTATAATCTGAAACCGGACGCCGGCGCCATAGACCAGGTTAATCCCATCTTCATCATATCCGGATCTGGTGCCGATCAACGCGGGATCAGATGAGGTATTAATCTTCAGAGTAAAATCATGATCCCAATAATGAACTCCCCCCCGGCCGAAGAGTTCAAACCCCCAGGGAAGGGGAATATTCAACAGCGCGGAAAGGACTGCCGCGCGATATTTTGACTCGATAGAACCGCTCAACGTGTCGGTTGGGGTCATTGCATCAAACCGTCCGCCAACTTCACCCAGGTTAATGTAGGCGGCTTCTATCGCGCCATATACGCAGAAGCGGTAGCCGACGAAGACTGAATAACTGACGTCGCCATCTTCCTGCGACCCACCGGCGGATACTGCCGGAATACCGTCTCCGCGAAGTGTCCTCAGAACCAGTTCTGAGCGGTCATGCCCTACAACTTCCACTTCGGTCTTGCCGATCTCCAAGCCAAGATACCATCCCGATAGACTATCCGTGGATGCTACCACGCCCGGTGCTCCCAGAATGAACAAACCGATGAGAAAGAGGACTGCTCTCATTATCCGGGGTTAGTATTTTGTCGCCTTCTTCTCCTTCTTTAACTTTCGCTTCTCCTTCAGGCTTAAAGCCGGTTTCTTCTTGGCACTTTTCTTCGCCAGATTCTTATCTTTACTCATAGCTTACCTCCATCTTTCAGATTGTAAGCTTTCAGTGAACCCCGTCTCTCGTAGTGGCTGCCTTTAGGCTGCCACACGATGGCGACCTGAAGGTCGCCGCTACGAGCACGAGGCGACGTGGTTTACTGAAAGCTTACTTCAGATTAACCCATTTTACCATTTGATCCTGTTGATAAATGTGAACTTGTATTTTTCCCCCCTATTGTATCAGCACTTCAAAGATCCACAGTTTTGCGGAGCAGACCATAAAATACATAGAATGGCTCAATTTATCTGTTAATAAGATTACCAGATAATACAATCCCCGTCAGCCCAAATTATATTGCCGAATTATATTGCCACCACTTCTCATTATTGCTTTCCATTTCTCCCGGTGATAGTATTCTGGCATAATGACTAAGGAGATTTACCTGTGCTACCTGAAAGATTACACCCAAAAGATATTGGACCTGATCGGGAATATGTCAACGATCCAACTGAAGATGGTTAGAAGGGAGCAGCAAAATGGATAAAACTATAAGTAAGATTTCCCACGCGGTAGGAATTATAATCAACAGCAAAATGGAGGGAAAATACTCTCTTGAAACTATCCGTAGAGTCCAGCTACTAAATATTATTAGTCTCACCGGTATATTTTTCATCGTCCCACTCGGTATAGTGGCGTATGTCCAAGGGAATATACCTCTTGGAGTTTTGGATCATTTTGCGGCGATAGCCTTGATATCCAACCTATTCTATTTAAGAAGAAGTCATAATTATCAATTCGCGTGTTCTTTTGGAATTACAATCGCCGCAATACTGTTTTTTTACCTTCTGGTTACCGGAGGGGTTCATAATACGGCTCATGTCTGGTACTACACGTTTCCGCTCTTTTCATCATTCCTTCTTGGCTCAAAGAAGGGGGCATTGGCAACAACAATACTTTTTTTGCTTGCCATTGTATTCTTTGCCGTCGATCTCAAGTCCCCTTATCTAACCCATTACTCGAAAGATTTTGTAATACGATTTATTCCTTCCTTTCTGGTTGTTTTTATATACTCCTATGCGTTTGAATATCTCAGGGAAAATACCCAGAAAAAATTATCTTCCAAGAACGATGAGTTGAATAGAACAATAATTGAACTGAAAGAGATCGACACCAAGCTGCGAAGAACTCAGGAAGAGTTGGAGAACAGAGTGGAAGAACGTACGGCAGAATTATTAAAAGCAAATATTGCTCTTAAAAATGAAATAAAAGTGAGGGAACAAGCCGAGCAGGAGCGCCGGGGACTTGAAACTCAACTGGCGCATGCTAAAAAAATGGAAGCAATCGGCACCCTGGCGGGTGGTGTAGCTCATGACCTCAACAATGTCTTGAGTGCGGCGGTGAGTTATCCTGATTTATTATTGATGGATCTGCCGGAAGATAGTCCCCTGAGAACACCAATTTTAGAGATTCAAAAGTCGGGTGAAAAAGCGGCTGCGATTGTGAATGACCTGTTGACACTGGCAAGAAGAGGCATTGTCGCCACAGAAGTTACAAATCTAAATCAAGTTATAAATAGCTATCTTGAATCCCCGGAGTTTGAAATGCTGATAGAATTTCATCCTGATGTTACTATTAAAAGCAAGCTGGAGAAGGACCTGCTGAATATTATGGGCTCACCTTTTCATCTATCTAAAACCGTCATGAACTTAGTTAATAATGCCGCGGAGGCACTATCTGATGGCGGCAAGATATTCATATCAACTGAAAACCGGTATATTGATAAACCAATAAAAGGTTATGATAATATCCAGAAAGGCGATTATGTCGTCTTTTCAATATCAGATGCCGGAACAGGGATTGCAGCAGGAGATCTAGAAAGAATATTTGAACCTTTCTTCTCGAAAAAAATGATGGGGAGAAGCGGAACAGGCTTGGGCCTGGCTGTCGTCTGGGGAGCAGTGAAAGATCATAACGGATATATTGATATTCAGAGCACTGAAGGAGAAGGAACAACATTTACTCTCTATTTTCCGGCAACCAGAGAAGAAATTGGAAGTAATAAAAGAATCCGGCCCATAGAAGAATACCGGGGAAATGGTGAGTCAATTTTGGTGGTGGATGATATCGAAGATCAGCGGGAAATTGCCTCTGAGATACTAAAAAAATTAGGCTATTCAGTAATGTCAGCATCAAGTGGTGAAGAAGCGTTTGATTACCTGAAGGACAATTCGGTGGATCTATTGGTTCTGGATATGATAATGGACCCCGGGATTGATGGTCTCGAGACTTATAAAAAAATCCTTGTTCTCCACCCTAATCAAAAGGCAATTATTACAAGTGGTTTCTCCTCAACCACCCGGGTCAAGGAGGTACAGAGAATTGGCGCGGGAGCATATATTAAAAAACCATACACTCTAGAGAGTATAGGAATGGCCGTTAAAACCGAGTTGGAGAAGAAATAAGCAAGCAGAATTTTCCAAGCTATACATTCTTCGTGCCCATAGTGCTCTTCGTGGGAAAAAAATAGTTGCCGCGCAACCACACTCACCTTTTGACAACCGGAAACATAAAAGCAATATTCGGCTGGGCGCTCTACGACTGGGCTAACTCGGCCTTTGCCACTACGGTGATGGCCGGTTTCTTCCCGCTCTTCTTCAAGAACTACTGGTCCGCCGGGGCCGATACCGCCCTCAGCACCGCCCGACTGGGACTGGCCAACTCGATCGCCGGGATCTTGCTGGCGCTTATGGCACCGCTTCTGGGAGCGATCGCTGACCGGGGTTCTGCCAGGAAGCGCTTCCTCATCTTCTTTGCCTACCTGGGCGCGGTGATGACCGTTTTGCTCTGCCTGGTCTCACGGGGGAACTGGCCCCTGGCCGTCCTTCTCTATATCATCTCCGTGATCGGATTCTCGGGGAGCAATATCTTTTACGACGCGCTCCTCCCGGCGGTAGCCCGGAAATCAAAACTTGATACCGTCTCGGCACTCGGTTACGCGCTGGGCTACCTGGGAGGCGGACTCCTCTTCGCCTTCAATATCTGGATGGCGCTGAAGCCTGAAATCTTCGGCTTTGCCGATCAGGAGGCAGCGATCCGATTCTCATTTCTGACTGTGGGGATCTGGTGGGCCCTCTTCACTATCCCGCTGCTCTGTTTCGTGAAGGAGACGCGAAATCCGGGACGGTTGGCAGACTGGGCAGCGGTCCGGGCTGGGATCGGACAGATGAGACGTACCTTCCGGGAGATACGGCAAATGAAGACGGTCTTCCTATTTTTAGCCGCCTACTGGCTCTATATCGACGGCGTGGATACGATCGTTAGGATGGCGGTCGATTACGGGAGTTCTCTCGGCCTCGCGCCGGAATCGCTGATCCAGGCGCTCCTACTGACCCAGTTCATCGGCTTTCCGGCCGCACTGGCTTTCGGATATCTGGGGAAACGGATCGGCGCCCGGCGCGGAATACTGATCGCCCTGGGAGGCTACATCCTGATCACCGTCTGGGGTACCTTTCTCCGGTCCTCTTTTGAATTCTACATCCTGGCGGCAGCGATCGGCCTGGTCCAGGGAGGCATCCAGGCGCTGAGCCGATCGTACTACACCCGTCTGATACCACTGGAGAGATCGGCCGAGTTCTTCGGTTTCTATAATATGATCGGAAAGTTCGCGGCAGTCCTCGGTCCTCTGGCCGTGGGAGGAGTTACACTCCTGGTCCGTTCCCTGGGAGCGGAGAGCACCATTGCCGCCCGGGCAGGGATTGCTTCGATTGTTATATTTTTTCTGGCGGGGGGAGGAATATTTATTTCCTTAAAAGACTGAACATCGAACCAGCCTTCGCTAAAGCTACGGCGGGCACGGCGCTCAACTTCGAACATCGCATTAGTATTGGCAAATTGGTCACAGTCAACTGTCAACCGACAACTGTCAACTTTTCAACCGTCAACTTTCTATAAACCCCGTCGGCGCTGCCGGGGAAGGCTGAAGTCATCACCCAGGTTGCGGGAGATATCGTTAGCCGACTTCACGTCATACTCGTCGCCCTCATCCTCGTCCGGATAGAAGATAAAGCTTCGGGAACACCCCCGGAAATCGTTGTAACTGATCTTGTTATCGACCACGGAGAGTTCTCCTGTGTAGCCGCCGGGACCATCATATATTTCTACCCCGCAGGCACGTTCGTAACCGCCAAGACGAATCCGGTTGTGCACCACTTTATTCTCCCTGACCATTCCATTGTAATAGGATGCCAATATAATCCCGGGTGTCGAATAGCGGTTATCCGGGATCTCGGGGTCAACGACCCTGTTAAAAGCGACCAAGTTATTACTAGCCTCCCGGCCAATATACTCTCCGATTATGATCCCGTCCCCGCCGTCGGGGAATCCTTCAATCCGGTTGTGGACGATCCGCCAGCCATTACCATTATAGTTTATGATACCGTCGAAGCAGTTGTTGATCGTCAGGTGGCTGACCGTAACATCATCAGCGCCCCGGCTGTAGATCCCATAGCATAGCTCATCATTACCTTCGATGGTAAAATGTATAATCGATGCCCCGTCGCCCCCGGCCAGGATGTCCAGCCGGAACGCGGTCCGGGAGAGAGGCGATCCCGGCATCCAGGGAACACCCTCAACGATGCGGGCCTGCCCCAGTCCCCGGATGGTTACCCGTTTGTTGACAACCGCGCCCACGTAATCCCCGGGAGAGACCAGTACCTGGTAACCGTCACCGGCAGCGTCAACCGCCCCCTGGATAGTCGGGTAGTCGGCCGGAACCCGGATGACATTCTTAGCCGGGGTATCAAAACAGAAGATAAAGAAAAAAACCACAACCATACTCAATAGTCCAAACTTTGTTTTTATCACCGGTCACCTCCTTAAAGTTGTATGTTCCTTTTTTAAAATATAGATTATAAAACCAGGTATGTCAAGCTATATTCTAATATTTTTCCATAATATTTCTTATCATACACCAGTGTAGTATTCCAAATCTAGCTGTTCAGGCAAACTATAATCATCTTAACTATTTATACCCAAGCATATTACGTCTATATATATGAAATTATCCGATTAGTGCTCCAACGACACCCTGGAAACAGATAGTATTTATACGGTGTATAGTATTTATACACTTTTTGCTCATTTAACGCCGAAAATGAATTTTAAAAATTGGGGGAGGTTAATTGAACCCACTAGATAGACCTTTTTCATCAGTAAGACGAGATCGGTGGTCAAATTTTGAGTGGGGAACCGGTAGCCGCCGGGATCGATCTCTTAACCTACGCCATCCAGCTCGATTCTACCGCCAAGGACATCTCCAGTCTGAGTTACAGCGCACAGCCGTACCAATCCTTTATGCCCGCCGCCAACGCGGTGGTCCTGGCGGCGGAAGATCTGCTTCAGAAGGGATAAGTAAATTATCTGGTTGGAGTTACTTTTGTACGGTACAGCTATCTTTTCCCGCGGGGGTGCTTGCGGGGATGGAGGAGGATTGATCCTATCGCGCCGGCGATCACCAGGACAATCCCGGCCACCGTTAAAATATCCGGGATCATATCCCAGAAGATCCAGTCGATCAGCCCAGCGAAGATTACGCCGAAATACATAAACGGCGAGACTGTTGTCACCGGGGCCAGACCGAGCGCGAGAACCAGGAATAACTGGATGCCGAGAAAACCCGACCCGATCGCCAGGAGATAGAACCACTGGGACCCGGCCGGGGTTTGCCAGACCGGGATGGCCAGCAGTCCGGAGATGATGGTGGTCATCAGGAAGACATAGAAGAGGGTAACATCTGTCCTCTCCTCTCCGCTACTCTCCAGACGCCCCAGGATAATGTCGTCAAAGGCGACCGCCACTCCGGAGAGGAGAGCGATCAGATCAGCCGGTTGATGGAAGATAGCGCTGCTCGGCTTGAGGATCATAATGATCCCGATAAAGCCGAGCGCGATCGAGAGCATCAGCTTGAGATCGATCCTGGTTCTGAACCAGAAAAAGCAGATGACCGGTATAAAGAGCGGTGCCGAAGTGTTGAGGAGGACCCCATTGACGGTTGGTATACTCCTGACTGCCAGGTAGAGGAGATATGATGTAAGAAAACCCACAACTCCCTGGGTGATCTGCAATCCGGGGTGTTTTGTGGCCAGGCTGAACTTCCGGATCCCCTGTCTCAGGTGCCAGATAACTATCGCGGTCAGGGGGATCAGACTCTCGAAGAAGACAATGACCGGTGTAGGAAGCCTGGTATCTGAGACTCCCTTAACCAGAGCACTGCAGACTGCGACAAAGAGAAATGCCGTGATCATGCAAATTACGCCGCGGGAGATGTGCCGGGGAGTTTCCTGTTTTTCTATGTTCATCTATTTTTTCTCTTTTCTTGAATTCAAATATCACGGACGCGATACAATCGAAACCAATACAGAAAGACACGGATAAAAACTGAAGATCGAGCCAGCCTTCACTAAAGCTACGGCGAGCACGGCGCCGAATGCTAAACTTGGAACATCGCATTAATATCGGCAAATTGGTCGCCGTCAACTGTCAACCGATAACTGTCAACTTTCTTCTCCCGTCAACCGTCAACTGTCAACCGTCAACTTTCCAAGAACTGTCCGGGCGGGTATATCGACTACATCGCTCCGCTTCCTACCCAGGATCATTACCCGCTGAAGGAGGGTCAGGTCGGAGGGGGTATCCCGGGGGATCCGCTGATATTCTATCACCATTCGGCCGGCTTCTTCAGAGATCCGAAAGTAATTAAGGCAGAAGGTGGGATAGTAGATATCGGGCATCAGTCTATTCCATGACCGGATCCGGATCAGTCTCTTCAGCCAGGTTCCGGTATTGATAATCACCCGGCCGTTGATCTTTTTCAGAAAAGGATTGTGGGTATGGCCGAAGATATAGACGACTACCGACGAATCCCGGGCGAAGATCTCCCGGGCCGCCGCCGTATAGACATCGGTCTCCTCTACATCTAAACCTTTCCCGGTCTTGAGACCAAACCGGCGGAGCGTTTTTACTATATCCCGGAAGATGAGTCCCAGGGGGATCGCCAGGATAATAAGAAAGACAATAACCACAAAATCAACCATCAGGATCATGCCGAATAGCTTCCCGAAAATCCCGAAAGAATCGAGAAACTCACGGTTGAAGATGCTGGTACCGATAATAGATTCCTGCTCCAGGATCATCCCCACAAATGCCGCCAGACTGACAGTAAAGAGAAGAAGGAACGGCAGCATGATCCAGCGCAGAATCGGGCTCATCTCACGGTAATAATAATTTGAGAGGAACCAGTCGGGGATATGTTCGAGGGGCTGAACCGATTCCAGGTCCTTGAGCCACTGACTCTTCCCGAAGGTGGCATGTCTCCCGGTAGTGCTGACGATATGGTTGGTGACATAATACCCGATCGGGGTGACATAGGGGTCGCCGAACTTGGATGACCTATTGAAGCTGTCGTGCTGACTGCCGTGTTCGATCCAGATCTTCTTCCCGGCCACCTCCCGAATGATATGCTCCCGCGGTTCCAGCCGGAGGTTATATTCGGCCAGCGCCTCTATAAATACGGATTTACAGGCCAGGGAATAGTCATGATTACCGGGGAGAATAATGATGGTAATCTTCTCCCCGGTCTTCCGGAATTGATCGAAGAGTTCCCGGTGGTTCCCGGCAATGATCTCCAGCTTCTCGATCCCATCCGACCCAGTCAACTCCCAGAACCCCAAGACATCCCCGACGATGATCAGTTCGGTGTTTATGTCCTTCTTCTCGAGTTCTTTCAAGAACTCGATCAGCTCCGGCTCGAAATCACAGATATCGAGTTCCGCGTCTCCCCCAATATGGAGATCACTGATAAAATAATATTCTTTATTCATATAATCCGAAGAACCAGGCAATGCGTCGTTTACCGGCTTTCTTCTTCTCCCAGGGATAGACTTTCTCGGTAACTATCCCGGTCGGCTCTGCCCCTGGAGGAAATAGGGGAAGAATGACATTCCGATACTTGCTTTTAGCGATGATAACCCGGGGGGCCGACCCGGAGAGGAACTCTTTCAGTTCACCGAGCCGGTTCTCCTTAAATACCTTAACCGGGGTCCCCTTCCCGAGATAGAAGATCATGTTTGATCTGATATCGGGGTAGAAGGCAATCCGATCGGCGGAAATACCAGCGGTCTTCTCCCGCAGTTCACCGGCATAGGCCCGCTCGGTCCGGTAGATATCAAGCGCTGGGAGGATGACAGAGAAATATCCCCCCAACAAGATGACGGCGGCGGCGATCAGGGCCGATAATCTCCGGCTCGAACCGGCAGAGGATCTCAGGGCCGCCAGGACCAAGATGACCGCAGCTGATCCCAGAATCAGAACAGCGGTAATAAGCCCGGGAGGGGGGGTAAATTCCACCCGGGAGCGTATCAGCGGCCAGATGAGGGGAGCAATAAAGACGGCGGCGGACAGTATCCCTAATATTGTCATCTGGATATTCATCCCCCATCGGCGAAATTTCTCTAGCCTTTCTCCTTTCATCTCTACTAAGAAATTCGCGGTCCAGAGAGCTATTAAGGGAAAGACCGGGAGGATATAGTAACTCCGCCGGGAACCGGATAAACTGAAGAAGAGGAAGATCAATCCGATCGCCTGGATCAGCCAACGGGTTCTCTCATCAAGCTTCTTCCAGTTGATTAGAGATCCGGCCAGAGCAGCCAGAAAGAGCGGTGACCAGGGGAGGAAGAGTAGCGGAATCTGATAGATATAAGTATAGATCGGCCCTTTATGGTCGAAGGGCTGGAAGTAACGGAGAATATTCTCCCGGAAGACCAGGACCAGACCACTCTCTCCATACTCAGGCCGACTTAAAGAAGCATAGACAAATGGCGCCAGATAAACCATGACGGCCAGGAGCAGTGCCACTATATGGGCGGGGCGGAAGAGTAACTTCCACCGCCCCCGGCGGAGAAGGTCGGGGAGGACCGCCAGAACCGGAATTACCACCGCGGTCAACCCCTTGGTCAGAGCGCCCAGAAACGCGATCAGCCAGAAGATGAAGAAGGAGGTAAAGTTGGGCCGGTCCCGCCGAGCCCAGTACCAGGCGACACAGAGGATGACTGCCAGAAGGTTCTCCGACTCGGCGGTAGCGGCCCGGGACCAAAAGATAAATCCGTACCCGGTGAGGAGCAGCCAGCCGGCGATCAGACCAACCCGATCCGACCAAAGACGCCTTCCCAGCTGGAAGGTAGCCCAGACCGCGGCAATACCCGCCAGCGCGCTGGGAATCCGGGCGGACCATTCATTGAGCGAACCGGTAATCAAAGTCACCAGAGAGATCAACCAGTAAGTGAGAAGCGGCTTATCGAAGTAAGGCTCTCCGTTGATGGTGGGATGGAAAAAATCACCGCTTAAAAACATCTCCCGGTTGATCTCCGCCCACCGCCCCTCAGCCGCCCAGAGCCCCCGATCCCCCACCGCCCAGAGGAGAATAAAGCAGGCGGTGAGAAGGAGGAGGATAATGGCGAACCGACTGATGGGTTTTGCTTGTTCCTGATTTCTGGTCATCGTTAAACTCAACTTCGAAAGGATAGTAATCAGTAACCGGCAATCAGTTATCAGTAGAAAAACTCCCGGCCACCCGGCTTACTGATTACCGATCACTTATTACTGATTACTTTTCACCTGAATTATTCTGCTCTATTTTTGAATTCCCGAACCAGAAGAAACACCCCCAGCACATAGACCAACATCACCAGAGCAAAGGCGTACTCCTTCATCTCTCCGGCGTTAGCCGCAAACGCCATATATGGATAGGTATAGTCATCCGGGAGGAGATTCGCGCCGTATCCTTTGCCATAGAGCTTACTCGGGATAGAGATGGTCGCCGCGATCAAGGCGATCGGTATTATCCGCCAGGTCGGAAATAGATAATACCATAACTTCCGATCCGCGCCGGGAGTACGTCTCCACCGGATCAGCGCCAGGGGAATTATAATTCCTCCGACAACAGTAAATACCAGCATCATCAGGCGGGGGAAGTTATTGAGGATACTGAGCCCTTCGATGTTGTGAAGACTGGTCTCCTGCTGATAGTTGATCTCGGACCATTCTTCCGGGGTCTCCCATTTAAACCAGATCTGTCCCCAGTTAATCTCCTCCCCCGCGAAATATACTGCCGCCAGAACGCAGAAGAGCATCACACCGGCCATAATTAATGCCGTAGTACGGGTGAGGCCGGAAAAAAGAAGGAAGCGGTGGACAAGAATCGCGGAGAGTATAATTACCGGAAGGAGGAAAATAAAAGTGGCACTCTCAATAAACCCATACTCCCCGGTCATCAGCATCTCCCAACGGTAAAAACCAAGAAGCGGCGTCAGCCACATGATCAGCAAACTGGCAATCGGGAAACCCAGCCAGACTGAAGGGGGGAGGTCTTTATTATTTGTGGTTTTCATTTATTGATCAAACCTCCATATTAAGAATAAATTCCAAACAAACCACCAAAACACAGGGATTCACTCTCTATCTCGAGCTCACTCGAAAACCTTTTCGAGCAGGGTCTAGCTCAATACCAAACCTATGCCACCTAGTGTAATGCCTTCGCGATCCCAGGTTTTGCCTGGGGGTTTGTGATTTTCAGCCGGAGGCTGACCAGCCTATGGCTGAGGAATTTGAAGATTGGAATTTATTTGGAATTTGATGCTTGGAATTTGGAATTTTCACTTTGCACGGCCACCCACCCTTCCCGCCCGGGGATTGTCCCTTTCTCCATCATCCCGGTTGGGATAGAGGATAAGTCATCGGAGAGAAGAGAACCAAGCGGGAGAAAAGTAATATCACGATCCCGAGCCCTGTCAAGAAACTCTTTGAAGAGGCGGCTCTTGCTCATCCCCTCCACCTCGGCGTGGATGGTCAGAACATTAAAACGGTCTTCGGTCAAGAGGGAAAATAGATATTCGTTGTAGTTCCGATCGCTCAATCCATCTCGACCAATTACTTCATCATAAGTCGGGAGGGTTACCGGGATCTGGGGGATATCGGACGGTTTCCCGTCCACTATCGGACGGAAAATATGGCTCCCCCGGCAGTCACTACCATAGCGAAGTCCGGTTTTCATCTCAGCCTGAAGCAAATTATCCGTACCCCTCCAGCCCGGAGCTGCAAAACAGACCGAGTCTCGCCCGATATATCCATTGATAACCTTAAATCCGGCACTTAACTCTCCGGTAATCTCTTCCTTGCTCAATCTTGCCGCCCGTTTCTGCCAGCGCTGATGGTCCAAAGCATGGAGTCCAATCTCATGGCCGGCCGCGAAGACCTGCTCAAGGGGAGATTTGAGTACCCGGGATATATCCGGTCCGGGCCAGAAAGTCCCCCGTAGGAGTATATCCCATCCGTAAAGGCTCCCGGCTTTACTCCTCAGCATCTTCAGCAGGAACTTCGGACGAAGGAGGCGCCAGAGATGGCGCCCCATATTGTCGGGCCCGACGGAGAAGAAAAATGTCGCCCGGATCTTGTACTGACTCAAGATATTGATAAGGGCGGGAACTCCAGTCCGGGTACCGTTGTATGTATCAACATCTATTCTTAAACCAACTTTCATAGCTCTCATTGTGAGAAACCACGAAGGACACGAAGCTCACGAAGGAATTCCGGGGGGTGTAATGAAATACTAAAACAATAAAGTCATACAATTATGTACAACTCTATCACTTCAGTGATCCATACCCTCTCTTCGTGTTCTTCGTGACCTTCGTGGTTTAATTCATTTATTAGAAGCATTCTCCGGCTTAAGCTTATCCGCTGCTTCTTTCAGGAAGAAGTCAAGGGTGGTGCGGATCGCTTCGTCGAGGGAGATCTCCGGCTTCCAGTTGAGCTTCTTCTCCGCGTTGCGGATGGCCGGCTTGCGGAAGATGACATCCTGATAACCACCCTTCCCATAATACCGGCCACTCTCAACCTCTATCATTCCGGCCGGAGGCGGAAAGAGTGAACGGAGCTGGTGCTCTTCGAACTGCGCGGTCAGGATCTCGGCCAGTTCCCTGATGCTGGCCTCATTTACCGGGTTGCCGATATTGAAGATCTCTCCATCCGCACGGCCATCTTTGTTCTCGATAATCCGGAAAAGACATTCTATCCCATCCCGGACATCGGTGAAACACCTCTTTTGTTCCCCCCCGTCCACCAGCTGGATCGGCGTGCCGGTAACCAGGTTCAGGATAAGCTGGGTGATGGCCCGGGAACTGCCGATCCGGGCGGAATCCAGACTGTCCAGCCGAGGACCGAGCCAGTTAAATGGGCGGAAGAGAGTGAAGCTGAGCCCTTCCTTGGCACCGTAAGCCCAGATGACCCGATCGAGGAGCTGCTTGCTGCAGCTATAGATCCAGCGCTGCATCTTGATCGGCCCCGTAACCAGATTGCTCTTATTCTCATCGAACTCCTCATCGGGACACATGCCATAAACCTCTGATGTCGATGGGAATATCAACCGCTTATTGAATCGGGCGCAGTAGCGGACAATTCTCAGGTTCTCTTCAAAATCCAGCTTGAATACCCGCAACGGATTGCGGACATATTCCTTCGGGGTCGCGATCGCTACCAGGGGAAGGATAATGTCACATTTCCGAACATGATACTCAATCCACTCCCGGTTGATGCTGATATCACCATCGACAAAATAAAAGCCTTTTCGTCCGATAAATCGTTCTATATTGTCTGACTGCAAGTCCATCCCATATATCTCATACCCGCCATCATCCAACAGTCGCTCCACCAGCGCGTTCCCGATGAACCCACTCACCCCAAGAATCAAAACCCGGGTAGGACGGGGTTTGCCGCCCTTAACACGGATAATATCTCCCAGCCGGGAACCGGCAACCATACCCAATTCTTGCACGACCTGGCGGCCGGTCATCAGGATTGAACCATCCAATTGAGCCCGGGTAATTTCCAGTCCACCTTCTCCGCAGGCCACGGCGAAAGGATTGATGGAAATAACGGTTCCCGGCTCAATCTCCTGATCGGGGGAGATTATTTTCGCCTGCCAGATAAATACCTTCTGATCTCCCTTGGAAGTAAAGGCGCCGGGATAAGGATGAGTAACCGCTCGGATCAGGTTATTGATCTCCCGGGCCGGTTTAGACCAGTCTATCTTTCCATCGGCGGGAGTTCGTCCCCCGAAATAAGTTGCCAGGGAATGATCCTGAGGATTCCGTTCCGCCGTTCCATTCTTGATCAATGGCAGAACTTCATCAAGCAGTTCCGTTGAAGCCTCGACCGCCTTTTCAAATAGGGTCAGGGCGGTATCTTCCCCGGTAATCGGAATCGAAGCCTGGGCCACGATATCTCCATCATCCGGATGTGGGGTCATATAGTGAAGGCTGACCCCGGTCTCCGACTCTCCGTTAACCAGAACCCAGTTGATGGGAGATCTTCCCCGGTAACGGGGCAGGAGGGAACCGTGGAGATTGAGCGCGCCTTGAGGCGGGATATCGAGAATCTTCTTCGATACCATATTGCGATAGTAGAAAGAGAAGATAATATCAGGGGCCATCTCTTTTATTCGGGCTACCCAGAGGGGATGATTGATATTATCCGGGGCGTAAACCGGGATATCATGGGACGCGGCCAGTTCCGCCACCGACCTGAACCAGATATTCTCATCCGGATTATCCGGATGAGTAAAAACCGCCTGAATCTCATAACCATTCCTGAGCAGAGCTTCTATCCCAACACAACCGATGGAGTGATAAGCTAATACAATAGTTTTCATTCTTTCTTCTTCCTCTGATTTTAAATAACGATGTAATCAACCACGAAGGACACGAAGAGAATAAAATAGAGGGGAGTTCCTATTTTTTGCACCTTCGTGTCCTTCGTGATCTTCGTGGTTAACTAATATTTCTCAGTTCCTATCTCCGGCAGAGTGGAACTTCCGACTCGAGTTCGGACAAAGTAACGGGGCCGGGCGCGGGCCTCGGTATAGATCCGCCCGATATACTCTCCGATCAAACCCATAGCGACAAACTGGGCCCCGATAAAGATAAAGAGTATGGCGAAGAGGGTGAATACTCCCTGGGCCGCCCATTCCGGGCCGGCAAAAATCCGGACAACCAGGAGAAATATCCCAAATCCGATCCCGATGCAGGAGATAATCGCCCCGATAAAACTTAGAATCCGCAGGGGGAAAGTTGTCATACTGGTCAGGAGGTCGAACTGGAGATTAATAAGTTTCAGGACGCCGTACTTTGAATCGCCGGCCGGGCGCTCCGCGTGCTCGACAGAAATCTCGATGGTACGATTGGCAAAGGTATTAGCCAGAACCGGAATAAAAGTGGAACGTTCAGGACACTGGAGGATAGCATCGATGACCTGCCGACTGTAAGCGCGCAGCATACAGCCATAGTCGGTCATCTCTACTCCGGTAGCTTTCGCGGTAACCCGATTGATCATCCAGGAAAATACTCTCCGGAATGCCGTATCCTGCCTTCCCATTCTCACGCTACCCACCACATCGTATCCTTCTCCGGCTTTAGCTATCAGTTTGGGAATCTCCTCGGGTGGATTCTGAAGATCGGCGTCAAGGGTAACGACAATATCCCCCCGACTCTCCGCGAATCCGGCGATAACTGCGGTATGCTGGCCATAATTCCGGTTGAAAAATACTCCGGTGATCCGCCCCGGATGCCGGTCAGCGGCAGAGGTGATGATGGAGGGAGACGCATCGCGGCTTCCATCATCAACCAGGATCAATTCGGAAGGCAGGGAGAGTCCTTCCAGCACCTCCATGGTCCTCCGGATAAACTCATCAAGATTATCTTCTTCGTTATATACCGGGACAACAATAGAGATAGATCCATTATTGATGTTGTTCTCTGCATCCATCTTATATACCTACAATTATTGC
>Ga0222626_1000626_pt1 | contig 19179 bp, 20 predicted proteins | sample AntAcemetageno91_FD_179862 | JGI IMG/M metagenome (GOLD analysis project Ga0222626, IMG submission 179862) | Saline water microbial communities from Ace Lake, Antarctica - #91 | ecosystem: Environmental > Aquatic > Non-marine Saline and Alkaline > Saline | place: Antarctica: Ace Lake | collected...
TAAAATCGCTTTTCCATCATTCCGGATCACTGCTGGATTCCCGCGTTCGCGGGAATGACGGTTGCGGTATATCATCCCAAATCCCCGTTTCCACGAGGATAAGCTTTAACAAACTGGTAATGCTCCCATCGAATCATTGTGGCCACAGCAAGAACGCATAATTTAACGCTTTTGACAAAGGATAGAAAAATTTTAGAATATTCACATGTAACGGCAATGTGGTAAGAATGAACGTAACCGTTCCCGGGTTCAGAGTCCAAAAAAAACATTAAACCCTGAACCGTTGATCCGTCCCGCCGGACGTCACATTGACCCAGCCCTAAATAACCAACACCAGTTTGCCCACGCTTTTACCGGATTCAATGGCCCGGTGGGCGCTGACCACGTCTTCAAAGAGAAAGGTCGTTACCGGCATAGGGGGGATGAGCCCCTCTGAATCACATTTGAGGAGATCGGCCATTATTTGATGAAAGAGTTCAATCCTCTCAAAGAGATAGATCAGGTTGAAACCGCTTATGGTCTTGTTGCTCCCCGTCAGGTCAAAGGGATTAAAGCGGGGGGTTCGAAGATAGTACCAGATCAATTTGGGAAGGTTTTTCCTGCCCGAATAGGAGAACATGGAGGCGAATCCGTAGATTAACAGCCGTCCACCAGGTCTCAGATGGTGATAGGAACGTCTGAGTGTTGAGGCCCCGTTTGCGTCAAGGATCAGGTCATAGCCCCCAGGTTTTTGGACGATAATTCTCTTGCGTGGATAAGACATATAGGATTTGTAACTGTTGATTTATGGTTCTAATTACTCGCCTAAGTCTCCTTTTCCTTACTCTTCTCCCCGCTTTTGCCTTTTCCCTTGTTTTTGTCAGGCATAATATCCTTTACTTTGCTGATCACCCCGGGGATGGCATCAATCAAACCTTCGAACTTACCCTGTTTGGTGGGAAGGAACGATACATTATCCTCTTGAATAACGATAAATCCCACCGGTTCAACCTTGGCACCGCCGCCACCGGCCCCACCGAAACTACTACCTTTCTCCGGAGCTTTTCCCTCGCCACCGCCGACCGCAAACCCTAAGGACAGCTTGGTTACCGGCACGACCATCTTTTCACCTAAGCTTACCGGTTCCCCGACTATGGACTCGGTCTTGGAAATCTCTTTAAGTTCACCCATTATTGTGCCTATCAGTTCAGTCAGTTGATTCTCCATACTTACCTCCTTTTCTTGACTTGAAATATATTCTCAATAATCTCAACTTCGGCAATCTCCAGAGAAAAATCAACACTTCTCTCATAATGCTATATAGACGAACGGTTAGACGTCCTCTTAGCTTGCCGTTTAAAGATTCCTTGGTAAAGTCAGGTGCATAGAAAAGCCTTATAGATTTGCCTAACATGGGCTGGATGCCGCATACACTACCGTAGAACCAACCCGTTATATGGGGCTCGGTGAAGCCGCCGGTTAGGCTGACATTCAGATAGTAATCGGGAGAAATGACGATTCTTTGGATAAATTTAACAGAGTTGGAGGCTACCTGGCTGAGCGTCCCCAATTCATCTCTTATCAATCTTATCAATTGAACATAACTTATACGAAATCTCTTCTTTCTTTTCGTCTTTTGTTCCTCTTGATCACTTTGTCTATCTGATCCTTTATCTGGTACAATTTTAGGCTTAATCCGATAGGTGAAAGGATAGAGTTTAATGAAACAGCTCTCGATCTCTCTCTGCTCAATATCATATCCAATTTCGAAATAAACAGGAACGCAGAGCAGATAAATCATACCTGCAAGTATTATCCCGGTTGTGGTTATGATGATGATCATTTCAGCCCATGAAGAATAGGAAATATTGCAGACAGGATTACCGGTCTGGCTTGATTATGTTCAAAATGTCACGATTTGCGAGCTGCATAATAGGCCAAGGCCCGCTATCGGATGCCGACGTCCGGTTTATGCCTTTTTTCCTTTATCATAATACTGCAAAAAACCGCCATTAAAGCCATGATTGCCGATAGAATGAAAACTAACCGATAACTTCCTGTTTTGTCAAAGATTAATCCTCCCACATATGCCCAGATGGCTCCTCCGAGATGGTGAATGGTTGAAATGAAGCCCGTAAGGATGCCTACATGGGTAAGGCCGTAAAGCCTCGCCGTCAGTGTGGTAGCGATGGGAGCGGTAATAAGGAAGGTAAAGCCGAAAGAGAGAGAGAAGATATAGAAGGCGATCAGGTTTTGATACTTCAAAATCAGCAGAAACAGCAGGAATCGCAGCAAGAATGTCAGGGCCACCGGGATCTTGTTTCCAATCAGGTCGGTAGCCGGTCCAGCAATAAGGAGTCCTGCCAGGCCCGCTAATCCGTACCACGCCAGCATATTTCCTGCCGTTACGGGGGAGACATTGTAGTCTGTCAGGAAAGGAATCAGGTGGGTGGAGACAAGGAAATCACCACTGCCACAAACGAACATGACAAATACAAAGAGCCAGAAGGAATAGGTTCTCATGACTTCACGTAGACCCATATCCCGGGGACCAGAGGCTGTTAACCCACTTCCTCGGGCCTCTCTATTGTTCGGCTCTTCGGGGTCAGGAGCCCTGTGCCCAACTTCCTGCGGGTCTCCCCTGATTATAAGGAGAGCAAGGGCAGTATTGACGACCAGCATGATCAAGCCTATGAAGAAATAGGATGCTCTCCAGCCATGGTTCTCTGTAAATGTCGTAAAAACCGGGATCAGGACGAAGTGCCCCACGCAACTGCCGGAAAGGGCAAGGCTGATTGCCAGGCCGCGGCCTCTGTCAAACCACTTACTCGTAAGGGCTGCTATTAGGGGAACCGATGTTCCACCCAGGCCAATCCCGGACAGTATCCCATAAAAAATATAGAACTGCCATAACGAATTAATAAAAGATACGCTCACATAACCGCCCGAGAGAAGGATGGTCGAAATAATAATGACCCACTTCGGACCATAACGGTCATAGAATCTGCCCACAATCAAAAGAGAAAGCGCAAACATCGTCATGTTGATGGAGAAGGCGAAGGAGATAGAACTCCGGGTCCAGCCAAATTCCGAAATCAGTGGTTTGAACATCACCCCAATCGAAAATCGAGCCCCTGCGTTGAAAAACAGGATAATAAACGAAGCTGCGAGCACATACCATCTCTGAAATGGATGAAGCTTCGAAGATCTTTCTTTTTCTGTAATCATAATAATAGGCCCAGACCAGGAGCTATGACTCGTTTGAAGACAGGCATTGAGTGGTGCCTGAACGAAAGGTCTGTTCAGACAGCGACAACACTAAACCGCAACAGACAACTTCTGTCAAGAGATGAAGTATTTTCACTATAAGTGAAATAGATTGTTGCATGTATCATTTAATAAACCTTCCATAATTACAGACCGCCCTGCCTGGCCATGGCAGGAAGATTAAAAAAATACTTGCATAATATAACCTATATATTCAATAGGTTATAGTCTAAGTCCCTTTTGAGCCCAGCATTCTTGGACTTATGTATGCTCCTCCTTTGCGATCACTACAAATGGAAGCTGATAAAAAAAGATTCCATTATAAAAAAACTCTTGACAATTTTTTCAGTAATATTTAAAAGTGAATCATGGACGATCCGGACGCCACATCACGGGGAGCAACAATCCGGAGGGCGAGGAAGGCTCAGAGAATGAACCTTATCAACCTGGCCGAAAAGACCGGATTGAGCCAGAGCTTTATCAGCCAGGTAGAAAGGGGCCTGACCAATCCGTCCATTAATTCTCTTCGCAAAATTGCACTCGCACTCAGCCTACCCCTGAGTTCCTTCTTTGAAGAGGGATTGTCAACGGAGGGGCCGGTAATGAGAAAAAGCCAACGAAGGATTTTGATTAATACAGACTCCCGACTCACCTATCAATTACTCTCTTCAAACGTTAACCATCGAATTGAATTGCTGCTCACAAGGCTGGAGGTAGGTGCCGCAAGCTCCGAATCCCCTATGGCACACAAGGGAGATGAAGCAGCCCTTGTCCTTCAGGGAGCATGTAAGATTGAACTCGGAGATAAGGCGTACGAACTGAACGAGGGGGACTCCATCTATATTAAAGAAAAAACGCCACATAAGTCCACAAATACAGGCAACATGCCACTGGTAATCATTTCAGCAATATCGCCACCAGGATTTTAGAAAATTACGGGGTAAATATCCATGCCGGATGCAAACAAAGGCGATCTGATACAGATCCACAAGATAGTCTTAGAGCCCGAAAAGAGGCCTGATAATCTTCCTCCTTCAACCGCGGCTGTGCCTTATGAATGCTGGATCAAGGGATTCCTTATGAATGAAAACGCCAATATGGGGGATAAAGTCAAAATCAAAACATTTATTGGAAGGGAGATATCGGGGGCGCTTTACCAGGTCAGCCCGAAGTACGACCATGATTTCGGTGAAGCTCAAAAGGAAATTTTATCAGTCGGTTATGAGGCCTTCCAGCAATTAGAGAACAAGCATAAGGCAAATAGGGAGTAGAATCAATGGGTGCCAGCTACTCAGAAATCATGTCGAAGAAGCAAGAAATAGTATTGAAGGCAACAGGCATTAACTATGATGAGTTTGAATTTTCTCCAATCTCTTTCGACTATGAAAGACTCATGAATTCCTGCGGTTATTCATTGCAGGACGTGCAGAAGATTCTCCTGGAAACCGGAGTTGGACAGACCCAGTTGGTAGAGCTGAAGAACTTGACGGAACTTGTGCGATTGATTGCGCCCTCAGGAAAGGGAGGAAGAATTTTTGTCAAAGATGAAGCAGCCAACCCAAGTGGAAGTTTTAAAGATCGCAGGGCCGCATTATCGATCTATCATGCTAAGAAATCTGGATATAAGGGTGTTGTCGCAGCCAGCTCAGGTAATTATGGAGCTGCCGTAGCATCCCAAGCTGCAAAACGCGGCCTGAAGTCAATTATCCTCCAGGAAGTGTACGACAACAGAAAAGTGGGACAGCCTGAAATACTCGAAAAAACAAGGGCGTGTGAGGCTTATGGCGCCGAGGTATGGCAGTTGACGGTCGGCCCTGAGCTTTTCTATATCATGCTCCGGGTATTGGAGGATACCGGGTTCTTTAGCGCCTCCCTCTATGTGCCTACAAGTATTCTTGGTATAGAGACCCTTGGATACGAATTAGCTAAGCAGCTCTTGGAGATGGAAGGGCGATTTCCTGACGTAGTCCTGATTACCCATGCCGGTGGAGGAAATGTAACGGGAACAGCCCGTGGATTGATAAAAGCAGGCAGCACCCAAACTGCTGTAGTGGGTGTATCAGTGGATCTTCGGGGACTTCATATGGCAAGTGATAGTGATTTCAACAGAAAGTCCTTTACCACCGGGCACAGCGGATTCGGAATCCCTTTTCTCACCTGGCCGGATAGAACGGATGTGCCGAGAAACTGCGCCAGAGGCCTGCGGTATCTTGATCGCTATGTCCTGGTGAGTCAGGGGGAAGTGTTTTATACCACGGAACTCTTAGCCAAGCTGGAAGGGATGGAAAGAGGCCCAGCAGGGAATACTTCCCTTGCCGGTGCACTTGCCGTAGCGAGAGAGCTGGACAGGGACCAGATTTTGGTGGTGCAGGAAACGGAATACACAGCAGCAGGAAAAATGCCCTCTTCACAGCTCACCTTTGCCAAAGAAAACGGGATCAAGGTAACACGCGGAAACCCAAGGGAGAATACACCGGGCAAATCCATTGTCATCCCCGAGCGTGTAGACCAGCTAAGGGTGGAAGATTTCAGTATGGACAAAATCCGGCACTCCTATATTAAAAATGCAATCAAGGCGGCCGGAGATTACGAGCTCACCGAAGCAGATGAACGGTTCCTCGCCGAAGATTCAAAAAGCTCTTTGGATCAGGTTCGCGAGGTCATACAGTCCTCAAACCATTAGGCCGAGCCGCCGTCAGGGTTTAAAGGATGAAATCGCAGGGTGGATTGGAACTATCAATTATGAAGTGGTATGCTCCGTGGGGAAAAGAGTCCCCCGGATATATGTAAAATAGGGGAGGCTGGAAGGGCAGCCCTTTCCGCGGCCTGAAGCACCGGATTCGATTCCGGAGAAGAAGAATCTTTGTTGGAAAGGAGGATGGTAAAATGAAGACGCGTGACTGGCTGATGACAGAGGAAAGCCTGCTCGACAAGGATGTGGATGCCTTTGAGGACCTGTCGGCAGAGGAAAAGGAAAACCTTAAACTTGTGATGACGGAATTGAGGGGATGGGTGACCCAGAGCGTGGACATGGTCCTTTCGGTGATGGCTGAGGATGGGGTCTATTACGACATTACTGGTGAGCCCGCTGTAGGACATGACGGAATCCGGGAATTCGGCATCGGCTGGATTGATGCGGTCCCTGATTTCGAACCCTTTATCGAGGCCTTTGTGGTCCAGGGGAACAAGGTCGTCAACATGGGCAGGATCAGGGGGTCCATTCAGAAGGGATTCTACGGTCAGCCCGCAACGGGAAAAAAATTCGACTGCCAGTTCTGCCAGGTTGCCTTTATTGAAAACGGAAAGATCAAATATGTCAGGGACCACTGGAATCTCGTGGACATGTATTACCAGGTGGGTTGGGACGTTGCCACCCTGGCCAAGTAGCAAAAACAGTAACCGCATGCTGGATATTGGATGCTGGATACTGGATGCTTGATGCTGGAAGAAGGATGTGTGAAAGGGTAGATAGGCTGGGGCGCTTCAAACGGCGCTTTTTATGAACATTTATTTTATAAAGGAGGAAAGAAGATGAAAAAATTGGCTATTCTATTTCTCGCTGTTGGACTTTTGGTTTCCCCTGTTCTTTTCGGGAGTGGCATGAGCGCCCAGGCGGCTGAACCCATCAAAATCGGGAGTATTCTGAATTTGACCGGCCCCATTGCCTTTATTGGGCCTCTTTTCAAAAACGGCATCGTAAAGGCCCTGGAAGAGGTCGACTACACGGTTGCGGGCAGAAAGATTAAGTTGATCCCGGAAGACGCAGCGGCCGATATGAACGTCTGCCTGGAAAAGTCAAAGAAACTGGTTGAAAGGGATAAGGTTCACATCATCATCGGCCCCCTTATGGGAGACGCCCAAATGGCCATTGCACCGTATCTGGCCAACAAAAAGGTTGTGAGCGCCACCTTCTACTGTGGTGACATAGAGCTGACTAAATATAAAAACTGGTTTATCTATCCTACCACCCTGGTAGGCTTGACCGCGCCTGTGGGCTACTACGCTGCAGAACTGGGTCACAAGACCATGATAACGGCGGGGACCGACTATGCAGGCGGCCACGGTTTTATTAAGGGAATCAAGCTGGCCTTTGAAAAAAAGGGTGGCAAGGTGGTTCAGGATGTATGGTGGCCGGTGGGCAACAAGGATTTTGCCCCCTATTTCTCTTCCCTGAAAAAGGCGGACTGCATCGGATACTTTGTGGAAGGCCCTTCAGCGGCCCAGCTTTTCCTGTCTCAATACCAGGAATTTGGGATCAAAATTCCGCTTCTCGGCACCACCCTCGCTGCAGACATGCCGGAGCAGATCACCTCCCAGTTAGGCGACGGGGTCCTGGGTCTCAAGGGTCAGGCACTCTACATGACGGGTATGGATACCCCCATAAACAAAAAATGGGTGGCGGCCATGACCAAACGTTTCGGTCAGACCCCGGGCGGTCTTGAAGCCAATTCCTATGCCATTACCAAGGCCATCTTAGCGGCCTTGAAGGCCACGGGCGGCGATGACTCCTATGAAAAGCTCTGGCCGGCCCTTTTGAAGGTAAGGGTTGATACGCCCCAGGGCCCCCTGGCCGTGAGTCCCGAAGGGGTTGCCCTTGTGGACAACTATATTGTGGAACTCAAAAAGAAAGATGGAAAGTATTATTGGGATCCGATCAAGACGTTTAAGGCGGTCGCTGATCCAAGACTCAAGAAATAACAGGTGAAGCAGGTTTGTACCGGTGTTGAATCCCTCCCCCGGTGAAAGGGGGAGGGATTTAAGTGCCTAAAGTGACTAAAGTTTGAAGTGCCTAAAGTTAAGGAACTTCGCGTCATTTTAGGTAGAAGATATTCCTTTTTAAACCTGTGCTGCAAACCAAACCATGGGACTCGGGTAAATGTACCGAAGAATTTCGACTGTCCTGTCTGCCAAGAGGCACAGTAACGGTTCACTCAACCAAGGCCTTAATCGAGAGGTTCAGACAATTTGAAAACGTTGAATATTACCTTGAACTTTAGTCACTTTAGATCACTTTAGTCACTTTAGATCACTTACTATGGACTGGTTTGTCATAAACTTACTCAACGGCATATCATACGGCATGGTGCTGTTCCTCATTGCATCCGGCATGTCTATTGTGCTTGGTGCCATGGGAATAACCAATCTGGCCCACGGCGCCTTCTATATGGTGGGGGCCTATGCGGGCTGGACCGTGGCCGTAAAATGGGGCGCCGGCTTCGGGCTGGGCCTGCTGGCAGGGGGCCTTTGTGCGGGCTTGGTGGGGCTAACCATAGAACGGGGATTGCTCCGCTACCTGTATAAAAAACCCAATGAACAGGTATTGCTCACATTCGGCTTCGTGTACATCCTGGCCAACCTCTGTCTATGGATCTGGGGCGGCTGGCCCAGGATGCCCTTTACAGCCAATTTCCTCACAGGCTCCATGGAAATCTTAGGCAGGGCCTATCCAAAGGCACGTATGGCCGTCATTGTGGTGGGACTTGTCCTGGCCATCGGTCTCTGGTGGCTCCAGGAAAAGACCAGGATGGGCGCCATTGTTCGAGCCGGGATGGACGACAAAGAGACGACTATGGGGTTGGGAATCAATCTGGAACGGGCCTTTGCCCTCGTTTTCTTTGTCTCTGCGTTTATCGCGGGATCAGCAGGCGTCATAGGGGCCCAGCTATTGGGTGTGCATAATGCCCTGGGGATGGATATCCTCCTCTTAGCCTTGATTGTTATCATTGTGGGGGGAGTGGGTTCCATACAGGGGGCCCTGCTGGGGGGGGTCCTGATCGGGGTGATCGACGTCTTTGGAAAGGCCATCTTCCCGCAACTGGCCATGTTCACCATGTATCTCACCATGATCGTGGTTATCATTGTTCGACCCGCGGGTCTTTTGGGGAGAAAAATCTGACCCATGGAAACCACCAAACAAGACAGAGGGCAGGATCGGTGGATCAGCCGTGGAGCGCCCTATATCCTGGGAACCCTGGTGCTCCTCGTAACGCCCCTCTTCCTCGATACCTATGGCCAGGGGCTCATGACCCGGTTTCTCATATTCGCGCTTTTCGCCATGAGCTTCAATATTGTCTTTGGCTATGCCGGTCTGATGTCCCTGGGCCATGCGGCATTCTTTGGCGCAGGCGGGTACACCGTGGCCCTGTTGAAGCTCCATTACGATGTCAATCTCTTTTGGATCAGCGCCCCTCTCGGTATTGTGGTGGCCACATTGGTTGCAGCCATATTCGGCATCATCGCGCTGAGGGCATCGGGCATCTATTTTCTCCTGGTGACATTTGCCCTGGGGCAGATGCTCTACAGCCTGGCGTGGAACGTGAAATGGTTGAATTCCAAAGGGATGCAGGGGATCACCGGCATCACTCTTCCCGATCTGGGGATACCCGGGTTCACACTAAATACCATTTGGTTCTACTACCTGGCGCTCATCTTTTTCCTCCTAAGCTGTGTATTGTTGTATCGATTGGTGATTTCTCCTTTCGGGCTGGCCCTGGTGGGCATCCGCGAAGGGGAACCCCGGATGGAGGCGGTGGGATATAACACATGGTATCTGAAATATGCGTCCTTTGTGGTGTCAGGGGCCTTTGCCGGCCTCGCGGGAGTCCTCTTTGCCTATTACAACTTTTTTGTTTCCCCCAACCATCTCGGCATCGCCACATCCTTCCTCCCAATGGTTATGACCATTATGGGGGGGGGTGGCACTTTTTTTGGTCCGGTGGTGGGCGCCGCGGTGTTCATATTCGTGGAAAATTTTGCCAGCATACTCTCTCCACAGCGCTGGCCACTGGTCCTGGGAGCCCTCTTTGTTTTGACCATAATGTTCGCACGGGAGGGCATCGGCGTTTACCTCTGGAGGCTCTGGACCAGATGGGGTCCTAATTATGGAAGCGTTAAGAATTAAAGCCCTGAGCAAACAGTTCGGCGGTGTTGACGCGGTGAACGATGTCTCTTTCACCGTCAACGTAGGTGAACGGCTTGCCATCATCGGCCCCAACGGCGCGGGCAAGACCACCCTGTTTAATCTCATCAACGGGCAGCTTGCACCGACGGCCGGCCGGATACATTTTTTCGGACAGGATGTAACCTCTTTGCCTCCCCATCGCCGTGCCCATCTGGGCCAGGCCAGGGCGTTTCAAGTCATCAGTCTTCTGCAGAAACTCACGGTGCTCCAGAATACGCTATTGACCATAAACGGCACGGAACCCCACCGGTTTGACATGTTCCGGCCCGTCAAGAAATTTGAGAATGTGCTTCAAAAGGCCGCTGATACCTTGAAAGGGCTCGACCTTTGGGAAAAACAGGATGAACCGGTGATCAACCTCTCCTACGGGGAGCAGAGGAGGCTGGAAATCGGTCTCGGCCTTTCCATGGACCCAAAATTGTTCCTCTTAGATGAACCGAGCGCTGGTCTAACCAAGGAAGAAAGCGCCGAGATCATCGACATTATCAAGAACCTCAGAACCAACATCACGGTCTTGATTGTGGACCATGACATGGATATGGTCTTCGAGGTGGCCGAACGGATTCTTGTCCTCCACTACGGACAGCTTATCGCAGATGGGGACCCGGATCAGATCCAGGCCGACCAGAAGGTCAGGGAGATTTATATGGGGGTAGAGGACGCGGTCGATTATGCTGAAACTGCTTGATATCCATACCTACTATGGCGAAAGCCATGTCCTTCACGGCATTTCCATGACCGTTGAACAGGGGTCTGTGGTCGCCCTTCTGGGCCGGAACGGTATGGGAAAGACCACCACCATCCGATCCATTATCGGTTTTACCCCGCCCCGTGAAGGTCAAATCCAATTCAAAGGGAGGGAAATTACAGAACTCAAGCCTTTCCGTATCGCAAAAATGGGGATCGGACTGGTGCCGCAGGGACGAAATATCTTTCCCTCCCTGAGCGTCAGGGAAAACCTCACCATGGCCGCACGCCAGGGGAATAAGAACGGGGAATGGTCATTGGAAAAAGTGTATGCCCAATTCCGCATCCTGGAGAAACGATCAAAACTGAAGGGGGACCTGCTCAGCGGGGGGGAACAGCAAATGCTGGCCGTTGGAAGGGCTTTGATGACCAACCCGGAACTCCTCCTTATGGATGAACCATCGGAAGGACTCGCACCTCTCGTGGTTCGCGATATCGGATTCATCATCATAAGGCTGAAACGGGAGGGACTTTCCATTCTCCTGGTTGAGCAGAATCTCCCCATGGGATTAGGGGTCTCTGATCATGTGTTTATCATCAGCAAAGGCCAGATCGTTTATGAATCTTCCCCGGCAGCATTGAGAGAAAACGAAGAGATCAAGGTCAAATATCTCTGCGCAACAGAGTAGAGTCATATAGAAGCATACCCGGCAGGAAGGTAGAAATTGGAAACTTGAAATTAGAAATTAAACACTTATCAATTGAGTTTTGTGCAAAGCCTCCAGAGGGCTACAAGAAGCACAACAATTTTTTTACACTGCCCGGAAAGCCAGTGGTGGAAAAAGATGAACGTCGAACATCGAACATCGAACGTCCAGGTAAGCGAAGACTTCGAGATCGAATGAAAAACAAACATCAACTTTAGGCACTTCTCCGATTTATTCGGGTTAGGAGGATTTCAATGTTCGACCTGGTTTTAAAAAATGGAAAGGTTGTCGACGGAACTGGGAACCCATGGTACATGGCCGATATCGGTATTCAGGGGGAGAAGATCGCCCGGATCGGGGTAATCCCTGTGGACAAGGCCGCCTCCGTCATCGACGCTGACGGTCTGATCATATCTCCCGGGTTTATCGATCCCCACAGCCATGCAGACTTTGTTCTGCCCCTCGAAAACCATATGGAAATCCTGGGAAGCTATTTGAGACAGGGAATCACCACTCTTGTGACGGGCAACTGCGGATTCTCCCCTGCTCCCGTCAATCCCAGCAACCTGGAACTTCTCAAGAATTACACGGGTTTCCTTTTGGCGGGTGATATCGGTTGGAACTGGACGACCATGAAAGGGTATCTGGACAGGTTGGAACATTCAGGTGTGGGATACAACGTTGTTCCTCTGGTATCTCACGGTGCAGTCAGAATCGCAGTCATGGGTTTCGACGCAGGCCCCCCGAATGACGCACAGATCAAAGAGATGCAGGATCTGGTGACACAGTCCATGGAGGACGGCGCTTTTGGCCTCTCCGCCGGGCTGATCTACGCCCCGGGTATGTTTGCCTCCACCGATGAACTGGTGGAAATAACCAAACCCCTGATACCCTGTCAAGGGGTCTTCTCCTGTCATGTTCGAGGATCCAGCGAGACCGGTCTTGAGGCCACTAGAGAGATCATAGAGATCGGCAGGATCAACGGCATACCGGTTGAACACTCCCACATTGAGGCGTTCGGGGAGAAAAACTGGAAGCATATCGATGAAGAGATAGAACTCCATGAATCTGCGCGGAAAGAGGGAGTGGACATATTGTTTGATGTCATTCCCTATGTGGCCGCCAATACAACACTGTTGGCCTGTTTTCCCCCTTATGCTTTTGAGGGCGGGATGGAGCATTTTATGGGCAGATTGAAAGATTCAAAACAGAGGGAAAAAATAAGGTATGATGTGGAGAACATGGCCTCTGAATGGCCAACATGGCTGCCTGGGAGGTGGCCCCACAACCTGGTTCGCGCGACCGGGTGGAAGAACATACGGCTGATCTGGGTGCCGGGTGAGAAGAATGCCCGTTATGTGGGCAAGAGTATGATTGAAATTGGGAAGCTCCAGAACAAGGATCCTTTTGATGCGGCCGTTGATATTCTAATAGACGAAAACGGCGCTGCCATGGCCCTCTATTTCGGGGTCAGCGGGGACCTTGACGGTGACGAGGGGATGAAGAAATTCCTGGCCCACCCGAACGGCGCCATCAATACCGACGCCATTGTGACGGGGAGCGGGGTGCCCCATCCTGCGGCTGTTGGCGCTTTTCCAAGGGTCCTGGGGCAATACGTTAGAGAACAAAAACTAATGCCCTTGGAGGAGGCGATCCGGAAAATGACCTCCCTGACGGCACAGCGATTTGGTATTCACAACAGAGGCTTGATCAAGGAAGGCATGCAGTCTGACATCACCATCTTCAATGAAGAGGAAGTATACGATAACGCGACCTATGCGGAATCGAATAAGGGACCCAGCGGCATTGAATATGTACTCGTAAACGGCCGGACGGTCCTTGAGAAGGGCGTTATGAACAAGGACCTGAAGGCGGGCAAAGTATTGAGAAGAAAGGCGGCGTGACGATATCAGGTCCTGCTTATGTGGATATGATCACGGGAGGGATGGAAGATGGAAAGAGGAGAATTGTTAGAGGTTATGAATGGTTTCTTTGCTGCCATGAACGAACACGATGTGGAAAAAATGGCGTATTACTGCACCGATGATATGGTTGCCGATGAAGTGGCTGAGCCCGAGCCTTTTTTGGGGGTTGAGGCATTCAAGCAGTCTTATTCCGATGTATTCGAAGGATATCCGGACTGTCACGCAGAAGTCCTGGAGACCTTCGCTGATGGTGAGACAATCATATGCCAGGTCAGATGGGATGCAACAAACAGCGGCATTTTCCGAGGAGCTGAGCCGACAGGAAAGAAGGTGGACCTTCGAATTGCCTATTTCCTTGCCACCAAAGAGGGGAAAATCGCCAGGATTACAGAGTACTATGATTTAGCCACGCTCCTGGTCCAGCAGGGCCAGTTGGAACTGTGATTCCCGGGCCATGAGCCGTCCTGCCTATCATGGGCGGGAGATCAAAATGGAGGTCTTCAGAGAAGCCTTTTCAGGGGGAGATCTGTAGAGACAGGAACAAGAATCATCCTATTCAGATAACAAGGAGGAAAACCATGGAAGCAGCACAGCAAAGATCGCAGGGATCGCTTAGCCTTTTCGGTTGCCTGGCAGAGACCGGCCGCAAGGTGGAAGAGGACGTGTTTATCTGGTCTCAAGGACTCGCGTTTCATTATTCAAATCTGCTCGAGGGGTTGGCAGGGGTTGAGAATGAGAAAAAGGATAAGATACTGAACGACATTTGGACCCGGGTGGCTGAAAGGGCGCCCGACGCTATCAAGGAAAAGATCGGCCTCACAGGTGCCATCGATGTGGATAAAATCGGAGAAACCCTGTTGCAGATTATGACGGATGCAGACCATCCCGCCATCAAAGGCTCCGGAAAAGACGTGAATGAATCCATCCTGAACTGGGTCAGGCTCTTTGCCCTGTTGGATTTCAACATCTACTTGCGGTTGGAACATCATCTGGGGACAAAGGACGGATATCCGATCTACATGGGACTGTGGGAAAAATTTGCCTTGGCCGAACTTGATGAGGTGAAAAAGGAGGTGGGGATTTCGGGACCTGATGATGTGGATATGGATAAACTGGGACAGCTCTCCCAGCTTTATTGGGAAAGCATCGCATGTCCCTACAAGGTGACCGCTCATGATGACGATGTCCACGAAGCGGAACTGCTTGCCTGCCCCTACTGGGATAATATGCGGGAGCAATTAGGCGAAGAGACGGCCCGATCAATGACACTTAAATGTGAAGCGGCGGTTTCTACCAACTACTATGAAGCCATTCTCAAGGCCCTGGGGGTCTTTGACCGCTACGCTTTTACCATGGATAAATTTATTTGCTGTGGCGATAGCGTTTGCAGGGTAAGATTTGAAAAAAGAAAGGAGTAGAGAACAATGCCGAAAATCTTGATTATTTATCAGTCCGTGACCGGGAACACCGCGGCCATGGCTGAAGCAGTGGAGGAAGGCGTGAGGAAGGCGGGCGTGGAAGTTGTTAGGAAAAAAATAGAAGACACGCGCGTGGACGACCTTCTGGAGCCTGAAGGGATCATTATCGGTTCTCCGACCTATTTTGCGGCGACCACCGCAGAGGTCAAGAGACTCATTGATGACAGCATAAAGCATTACAAGAACCTGGAGGGAAAAGTGGGGGCAGCCTTTGTATCGGCTGGCGGCATAGGCGGAGGTGGCGAAACCGCTATCTTAGACATTTTAAGGGCGTTTCTGGTCCATGGGATGATTGTACCGGGGTTTGTTTCCGGCGGACACTATGGCCCCTTATCCATAGGTTCTCCGGATGAAGACCGAAAGAAAGTATGTGTGGAATTCGGTTCCAAGGTTGCAGATATTGTCAAAAAATTGAGCGCAAAACGCTGACTGGAAATCATATAGAATATCAGGAGATCCATATGGTAACGCAACAAGAAAAGGTAATATTGAATTCGACAGATCCATGGAAGATGCTTTCAATGGACCGATACCTGTCTCAAGATATCGGCAGCCGGATGTCCGGGACAGAGGGTGATCGAAAGGCTATCGAATGGGTGTCCGCGCATTTTACCTCTCTGGGACTCAGGACGGAGCTGGACCCTTTCAACACCCTCTCCTGGGACTATCGGGGTGTGACCTTCAGGGTGGGTGCCCCTTTTGACACCTCCCCCCCTTCCCGGGCCGCATATTACTCCTATCCAACGCAGAAAGAGGGGGTAGAAGGTGAGCTTGTGTTTGTGGGTAAGGGAACAGAGGAAGAATTCGCGGCGGCCAACGTGAAGGGAAAGATCGCAATGGCTCAGGCCAGTTCTGCGGATCCCCTGTTCTGGCTGGGGACCTTTTCCACACGGTGCAGGAGGCATGGGGCCATTGCCTTTGTGGTGTGTAACGGCAGCCCTGTGGCATTTACACCCTCCCATTCTTACGGGAGGTGGGATCACAGCGGAGGCTGGGAAAATGAGTACCCGCCAAGAGACGAAAGCGTACCCTGTATCACCATCGGCAGCACTGACGCCATGGCATTGCTCCATGCTGTTGGACGAGGGGGTCTGAGGGCACAAGTCATTGTGGATTGCGTGACCGAGCCCAGGGATGGATTCAGTGTCAGGGCCTTCATACCCGGCTCTGAAAAGCCGAATGAAAGGGTGCTTATTCACGCCCACCGTGACGATGGCGCCTGCAACGGCGCCAATGATAACGGCACGGGCACGGTGTGTATCATGATGCTTGCGGAAATTATGTCAAAGCTTCCGCAGCCGGCGCGAACTATCGAGTTCATCTCCACCGGGTCTGAGGAAGGGATCTCTGACGGCATGGTCCAGTACATCGCCAACCGTGAGAAGGAAGGAACACTTCTTGAGGCAGTGGCAGGTTTCAACATTGATATGGTAGGGGTCGGCGGACCCCCACGTATTGTGGACGGGGGAACCTACCCGGACCAGCCGGATCATGAGGTAAAACACAACAAGGAATTGAACGAATTTGTGGAGCAGGTGGGAAAGGAGATCGGTGTTCATCTCGGTCACCTGTGGGGCGGTTGGGGAACCCCGGAGGAAGGTCATCTCAACGAACACGGGGTACCGGCCATGTGTCTCTGGAAGGCCGATGACCCCAACTACCACAGCGACAACGAACACGTGGACAATATCGACTGGAACGGGGTCAAGGCCGTGGCCCAGGTGATCGGCGTAGCCGCCTGGCGTGTGGCCAACGACACAACGATTGTCTTTCCTCGCTGAGAGGACTGGCCCTTTCACCCCCGTTTTTATAGGGTCCGTGTTATAGGGTGCGGAGATTGAGATTCGAAACAGGTGAGCTGAATCTTTCATATCCTAAGTCGTAAAGGAGGTGGACACAATGATTATTGGTGTTCCAACAGAAATAAAGGTGGCCGAAAAAAGAGTGGCCGTTACTCCCTCTGGTGTCAGGACCCTCGTACAGGGCGGTCACAAAGTCCTGATCCAATCAGGAGCCGGCCTGGGAAGCGGTTTTTCCAATGAGAGCTATATCCGGGCCGGTGCTGAAACGAAACCGGATCCAAAAACAGTATGGACCGAATCGGACATGATCCTCAAAGTGAAAGAGCCCTTGCCGCAGGAATACAATCTGATGAAAGAAGATCAGATCATCTTCACCTATCTGCATCTCGCTGCAGATCGGAAACTTGCTGAAACCCTTGTTAACAAAAAGGTGATTGGAATAGCTTACGAGACCATCCAGACCGATAAAGGGTCATTGCCCCTTCTGGCCCCCATGAGTGCCGTGGCAGGGCGACTTTCTGTTCAGGCAGGGGCCTATTGCCTTGAGGCCAAGACGGGCGGGATGGGGGTCCTGCTGAGTGGCGTCCCGGGGGTAAGACCTGCTAACGTGGTCATCATCGGGGCCGGTGTCTCAGGTCTCCACGCCTGTTTCAGCGCCGTTGGCAATGGCGCCAGGGTGACGATCTTCGACATTAACCAGGAGCGCCTGAACTACATCAACGATGTGATGCGGGGTAGCGTTACCACCCTCATGTCCAACGAAGGCACCCTGGAAGAGGAGGTCATGAAGGCGGATCTTGTGATCTCTTCCGTTCTCATTCCCGGCGCCACTGCGCCAAAATTGATATCCAGGGAACTGCTCAGAAAGATGAAACCGGGGGCGGCCATCGTGGATATCGCCATCGATCAGGGAGGCTCCTGCGAGACCAGCCGCCCCACAACCCATGAGGCCCCCACCTATGTGGAGGAGGGCATCGTACACTACTGCGTGAACAACATGCCCGGCGCCGTTCCCAGAACATCCACCATGGCCCTGACCAATGCGACCCTTCCCTATGCCCTTGAAATAGCAAACCTCGGCTATCAAAAGGCCATGAAAGAAAATCCCGCGATCGCCCGGGGCATGAATGTCATCAAGGGAGATGTGGTTCATAAGGCGGTGGCTAAAAGTGTTGGATTGCCCTATGTATCATTATCCTAATCGTATTCTTGAAAGGAGGTGATGGGACCAGATCGTTCATTTTGAAGCACAGACAAATGCCAATTCAAAAAATTGAAAAGGAGATATATTATGGCTTGTAATAAATGCGCAAAGGACATACGGAATGACAGCTTCATCGAAAACATGCGCGAAATCATGGAACTCCATCCTGAGTACACGTGGGAGAAAGCCTATAATGACGCCATGGTTTTGTGGACCCTTCACGACTACTCGGCCTTCAAGGCCATGGAAGAGGAAGTGGGAAGCGAAAGGGCCCCTCAGCTCTATGCCAGGATGTGGGAAATACGCTCAGAGCTGGAATGGCCCGGGCTCTGTGAACTCATTGGAAAAAAACCGGAAGATACAGACTGGACCATCCACGATATCGCTCAACTCATGATCAAGAGCTTTGCCCTGTTCGGCAACCCCATGGAGATCGTGGAGGACACGGAGGACAGGATCACCTTACGCTGTTACGATTGTCCGTACACCACCCAGGTGATCTGGAACCTTCTTCCCCCTGAAGAGGCAGAGACATATAACCAGAAGATCCAGGTGGACTGTAATTATGCTATCTTTGAGACCTACCTGAAATTAGCCGGGCTGTTCGACCAATGGGTATTCAACTTCCCTTCTCAGCTCTGTTTAACCAATCAGTACTGTGAGTTCAACTTCGTCAAGAGTAAAATAGACAGGAGTTCGAAAAAGTAAAGACGTTTGAGATTGCATATCTCGCGAGTCGGAAACAAAAGAAGGGATGGTAAGAGAGATTTATAGGCGCAGCTCTTATCATCCCTGATTACGATATGGGTACCCAATCCAATTTTGAAGTAATCATTATAGGTTGCGGTATTGCCGGAGCTTCACTTGCCTACTTCCTGACTGCCCGAGGAATGACGGATGTCTTGATTCTTGAGAGGGAAGACCAGCCAGGCTATCACTCGACCGGCAGATCTGCGGCAGTGCTGGTGGAGTTTGACCTTGTCCCGTCAATCCTTCGGTTGAAACTGCTGGGTGGACGGTTTCTCCGCAATCCACCACCCGGTTTTTCAGAAAGCACCCTGCTTCAGAGGTCAGGCATCCTTATCATGTTTCAGGGGGCACTGTGGGAACAGATCCGGCAGATGATCCCAGGCCTGAGGCAATCAGGTGTAATTGTGAATGTGCTAACT
>Ga0222626_1000634_pt1 | contig 18974 bp, 19 predicted proteins | sample AntAcemetageno91_FD_179862 | JGI IMG/M metagenome (GOLD analysis project Ga0222626, IMG submission 179862) | Saline water microbial communities from Ace Lake, Antarctica - #91 | ecosystem: Environmental > Aquatic > Non-marine Saline and Alkaline > Saline | place: Antarctica: Ace Lake | collected...
ACAATTACACCGAGAAAAGACTTTTGAATTACGCGAAGTTGAGATGAGTTTTCGCGGACTTTGTTCCACTTGTCGGAAAGATTGACAAAACAGGGAAACCGCGTAGAGTCAGGATGAAGTAGGATTTTCAATACGATTTTTTTTATAAATTTTTATACATCTTAAAGTGTTCGCAGGGGAGTCCCTGTTGACGAAGTGTATAGCGAAAAAGGTCACACCGAGAAATCCCATTTCCTCTGATTTTTTAACCTATTAAAAATGGACTATTTAACCACACTACTCTTTCCTCTTGGGGGATTGGTTGTAGGAATTGGACTTTCATGGATTCTCATGCGCCCTCGCGCAAAATCTATTGAGTCTTCGGCTCGTCGTGAAGCAGAACAAGTCCGCGGCACGGCACAAAAAGAAAGCGAACGCGTCCTTGGTGATGCGCGAAAACATGTAGAACGTCTTCGTTCTGATGTACATCGAGAAGAGCAGCAAATGCGTACTCGGCTCGAAACAATGCAGTCCAAGATGGATGAGCGTGTCACAAAAAGAGAGGCCCAGCTTGATGAAAAGATGGAACGCTCAGAGGCTGCTCGTGAACGATTTGAAGAAGGGAAGCGAGAGCTCGAAGAAAAGGAAGAAGAGCTTGGAAAACAGCTTGATGAACAAACCACCGAGCTAGAAAAACTCTCTAAGCTTTCTCGCGCAGATGCAAAAACTGAGCTCATGGACCGTCTTGAACAAGAGGTTTCTGGCGAGCTCGCAGAAACGCTTCGACGAAAAGTGGATCTTATGCGGGACACTGCCGACGAGGAGGGCTCAAACATCGTTGTCCAGGCACTACAACGTTATTCTGCCTCTGTTACTTCTGAGGCGACCGTAAGTGTTGTTAAAATCGAATCTGATTCTCTTAAAGGGAAAATTATTGGACGAGAGGGACGAAACATCAATGCTTTTGAACAAATGACCGGGGTGGACGTAATTATTGATGATACACCAGGAACAATCACTATTTCATCCTTTGATCAGTTCCGTCGTTATGTCGCAAAAGTAGCGCTTGAAGCGTTAATTAAAGACGGACGAATTCATCCTTCAAAAATTGAGGAGATGGTGCGAAAAGCACAAGACCGTTCTGAAAAAATGTTACAAGAACTCGGACAACAGGCGGCACAAGACCTTGGTATTTCGAGCTTGCCCGTACAAATATTAAAACTTATTGGGCGGCTTCGTTTTCGTTCATCATACGGACAAAACGTATTAGCACACTCTATTGAAGTGGCCTACATTGCAGAAGCAATAGCCGAACAAATCCCTGGGGCTGATCCTGAGGTTTGTAAACGAGCTGGACTCGTGCATGATATAGGAAAAGCCGTAAGTCATGAGGTTGAAGGAGGACACGCGGTAATTGGCATGGAACTTCTGGAAAAATTTGGAATAGACAAGGCGACCATCAGCGCAATGAAGTCTCATCACGAAGACTTTCCTTATGAATCAATCGAAGCTCGAATTCTTCAGGCCGCAGATGCTATTAGCGCATCGCGACCAGGGGCACGACGAGAGACATTGGATAAATACATCAAACGACTCAAAGAACTTGAGGCCATTGCCACAGGATTTGATGGTGTTGAAAAGGTGTTTGCTATTCAGGCAGGACGAGAGGTCCGCGTGTTTGTAAACGCAGAAAAAATAGACGATTTGAAATCCGAAAAGCTCTCCTTTGAGATTGCCCGAAAGATTGAAAAATCTTGTGAATATCCTGGAGAAGTTCGCGTAGCTGTTTTGCGAGAAAGTCGCTACGACAACATCGCGAAATAGTTTTTGCAACCAGCTTGTATTTAAGACCGGTCTCTCAAGAGACTGGTCTTTTTTTGAAAACAACTCGCCAAATATCATCTCCCTCCAAAAGCTTCTGTTTCTCCCAGTGTGTAGGGATTCCGTGTGCCGAAGAATCAAAGAATTTTACCGCCTCATACGGAGTCTCAGAAATCTCCTCCAGTGTCTCATCAAAGAGAAATTTTTGATCTGTTTGAAAAACAACAGATGTTTCTTGTGGCAACCACTCCGAACATTGTTGCAAGAGTTTCGCATTTATGAATCTTCGCTTTTTGTGCCTGTCTTTGAACCATGGATCGGGGAAGTTTACAAAAATTTCCTCAATCATCGCCCCTTGGTCCAAACATGGGCCCAGTATTGATTGAAAATTCCGCGCAGCATCTCCGTCAAAAACAACGACATTCTTTTGGCCTGCAAACTTTTCTGCTAATTTTTCGGCAAGCGGTCGCCTAATTTCAAAAAGAATGAAATTGTGATCTGGGAACTTTTCCATTAGTTCGGCAGAAAATTCTCCCTTGCATGCCCCGACATCAACGAAAATTGGTTTGTCGTTTCCAAATCCTTCGAACGAATGCTCGATGAGAATCGAAAGGGGGTTTACATGGTTTCGAACTCGTTTTTGTGGCATTTGACCTAATTAATCGTTCAGGACAATTTTTATGTTTTTTAAAAATTTAACAAGTTTTACTACATAAAAAAGACCCCTTATCGGAGCCCTTTTTGTATTTCTACTCTATATTCTATGTTACTGCGTCGACGGGGACTTCGATCCACCCCATATTTATAAATAAAATTGCTAATAATATTCCTACTACCACCTCTACCCCAAAAATAATCCAGCAAATTTTATTTGCTGATTTTGCCATTTTTGTAAAAGATTTCTTCCATCCAAAGTAAAAGAAAATGTCCGCCGCAATTGGATTTAAAATTGCCGCAACAAAAACTGCCACTTTGTTTCCCCCTGCTAAGGGTATTTCCTTTGTTTCTTTTTCTTTTTTTCTCAATTTATGTTTTATTACCTGAGCAAATATCAAGGATAATATTGCTCCCAAAATCAAAACATTGTCATTCATTTTTTTTATTTAAGAAATATACAACGAGGGAATTGTAACAATAAAAAAGCATTCTCACAACAAATTGACAAATCCGAACTCGTTTTTGTGGCATCGATTGAAGTCTGCTCAGCAACGTTTTTTGGACAACTGTTGCAAAATTCTTTTATAAAAAGGCTGCCGACCAGCCTCTGCTAAAAATTCTGCCGACGGGGGGCCCATTATTACTCCTTGTTTTTTGAGTTCCTTGACCTCGCCCTGCATTTGTTCAATCGCCCCAGACAGGTACTCCAAGTCTTCTTTCGAAAATTCCGACAAGTCCCTCTGGCCCGTTTCTCGTTCTTTTTCGTTCATCCGGACGAGCTTTTCTTGAAACCCCTCGGGAATTGCGGCGAGCGCTTTTTCAATAGCAATCATTTGATGTCCTTATAAAACATACACAATGGGTTGTCAATTTTAATTGATTTTCTCTCAAATCTCAGTACCATCCAAATGAAATGACCTATTTCTCAAAACAAATTCGTGGTCGCCGTCCTGTTGGAAAAGGGCGAAAAGAAATTTAATAATCGTTTTGAGCTTTTTTGTGCAGAAGGCGTTTCTGCTTTCTTTCTTATAAACTTTTAACTTCCCCAAAAATGAGCACTCCCCAACTAATCCCATTCATTGAAAAACAAGATCCCGAAATTGCTGACGCAATTCGTGGTGAAGAAAAACGAGAAACCGAGGGTCTCGAACTTATCCCGAGTGAAAACTATGTGTCCAAAGCTGTCTTAGAGGCTGATGGTTCTGTTTTTACCAATAAATACTCTGAGGGATACCCTGGCCGTCGTTACTACGGAGGACAGGAATATACTGACGTTGTCGAACGCATCGCTATCGAGCGTGCGTGTAAACTTTTCAATTGTAAATATGCCAATGTGCAACCACTCTCTGGTGCTCCGGCAAATGTAGCTATGTACTTTGCTCTCTGCAAGCCGGGGGACACCATCCTTGGGATGGATCTCAGTCATGGAGGACATCTCACGCACGGACATCCCGTTACTCATTTGGCGAAGATTTTTAACTTTGTTCGCTACGGAATGAAAGATCCCGAAACAGGAGAGATTGATTATGAAGCACTACGAGAAACGGCATTACGAGAAAAACCAAAAATGATTTTGGCCGGATTTTCTGCCTATTCACGAGAGCTTGATTATCAGAAATTTGTAGATATTGCCAAAGAAGTGGGAGCTATTACCGTCGCTGACATGGCACACATCGCAGGACTCATCGCGGGAAAGGCCGCCAAAAACCCGTTTGATTATGGATTTGATGTAATCACAACCACAACGCACAAAACGTTGCGTGGACCGCGCGGAGGAATGATTCTTACTCGTGAAAATGAAGACTACGCAAAAGCTATCAATAAATCTGTGTTCCCTGGATTACAAGGTGGGCCACACATGCATTTGATTGCCGGGAAGGCCGTTGCTTTTGGCGAAGCACTGAAGCCCCAGTTTCAGGAATATGCACAACAAATTTTGAAAAATGCGAAAGCGATGGAAAAAGTATTCCACGAAGGAGGCGTTCGATTGCTCGGAGGAGGGACATCAAACCATCTTCTTTTGGCGGATGTGTTTGGTTCTCTTGGCGTAACAGGAAAAGACGCACAAACAGCGCTTGATGAAGTAGGTATTACGTTAAATATGAATTCCATTGCCGACGATCCGCGGAAACCAATGGATCCTTCTGGAATCCGATTTGGGACTCCGGCGGCAACCACTCGTGGATTTATGGAAGAAGATTGTGCTCGCGTAGCAGAAATCATGCTCGCCGTGCTCAATAACATTGATGACGACGAAGTGAAGAAAAATGCGCGAGAAGAGATCAAGGCTCTTTGCCTGGCTCATCCGATTCCGGAGAGTTTCGTTTAAATAAAAGGAGAGACCGGTCTCGATCCTCAACCAGCCCTGCTCCGTAGGGCTTGTTTTTTTTGTGAAAACCTGGTATGATATCCTGATTTATTTAAAAAACTAATCAAATGCCTCCCAAAAACACGCCCGAAACCAATTCCACTGTCGATAAAATAAACGACATTGAAATGAGCTCCCTCAAGGACTTCGATGAAGTCTTTGATATTCTAGGAAAGACAACAGAAGAGATCCTGGACAAAACAAAACATGTTACAGAAAGTGTTCTAGGTAAAATAGATGACTTGTACGAAGCTGCAAACCCAGGTGCCAAACTTCCCGAGTCTATTCGTGAAGCTTTTGAGGTTGCTATAGGTGCGTATATTAAATCTGTACAAAAGGCTGGTGAAGATCTAAAAGAAGCAACCGAAGGAAAAGACGATCTTTCTAAGAAAATAAGCCGATTAGAAGAAACGCTTGCTAGCGAGACAATTGCAGCTGAGATTAGGAAAGAAAAAAAACCTTCTCGAGCAATTAAAAAACTAAACAAACAACTGGCTGACAAAAAAGCGGAAAAGGAAACGCTCAATGTTCAGATAACCGAGTTTGAGAATATTATCATCGACGGAACTGCTGCCACAGAAAAAATGGTACACGATAAGTTGTCTAAATTAAATGTTGCGGAAAAAGACCCCGGGGAAGAGTCCGGAAAGAAAGAAAACTCCGCACTTGGTACGGAGACCAAATTTAACCTTGATAAAAGCAGGAAGCAAAAGTTGGGCCTGACTGAAACAAAAGCTTCTCTCGCCCTCAAGGGCTCTAGGGTTCCGTTTAATACAACTGAAGAGCTTGGTGTTAATATAAAAACTACACCGATTCTGGATTCTGCTTACGCAGGCAAGGGCTTCAACAGTGGGATTTCTCTTGATATAAATTCGCAATCTACTAACAAATATGGAATTTCTCTAGAAAAAGGAAACGCCGCTCCTGCTGAAGAAGTTGCAGAAAATGACAAAGAAGCTGAAGCTGTAGTAGAGGAGGAAGCGGCACTACCCCCTGCTCTAACACAAATGCGAGCGGCGGGGGAAGCTCTTCTTGCGGGATTCGACAAAGCCACTCTTGCAAAATTGGGAATTACAAATATAAAGGATGAAAATGGAAAGTATATCGCTGGTGGAGACATCGACAAAGGAGGACTAAAGGGTATCAAAGAAATGCAAAAAACGATTAAGAAAGCGGGATCTGATGGGGTTTTTGGACCAGTAACTAAAGCAAGGCTTGATGCTTTTCTTAATTCAACAGTTGCTCAGGGAAAAGACTGGTTCCTTAGGCCTGGTGCCGAGGAATCATCAGACGCGCAAACCCAGCAAGAAACTGCGAACCAAAAGGCCGACAATGGCTCTGTCGAAAAGAGCAAAGAAATTGTTGCAGTGAGTCCAGATGGGAAATACATTAAATCAGTGAAGCTGGGAAATAGTTTCTATTCTAGCGACCAACCGGGAGGGGCGTATCGTTTACACACTGTTGTTGATGCTTCTGATTCTACTAGTTCCGTTTATATAAACGGAAACAACGAACTGTATCCTACCGTGGCAAGTAGCAAAAATTTCTCTATTGATAAACAAGGCGTTCTCTCTTTTTCTCCTCAAAAAAAATATAATGACGCTCGAGACAGCGTTCTCGATGACATGGACGTCCCCTTGTCTGATTGGGAAGATATTCGAAACTATACCGTTAAGGAATTAAAAGGAATCGATTTTAATGCCGCCATAGCCACTTCTATTGGTTTGATTGACTCTGGAGACTTTAATGACTGGCGAAAGGGGAAACGGGGAACTATGGGAAAACACTTTTTAGAGCAAGACGAAAACATGACTCTTGATGACTACGCAAAAACATTAGTCTAGCCCTATAAAAAATGAACGAAAATCAAATACTGGCTGACGCAATTAAGCAATTTCGAGCCTCTATGGATGAGGCACAAAAGAAATTAATGGGAGATTTCCAAGAAATTCTCAAGCAGGCTGTCCAAGATGCAGAGAGCAACCTACGAGAATCCGATTCCAAAGAGATTGATGCTCTTGAAAAGGAAATGGAGAATATGTAATCCAGAACAAACTTTAATATTAAAAAACCCCGCAATGCGGGGTTTTTTGTAGTTTCTAGTTTGTAGATTGAAGTTTGATCAATACCGAGCCAAGTGAGCAAATGCCTTATTGGCCTGTGCCATCTTGTGAACATCTTCGCGCTTATTGAACGCGAATCCTTGTTCGGTTGCACAGTCAATCAGCTCTGAAGCCAGTCGCTTGTACATTGGTTGTCCGTTTTTTGAACGTGCTCCCTGTAAAATCCATCGAATTGGTAAGCTTCCCTGTCGTTTTGGACTTACCTCTAGTGGAATCTGGTAAATAGATCCTCCAACACGTCGAGGACGAACCTCCATTGTTGGCGTAGCTTTTTGTAATGCTTTCACAAATACGGCCAATGGGTCTGCTTCACCACGACGATTCATTTCGTCGAATGTGTCACTCAAAATACGACGCGCAAGCGATTTTTTTCCTCCTTTCATGATGCAGTTCACTAGTTTTGACTGTAGTGGGTCTGCTTCATTAAACGGGTTCACGTATTTCTTTTCCTTTTTTGGCGCTTCTTTCTTCTCTGCTGAATCTTTTTTTGGAGAAACTTTTTTCTCCGCCGGATCCTTCTTTGGAGCGGCTTTTTTCTTTACTTCTTTCTTTTCTTTTGTGGAAATTTCTGAGGCGACTTCCACAGCCGCTACTTTTTCGTCAGTCATCTGAACGAGGGGTTAAATAATTATAATTGTCTATTTTTTAGGACGTTTTGATCCGTATTTTGAACGGGCCTGGTTTCGTCCTCCTACTCCTTCGCAGTCAAGAGTACCACGCACTACGTGATATCGTACTCCAACCAAGTCTTTTACTCGACCACCACGAACAAGTACCACGCTGTGTTCTTGCAAGTTGTGTCCCTCTCCTCCGATATAGGCGTTGATCTCTTGCCCGTTCGTCAAACGTACGCGTGCGATCTTACGCAACGCAGAGTTTGGTTTTTTTGGAGTAATCGTTGTTACCTTGATACACACTCCTCGTCGCTGTGGCGACGGCAGGCTTTTCATCTGTGTTTTCAGGCTATTAAATAACAGTCCTACGGCAGGTGATTTTGATTTTTTCACCTTACTAGTACGGTTTTTTCGAATAAGCTGGTTAATTGTTGGCATGTTTTGTGCGTTGAAGTTTTACTATTTTTTTTTGGCTCTACTGCTGGCATAACCCGTTCCCGCCGGTATCAGCCGGCCGATGATAACGTTTTCTTTTAATCCGTCAAGCGTATCTTGACGACACTCAACAGAAGCGTTTACAAGAGCACGAATTGTCTCCTGGAAAGATGCCGCACTGAGCCATGAGTCTGTCCATAGCGCAATACGAGTTAGTCCCAACAAGAGACGCTCGACTCGAACTTCTTTCTTTTTCTTTTTTCGCAACCCAATGTTTTCTCTTTCACACTCGATAACATCATGGATTTCTCCAATAACCCAGTCTGAGTCCCCCGAGTCAATAACACGAACCTTCGATGCCATTTGTTTTACGATAATCTCAATGTGTTTCTCGTCAATATCTTGTCCTTGTGATGCGTAAATGTCCTGCACCTCATGGAGTATGTATGCTTGAGCTTTTTCAATCGAAGTAAGATCCATTAGCTGACGAAGATCGATGTGTCCGTTCGTAAGAAGGTCTCCTTTTTTCACGCTGTCTCCGTCATGAACCAATATTGTTGATCGAGAAGAAATAGTATATTGTTTTTTTGCGGCCTCATCTTGTCGAACAATAAGAATCCCGTCGTTTGTAGAAAGCACCTTCCCCGCACATCGTGCTCGGATCGTGTCTTTTGTTTCTGTTGAACGAGCGATCACTTGGCGTTCTTTTATGATGTCTCCCTTTTCCACCACGGCTTCCATCTCGTATTGCAATCGATACTCATCGTCTTCTGCTTTTTCTGCGTCGATGGTAATTTTTGAATCATTTCTCCCTTTCTTAACGGAAACTTTTCCTGAAATTTCTGATAGAAGTGCTGGATTCGATGGAGAACGAGCCTCGAGAAGTTCTTCCACACGAGACAGTCCCTGTGTCATTGATAGCCCCTCCGTGGCAACTCCTCCCATGTGGAAAGTACGCATCGTTAGCTGCGTTCCTGGCTCACCAATTGATTGAGCCGCAATAATCCCCACGGGCGTTCCAAACGCTACCACTTTATTGTTTCCTAGATCGTATCCATAACATTTCTGACATACTCCGTTTCTCGTTCGACAGTACATTACTGATCGAACTGTTACCTCTTCTATTTGTTTTTCTGCTAAAACATCTATTGCCTCTCTTGTAAGAATTGATCCTTTTTTGAGAAGAACTTTTCCTTTTGCTTTTACGTCTTCCAAAAGTGCTCGTCCGCGAATACGTCTCTCGAAATCCATTCCTAGTCTTGCGGAATCTGCGCGAGAAATAGTTTTCCCGATATCTGTTCCGCAGTCTTCTTCGTGTACTACCACGTCTTGTCCTGAGTCAACGAGTCGTCGGGTAAGATATCCCGCCTCCGCTGTTTTCAGCGCTGTATCTGATTTTCCTTTACGTCCACCATGCGTCGCATTGAAGTATTCAAGAATTGAGAACCCTCTTTTTAGGTTTGATCGAATTGGAAGCTCAATTGTTCGTCCTGATGGACTTGATACCAATCCTTTCATTCCCGCGATTTGCGTCACCTGTCCCCAGTTACCACGCGCACCGGAATTAATCTGATAAAAAATATCGTTTTCTGGTCCATATTGCAGAATCATTTCTTCTGTTACTTCTACTTTCACTCGTGACCAAAGCTTAATCGTGTTGTTATATCGCTCATCGTCAGTAGAAAGACCCCGCTGATAGTGTTTATTAATTGTTAAAATAAGTTTATTCGCATCGTCGATTACAATATCTCGCTTGGGTGACTCCAACAGGTCAAATGCTGAAATTGAAATCCCTGATTTTGTTGCAAATTCAAATCCAAGATCTTTAATATCATCTGCTAATTTTGCTGTAGCCTCTACTGTTGATTTCAAGAATGTTTCTGCCAAAAGAGTACTGAGCTCTTTTTTCCCAAACGATTTGTTTTGATACCCAATTTCTGATGGAATAATTTCGTTGAAAATTAATCGCCCTACCGTTGTGTCCAATGTTCCGTTTTCTGTACGAGCTTTAATAGGGGCTTGTAGGTGTATTTTCCCTGCATCATATGCCAAAATTGCTTCTTCTGCCGACACAAAGGATTTCCCGCTTCCTGGTTTCCCTTCAAATTCCTGTGTCAAAAAGTAACACCCCAACACCATGTCTTGTGAGGGATTAATAATTGGGTCTCCCGAAGAAGGCTTGAGAAGGTTTTTTGACGAACACATAATGTCGCGAGCCTCTTCCTGTGCCAGTTTTGAAAGCGGAAGATATACTGCCATTTGATCACCATCGAAGTCCGCATTATATGCTGCACACACCAATGGATGTAATCGGATTGCTTTTCCTTCCACAAGACGTGGACGAAAGGCCTGTATTCCTAGTCGGTGCAATGTCGGAGCACGATTCAAGAGCACATATTTCCCCTCAATTACTTCCGCTAATATGTCCCATACCACCGATTCTCCTTCTCGAATCATCTTTTCTGCTGATTTCACATTGAACGCTAATTCGAATTCAATAAGTTTTGCGATTACGAATGGCTTAAAAAGCTCAAGGGTAATTTTTTTCGGCAAACCACATTCATTAAGTTCTAGCGTTGGTCCTACTACAATTACTGATCGTCCTGAGTAATCTACACGTTTTCCAAGAAGGTTTTGGCGAAAACGCCCCTGTTTTCCCTTCAACATATCTGACAACGATTTTAGTTTTCTTCGTTGTGTGTAATTCATCCCTGATCGAGTTGATCGAGAAGAATTTGATATCAAAATATCAACTGCTTCCTGAAGCATTCGTTTTTCGTTTCGACAAATAATTTCTGGTGCCCCAAGTTGTATTAATTTTTTCAAACGAGCATTTCTATTAATAACTCGTCGATATAAATCATTTAAGTCTGATGTAGCGAAACGCCCTCCGTCTAGCTGAACCATTGGACGTAGGTCCGGAGAAATAACAGGAATAACTGTCATAATCATCCATTCTGGCTTTGTTTTGTTTTTTATTAGTGATTTCACTAACTTGATTCGTTTTACTAATTTTTTCTGTTTCTGCCCTGTTGAATTTTTAAGTTCTCCAACCAACTCCTCAACAAATTTAGGAAGATTTATGTGTTGAATAATTTCACGAATAGCATCTGCTCCAATTCCTGCGCGGAACACGTGTCCAAATTTCATAGAAATTTCTCTATACTGAATTTCTGAAAGAACTTCTCCAACTTTAATTATTTTCAACTCTTCTTTTGCTAGCTTGAAATTCTCAGACACTTCTTCTAGCTTTTGTACCAATTCTACTTCAAATTCACTATATTCTTTCTCTGACATCTCATTTTTCTTCACCGCCGACTTCGCTGCTTTTATCGCCGTGGCATTTTCTTCTTTTAGTGTTTCTATAATTTTCTTATATTCTTGTTCTAGTTTTAATACTTCTTCTACCTGTGCTTCATCGTCTACTTCTACAACAATATATGCCGCAAAATAAACCACTAATTCTAGTTTTCTAACTGGTAAATTCAAAAGAAGTCCTATTTTTGATGGAGTTGATCGCAAGAACCAAGGATGAGTTACTGGAACAGCTAATTTAATATGTCCCATTCGTTCACGACGAACAGAAGAATGAATCACCTCTACTCCACATTTCTCACACACAATTCCTTTATAACGAATTCGTTTATATTTCCCACACGCACATTCCCAATTTTTTACTGGTCCAAATATTTTTTCACAAAACAAACCATCTGCTTCTGGTTTTTGGGTTCGATAATTAATTGTTTCTGGTTTTGTTACTTCTCCATGAGACCAAGAAAGTATGTCTTCTGGTGATGCTATAGAGAGTGATATTGCGTGAAATTCTTTTTCAGACTCGAATGCCGGTGTAAAATCTTTCTTCATATAATGTGAATAAAAAGAGAAAATGAAGTGTCCTCAAATAAGGCGAAATCCGCTCTGGGGCGCCTTTTTTTTCGGAGAATTGCTTGAATGTAATGTATATCAAGCTAATTTGCTTCGCGATATTATGAAATTCACATCGTTCGTCAACTTTTTTTGGACTTTTTTTTGATATGTAAAAAATATTCATATCTAAGTTTCTTGTAAGAAAATAATTTTAAAGAATAAAAAACAATCAACAATCCTCTCTTACTTTATTAGTTATTAATTAATATATATAAATAGTTAATATTAGAGAAAAGATGTAGAAATATTTAATTAAAGCGAAAGGAGTAGTTTTACTTATTATTTGTGAAGTATAAAAATGGATAAATTTAATAAATTATTAAAAAAAGTATTCTTAGTTTTTCTATATATAGAGCTAATAAAATATGAAATGAAAAAAGTTTCTGTGTAAGTTTTAAAATTGTGGAAAACTTGTGTGAACAAGGTTAATAAATAATTCTTTTTATGGTTTATTAAAAAATAATACCACCTCGTTGTAAAAAACAATTTCATTAAAAATAAAACTTTTATGTGAATATGTGTTTTCTTTTTTTATTACAAAAAGAGCAAAACTCATCACTTTTGAACAACTCCTGGCGCTATAAAACTATTTGCGTCAATCTTGCACCCAGGCATTAACATCGCATGAATTCCTATCTGCGAACCTTCTCCGATAATAGCCCCCAGCTTCGTTCTCCCGGAGCTTACACGCTCTTCTTTTATGAGATATTTTACATCTTTTTTGTCCAACCGGAGGTTTGCGGTACAAGAAAATGCTCCAAAATTTACATTTTTATCAATAATAGAGTCTCCAATGTACGCGTGATGTGCCGACGCGCCTTGAGACAAAAAACTTCTTGCAATCTCACTGCAAAACCCAATTTCGTTTTTTTCCCCAATATTTGATTCACGAACAAGGGCGTTGTTTCCGATAACAGAATTTTTCCCTATAAAACAGGGGCCACACACAACCGCGTTATCAAAAATCTTAACCCCCTCTTTTATATATACTTGCTCACCATGAATACGCGCCGTGTCAGAAATTACAACAGAGGGATGAATCTCGTTTTCTTTTGGCAGCAGGGAGAGCCAATACTCCTGCATTTCTAAAACATGATGTGGGTACTTTATTGCGTGCCATTCACCAGCATACTCAACCACATGAAACTCTCGCGTTTCAAGCAACACCTGGAGTGCTTGTTCATATGCGTCCCCAGACTTCAAAAGATCAAGAGCGATCAGTTTTCCTTTTAGGTCTCCACATTTTTTAAAATAATGGGCAACAATATTCACCAAACTCGATGTCTCATTTCCTTCTCCGGGTTTCTCAATTATTGTCGTTATTTTTTTACCAGTTATTTGCAAATACCCACCCGGGAAATATTTATCAATGGATTTTGCTACAAGAGCACCATCAGCCTTTCCCCCAACACTTAAGAGCTCTTTATAAATAGCGGGGTCAATTGCGTCATTTCCTCCAAGCAAAACCACTTCTTCCTCGGGGTCACATGCTTGCAATCCCGTCAAAACGCCTCCCGCCATTCCCTCTTTTTGTTCCTCTTGAATCACTACATCAGCCGTAAAAGAAAATTTTTGCAAGGTGTTTTCAATTTTTTCTCTATTTTCCTTGTTTGCAACAATTATGAAATTTTTAAGCCCACCATTTTCGGCGTTTTTCAGTAATTTTATAAGAAGAGGTTCGCCACAAAACTCTAAAAAATTTTTATCAGAAAGGGGCTCCATGCGACTGCTTTTCCCGGCGGCGAGGAAGATTGTTTTCATTCGGCGTTATTAAGGTCATGAATAAGGCATGTTGTTTCTTCGTCATCAAATCCGTGGGCCATACACCCCTCCTTTAGGCTTTCCACTTGTGCATGGGGGCACATGGCACACCCAAGGCCCGCATCAAAAAGGATTTCTCCCGCAGAGGACTTCATCATCATGATTTCTCCAATTGTTTCGTCTCCGGTGATTTTTTGAGTTGTCATCGCCAGGATTCTACGTCAAAATGAGGATGATGAAAAATCAATTTGATGTGCAGTATCAGAAATTGCTTAGAGAGATCATGGAGCATGGCTTTGAAGAGGTGAACGAGCGCACGGGACACGTGTGTAAATCTCTTCCGGGGATGACGATGAAGTTTGATTTAGCGAAAGGATTTCCCTTGCTTACTCTAAGAAAAATCCCGTTAAAAGTTTTTATTGCCGAACAAGTATGGTTTCTTATGGGAGGAAAGAACCTTGAGTTTTTGCAGAAATTCACAAAAATATGGGATGACTTTGCAGAAGAAAACAACTGCGTGGAGTCGGCGTATGGATATAGATGGAGGAAGCACTTTGGTCGCGATCAAGTGGACGGATTGGTACAACTTTTGTCCAAAGACCCAAGCTCTCGACACGGAGTAATCCTTATGTGGGATCCGGCAGATGACGGATTATCAAGCGGAACAAAAAAGAAGAATGTTCCGTGCCCATATACTTTTACGGTACAAATTATTGGAGGGAAGCTGCATCTTCATCTGGTGATTCGATCAAATGACATGATGCTCGGGAACCCGCATGATACGGCGGGGTTTGCTCTGTTGGCGCATTTTCTCGCAGAAAAACTGGGCGCCGGGGTTGGGTTTCTCACGATTTCAATATCTAACGCACATATTTACGACATTCATTTCGATCAAGCAAAAGAGATTATTGCTCGCGAATGTTTGTCAGGAGTTATTCCTTTTAAGTGTCCAAAAAATGCTTTTGATAGAGCAGAAAAAGGAGACGACGACTCGGAGGAATTGGTACGGGAGTGTTTTGAACAACTGAAGTCAAAATACGAACCACAAGAGTCACTAGGGAGAATGTCTATTGTTTTATAATTAATACAATAAAAAATGGAAACAACACAATGTATATCGTGGGGAGTGATCGCGATAGTGGGGATTTATTGGCTGGGGACCATTAGAATATTGATTAATCTAGGGGCAAGTAGTATTTTTATGTATCTTCCTCTTTTTAACCTTTTGATGCTCGGGAGAAGGGCGGGGTTTGGGATTATTTTTTGGCTAATAGCAATCGCCTCCTCTTTGGGGATAGTTTATCTTTTCCCGGCAAATTTATTCGCTACCACCTGGGGTCCAGTCATTATTGGGGCAGTGTTTGCGCTTTTGTTTTTGGTAAGAGTGGCAAATTTTTGTAAAAAGCCAACGTATCTTGCCTACCTTCAACTTATTCCGATTGTTAACCTTTGGGCAATTTGGGAAATGGGCTCAATCGTTAGAGAGAAGCACGGTCACGAGAAAGTTTTGCGAAGAGATTATGAAGTGAGGGTGGTGCAGTGGATGAAGGAAAGCATCGCGCAAGGGGTAGGACAAAATAAAATGAGAGAACAGCTCAAAGATTATAGTCTTTCAGAAGCCGCGTTTTTGGCGCTTTATAAAAGAGCGACAGAGGAGGCAGAAGAAACACAAAAATAGTGGACACGAGCGCGAAGAAGGAAGTATAATCCGCAGGAATCGTTGGAAGAGTGTCGACTGTTTTATAAAAAATTAAAAAATGGAAGGAACGGATTGGATATGGTGGATCTTGGGAGGGATTTACTGGCTTGGCACAATAAGAATATTGATTGGATTAAAAGCGGACAGCATTTTTATGTATTTCCCCTTTTGTAACATTTTAATCCTCGGCGGGCGGGTAGGCCTGGGGTTTCTTTTTTGGTTAACGGCAATTGCCTCTGCCGTGGGGGTGCTTTTCCTTTTCCCCGAGAATCCCATTGGCCCTCTATTCATTGTATTCGTGGCATTTAAACTTTTCTTCTGGGTGAGAGTGGCTAGTTATTGCGGGAAACCCAGCTATCTTGCCTATCTCCAGCTTGTTCCCCCTGCTAACGTTTGGGCGATATGGAAAATGGGGTCCACAGACGGCAGCAGGCAGTCTCACGGAATCGTTTTACAAAGCGGATATGAAGAGCAGCTAGCGGAGTGGATAAAAGAAAGAATTGCACAGGGGGCAGCGCGAGACCAAATAGAAGAAGAACTCAAAGAACACAAGCTTTCAAAAGAAGTGTTTTTGCAGCTTTACAGAAAAGCGAGCAGGTAGAGAGAAGAAACACAAAAAGAGTCGACATGAGGGCGAAGGAGTGAGTATGAACGACGGGTATCCCGGGGGCAGATTACTGGTTGACAAAAAATAAAAACTCTCTAAAAAGGGAGCATGTAACCAAGGAGGTTCCCCAAAAGGAAAGATCCTTGGTTCGACCAAGATCTTTTTGTTTTCAGGAGAACTTTCTTATAAAAATATTCACATTATGAGAAGAGAAAGAGTTGTTTTTTGGCGACGCACGGACCCCTCGCCATTTCAAAGAAGCTTGTTACGGGAACTGTTTTTTCGCAGGGATAGGGAAACAGAAATTCCTTCATTATCGGAAATTTTGGCCCAATTGGAAGAAGGAGAAATCCTCTTGCTGCGGAAGAACATGGAGGCGGACGGAGTTGATCTTTACTATTACGAGATTCCGGCTGACACGAAGAAAGAAGAGTGGGAAGACTTCAGCTCCTTCCTTGCGGGCAATGCATCCTTTTATGATGCGGTGTCCGCCTATCCCAAGGAGGAATGGGGGAGAATATTAAAAATCATAGACTAGTTAGTGCTCCCCAAAACAAAACCAAGCCTCCATTTTACAAGTGGGGCTTTTTACTTTTTAAACCTCAATTCCGAGCCACAACCGTGCGGCAACCCCAATCCCGAAGGATAATGCGGCAACACCAAGGCTAATGAGAGCCATCTCTCCGAAGCGGTGCCAGAATTTTTCATTCTTCGCCACAGAGAGATAAAAGGTAAATATGGCAATTACTGCGACAACGACGACGAGCATCGTTCCGAGGGCGTGGAGATAATTTTTAAACACGAAATAAGGGGCGACCAAAAGGATAACAGTAATTAAATATGCGACTCCCGTATAGAGAGAAGCGGTAAACGCATCGCTATTTCCCTCGGCCCGATTGGCCAAATATTCGCTTGCGGCCATGGATAGGGTTGCCGCGACACCAGTGATAACTCCGAGAAGAGCGATGAGGCGGGTATTTTGAAGCGCGAAAGAGAATCCGGCTAACGCCCCCGTCAGTTCAACGAGCGCGTCATTTAATCCCAAAACAATAGAGCCGACGTACTCTAGTTTTTTTTCATCCAATAGTCCGATAAGTTTTTGTTCGTGTGCTTCCTCATCCGCAATAACGGCATCAACACCCGGGACAGATTTGCTTACGCCGGCATAGATCTTTTGCGCATGTTCTTCGCCTTTTTCCATAAGACGGAGTCCGAAGGTAATCCCAAAGACGCGAGCAATGAAACTCCACCAACGAGCACGAAAGAGGTTACCATTTGTCTGTTCTCCTCCAGCCGCTTCGCGCCAAAATTCTGCATGACGGAGTTCATCGGCAGCAATTTGCTTCAGAAGTTTTTTATTATTTTCTCCCTTTGCCAAGCAGGCAAGACGTTCGTATACAATTGCTTCAGTGCGTTCGCTGCGCTGAAATTGCAGAAGTTTTTTTTTGAGAGCGGGAGAAAGGGTTGTCATCGTTCATACGGTGCCGGAAATTTTTGGGAAAATCAACTTTTCTGCTACGGTGCGGCTGATGAAAGTTTCACTCTTAATGGCACAGACGCTAGATGGTCGAATTGCAAAAGATTCGAACCACTTTCCCGACTGGACAGAGTCAGCGGATAAGAAGTTTTTTCGTGCACGAACAAAAGAATCAGGAGTGATGATTTTTGGGAGAACAACTTTCGAAACCTTGCCAGGAGTTTTGCCTGGGCGTCTTTCGGTTGTTATGTCACGAGACGCCGGAGAATGGGACGAAAAGGAAGAAAACCTGGTATTTACATCTCTCTGCCCGCAAAGCATTTTGAAAAAACTGCAATCCCTGGGACTTGAGAATCCGGTTCTGGCAGGAGGGACAACGATAAACTCGCTTTTTGCCCAAGAGAGATTGATAGACGAACTGATTGTGACGGTTTCTCCACTGGTATTTGGTTCGGGGCTGGGAGTTTTTGCGCCGGAGATGGATTTAGAATTGTCTCTTGAAAAATTTGAAAAAATCGGGGAAAATACGCTCGCACTTTGGTATTCTGTGAAAAAATGATTTTAACACGACACGAAATCGGGAAACTTATCGCCGAGGAAAAATTAATTTTTGAGCCAACGCTAGATAAATATCAAGATCAGCCGCACGCCGTAGATCTGCGACTAGGGACAACCTTTTATTTACCGAAAATCTGGAAGATTACAGACAGAGGGCGAGAAGTTTTGACTGTAGACGTAACACAAAGCGTGGCGGATAATTTTGAAAAAATTGAGTTGGAGCCGGGACAGTTCTTCGAGCTTGCGCCCGGGGAATCAGTAATTGCGAGCACCCTTGAAAAAGTATCTTTGCGATCAGATGATTTAATGGGCGTGCTATATCCACGAAGTTCAGTAAATCGTCGAGGACTTTCAGTCGATCTCACGGGAATCGTAGACGCCCATTATTCGGGGCACTTAATGATCCCTATTTTAAATAAAACAACATCACAAATAATTCGTATTTATCCAGGAGAACGGGTTTGTCAGATCGTGTTTCAGAAACTTGCTAGCAGCTTGCAAAAAGAAGACGCAATGCGTCATGGTGCCCAACCGGCAAAATATGAAGGAGCAAAAGCAAATGGACTAGACGGAAAATGTGACGCGGACGAGGAACTGGAGTTGATACGAACGGGGCAGCTAGGGCAGCTGAAAAAACAAAAATAATGAAAACGAAAGAATTGCCATATTTACCACTGGGGTGGGACATTTTATATGTTTCTGCAGAGGACGAATTTATGGTTGAGGCACGAAAATCATCCGAAGTTTTGTCTACGGACCGAGGTCATCCGACGGGAGCGGTTGTGGTGAAAGAGGGCGCAATTATAGGACGAGGCGCAAATCATTCTCTTTTCCACAAACAGATTGGTTGTGTGCGAAAAGGACTGAGAGGGATTTTTTCTGTACCATCAGGAAAAGGGTATTGGACATGTTATGGCTGTTCGCCAAAATTTCACGCAGAGCAACAAG
>Ga0222626_1000635_pt1 | contig 18973 bp, 19 predicted proteins | sample AntAcemetageno91_FD_179862 | JGI IMG/M metagenome (GOLD analysis project Ga0222626, IMG submission 179862) | Saline water microbial communities from Ace Lake, Antarctica - #91 | ecosystem: Environmental > Aquatic > Non-marine Saline and Alkaline > Saline | place: Antarctica: Ace Lake | collected...
ACTTCCCACGACCGCAACCTTTCCTTCGATGTTATCCGTATCTTTTTTGTGGGGTATAACAAGTCCGTAATCACCTATGAATCTTTCCACAGCACGAATATTCACCTGCTCATCAAATTCACCCCGATTACAGCTTTCTTCACAAAAATGGGGGCAGACCCGGCCGCAAACCGCGGGCAGCGGATTCGCTCGGCGAATTATGTCTAAGGCCTCAGTCAGTTTGCCTTCACAAACCAGACTCATATATTCGGGGATATGGGTGTGAGCGGGACATGCCTCGGAACAAGGAGCAACTCCCTCTTGAAACACTGGCAGGAGAGTTCTCCAGGTCCCGGTTTGGTTTCCAGAAGTATCCTTTCTGGAAATTGGGAACTCTTTGATATCGTGCAGCAGGCCCTTTTTCTCTTCGTTATATTTCGATTCCAAAATCTCCAAGAGATTTCCTCGTCTCAACCTTTGAATCTTCTACCTCTACACCCGTGAACGGTTACCTTCACTCTTAGCCAACAGATATGCCTCTTTGAAAGCTGCAATATTCTTTTCCGTACGCGTCAGGATAAATTTCCTTATTCCTTCAATAATGCTCTCCGGTCCAATCAATTCCGTAAACCCTATAAGAGCGCCCAGAATAGGCGTATTAATAAAGGGACTCGTCTTGCTCCCAAGACCGTTTCTCACCGCAACCGCGTTCACATCCATGGTCTTGATCTGAAAATCTCCTTTAAGAAAATCAAAGGCCTGGGGGTCCTTGGCACTGTTGATCAGAATCAGACCCCCTCTTTGAATTCCCGCGGCCACATTGATGGTATGAACCAGCTTCTCTCCCATAACAATAACGTAATAGGGATTTACCACCTTGCACCTGAGATTCGGAAAGGAATCATCCACCCTAACAAAGGCCTCCACCGGAGCACCCCTTCGCTCAGCGCCGAATGTTGGAAATGCCTGGGCATGTTTCCCTTCTAAGAAAAACCCGTAGGAGAGTATCCACGAGGCGATTACAGCCCCCTGCCCTCCCCTACCGTGAAAACGGATTTCTATCATATTCAATCTCAATCTACCAAACTTCACCGTAATCAGGGTGACTAACCAATCACACACCGAGACAAAACAATACGCGTCTTTACCCTATCGTAAAGGATAGAAGGTTCAAGGCACAGAGCTTCTCAATGTTCAATCCCCAAGGCTCACACCTCTTTGCAGTCAAAAAATAGCACAAAAACCAAAATAGATCAAACATGCCAACCATTTTGATAATTCAAAGACTGACAAACTCGTAAAAAGTCGGGAAGCACCCGTTGTCGTCATTCCCGCGAAAGCGGGAATCCAGTAAAATCAACCAGTTCTGGACTCCCGCTCCCCGATCAGGTCGAGGACAAGCTTCGCGGGAGTGACGGCCTTGGAGACTTTTTACGAGACCATCAAAGACTTATGCCACATAAAAAGCTACACAGATCGGAAACAAAAAAAAGATTTGCTTTTTCAATAAACTCTCGCTAATGTTTAAAACTTAACCTACAATTTCCGATCATCGATTTCTTTTATGACAAATAACAGCCAAATAATTTCGCGTATAAAATGTGGAATATGTCTGATCAACTTTAACAGAAAAGATTGAGAGGAGGAGTGTTATGAAAAATGTAGCAAAAGTGGTGTCTATTTTTTCAGTTTTAGTATTCTTAGGAGCAGTATTTGGTGGGGCAGCATTGGCGGCCGACAGTATCAAGGTCGGTATTGTTCTCCCCCTGACCGGTAAACTTGCCAAGTTTGGTGAAATTGAAAATAAATCATTTCTAATGGCCTTGGATGAAATCAATGCGGCCGGTGGCGTCAATGGGAAGAAGATCGATCTGATCATTGAAGATACCACCGGCAAACCTGACGTGGGCCGTTCGGCCATCGAAAAGCTGATTTCACGGGACAAGGTCATTGTTGTGGGCGGCGGATATTCAAGTTCCGTCACCTGGGCAACCATTGCTGTTGCCCAGCAGCGCAAGATGCCCTTCCTCGTGAATACCGGATCTGCCGACAGGATCACTGAGCAGGGCTGGAACTATATCTTCAGGCTCAATCCGCCTGTTAGCGAATACCCCAAGGCATTTGGTTCCTTCCTGGAAAATGTGGCCAAGGATGTCAAGACCGTTGCGATCCTTCATGAAAATTCACTTTTCGGCCAGTCTGGCTCAAAAAAGTTTGTTAAGAAATGCAAGAAAATGGGCATCGAGGTATTGATTAAGGAGGGCTACGAGGCAGGCGCTATTGATTTTAAGCCCCTACTTGTTAAGGTGAAGGCCTTAAAACCGGACCTTGTCTACATGATCTCTTATATTATGGATGCCTCTCTCCTGATGCGACAATCCAAAGAGCTGAACTTCAATCCCAAGCTCTTTGTGGGTGGCGCGGCCGGATTTACCCTGCCCGAATTTGAAAAAAATGCCGGAGCAGCCTCGGATTATGTCTTTTCAGCCACCCTCTGGACCCCATCGGTTCCCTATCCCGGGGCCAAGGAATATTATGATAAATTCGTCGCTAAATATAATACCCCAACAGAGTATCACGGCGCAGAAGCATATGCCGCCATGTATGTGATTGCAGATGCCTTAAAAAGGGCCGGAACCCTCACCCCTGATGGTGTGAGAGATGCCCTTGCCGGAACCGACATGATGACCGCATTCGGTCGTGTGAAATTCATTTCCTACGGCAAAAAGACCCAGCAGAACAGTCTTCCCACCTTTTTGGTCCAGTGGATAAACGGCAAGCTCGACACCGTCTGGCCAAAAGATGTCTCGACACACAATTATATTTACCCGGTACCCAAGTGGAATGAACGTTAAATTGAACAGGGGCGGGATCTTCCCGCCCTTGTTTTTGAAATTTCGTTTTGAATTCATTTAGCACCTATTTGTTCAAGTCACATCATGTTTGCGCATGATTTATGCCACAACCAGATTGAATATTTTAAAAAATTCTTTAAATTTCTAAACGATTTATCAAGAAAATGACGGAGCGACGCGACTTCCACAAATATTCAATTCTCAATATTCAATAGTCAATTCCGGCTTCGCCGGTTTAGGGAGTTATAATGGAGGTCTTTCTGCAAACCTTGGTGTCTGGCATTCTCAAAGGCGGGCTTTATGGTCTGATCGGTATGGGAATGTCGCTGATCATGGGCGTGATGGGGATCATCAATCTCGCCCATGGCGCCTTGATGATGGTAGGAATGTATGTCACCTTCGCCTGCTTTACCTATGCAGGAATCGACCCCTATCTCACCATATTTATCAGCATGCCTGCCCTTTTTCTTCTCGGTATGCTTATTCAAAAATACACACTCAATCCTCTGATGGAAGTGGACTCAATTCTGCCGGAGAATCAAGTGCTCATGACCGTTGGAATCGCAATGGTGCTGACGGAGGTTGCGCGATTTATCTTCAGCTCCGACTATAAATCTGTCAGGACAAGCTACTCCGGCGCCACCTTTTTTATTGGGGACATCTCCTTCAGTGTCGCCCTGGTTGCGGCCTTTTTTATAGCAGTGGCCTTCACACTCAGTATGTTCTGGTTCCTCTTAAAAACGGATCTCGGGAGATCCATCCGGGCCACAGCCCAGGACAAGGACGCCGCTCTCCTCATGGGTGTAAATTCCAAACGGATCACCATCCTAACCTTCGGTCTTGGTTCAGCGCTTGTGGCTGCTGCAGGGACCATTCTCATGCCGGTCTACTATCTTTTTCCGGATATCGGGGGGCCCTTTACGAGAAAGGCGTTTGTTATTACCATCTTAGGCGGGCTCGGTTCCACCGTAGGCGCTATCTTCGGGGGGCTGACCTTAGGGCTTGCCGAGGCCTTTGGTGCTACCTATATCGGGATGGCCTATGATGACATGATCGGTCTCCTGATATTTATTTTGGTGCTTCTCTTTATCCCAGGTGGTTTCAAGCGGCTGCTCAAGGTATAAAAAAAGGAAAACCATGAGAAAATATCCCCCCATTCTTCTCCTTGTCATCCTGATCCTTTTTCCGATTGTTGTGCGTGATCATTACCACCAGCACCTTATGATCTTAGTCCTCATGTGGGTCGTAATCGGTTCGGGGTGGAACGTGATCGCCGGATATACGGGCCAGGTCTCCTTTGGTGATGCAGCATTTTTTGGGACCGGGGCCTATACTGCCGGACTCTTTGTCACCAAGTTGGGGATTTCAGCGTGGTGGGGTATGCTATTCGGCGGAATAGCGGCCATGGCCATCGCCTTCCCCTTTGGCTGGATATGCTTCCGCCTGCGCGGGGCCTACTTTGCCCTTGCCACCTTAGCGCTCAATGAGGTGATGCGACACATTGCCACCGTCTGGGAGTCCCTGACAGATGGTATGGTGGGGATTCTCGTTATGCAGACCTTTGTATCGAAGGTCCCCTATTATTATATTGCCCTCGGTCTTGCGGTTGTCTCTGTTATCGGTGTCCAGATCATTATGGGTTCTAAGTGGGGGTATTATTTTGTCTCAATCCGGGAGGATCAGGATGCTGCTGAAAGCCTTGGCGTCAATACCCATTTTTATAAGATGCTCTCTTTAAATGTCGCAGCCTTTCTCACCGGTATGGCAGGGGCCTTATTCATGAACTACATGGGGTTTATAGACCCTGAGGTGGTATTTTCCCTCCACGATATCTCCATCATGGCCATCCTTGTGGGTATTGTGGGTGGTGTCGGGACGATTTATGGCCCGGTGGTGGGGGCATTTGTTATGGTTGCGGTCCATGAGTTCTTCAGGACGGGATTCTTCGGCTTTTTCAAGGGTATTGCGGCCTTGACAGGGTCAGACATGATAATCGTTTGGGCCAAATATGTGATGCAGGCGCATGTCCTGGGTTTCGGGATCCTCGTAGTTCTCGTCATTCTTCTTCTTCCCAACGGTATTGTGGGCGACTGGAATCTGATCGTTAAAAAGATATTTCCTGTCAAGACCAGGAGGGTTACAGGTTGAGTCTATTCGAAGTCAAAGATCTTGTTAAATATTTCGGGGGATTAGCGGCAGTCAACGACGTAAGCTTTAAGGTCGAACAGGGAGAGATCTTTGGTCTTATCGGGCCCAATGGTTCGGGGAAAACCACCATGTTCAACCTTATCAGTGATTACTTCAAGCCCACAAGCGGTAAGATCTACTTCAAAGGTGAGGATATCACAGGGTTCAAGACCCACAAGATCTGCCATCTCGGCATCGGCAGGACATTTCAGGTGGTAAAGCCCTTAGGCCGGATGTCGGTCTTGGACAACGTCATTGCAGCGGCCTTCTCAAGAGTCAATACAAAACATGAAGCCCGTGATCTGGCAATGGAGACCCTGGAGTTTTGTGAATTGATCCATCGGAAGGATGTCTTAGCCAAGAGCCTTCCCATTGGAGAGAGAAAACGGTTGGAGATTACAAGGGCCATGGCTACTAAGCCTGAACTCCTGCTGTTAGATGAAACTGCCGCAGGGCTTAATCCCAGTGAATTAGACTCTGCCATAGAACTGATAAAAAGGATCCGTGATAAAGGGGTTACAATTATCATTATAGAACACATCATGAAAGTCATAATGACTATCTCCGACAGAATACACGCCATCAACTTTGGCCAGACAATTGCTCAAGGAACGCCACAGGAGATGGCAAACAGCCCCGCGGTCATTGAGGCCTATCTCGGAGAGGAATATGCTCACAGTTAACGGCATTGATGTTTGTTACGGCGATCTGCAGGTTCTCTGGGATGTCACCATTGAGGTGAGGGATAAGGAGATCCTGGTCCTGATCGGGGCAAACGGCGCAGGCAAGTCAACTACCATAAAGGCCATATCTTCACTCGTAACACCTACAAAGGGGAGTATAGAGTTTGACGGCACACGTACCGATAACCTTCCCCCACACGACATTATTCAGTTGGGGATAGTGCATGTCCCTGAGGGGAGACGTCTCTTCCCTGAAATGAGTGTGGAAGAAAACCTGATCACGGGCTCATTCTACGGCCAGGCCAAAATCAAGCGTTATGAAACCATGAAGCATGTCTATGAGCTCTTTCCAAGGTTAGAGGAGCGCAGAAAACAGATGGCGGGGACGCTGTCCGGTGGGGAACAGCAGATGGTTGCCGTAGGCAGAGGAATGATGTCATTACCAAAGCTTTTGATGTTTGACGAACCTTCCTTAGGCCTTGCCCCGATCCTTGTCCAGGATATTTTCTCTATGATCAGGAGGATCAACGAGGAGGAAGGGGTAACTATTCTTCTCGTAGAACAAAATGTAACCCAAACCCTGAAGATGTGCCACAGGGCCTACGCCCTGGAAAACGGCAGGATTGTCATAGAGGGGTCCGGAGAAGACCTTATGAGTAATGAACATGTCAGAGAGGCATATTTAGGGATCTGACCGCAAAGCGCATAGAGCGTAGCGCCTCTATCAACTCCTATCTTTTACTTTCCATAAACAACGAACGGCCTTAAAGTCCGGATGTTCTGCATCCGATAGTGGAATATTTGGCCCCAGGGGCCTCTTTTCAATTTGAAGATTTGGGCAAATTACTGAAAGACAATAGCCCTCTTCTGCAATTTTTGGCTATCTTCATGCTTCAATTGATATTGGTGGTTGTATCGCAATCTCAATAAAAAACATTATTGAATTCATTCAAAATGGCTACTTGAGGCGGGATTGCAAGATCAAGGACGATGTCCCGCTGGCGGGACGGAAAATAGCCATTTATGGATCAACAATAACTAACGAGCCAACCGGACAACAAAAATAGGAGGTAGAAACGTGAAGAATGATAATGAAACAAAAAAGAAGGTTCTTGTACTGCTGGGAAGTCCCCGCAAGAATGGAAATAGCACCATTCTGGCCCAGGAAATAGCCAAGGGCGCCGAATCAGTCGGAGCCGTCGTTGAAACTTTGTACATAAACGGTATGGATATCAAGGCCTGCCAGGCATGCTGGACCTGCCAGAAGGAAGAGAGCAAGGGCTGCCCTATTGACGATGACATGCAGACTATCTATCCCAAGCTGATCGAAGCGGACTCCTGGGTCATTGCCAGCCCGGTTCACTGGTTTAACATGTCAACCCAGACTAAGTTGTGGCTGGATCGTTGTTTTGCCCTGGCAAAATATGGAGAAAATCCTTTTCGAAAAAAAATCGGTATTGCCATGAGCTTTGGGGACACCGACCCGTTCACCTCGGGGTGTATAAATGCCTTACGATGCTTCCAGGACAGCTTCAGATATGCTGGGGCTAAGATTGCCGGAATAGTATATGGCAGCGCTTTGAACGCTGGGGATATCAGCCGGAACACTGACCTCTTAAAAACAGCAAAGGAACTGGGAAAGAAGCTGGGCAAATACTGATAATGTTGAGACCCAATCTCCCATCAATTGACGATAGGGAAGGTGAATACGTTCCGGAAGGACTGCCCACTGTTATTGACGCCCATGTCCAGTGTTTTGATATGAACGCTGAAGAAATGGATCTTATCTATGACCTATGTGAATCAGAGCAAAAGCAAATGGTGATGCATGTTGGCAGAGAACCCAAAAGCACGGCATACCATTGCGATCCATATCAAATTTGCAGCGCTGAGAAATTAGAGAGAGTCCTGCGGAACTTTCCTAAACTAAGAATCTGCGTGCCTCATTTAGGGTTTGATGAAATATCCGATTACAGGAATTGATTGAAAAATATGATAACCTCTATTTAGACACGACCATGGTTTTAACGGATTATTTTCCGTTAAAGGAGTCCATCGAGCTTGATAATTTCAGAGTTGACAGAATTATGTATGGATCTGACTTCCCAAGTATTCCTTATAACTGGGACAGAGAACTCAAGTGTTTGAAAGAGTCAAACCTGTCACGTGAAAATTTGGAATGGGTTCTGCATAAAAGCGCCGAGGGTCTTTTTCAGGTAGCTTAGGGGAAATAAAGGGATAGGGGACGGGTTTTAGGAACTACATGTGATAAGAAGCCTGCATGCCAAGAAAATCACGAATAGATGTGCCGGGGGCACTTCATCATATCCTGGGGGTCGGCGGACTGGAACGGTTTGCCGTGGTATCAACTTTGGGCGAGCCCAGCCCACCGCTCGGAAAGAACCGGAAGCCGTGGATAAAGCCGCGAACAAGAAAGCAGCCTCTCTCGATGATCTTATGGGAAAGCCCCTCGGGGAAGCTGTCCGGGAACTCCAACGACGATCAGCACTTTAGTAGGTCCCCAAGAGCCTTATTGAACCTGTCTGCCTCCTCATAGAAAGGCATATGGCCGCTACTCTCAAAGATTACCAGATACCCTTTTGGTATTGAGTCAGCCACATATTGCCCAGTCCTTGCGCCAAAGGCAAGGTATTCGGAATCTCCATTTGCAACCAGAACAGGGACGGTGATTGTTCCCAGCACCTCGGTATAGTCTCGCATCACATAGTCCGAGTAGGCCGCGATGGCCGCAGGGGTGGGCGTTTTTAAGTGCTCCCTGACCATCCAGTCCTTCTCTTTCCTCAATCCCTCTCCGGTCTTGAACATCATATCTACAAAATGAGCTCCGTATGCTCGGCGATCCTCCTGCAACGATATCAAGGCCTCGTTCAAGGCATCAAAGTTGTGGCCTTTGAGGGCATGGGTGTTCCACTCTTTGGGTGACATTGGATATGGCGTCATCTCAACCAGCGCAAGTGCGGAAACCCTGTCTGCGCCATATGATTTCCAATATTCTAAGACCACCGGTCCGGCAAGAGACCAGCCGGCTAATACAACCCCTTCCAGATTTAGATAATCGATGACAGAACGTACATCTCTTGCATACTGGGGAATCGTGTGACCTTGAAGCGATTTACTGGAATTACCGTGAGCACGGAGATCCATAGTAACCACTTTGAACTCACCGGCCAGGCCCTCTTTCTGCCGTACCCAGAAGGCGCTGCTCATGGTCCAGCCATGCACCAGGAGAACCGGCCTCCCCGTTCCCGTTACCTCCACGTAAATCAGTCCTCCATCGGAGGCCTCCACCAGATGCATCTCATCATCGTGTGTACGTCTTAACATGTCCGTTCCCCTTGATCTCTCGTCCTCAGGGTGTTGCTCATTGCCCCCCCTGTGAAATGGCCAAACAGTAAATAGGCATTATCCAAGCCCTATTTCGCGATCACGTCCTCAGGCAACCTCCTTGTGAGGATATCCACAGCTTCTTCCACCATCTCCTCGAGGACCTGTTTGGCAGGTTTAATTTCGTGGATAAGCCCCGAGACCTGCCCTGCCAGCCCCCCCACGTGATCCATTTTATCGGCTTCGATAAATCTCCAGAGGAGCGCGGAAGATATAAGGACCTGGATGGGGAAGGGAAGTGGTTCGAGTCCGGAACTATCCCAGAGCTTGTGAAATTTGTTATAGTTAGCCCGCAAGGTCTTGCCGGTATAGGCCGTACTGACACGGGTGCCTTCATCAGTGGAATCGAGTATACGCTGCTTATTTACGTCCAGGGCTCCCCCCTCATCTGTGGCCAGGAAGCGGGTCCCCACCCATATACCCACACAGCCCATGGCTAATGAGGCCGCAAGACCACGGCCGTCGCCAATACCGCCGGCGGCAAGGACTGGCACAGAACCCGCCACATCAAGGACCTGAGGCAATAGGGCCATTGTCCCGATCCGTCCTGTGTGTCCCCCGCCTTCGTGGCCCTGTGCCACAAGAAGGTCTGCGCCTGATTTGGCGATACGGCGACCGTTTTTGGTGTTTCCGGTAATCCCGAGGACCTTCATTCCCACAGCATGGGCGTCTTCAACCATAAAGCCCGGATTACCCAGCCCCGCACAAAAGAGGGGGATCTTTTCTTCAATGCACACCTGGATAGCTTCCTTGGGACGCATGGTTGTAGTATTCATTTTCAGCATAACGTCAACGTCAGGAAGTCCCATCTCTTTCTCTATTTTCTTGAACCATTTTAGATGAGGCTCCGGTAATGTCTCAATGACCTGATTGAGAGGCAGCGCCTCTATCCCCTCCATGGCCATAGCATCTCTTGTGGCAAGGCGCGCAGGCAGGAGGAGGTCAACACCGTAGGGTTTGTCCGTCTGGGCCTTGATCTCCCGAATGGCCTCCCTAAGCTCATCAACGGTAAAACCGCTTCCTCCAAGCACCCCGAGACCGCCGGCCTCTGAAACGGCCACAACCAGTTCAACAGGTGCCCCCCCTTCTTTTCGCCAATAAGTGTAGGACCCATTCCTGCGCTCAAGATGGGATATTCAATCCCCAGAATGTCACACAGTTTCGTTCGAAGTACTTTTTTCCCCATATAATGCTCCTTTCCTGAAAACGATATGATTTGTTAATATTCTCAATCTTCCGCGCTTATCTGCCCAATTACGACGGTAGCAGGACCTTAAATACCAGACCCGGCAATATACCAAAAAGGATGATAAGGGCGGCCAGGAATCCACCCCATAGGAGGCTGAAAACAGGATAAGGTATTGGGGCCGGGGACCCTTGGGGTGCCTCCTTTGTGTAGGCATGACGAACCAGGTTAAGATAATAATAGATGGAGATGGCGATATTGGCCGCTGCTATCACGACGAGCCAGTTATAACCGTGATTCCATGCCGCTGTCAGGAGGAAAAGCTTTCCCATGAAGCCTGCTGTGGGTGGTAGACCCACCAATGCCATTGCCCCCACAGCTAAGACAAGAGCAAGACCGGGGGCGCGCTTATAAAGCCCGTTAAGATCATCTAATTTGAGATTCCTGCCATCTGTGGCCAATCTGCAGATAACCCAGAAGCAGGCAAAATTCATGATGACATAGATGAAAGCGTAAAATGCTGCAGCGGCCACCCCTTCTCTTGTGCCTGCTGTCAGGCCTACCATGACATATCCTGCGTGGGCTATGGTGGAATACCCCAACAAACGCTTAACGTCTGTCTGTACCAGGGCGGCCAAGTTGCCATAGGTGATGGATATGGCGGCAAACAGGGCTAAAATGGTAGTAATTTCAAGGCCTGGCTTCAAGAGCATTGAGAGCCTGATCAGCACAACCACTGCGCCGAGTTTGGGCAAGGTTGAGATATAGGCCGAGGTCTCGTTGCTCGCGCCCTCGTACACGTCAGGGGCCCAGAAATGGAAGGGGAAGAGGGCTAATTTAAACAGCATCCCGCAGAGGAAAAGGGTCAGCCCTGCAACGGCCATTGGGGCCTCGGACCAGGCCCACGGTTTTTGCATCAAATCTATGAGGTATGTGGTGTGCTGTGATGCCAAGATAAGGGAAAAACCGAACAGGCCGATTGCAGTTGCCGCTGCCCCGAAAAAAATATACTTGACGGCCGCCTCGGCTGCCTTTTTTTCCCCGGACCTGAGCGGCACCAAAGGGAAGAGGCTGAAAGAGGCGAGTTCCAAGGCCAAATAGATGCTGATAAGTTCCACGCACGAGGAGAGGATCATCAAACCCCAGGCAGAGAGGGCCATGAACATAAAATACTCACAGTGCTTTTCCTTCTCTAAGGTCGGCTGCCGGGTTGCGTTTAGCACTGCTACTGCAAATCCAAAGGACACTGCAAATTTAAAGAACTGTGAGAGTGGATCCACCCGGTAAGACCCAACAAGGATAAGGCCATTTAGATCTAATGATTCCGCAGATATCAAGATCCCCACACCCGCGCACCACGGAAGCCATTTCCCGACCCGGGGCATCCAGGGCTTGTCAGCGATGGTCTGGATGAATAAGGCTCCGATAAGGAAGAGCTGATACAACTCAGGTATGATCAGGTCTAATCTGAACTCCACGGTTAAGGTTTCTCCCTTTCTTGAATATCGAGTTTGCTATCACCAATAATAACGCCCGGGTTTGTTGCCACACCTGTAATTAAGGGCTTGCTCTTAAACTCCACTGAGAGATTATTAAGCGTAGGGTTCATAACCTTGAAGAATAGTGTCGGCGCGAGTCCGATGTAGACGACAAGAAACGCAAGCGGGAGAAGATAGGCCCATTCTCTCACATTCAAATCCTTCCACTCCTTTGCATTACAAGGTTCTCCCCAGGCCATTTTTTGCGTTGGGCGAAGCATGTAGGCCGCAGCTAACACCGCTCCGGGAACGACCAGGGCGCCAACCCATATATTTCTTTCAAATGCCCCCACAAGTACCAGGAATTCACCTACAAAATTATTGGTTCCGGGAAAGGCAAAACCGGCAAAGGCCATGAATCCCCAGAACCCCATAAAGGCGGGAAGATACTTGCCAAGCCCTGAGTTCTGACGTACCTCATAACTGCGGCTTCGTTCATAGAGAGCGCCTGCTAAGATAAAAAGTGCTCCAGTGGTAATACCGTGGCTGAACATCTGAAAAAGCGCTCCCTGAAAACCACGTACACTAAAGAGAAATATACCCAAGGTGACAAAACCCATATGCGCAACTGAAGAATAGGCGATGATCTTTTTGATATTTGACTGGCCGAGCGCCATTAGCCCTCCATACAAGACAGAGGCAATGGATAAGGCTATCATCATGGGCGCCAAATATTGACTTGCGAGGGGAGCCAAAGGGAGGGAAAGGCGCAAAAAACCGTAGGCCCCCATTTTGGCAAGCACTGCGGCGAGAACCACGCTCCCTGCAGTGGGGGCCTCTGCATACGCATCAGGGAGCCAGGTATGAAAAGGAAACATTGGGACCTTAACGGCAAAGGCAAGTGCCATAACAAGAAATGTCCAGATCTGAAAACCAAAGGGAAAATCCCTCCCCATCAGCTCAGGGATAGAGAAAGTCCCTCCTTCAATCCTAAAGGCGATAATGCCCACTAACAGGAGGGCGCTCCCGGCTAAGGTGTAAATGATGAACTTCAAAGAGGCATATTGCCGATCAGACCCGCCCCATATAGCTATAATTAGATAAATGGGAATAAGTGTCGCTTCCCAGAAAAGGTAAAAGAGGAGTAGGTCCAAAGCTGAGAAGAGACCAACGCAGGCGGAACATAAGAGGAGAAGGCAGAAGTGAAACTCTTTGACGCGCATAGTGATGGAAGACCATGAGCAGAGCACGCATAGAGGAAAGATGATCAGGGTAAGCCCCACCATGAGGATGCCGATCCCATCTATCCCTAAGTAATACTCCAGGCCCCACCCCTTTACCCAGGTAAGACGCTCAACAAACTGAAATTCAGACGTATTGATCCTGAACCGGAGCAGAGAAAGGGCAAAGATAAGTTCTAAGGCAAATACCGCAAAGGTAAAGATCCGAACAACCTGCGTACTGCGCATAAAGAACAGCCCCACGCAGGCCCCGGCAGGGAAGAATATCAATATGGTAAGCACTGGTAAATCGAGTCCCTGCATTTTATTAAGCGCTAAGCCTCCTGCTATGTTGATATAGGCTTTAAGAAAATTATTTTGGGGACGTAGATTTCCTCAGATAAACGCTGATAATTAACTAAGCGATTTCTGGAGGAAATTTGAGTTTATGCGCCAGCTCAATATTCAATATTCAATATTGATGAATTCGTAAAAAGCCAGAAAACACCCTTTATTGTCATTCCCGTGAAAACGGGAATCCAGGAAAATCGACTCCTTATGGACTCCCGCTTTCGCGGGAGTGACGGCCATGGAGACTTTTTACGAGACCATCAATATTCAATTTCAAACCCAAAACCAGATCAGGGCGAAGAGGCCCAGGGCCAGCAACACCATCCAGGCGAGCATTTCCTGCAGCCGGCCTGTCTGCATGCGGGCCGAGATTTTCCCAAGACCCATGACCGCCCTGGCAGTGCCGTCCACGGTCTTGTCGATTCCTGTTTTGTCAAACCATCCCGCGACCCGGGCTGTCCCTGTTACGGCCCGAAGTAGTACGGTCCGGTAGAGATCGGTCCAGATGCCGTCCATCCATGCTAAGGGTCTGGCCAGGAACCCCATCACCCCCCGGCCCACGAACCGGTACAGAAGATCAAAATCAGGAAGGCGCCGGGTCCCGGGGGTCAGGCCCCTGCGCACAAAGATGAACACCATAGAGATCAACCCGAGGAACAGAAATGCCCCGAGTACTTTCCAGAGGGTAAAGGGGTTCTCCTCCACAGGGACGGGCAGTCGCCGGTAAAGGAGTTGAGGGAAAATTCCTTGAAAGAAACAGCATAGAGCGGCCAGGACCATGGCGACGGTCATATTTAGGGGCAGCGTATCCTGCTTCTTCCCTTTTGATGGCTTTTTTGACCAGAAGGCAAAGTAGGGGAGCCGCAGCCCCACCGCCGTGAAAGTCCCTGCCATGGCAAGGGTGAGGGCCATGGCTAAAACCGGGCTTTTCTGCCAGGCTGCCTCAAGGATCATGGGTATTGCGACAAATCCGTTCAGAAGGGGCATGGCAGACATAGAAAGGGCGCCCACCATGGTGCAGACCAGAATAAAGGGAGCCTTAGATGCCAGACCACCTAACCTGGAAAGGTGCTCTTCCTTCACCATAAGGATCAGGCATCCGGCGGCCATAAACAGGAGCGCGTTAGAGAAGGTATGGGCATAGACCAAAACCATGGCGCCGTCTAATCCCATTTTTGTATCCATGCCGATTCCTGCTAACATGAATCCCCCCTGCGAGACCATGAGATAGGCCAATATCCTTCGAATGTTGTTTACGGTAAGTGCATAAAAAACGCCGTACACAGACATGATAACGCCTAAAATGACCAAGACGTCAAGGCCCACGAAACACCGGGCCAGGGCGTAGACGGCCGTATTTGTGGTAAAGACCGAGAGGAACACTGCCCCAGGAACAGTAGCCTCGGGATAGGCATCGGTCAACCAGGCGTGAAGGGGAACCACGGCCCCGTTTATGCAGAAAGCCGCGAGAATAAGCCAGTCAAAGTGCCACATCATATGGGCATCGGCGGACTCGAAAACAAAGGTTCCCGTGACCCTTTGCCTCAACAGGATGCCGGCAAGCAAGAGCACACTGCTCAACAGGAGGAGAAGCATATACCGGAAACCGGCCTGGGCGGATCTGGGTCTTCGACTGAGCCAGATGAGGAAGGCCGATGACACGGTCATGAACTGCCAGAAGATATAGAGGGTCCAGTAATCACCGGCAAGGATGCAGCCAAAGGAGGCCCCCATATAAAAGAGGGATGCCGCGTGATGGGCCTTTTCCTGAACATGGAAGGCAAAGAGGGTACAGATAAAGGTCATCAGAGAGAAGAGGGCCACAAAGGACATGGACAGAGTGTCCACCCTTCCTAAGACAAGGTTCTGGCCCACATAGGAGAGGACCCAGTAACTCCCCAGCTTCATCTGAAACGCTAAGAAAATGGCGTAGAGGGGCGGTACAAAGAGAAGCCATCGCCAGAAGCGGCCTCGAAAAAAGGGGAGAATTAGCCCCAGGAGAAAAAATCCCGTGGCCGGGTGAAGAAAACAGTCTAAAAAGGCCATGGTTTCTTATCTCCTGTCATTAGTCATTAGTCATTTGATGGTTGTGGGTTGTGAGTTCCTTACGCCTTACGTCTTGTGCCCTACGCCTTCATTAGTCATTTGTCATTTCCGCTTTGCGCTCTGCTCCATGCGCTTTGCACTATCCGCAGACGGGTACTTACCAATATCTTCCATAGGCATCTACAAAATCCACAAAGGTCTGAGGGTAAAACCCGATCAGGATGGAAATCACGGCAATCATAAACATAGGGATTACCATGGTCCGTGGCGCTTCGGCATATTGTTCCATGTTCGCCCCATCCACCGGCGGGAAGAAGAACCCTCGAATGACAATGGGGCCAAAATAGGCCATATTCAGAAGGACACTGACCAGGATCACTAACATAGGGATGATTTGCTTAGCATCCGTAGCCCCGGTAATCAGATAGAATTTGCTCAAAAAGCCACTGGCAGGGGCCAGCCCGATAAAGGAGAGGGTGGCCAAGGCAAAGGCGCCGAAGGTCCAGGGCATGCGACGACCAAGACCGTTCATGAGGCTTATTTTCTTGGACCCCGTAACCACGATAATACAACCGGCAGCAAAAAAGAGGGTGATCTTTGGAAAGGCGTCGTGGGCAATGGCCGAGATTCCCCCTTCCACCCCTCCCTGAGAAAGCATGGCCACCCCCATGACGATGTAAGAGAGGTGGCTCACTGTGGAATAGGCGATTCGGGCCTTGATATCATCCTTGGTCAGGGCAATGAGACCGGCGGCGATAATGGTGAATCCGGCCACGTAGGCCGTGGGAGTTCCGAGACCTAATCGTTCCAGGGAGTCCAGGCCAAAGCATGAGAGCATAATTCTACATACGGAAAAGGCGCCCGCCTTGACTACGGCCACGGCGTGAAGCAGGCCGGAGACAGGGGTAGGGGCCACCATGGCCGAAGGGAGCCAGCCGTGCAGCGGCATCATCGCCGTTTTGGTCAGGCCAGCTAAGAAGAGCACATAGACGGCAATCACAAGAGCGGGATTGGCGTCAGCCGGAAAGATGCCTTTATGAATATCCCCTAACTGAAAGTCCAGGGTTCCGCAAATCACATAGGTGAGGATCATGGCCGGAAGGAAAAAAAGCTTGGAGGTCCCCAACAAGTACACTAAATACTTCTTGCCGGCCTCAAAGGCCTCCTGGTTCTGGTAGTGGGCCACCAGGGGATAGGTAAACAGGGTAATGATCTCGTAAAAGAGGTAGAGGGTAAAGATGTTTCCAGCAAAGGAAACACCCTGTGCTCCAAATATGGCCACGCTGAAGCAGACATAATAGCGTGTTTGCGCGTGTTCCTTGAGGGTCCTCATGTAGCCGATGTTGTAACTCGTGGTCAGAATCCAGAGAAAGGACGAGATGAGTGCAAAGACCATACTCAAGCCGTCCGCACAGAAACTCACCTTGATTCCCGGCATGATGGTGAACAGGGTGTAGGTATAGATATGCCCCTTCAGAATCGCCGGGGCCATGGAGACAACGGCCAGAAATGTGATGAAGGCCAGGACAAAGGACACAGCTTCCCGGCGGTTTTCATCCTTGGCCATAAGGCGAATAAGAAAAGGCGAGACAAATGTCACGGCCACCGGTATGAGCGGGCGGATGCTGGTGATAATGTCAGGATTGGGGTCCATTTATTAGCCATTCATCTCGGAGATCTCTTCGGCCTGTGAGGTATTGAAACGCTTTACTACGATCAGGACAATGGCAAGGATCAGTGTTGCCTCTGCCGCGGCAAGGCCCATGACAAAGAGGGTCCCAAGCTGTCCCATAACTGCATTGGCCGGGGTTAGCTGTGCCGCCGCCACGATGGCAAGCCCCGCGCCGTTAATCATAAGCTCTAAGGAAATGACCATACCGACTAAGGTCCTGCGCCACACAAGACCGAAAAATCCGATACTCAACAGGAAGAGGGCCACGAGTTGGTACAGGGTCAGCGCGCTCATTTATTTCCCCATTTCCGCCAGGCCACCAAAACGGCGCCCGCCATAGCCACAAAGAGAATAACGGATATGAGTTCAAAGGGAAGCAGATACGGACCGAGCATCCCTTTTCCCAAATTAACGACACCCACTTCCGCCGGCCCCGGAATACTCGCAGGCGGATGCTTCAAAATCACAACAGCGAGGATAACTCCCGGAGCAAGCATGGCTACGAGGGCGTTGAGGGTGCTGCGAAGAGAGCTGGGCCATGACTCATCCCCGTCGGACGAGGCCTTGGTGAGCATTATGGCAAAAAAGATGAGCACGCTGATGCCCCCCACATAGATGAGAATCTGCATAAAGGCGATAAAGGGTGCCGCCAACAACAGATACATGCCCGCAATGGCGATCATTACCGCAATAAGACCTATGAGGGCGCGCACCAGGCTTTTCGACGTTACGGCCATGATGGAACCGATGCATATGATGAGGGCATAGAAAGCAAAAGCGGTTTTAGCCAGAATTTCCATGGTGTCCAGATTGAAAGTGCCTATTTATCCCGCTTGTACCGGGGAAGTGAGTCCCGCCGCAGGCGGGATGCCAAAAATCCCTAAAGTTGATGTTTGTTTTTTCATGCCTTGGTCCCGCTGACAGTCCCGCCGGAGCGGGATTCATCTTTTTCCACTTATCCGGACCCTCTGCACTTGTCACCGAACTTTTCAAGCAGATCGAACACAAACGCGTCTTTGTCAAATCCTGCGAGGTAAGCCCGATTGGAGAAACGGATCGAGTGTGCCGGGCAGTTTTCCACGCACAGAGCGCACTGGCAGCACAAGGTGTAGTCATAGGTGAATTTTCCGGGGCCTTTGGAAACCTTCCGGGCCATCGCCGTCTCGTCCACAGCCCCCTCCCGGGGTTTCGGCGATTTTTTTTTGACCACTGAAATGGCCCCCGTGGGGCAGATGGAGGCGCAGGTCATGCACGCAATGCACAGGGGTAGATTGGGATCCTCCGGGTTTGGCGAAAGTTCAATGGGTCCCCGGAACGTCTCCAGGTTGTCCACGCCAACCCTTGGATAGTGGACGGTCACCTGTCTTGAAAAAAAATAGGCACCGGTGATCTTGAGCCCTTTTACCAGACTCCACAGTCCGGCAACATCATCCCATATCTGTTTCAGAGGACCTGTCATTCGCTTTCTTTTGGTTGGTCAATGGTCATTTTCCCTTCGGGCCTCATTCGATGGTCATTCGGTAGTCATTCGGTTGTTTTTCAATATTCAATTCTCAATATTCAATATTCAATTCCAGTGGGTTGTTTTTTCAATTGTCAATCCAAACGGTTTTCACCTTTCCAATTCTCAGTTTCAAGTATCCAGTATCCAGCATCGAGTATCCAGCATCTAGCTACACACATCAGGCCAATTTCATCACCAGGGCCGTCACCATCAGGTTAATAAGCGCCAGCGGCAGCAGCCATTTCCAGTTGAGATTGAGCAACTGGTCAAAGCGGAGACGGGGAAAGGTCCATCGAAACCACATCATGACCAGCAACAGCACGTACATCTTGGCCAGAAACCACCAGAAACCGGGTAGAAATGGCCCCTGCCAGCCCCCCAGAAAGAGGGCCGTACAAACACTGCAG
>Ga0222626_1000642_pt1 | contig 18775 bp, 18 predicted proteins | sample AntAcemetageno91_FD_179862 | JGI IMG/M metagenome (GOLD analysis project Ga0222626, IMG submission 179862) | Saline water microbial communities from Ace Lake, Antarctica - #91 | ecosystem: Environmental > Aquatic > Non-marine Saline and Alkaline > Saline | place: Antarctica: Ace Lake | collected...
AGTCAGCTGAGGGTAGTCACCCCTGCTGGAAAATTACTCCAGCTTGAGGTCGGAGATTCGCCCCTCAAATAGAAAAGTGTCCAAAAATCGGGGGGCAAAATCACCCCTCGTAACGAGGTCTGGATTAACACTACAGCGTAAGATTTTGGAGTTTGGCCTCTTTTGATTTTTTGTGCGATTTATGCCAACAAAATTTCGACCTGTGCGGTTAAAAAAATAGCCACAGAGGCGCAGAGGCACGGAGAAAATCATTTTAGGCAAAAGGACCTTCCTTTAAAGCGGGAAAAAACATCAAGCCAACACGGGACTTCTGCAGCGTCCTGAATTGGAAGGCCCTGATGACAGCATTTAGGGGTTTTTAAAACCCTTTTATTTCCCTCTGTGTCTCTGAGCCTCTGTGGCAAGAAAAACAGCTACATTCGATTTTTCAGACCCGTCGGTCCTGCGTGTGCCGGCCTTTATGCTATAGAGATAAGGAGGTTGGCCACCCCGCATAGCCTGTCAAAAAAGAAACCGATTGACATGATGTCCATTTCTATGTACAGATGAATGTACGTTTTTTCTATACATTTTTTTAGTGGAGGATGAATTGATGCAAACCATACCCATAACTGAAGCCAGAAATAAATTCATGAAGCTCCCGGATCAGGCTGCAAAAGATCAGATCATCGCTGTTACAAGAAGAAATAGAGAGGTCATGGCAGTCATGAGTTGGGAAATGTACGAGGGCTTGCTCGAAACTTTAGAGGTCTTATCCGATCGCGAGCTCATGAATAATTTAAAAAAAGGTGTAAAAGACGTCAAAGCTGGAAGGACCCATTCACTATCGGAAGCCTATGAGAGGTTGGGGCTTTGAAATACGGGATTCTCATCACAGATACCTTTCTTAATTTGATAGATAAAATCGCCGACAAGAAAATCCAGCGCAGGGTCTTAGATCGAATTGAAAAGTTATCTGATGAACCTGAAAAGCAGGGGAAAAGACTGGTAAAGGATCTGACGGGATTCTGCTCCGTACATGTTTTTAAGAGATACAGGATTATTTACAGAATCGAGGAGAAAACCGTAACCATTTATGTTCTTGCGGTGGGGATCAGAAGGGAAGGCGACAAAAAAGACATTTATGCAATCGCAAAAAAACTTTTGAATGCTGGCCTTCTGGATCTTGATGAAAATGAAAAATGACGTTTGAAATTGATGGCCTCCCACTGCTGATGATCTCAGCCATAGAATTATGGGCGTACTGGAGCACTGGAGTGGTGGCCTCCAGCTCCGCCTCCAGCCTGTAGGGTAGACCCTACGGCTCGGTGAGAGTATTGTCGAAGATCCCGCTTTTTTCGGGGGAGTGTTGGGGATTGAATATTGACTATTGACAATTAAATATTGTTGTAGGAAGAAAGGTCTTCATTCAAAATCTTTTTCTCTTCCTCTGTGCCTCTGGGTCTCTGTGACAAGAAAAACAGCAAGAACCAAGCGCCAAGCGTGATTAGGCAGATGACCAAACATCAATCGACAATCAACAATCAACAATCATCAATCCAAAAGATTCTCGTTATGGACGATGAGGAGATGGTGCGAGATGTCACTGCTGCAATGCTCAGATATATGGGCTATGAGGTGGAACTCGCCGTGGATGGCGCCGAGGCGATCAAGATGTATAGAGACGCTATGGAATCAGGGAAAACTTATGATGCGGTTATCCTTGATTTGACCAATAAGTTCGGCATGGGTGGTATAGAGGCCGTGAAGAGGCTCCTTGAAATTGACCCTGAGATAAGGGCGATCGTTGCCACCGGCTATTGCACTGATTCGATCTTGACCGATTTCAGGGAATACGGTTTTTGTGCCGCCATGGCGAAGCCGTTTATGATGAAGGAACTGGCGGAGGCGATGGGAAAGGCTTTGGATTGATGATCCTTGGATTTATGATTGTTGACTGTTGATTGGGTTTATCATTTCTTTGTTTTTATAAGAAAGACAGAATGGAGAGATCAAGCGATCGATCTGCCATAATTTGTTAATTGACAAACCGTACTTCAATATGTATTGGTTAACCATACCCAATGTATGGTTAGAGGGGGCGCATATGAGAAAAACGACGGTATTGATTGATGACGATTTATTGAAAGCCGCCGCAGAGGCCGTAGGAACAAGGACCAAGAAAGAGACCATTGAGGTTGCACTGTTATCCCTGGTTCGCCAGCACACCAGAGAGAAATTGCGAAAAGAGTTGGGTACCTTTGATATTGATTTGACTCCGGAGGAGTTGGAAAGGTTCAGAAATGCCGGATAATTCATTCCTGATAGACACATCTGCCTGGCTTTTTGCTTTAAAGAGGGATTTTGTACCAGAGGTAAAAAACCGTATAGATCTCTTGCTGAAGAATAATCCGGTTGTTACGACCGGCATAATAAATTTGGAAATCATCAGCGGCGCCAGGACAAAAAAAGAATTCCAACGTCTTAAGGACAGGTTCAATGCTCTGGATCTAATAGAATCGGATGAATCTATATGGCAAAAAGCATGTGAGTTAGGTTTTAACCTCAGGCGAAAGGGCGTTACGGTTCCCCATACTGACATTTTAATCGCTGCGTGTGCCTTGCAATCCGGATCTATCATCGTACATGCGGATGCGCACTTCGATATGATGGCCAAACATGCTGTAATTAAAGTGGAAAGTTTTGTTCAGATAGTAAGGAAATTTAGAAGCGCCTTATAGCAACAGGCAAAGGGCGGAGGATAGCAGGCAACAGGTGGCAGGCGGTCAACAGCGTTAATGGCTGTTTACAACAGTTATACCGGGATAGCAACGATAGTAATCTTGGCGTCCAGCATACCTCCAAGGCGCAATTCCACCTCGGCTTTAGGAATTTTATGCCACCTCATTCTGTTTTTTGCCTGTCTGGTATACCTGATGGGTCTCATTTGTGACCATGTTAAGAGGTTTTATTAATCAAACGGGGTAACGTTTATGGTAGAGCACGTTTGTCCTCCCTGGTTGGGATACCTGCTGCTGAATCCCTTAAGGAAGCTGGTTGAAAACCCTGATAAGATGCTCGGACAGTTTGTTCGGGATGGGATGGTTGTTCTTGAACCAGGCTGCGGCATGGGCTATTTCACCCTGGCTTTAGCCCGTATGGTAGGGCCGGAGGGTCGTGTGGTGGCAGTGGAGCTACAGGGTAAGATGCTCTCTGTCCTTGGCCGCAGGGCCAGCAGGGCAGGGCTTTCAGACAGGATAGAGCTTCGTCAGACTGGAGCTGAGGGCCTGGGTGTCGAGGACCTTTCAGGTGAGGTGGATTTTGCTGCTGCTATCCACCTGGTCCACGAAATTCCTGACCAGGGCGCATTCTTTGCTCAAATATGGAAGGCCCTCAAGCCCGGGGGCAAACTCCTTGTTGTGGAACCCAAAGGCCACGTCTCCCTGGATAGTTTTAAACAGACCGTGGCTACCGCGAAACAGCTCGGATTCAAAAGAGAGACCCTGCCCGGCAAAGAAGGTAACAGAAAAGCCTTGCTGATCAGACCCCAAATCTGAATACAGACCTCCACCACTCAATTATTTCACTATCTTTATACTGCCTTGCCGCCACCCGTCAGGAATATCAGCACACTATAACCTTTGAACTTTGAACCCTGAACCGCTCACTTTAGGGGTTCATTTCATAGGCATTGTTGAGCGGTTCAACATAGTTGCTCCAGATCCGGTTGAACATTTCCGGATTCTTAACCGGCTTTCTGATCATCTTCAAGCAGATCGCCATTTGGGCGTCCGTGCTGCTCGTCTTGGAATAGAGCTGAAGGGCAAACTTTGAAAAATCGCGGATCATGAAGTCAAAAATCTGGTCGAGAAATTCATCCTCAACCTGATAAATTTTAGAGTTTTCGATGATCAATTGTCCGTAAGCCACCAGGGTGAACAGCTCTCCCAGGGTCAACAGGAAATCGATGTCGCGCTGCTGATTTTGTTCAGGCGGTGCGGTCTTTAAAAACTCCTGCAGAACCTTGATCTGGTCTTTGAATATATCCAGGTTGGGCAGTTCGATGCTGTTGTAGGCGATGTTGAAATCGTGAAAGCGGATTTTACCCAAACCACGGGTCGGTCCCTGGTTGAAGAGAAAACCATCGTCCTCGGTGCCGTTTCTTTGGGCGATTTCCGGGAATTCATCCGGATTAAAGAAGTAGTTGGTCATAAATTTGATGATCAGGGCCATGTTGACGTGCACTGTCCCCTCCAATTTCGGAAGGGCTCGTATGTCCTGTGCGGCCATCTCGAAATACATGTCTTTCTCGAAACCCTTTGCCGCGATCACATCCCACAGGAGATTGATCACCTCTTCGCCCTGGGTCGTCACCTTCATCTTGGTCAAGGGCGTGTAAAGCAGGTAGCGTCTGTCCTCTGAAGAGGCGGCACGGAGATAGTCCGCATTTCTCAGGGCAAAAAGCTTCATGGCCGCCAGCCGGGTGTAGGCATCGACAAACAGCTGCCGTATATGGGGAAAATCGGTGACTCGCTTGTTATAGAGAATCCGGTTGGAAGCGTGGGTGATGGCCTCGTGCAATGCATGCGTGCAGATGCCGATGGATGCCCAACCCAGATTGTACTTTCCAACATTTATGGTGTTGAGGGCTGAATCCCATGCATCCTGTCCTCTGGAGAGAATCTCCGCTTCGGTTACGGGATATCCCTGCAGTGCATACTCGGCAACATAGTTTTGCGAGTTCACAACATTTTTCACCAACTCAAAATTTTCATGCTTGGAATCAACAACAAAAAACACGTATTCATCGGTTTCCGTATCCTTGCCGAAGGTCGATACCAGGGCTGCCTCATTTGCGTTCCCGATATAGTATTTGCCTCCGTCGGCGACATACCTACCCTCCGTTAGAGGCGTCAGGGCCATTTCGCTGGAGTAAAGATCGGCCCCGTGCGCTTTTTCAGAGAGCCCAAAGGCAAAAATCCCGCCCTCCTGGAGCAGTCGGGCCGTTTTTGTTTTCACCGCCTCGTTGCTTCCCATCCATATGGGGCCCAGCCCGAGAATGGTCACTTGCCAGGTGTACCAGTACGGCAGGCCGTAAAAGCCTAAGATTTCATTAAACGCGCAGTTTCTATAGGTGTCCCAGCGGCACCCCTCCTCTCCGTAAGCCGAAGGCGTGAGAAGGGTGGCAAACACTTTTTCCCTTTTAAGGAACTCGATAAAGTCCGCGTACCACACCCGCCCTTCATAGTCGGACTTGAGCTTTACCTTCCCTTTGGTTTCGAAGAATTCAATGGTTTTCAGCATGATCGACCTGGATTTTTCATCTAAGTATTCATATTGATTTTCTTTAGGATTTAATATCATCTTTTCATCTCCTGTTTCTCACCTGAGTTGTTTTGTTATCTTGAATACCCTATGTGGTCTATTTTTCCTGATTTTGCAACAAAAACAGAACCTCATGTTATTTTTGAGCGAGCCCTAAGGGTGCCATTGACCGGGCATCTCGGATCGCATTCATCTGCCCGAAATTACCAGGCGTTAGGCAGATATATAAACCCCCCTTTCCTTGTTCTTGATCTTTCCCTGTTGCCTGGCCCGGTAGATGGTGTTTCTGACCTGGGTTTCGCCAAACCCGGTTTTTTCCCTGATCGTGGCAACTGTAACGCCTTTTCTGCTTCTCCTCACAATCCCCACCACCGTTTCAAATGCCGTCTTGGGCTTTTTTGTCCCTGGCGAGGTCTTTTTTGGGGTGACTTTTTTCCCGGCTTTTTTAGTCAAGGCTTTGACCTTCTTTGACGCGGGTTTTGGCGGTTTTTTCGTCCCCCCTTCCTTTTTCCCTCTCTTCTTTCTTTTCTTTTCGGGCTCCATAGGGCTTTCCATATCGATGCCGAACACATCCGCAAGATCCGAATCATCAATGACCCTTGCGGTTTTCTTTCGGGCCTTTTTGAGCAATTTTCGGGTCTTTTCCTCCACCGCCTCTGTAACGAGGTCTTTCATTTTTACCTTTCTGAGTTTGAAAAAAAGTCCCGGGTCCTGGTCGAGCCTGGCACCGATCCCGTAGAGAGTCGCGGCCACATGTTTGCACATGGAGGCCCAGTCCGGGCAGGAGCAGTCAAAATCAATATCTTTTGGGGAAGGAAAAAGCCCCTTGCCCTGGGTCGTGAAGATCTCCCCTAAGGCCTTTGGAAATTTTCCCGCTAAAAACTCCTGCAATGAATCCAGTTTTCCTTCAGAGGCGGTCTTGATCTCCTTCCAGTTTTTTTTGCCCATGGCCTTGATCCGGATATGTACGGAATAGGGTTTTGATCGGGACCCCTGAACCAGGGATTCAACCTTTCCTGAGTGGATTTGGAGGTCAAGAACCGCTCCATGGCGGACGTAGCTGCGCCCCCTGCCAATACGGTTACTGTAGTCTGCGTAGGATTCCAGGTTGCGGTTCCAGGCCTTTCCCCACCAAGTGCGGGCAATGGCCGTGCCTTCGATCGCAATCGGGTTGATATGGGGGGTTTTCTTTTTCAACTGTTTGAGCTTTTTTGCGGCCTTTGCCCTCTTTTCCGCCACGCTTACATAACGGGGATATCTCCAATAACTCATCATCATCTCCCAAGAATTTACAATGACAATTTATAATGACAATTTAAACATATCCATGAGTTCATCAGTTTTCATCTCAGTGATCCACCGATTATTAGTGTCGGCAATCACCTCCTGAGACAATCTGGATTTCTCCTCTAACATGATGTCAATCTTCTCTTCCACCGTTCCTTTGGTCAAAAACTTGTGCACCACCACATTTTTCTTCTGACCGATTCTGAAAGCCCTGTCGGTTGCCTGGTTTTCTACGGCAGGGTTCCACCACCTGTCAAAATGAACCACATGATTTGCCTCTGTCAGGTTCAAACCGATCCCGCCCGCCTTCAGGGACAACACCATAAATGGAATATAGTGCGGGCTTTGAAATTGTTCAATAATCTTTTTCCTCTTCCCTACGGCCACACTGCCATGCAGAACCAACCCCTTTCGATGAAAGATGTTTTCCAGGAGGTCATGGAGGGGTTCGGTCATTTCTTTGAATTGGGTGAACACAAGGAGTTTTTCTCTTTTTTCATAGATGGTTTCGCAGATTTCACGAAGCCTTTGAAATTTGCCGCTCTCTTTTTCTTCAAACCCTCCGGTTCCGAGGTATTGGTCCGGATGATTGCAGATCTGCTTGAACTTCATGAGAGAAGATAGGATCAAGCCTTTTCTTTGAATCCCTGCTGTTTCCGTGATGGATTTTCGGATGTCTTGAACCAGCTTTCCATATAAAAGGACCTGTTTTCTGGCAAGGGGGGCATAGACCTTCATCTCCATCTTTTCAGGGAGGTCAGAGATGACCGACTTGTCTGTTTTGAGGCGCCTCAAAATATAAGGGTTGATGATGTTGCGCAGTCTGGCATACCCCGATGGGTCTTGGCCCAGATCTTTTGCAAACTTCTTGAACTCTCTGGCGTTTCCCATGAGCCCGGGATTCAGAAAGTCAAACAGGGACCAGAGGTCCGACAAACGGTTCTCGATGGGGGTGCCGGTCATGATGATCCGATTTGCGGAAATGAGATTCTTGACGGCCGTTGACTGCTTTGTGCCCGGATTCTTGATGGCCTGGGCCTCGTCAAGAATGATGTAGTTCCATGCATGGGTTTGAAGCCATGAATACCTTTGAATCAAGGCATAGGTGGTGATGACGAGGTCAAATTCATCCAATGCCTTTTGGCCTGAAGGTGGGCTGTCCTTCTTTAGACCGGCGCTGGGATGAGCCACAAAGAACCGGGTATCGGGTGAAAACCGCTTGATTTCGTTTTCCCAGTTGGAAATAAGGGAGGCCGGTATGACAAGCAGACTGGCCTTGTTTCGATTTCGGGTTTTTTGGAGATCGGACTTTATAATGCTCAAGAACCCGAGAACCTGAACGGTCTTACCGAGACCCATATCGTCAGCGAGACAGGCGCCGAACTTGAGGGAATGCAGAAAATAGAGCCAGTTCAATCCCTTTTTTTGATACTTCCTGAGCTTGGCCTTGAATGTCTTGGGGGGTCTGACCGAGGGGACCAGGGATGGGTCCGCCAGTTTCCGAATAACCGATTCCAGCCATTTGCCGTTGGAGATGCCATGATCGATTTCCTGGGTGTTTAACCCCAGAAACCGCTCCGGCATTAGCTGTATCCGCATGGCATCCCGCAGGCTCAAGCCTTCTTTTTCCATCAAACCCTTGGCCTTTTCATAGGCATCAAGGGTCTGGATCAGTTTTTCCCGATTTACGGCCACCCATCTGTTTTTGATAAAGGCAAGCCCGTCCGACTCTGCTAATAATCGCCTTGCCTCAGCCTCTGAAATTTGGGTGTCCCCGAGAAAGAGCTGGGCATTGAAACTCAGAATGGCATCCATACCGGCCAGGGAAGGCTTTTTATCCCCCATACTGAAATTCAATCGGACGCCTGCCCGGTTTCCTTTCCACCAGTTTGGAATTCTGCACAAAATGCCCGATTCTTCATAAATGGGGATTTCTTTAAGAAAGGTGAATGCCTCTCCCGAGGTCCAGGCGAGGGGATGAAACAGCTCTCCGGTTTCTAAGAGTTCCCCAATGAACGGGCTTCTTTTTTCGGCGAGATGTACGGTTGTGAGCAGTTCTAAGAGTTTTTCATCATCATTTCCATATTCCTCTAAGGCATGCTTAAGAGGGAGGTGTTTGGATTTTCCCTGTCTGTTCAACCTTGTGGCGTAGGTCGCCATAAAAGCAAAGGGATATTCATCATCCCGGTTTTCCACGAGATGAAAAAACACCCTGCCCACAAGATGGACATTGGGGCTGTAGGTCCGGAAAAAATCCTCAACAGATCCCTCGTAAGATTGAATGGCTAAGGAAAATGCTTGGTTTAATCTCGTCCATAGCGCTTGAAGCATTTCCACCCCTAAATATTCGGCGCCGGTCATCATTGGGGCCCGGGTCAGATGGGTCTCCAATTCCTCTGCCACTATGGGAATCTTCACTCGATGACGCAGGGCTTCCAGGTCGGGGGTTTGGTACAATTTTTTGGCAAACGATCCGGAAAAACTCCGCCAGTAATCAAGGGAAGGGGGCAGCGGAACCTGGGAATCGGAAAATCCCAGGAAGAGAAGCCACAGGTCGGTTTCGTTGGAAAACTGCTTGTAGATTTCTTTCTGTAACAGCCCGCTGTTTTTGGTGATGGCATCTCGCGTATCCATCCATTCCAGATGCAGCGTGCCGTTTGGCAAAATAACAAGGTTCAATTCCTGGGTCGTCTCTTGTTCCATGGGAAACGCTCATGTCCTCATCCGGTAAAGCCGGAATGATCTTAAGTCTATTGCGCAGGTAAATGCGGCTGAATTCCTTCTGAGCATACCATTTCCACAGATAAGGTCAATTCCAATTGAGGGAGAAGATGTGGGGAATCTTCTTTACTCAACGGAACATTGGCTGTAGAATCTTCCTTAAATGACTGAAATGGTAAGGTGTTCAAGGGCGATTTGCCCCGAAGAAAAACAGGGAGGCCATATTGAGGGCTCGCGCAAAAATAACACATTTTCGCATCCCATCTTCAGGTTAGATTTGGGCGCCAATTCTGGGAACTTATTTTTGCGCGAACCCTAAGGTTCATCATTATGAAATTCATTCCTGCCCAAATTGTTTACTTTACTCAAAGCAGAACAACTAAGAGGAACTTCAAACTTCTATTCAAGTTCCTTTTGGCGTTGACAATGCTGGTGGTAATATACAGCGTATTGTTTCATTTCATAATGCTTTTTGAAGAAAAAGAGTTTAGCTGGATTACAGGTTTCTATTGGACACTCACTGTGATGTCCACGCTTGGTTTCGGTGATATCACTTTTACAAGCGATTTAGGCAAAGCCTTTACATTGGCGGTCCTTATGTCCGGGATTGTTTTTTTGCTCGTCATGCTCCCTTTTACCTTCATACAGTTCTTTTATGCCCCATGGCTTGAAGCCCAATCAAGGGCTAAAACTCCACGGGAATTACCGGAAAGCACAACAGGACACGTGATACTGACAAGCTTTGATCCCATAACCATAAACCTCGTAGAGAAACTGAAGAAATATGATTATGAATATGCAATTATCGCCACTGATTTCCAACGTGCGTTAGAGCTTTATGATTTAAACTTCAAGGTGGTCGTGGGAGATCTGGGTGATCCGGAAACATATAAACGTCTCCGCATACAAAGTGCTGCCATGCTGGTCGCCAACAACGATGATATGACCAACACAAATATATCCTTTACGGTCAGGGAGATCTCTGAAAAAGTACCCATCGTTACTAATGCAGATGCGGATCATTCCATCGATATTTTGCAGCTTGCCGGCAGCACTTATGTCTTTCAGTTTATGAAGGTGCTTGGAGAATCCTTAGCGCGAAGAACGCTCGGAATGAGTATGGGGGCAAATGTTATCGGAAGATTCGATCAACTTCTCATCGCTGAAGCAGCTGCAATGCGAACACCACTTGAGGGAAAAACCCTCATTCAAAGCAATCTGCGAGAAAAAACCGGCGTAACAGTTGTTGGACTTTGGGAGAGAGGCCGATTTAAAATGCCGGAACCACAGACTCGAATCGATTCCACAACTGTGCTCGTGCTTGCCGGCTCGGCTGAACAGCTCAAAAAATATGATGAGGTCTTCTCCATTTACCGTGTTTATCACACCACCGATGCTCCTGTTCTCATATTGGGTGGCGGCCGTGTCGGGCGTGCAGCGGCACAGACCTTGGAAGAGCGACAGATTGTTTATAAGGTTGTGGAGAAGAATCCGAAATTCATTCAAAATAATGAGTATATTCAAGGAAATGCTGCCGATCTTGATACCTTGAGACGGGCAGGCATACGGGAAGCTCCATCTGTCATTATTACCACTCATGATGACTCCATGAATATTTATCTCACCATCTATTGCCGTCAATTGCGATCCGACATACAGATTGTCAGCAGGGCAAATCTGGACGGAAGTATTTCCAAACTGCACAGGGCTGGAGCAGACCTTGTCATGTCACAGGCTTCCATGGGAGCAAATACCATAATTAATCTTCTAAAACCCAATAAAATAGTGATGTTTGCAGAAGGACTGAACATTTTCCGTGCGTCGGTACCCTCAGCCCTTGCGGGTAAATCTCTTGCTGAAAGTCAAATCCGGAAACAAACGGGCTGCAGCGTAATAGCTATTGGTAGAGAGAATAAATTGAATATCAACCCCGAACCCTCGATTCTTCTTGGGGAACATGATGAAATGGTCTTGATTGGGACGAGCGATGCGGAAAAGCGTCTTATGGACATCTATCAATAACCATCGAACCATTTCAAGGGTGTGGACGTCAAAACATGGGTATGCAAGAAAGAAAATGGATGATTTTAAAATGACATTGAAAGGTGGTGTTATGGAGAGGGTTTCGGATGGTCTTGTCGTGTTTTGCAAACGGGAATGCGGGACTTGCACTATGGTCGTGCCGGTCATGAAGGAACTCAGGGAGGGTGATCTGGCGCTCACCATCTATACTCAGGATGACCCTGCGTTTCCGGATGGGATACCGGGCGTGATAGACGATACGGAGCTGGAACGATCCTATTATCTCCATATCGAAACTGTCCCCACGCTGATTCGTGTGGAAAATGGTGTGGAGGTTGCACGGACAGTGGGTTGGAACCGGTCCGAATGGCGTGCATTGAGCGGGATGGAAAGCCTGGGAGAGAGCCTGCCGGATTTCCGTCCAGGGTGTGGTGCGAAGAATGTTGAACCCGGAATTGCGGAAGAGTTAGCTGTTCGTTTTGGAGGGGTCCTCCTTGCTGCGCGGCGCATAGAATCCCCACAGATGGAGGACGACGTTGAAACCTGCTTTGCCCGCGGATGGACGGACGGCCTGCCGGTGGTCCCGCCGACCGAAGTTCGCGTGGTTCGCATGCTTGAGGGGACAACGCGGCCTCCCGATGACGTGGTGGGTGTCATTCCGCCCAACCAGGCGCCGTGCACTCTTGAGAAAGTGGCGATCAATGCGGTCATGGCCGGCTGTAAGCCCGAGTACCTGCCGGTGGTGCTTGCCGCGGTTGAAGCGGCCTGCATGGATGACTTCTGTCTGCACGGTCTCTTGGCCACAACCTATTTCTCTGGTCCCGTGGTGATTGTGAACGGACCAGTTTCGAAGGCCGTTGGTATGAACTCGGGTATAAACGCCCTTGGCCAGGGAAACCGCGCCAACGCGACGATCGGTCGAGCCCTCCAACTGGTGGTGCGAAATGTGGGAGGAGGTCGTCCGGGAGAGATTGATCGTGCCACGTTGGGGAATCCCGGCAAATATACGTTCTGCTTTGCAGAGGACGAATCCGGATCACCCTGGGAACCTCTCTCGGTTGAACGGGGGTTTCAGGAAGGAACATCCACAGTGAGCCTCTTTGCTGGAGACGGGGTTCAGGCGGTGTTTGACCAGCTTTCACGTACAGCCGAATCCCTTGTTCGAACCTACGCGCTTTGTCTGAAGAACGTGGCCCATCCCAAGATCCCCATGGCTGCCGACGCTATGCTGGTGGTATCCCCTGAACACGGCCGGATCTTCCGTGAAGCCGGGTGGTCGAAATCAAGATTGAAAGATGAATTGGATAAGCTGCTTCAATTCTCTGGTGCTGAGCTGGTGTGTGGGGCGAACGGCATTGCCCAGGGCATCCCGGAAGAGATGAAGGATGCGACGCTTCCCAAATTCCGTCCGGGCGGGCTTCACATCGTTTATGCCGGCGGTACGGCAGGACTGTTCTCCGCAATTATCGGTGGCTGGGTTGCCAGCGGGCCAAGAGGGAGCCAATCTGTAACAAAGGAGATACAACCATGACGACGGTAACCATTTTACTGGATCCCACCGCAGAAAGTTCGCCGGACAGGCGAGAGCGGTTGTCGCGCCCCAAAGACCTGTATGGGCTTACCGTCGGGTTGTTAGACATTTCAAAGGCCCGGGGTGACGTCTTCTTAGATGAAATAGATAAACAGCTCACCGAGCGGGGCCTGAAAATCAGGCGGTATCAAAAACCGACCTTTGCGAGAGTGGCTCCCATCGAACTCAAACAGGAGATCAGTATACAATGTGACCTGGTGATTGAAGCCCTTGCAGATTGAGGATCGTGCACGTCATGCAGTGTGCATGATATCGTTGATTTGGAAGGGCGGGGCGTGGCAGGCGTATATGTTGCCTCATCAGAGTTCAAGCAGGCGGGAGAGTCACAGGCCCGGGCACTTGGTTATGATCCGGCAACCGTTTATGTGCCTCATCCCATTCAGGACAGGACGGACGATGAAATGAAGGAGATCGCCAAATCTGCAGTCGGAGAGTTAATGAAGGCGATCAGCGAAGCATAGAAGGGGCTGTAGATAGTGAAGAATCCAAGCCCTCAGGACCTGGTTTTGCTTATGCCCCCTGGAAGGGGGCTGGTCAAGGGGAATTCAACTCACTGGGTTTATGCCTTGCCATTTGCACCCCCTTTAAGATGCTCAAGTTTCGTCAGCCAGTTGTCAAAGTGGGGGCATTGTCTCCGTATGGCTTGAATTCCTATGGCCTCAGAGACTGTTTTGCCCATGGCAACCTTTCGGTATCCATCTTTTAACGCTCCAAGCCGTTTGAACGGCGCTTTCGCAGGATTGTCGTCAATTTCTTCCGGGTTAGTATATTCCTCAAGTATTCCCCGAATCTGCGATATATCTATCCCTACTTTTTCTGCCAAGATATCGGCATCGCTGAAAAGTAACGCTTCGAATTCGTGCATTTCAATATATGGGACAAAGCGGTTTCCTGAATCATATTCGGAAAAGGCCCTCACGATCTCATTACGAGTTGCGGTCTCAAGTATTTCGGCTTTATGGATGGCTGTAAGAGTAGCTCCGTTTCGTATTCGCCGGCGAACCTCCGCTCTTCCCGGCCACTTAGGATGGATCCTGAAATAATCGAACATTGTGGATATATAGGTATCGCTGCGTTGTCTGAGAAAATTGCCGATGTCGTTCTTCGCCCTGACGAAACGAACGTCGCCGCCTTTATGACCAGGCTTGCCAATTAATACCGGATGCAGATATATCTCCTCATGTGACATCTGTGGCGCCAGCACATCACGCACGAAAGTCTGTTCCGTTGGCCCTTCCACGACGATATAGATATCAACACTATTCATGAGCAGGCCCTCCGGTGATGATATTTTTTCGCCAGAGGTCGCCTAATGAATAATCTTTAAGCCAGGAAGAAAGCTCGTTTTTATTCAGTCGTTGAAAAACTGATGCCCCTTTCTTTCGGTTAACGATAACAATATCTTTCGGTGCGAAATAATCGACGAGAGAGGGCGACTGTGTTGATACGATAAGCTGTGTTTTCTTGGATGTGGCCTCAATCAACTCGGCCAAGATCTCGATGGCGTATGGGTGTAATCCCAACTCCGGCTCATCGATAATAATGGTTGATGGCGGATCAGGTTGCAGCAAAGCCGTTGTCAAACAGATGAATCGAAGAGTGCCGTCGGACAGGTGGTGTGGTTTAAGAGGATAGTCGGAACCTTTCTGTTTCCAGCGGAGACGGACCTTTTCCTTTTTGTTTGGCTTCAGGATAAAATTATTGAAGAACGGGGTGACCAAACGAATTGTATCTACGATTTGGTTATAAGCGCTTTTTGCATTATTCTTCAAATCGAGCAGGAACGGAGCGATATTAGCCGCATCAAATCGCAAATAATCACTATCGTCAATCGTCTCAAAACGACGCATCGGAGCGACTTTGCTGGTATCGTGAAAATGGTAGATTTTCCACGAAGAAATGGCGTTATAAACATAGGAGCCAACGCAGCTGCCTCCAGCAGCACCTCTTCTATCCTTATCCCTAAGCAATTCCGGTGTTGTGTGGCCACTTCCCAATTCCCACCACCCGGTGGTGCCTCCTTCATAGAACCTTGCCTCATCATTAATAATAAACGTTTCATCTGCGGTGGGAGCAAGTTTAAAGCGGTAGCCGTTTGGCCCGAATCTTGTTTCTACCTCGATCAGTTCTGTTATCTTTGGGCCGTTAAACAGAAAATCATCACTGCCACCGCCATCGGCGATATAGGCCTTCAAACTTGCGCTGGCAAGACCCGGCAGGGGTAATTCCATCATGGCCCGTAACATACTAAAAAAGTCGATAAAGTTGCTCTTTCCCGCACCGTTTCCGCCAATAAGAACGTTCAAGTTTGTAAGCTCAAAATCTTCAAGCGTTCGAATCGACTTGAAACCTATTATCGATAGCCTATCTAATGCGTGAGCCATATTTATATGCTCTCCATGTTCCATATTCTTGGGGTTCGTACAGCATCGTATTCGACAATGCTCCCAGCCAGCATTCTGTGATATTGAGGTTGAAAGACTACATGAAAAATGCCGATCAGCTCAAGAGGAGTCACGTAATTATGTATTATTTCAGTTAAATATTGATGATAATGGGAACCGATGCCATGGCAACTTACTTTTTTGGAAACGCGCCGATTTTATCTGTCCGAGGTGATGCGATTATTATACGCAATTTCTCTATATCAGTGTTCATGAGGTCCAAGAAAACGTTCTCCATTAAAATGGATCAAGTGATCCGGGTTATCTGCAATCCAGACCTCTGTTTCCCACGCTATATCTGCCGCATTTTTGCGGAACGCTGCCCGATTCGGAAAGGCGGTCACATATACCCTGCCTACTGTGCAGGTTGATAGGGCCTCTTCGAGCTCTACCCATCTCTTAGGGGATACTGGCCCATGACTTGTTACTGCCTCAATCAAGAATAACCAGTTGCGTTTTTAATCAAAAACCACAACGTCAGGCAGTTTGTCATGTGACATAGGCGGCAGTCCGATAGACTCAAGAAACCCACTTTCCAAAATCATGAGTTTACCGCCTTCGTTCCGACTGCTGGCAGTGTCTCCTATATAGAGAAGCCGACCACCTTCCCCAATAAACCTGGAACAGAATTCGTGAACTATATCGGCATGCAATTGATTATGCTTCCCTGGGGAAAGTGATGTTTCCTTTCCATCAGGTAATGTGATAGGGATTTTTTCTTTATCCAATGTCTTTGCATAAAGAGCTTTTAAGGCGGTTAAATTCTGTTTATACTCCTCAACCTTTCTCATCCATTCCCCTGCCGGGTACTCTTTCAAAACAGCAAGAATTGACTCATTCAGTGAATAGTTATTATCTTTGCTATTTGTAGGACGAGAAGTGTCATCCCTATTCCGATCTACAATTCGGGCTTGCTCAAATTGATGTAATGTCTGGCGGCGGATAGTTTCACGACTATTCGGTTTGTAATCCTGCCTGTAGTACTCACGGATGAACTGCATGATGTCTACTGTTGGGAGCAGTGGTGATTTTGCGTTACCCCACGAACTCTCCGTTTGAATATCTGATAGAGCCAGAAACACCCATCCTGATCTATCGTTATATTGTGCCTTTGGCATACCAAGGGCTTTTAATATTTCCTTAGACTCTTTTAGCTTCTTCTCTCGCTGTTTTTTTGTGCTCATTATATGTCCCGTATATTTAGTGCAGATTGGACAATCTCATCTACTACCGCTTGTTCACAGCCTTTAGCCCTCTGCACTTCCTTTCCTATAGATATAATCTGCTCTCTTATCGGCAATTTTAAAAGTCGTATTTCAGTAGCGTTAACTTGGGTATTTCCAGATATAGACCGGAAATAACGATCCATAAACGTAGAATTGAACAAGGCAGCCAACCCAAATGCTTCCGGAAGATCCATATCTTCACCTTTTACTCTGATATAGTTCAAATGATTTTCTAATCCAATCAGGTGATCTTTGAATTGTTTAGGGTCATGGATACCTGCGACGAGACGGCGCTTCTCATCTTTAGAGCTGAACCGCTTTAGAATTACATAGACTTTGTTACTACAGGTGTGTTTCTCGTGTCCTTCTTTCAAAATAAAACGCATGTCTTTCCAGTGTTTTCCGGTCCATTCTATGCGGAACGCCTTAACATTGTGCATTCGTAACAAAGGAATACTATTTTTTTGGGCCTTTGCTGTAATAAATTCTCTTGTGCGAAATTCCACCACCGGGCCGGTGGAAATATAGTAATTGTTTCCTTCAAAGCTGCTGGGCCAATCTTCAACTAACCTCAGGATATGACCGTCTGCCGCACTCTCTGGAATCCGTATAATGTTATGTCCATTGCTTCCATCAATAATCAGTTTTTGCGGATAGCGGACTACCTCGGATTCCGCCAAGTCTTCTGAGCAAGTGCTCGACCATATTTCTATAGTTGGTTGCTGTCCACTTTTTACGAACTTACAAATAATGTTCTCTTGTAGAACCCCCATATTTTTGAAAAGCCGGTTTCTGGATCGAAAGATATGCACTCGTTCTAAGCTCATCTGTGACTGGAGATAGCTACGGAAGCCTTTGAAATATAGGCCATTTGTAAAACTACGTGGAACAATAGCAACCATTTGCCCCTCTGACACTAAGCACGACGATACAACAGCCATAAAGGATGCGTAGATATTGGGATTTCCTTTGAACAGATCGGCTGTTGCTCCACTATATAATGAGTCTTTGGAGTTATATTTGAAATATGGCGGATTGATTATTGAGATATGGAAACTACGTTCGTGTTTATCCGGTCTCGACAAAACAAAATCCTCATTTAGAATTTCATATGAGAATTTTCCGCCCTTTTTGACAAATATTTTAACCAATCGATCCATGTTTTCTTTGAGTACTGACAATATATCTTTATCTACCTCGAAAAGAACTGCATGGACTCGATAGTTTCCTAACTCTAAGCAGCGGCGAGCTGCAAATGCTGTAAGAATTCCTTCTCCTGCACCAGCATCGAGAATTTTTACCACCTCAACGTTGCCAATGGAGTGGATCATTGATGCCATATAATCGGCTGTTTTGGACTCCGTAAAAAACTGTCCCAGTTCTTTGCTTTGTGACCTGGACTTGAGATCAAATAAGCTAAGTTGTTCTACAGCATTAATATTCAGCACAATATCAACTTCCTATCAGTTTCCGGATAATTCCCATCTGAACATTCTTATTTGACAAAAAATTGACCAGGGTTTTCAGTTTCCTAACTGGATAACATGACAAGAGAGGTGATATCCGGAAAACTGGATAAATTGTTAGGCTGAAAATACCCGCCCAAATCCTGCTGCTCTATGACGAACTGTTGGTTAAAATGGCTGTGCCGGAACTGTACCATTTTCTTTACCAAAATCCGCTAATTCCCGACCTTAATGAGGGACTGGGGTCACCCTTGACAGAGGACAAATAGACACTAAGTTCCTTAGGAATTTTTCTTAGCGGCTTGTTCGCTTTCGCTTCCGCTGTGAACCTCTGATACACCTTCGCCAAAGCAGAATAGCTGAGTTCTCCAAAAATAGATGTCCGATTTGTGAAGGGGCGTGCTATTTCTCGTCGAGTACATCCAATTATGGCAGGTGCTCCAAGTCCTCCAGATCTTTATGTCTGGCAGACGCCCGTTTGTTCTCTTTGAGATCTTCGAGTGAAATAAAATTCACTGGAATCCCGTCAATCTCGATCACCTCTCGGCGAGAGTAGCATTCCGCAAAATCCACACCTGAGGCACCAGTGATGACTTCTATTTGTACTGGTGGGACTCCCATGCGAACGACCTTGTCTCTCTCAAGGAACAAGCGCTTGGAGACATCCTTCTCCGGCATGCCAAAATCATGAAGCACTATAGCTACCTTCTGCGC
>Ga0222626_1000650_pt1 | contig 18647 bp, 21 predicted proteins | sample AntAcemetageno91_FD_179862 | JGI IMG/M metagenome (GOLD analysis project Ga0222626, IMG submission 179862) | Saline water microbial communities from Ace Lake, Antarctica - #91 | ecosystem: Environmental > Aquatic > Non-marine Saline and Alkaline > Saline | place: Antarctica: Ace Lake | collected...
TGGAGATCAAGGGGAGGGGGATGGCAGAGGAGATCGCCGGCAATCCACCTCTGGCTGTTCAGGGGGCCAAAGAGGTCTTACTTTTTGACGAGGAAGTCAGCCTGGAAGAATCCCTGGAATATAATGCTGCCAGATCAGCTATGATCGTACCTTCGGAAGATCTACTTGAGGCTGTATCAGCATATTTGCAAAAACGAAAAGGTGAATTCAAGGGGGCCTGATGATAACCAGCGCGGCGTGGCCCTCTCCCGATGCTTACCCTGGTTTTAAAGTGAGGGTGCCCTGGCTATGCTTTTCTGCATCACGCCGATCAGCCCAGACAGGATGGTATCTGCCGCCCAGGTAGAGCGGGATTTGATCCCTGTAATTGGGGCTCTTTAACTGACCTGATTCACCTGTGGGTAGGACATGCAGGGAACCATCCATGTTTGAAAGATCAACGATCATCCGCATGGAAACCCCGTGATTTGCATCGTAGGGCTTGTCTAAGGAGTATTTCTTTTTGTTTATGGTCAGCAGGTTTCCTCCTACCGGGAAGGGGCCCAGATTAAATATCAGGTTAAGGGGCTTCTTTTTCCCGAGAACATGTTCAAAGGTGAGGGTGTGAATCTCTCCCCAGGACCATTGGTCCATATCATTTCCCAATACCTCTTTCAGCTCCGAAAAGGTTTGTCGCAGACTCAGGACAATGATTTCATCCATGGTCTCCTTTTTAGGAGTGTCGATATTGTCAAACCATGGCGATGAGCCATTCCTTACCATTGCATTAACAGCCCGGGGAGGGAAGAGGGAGGTCTTCAGGTATTTTTCAAAGATCTCCTCACCCATCTCATCCTTGAATATATTCCCCATCATCTTGCGATATGTCATTTCATACAGGCACGCTGCGACGCTCTCCTTGTCCATTACAAAATCCCAGTTGGAAAGAATATCTCTGGCCTTATTTCCGTCCTGGCCGGGAAACTGCTCTTCGAGGACCTTGATAATCTTAGGAGTCAATTCAGAGGCCTGCGGGCAGTAGACGTCCTGATGCATCTTTTTGAAATCTTCCACAGACAGTTTCTCTTTACCCTTTAGCAACTGCACTATGCGCGTAATCCTGTCCGTTGGCTCCCAATAGCGACTGATCAGGTATGGATAGTCTTTGCCCGTTATCTTATTGTTTGCCGTCGCAATGAAACCCGTCTCCGGGTTTATCATATGAGGTCTTTCTTCAAAGGGTACATATCCCTTCCACTCATATTCGCCAGTCCATCCGGGTACGGGGAGAAGTCCGTCACCCTTCAGACGTATCGGGACGGTCGCGCAGCACCAGAAGCCAATATTCCCCTTTGTGTCGGCAAACACAAAATTTTGTCCCGGCAGTTCCCAGTATCTAAGGGCCTTCTTTACCCCTTCCACATCTTTTGCCTTTATAAGAAGGGCACCAGCCTGAACCGGTTGGAGACCATCGGTAAAGGCCCATCTTGCAGAAATACAGTTTTCCTTTGAACTACCCCCTGTACCAGTGACAACCGGGCCGTGACGGGTTAACAGGATCTCGGTCTTGACCGGCTCCTTCCCTTTGACCCGAATGGTCTCAACCTTGACCTTCATATCTTCCCAGTGATCCTTATACCAGTACTGTCGGGGGTTATTGGGATTGATTTTCTCTATGTAAAAGTCCACGTCATCCACCATAACATTGGTGATACCCCAGGCAACATGACGGTTCTGACCGATCGGGATTCCCGGCACACCCGGAACAGCAAATCCTGATACATCAATATTCGGGCAGACCAACCGAACTTCCCACCAGAATGATGGATTTTTCAGGGGCAGGTGTGTGTCATTTGCCAGAATTGGCTTTCCGGTAATGGATTTTTTCCCGCCAACGACCCAGTTATTACTGGCGCCTGCAGAGGGGAGGGTTATTAACTTCTCAATGAGGGAGGTTGTCTCAAAGGCGTAATTTGAATTGAGTGAAAGGGCTTTGATTTCCTCGGGAATGATCAGGGGTGCATGGCCGGGCCAGAGAGGGAAGGCATCTTTAAATCTTTCTTCCCCCACCTTTTTCAGGATTTCACCGGCGACCTGATCAATCTTCCAGCCTGCGCTTAGGGCCCAGGTAATGACCTTGACGATCTGCACATAGTCGTCAGCCTGCCATGGCTCGGGCTCGTAGCGAAGCAGCGTAAACTCAAGGGGTAGGCGGTCCCTATGGGTATCCAAATAGGCATTCACTCCTTTTGCGAAGGAGTGGAGTGTGAAGACAAGCTCATCCGGTACCTCTTTGTTTATTCCGGCCGCCGTGAGCATCCTGAAATAGCGGTCTACCTTTATAAAATCCTCACCAAAGATCTCCGATAGTCGTCCCTTGCCTAATCGGCGGGTGAATTCCATTTGCCAAAAGCGATCCTGGGCCATGGCGTACCCGAGGGCGAAGTAAAGGTCGGGTTCATTCTTAGCATAGATATGAGGGACGCCATAATTGTCCCTTATGATCTCTACCCCTTCTTTGATGCCGGGGATGTTGAGTTCCCCGGAAATCTGAGGCAGGCTCTTCTTGACGGTATACTGGAACCACACGTAGCCACTTCCCGCTGCTATCATAATGAGAGATACAAGTGCTACTCCAATAATCAGCACCCATTTTTTCATGGGGCTCCTCCTTTGATTTTACCTCTGAGATTTCAAATCGGGACTGTTACGAAACCACAATTGTCACTTTGAATGATTTTATGGGAGGGACGTCTTTCTCAAAGGCTCTGAAATAAATGAACTTGAGTGCTGTCTCGCCAGTAGAAAGGGCCTTAAAATAGAATGTTAATTCACCACCGGAACCTATCGCTTCTGACTTAGATTTATAAACCGGTTTATCAATCTGTTCGATAACCTCTGTATCCCACGGCAGGGCTTTCCACTGGTAACCTGTAGTTGGGTTGGCGTCCAGCACAATTTCCAGTGTATCTCCGGGTCCCACCTTTATGGTCCTGCCACTGTCTATCTGGTACAATCGAACGGGATTGCCGGTACAACATCCTGACAAGAGGATAATCAAACATAAAAGAATAATCGGTGGAGGAAATTTACGCATATTTTGTCTCCTTAATTGTTCGCAGGCCGACGGGTCAATGAAATTACTCGCAACCGATTTTGCGAATTGGTTTTTTGCAAGTAATCGGCACTCCCATTTCCATTCTCATCATATCATTGTGGCATGGGATCTTCCTATATCTGATCATTTAAGAACGTCCTTAAATTGCCTGGCCACCAGCAGGAGGTTCTTTGCCCAGTCAAATGCGAGCGGGTCAGCGAATACGACGTGACCTCCAATTGCCTTGGCGATTGTCTGGGCGCTTTTTGTAGAAAACTGGGGCTGAACAAAGACCACCTTGATTCCATCCTTTTTAGCGCTAAGAATTAATTGCTGGAGCCCTTTAGGTGTTGGTTTCTTCCCTTCCATCTCAACCGGGATCTGTATCAGATCATAGGCCTTTGCAAAATATCCCCACGCAGGATGATAGACCATGAACCGTGTGCACTGACCAGTATCTGCAAATAGATCGCTGATCTTTAGATCAAGATTTACCAGTTCCGTTATAAAGCTCTTGTAGTTAGACTCGTATATTTTCCTGTTGGTCGGATCCATTCGCATTAGGGCATTAAGGATATTTCGCGCCTGCAGCATCACAAGAGGCGGAGAAAGCCAGATATGAGGGTCTTTGATCCCGGTGTGTGCTATTGCTTTTCCATGATTCCGCTCCCTATCAGCGTGCAGGTGCCTTTTCATGGGTATCTTCTCTATACCATTCTGCGTGGCAACAATTTTCATTTCAGGATTGACGTCGGTGAATTTTTTCAGCCACACCTCTTCAAAGGAAACACCAATGGCAAAGTATATTTTGGATTCCGTGAGTTTGACCATCTGTTTTGGTTTGGGTTCGTAGGTCGCAGGACTGGACCCGGGAAGCACCATCACAGAGATATCAACCAGATCCCCGCCGATTTTCTGAACAAAGTATTTCTGAGGAAGAATGCTCACGCTAACCTTCATACGGTTCTCGGCTGAGGCCGGGTATGGGAAAGAGATGCCCATGAGGAACAACAGAATCATAGTCAGCTCGAAAATGCGCGGTCTTTTTTTCATGCTTCAGTACCAAGCCTAAGGTTAGGTTTTTCCTATTTTTCAATCATGATTTAATTTTAACAGGAGCGTAGTTCGCTGTAAAGCTGATTGTTGCCAGCGCTTTGGCATAAAGCCAGAGAGAAGGGATTGAGCTTATATAGAGATTCCCAATAATTCACACGGATTCTATCGGAATTTCCAGTTTGACATATTGATAACATCTATCTACATTCCGCGCCATCAGAAAGATGAACTCAGGGAGATGGGGGTGATCTCTTCTAATTCTGAAAATGATGACAAGGAGGCGCAGGATGGGACAACTCAAGAATTTTCTTGCAAGCCGATGGGGAATTATCGGCGTCGGGGCTTTTATTGGAGTGTTGGCTCCGCTTTTGCAGAAATGGGGTAACCCGGGAAATATGAAATTGACTATTGATAAGGACACGCTTACCGTGGTAAATATCTCAGGAGGGGGGTGCCCGGATGTGCCCTATTTAGCTCAGGAAATGGTGGGAAAGACGTTAGCTGATGCCCCTCAGCCTAAAGAAATCGGTCATACACTCTGCGGTTATGCCCTGCAATTGGCCTACGAGGAGATGAGACGCCAATGTCAGCTGTAGTTGGGACCGTTCCCGATCAGGACTTCCCGCTAATATCGGGTAAGGTTATCCTGAAGGATCACACGATTTCGATAGAGGGGAACCAGGTCCCGGTGAACCGGGGAACTCCGGCACTTCTTGCCGCGGCGGTTAAGGTTAGTGAGGTAATGGGCCAATTGCCTCCTGTTGGATATCTTGTGGGTGATATTGGATTGGGAAAAGGAAGTCGGCATCTTTATGAATATTTGACCGAGCATTTGGGCCGATGCGACTTCAACTCCATTGCGTTTTACTATCTCCAGCCTGACGTGGATTGGCACAACCGTGTCCTGTTTGCCGTGGAAGAGATGGCAAAACGGCCTGTGCTGATTGCAGATGCCGGTTTCATGTACGCTGCCAAAATGAGTGGGCAGGCATCAGAATATGATCTTTTCACCCCTGATGTGGGGGAATTGGCCTTTTTAGCGGACGAAGAGGCCCCGCACCCCTTTTACACGAGGGGGTTTATCCTACACGAGGACATGAGGGTGCCTGCACTGATTGAACGGGCTTTCCAGCACGAAAACGCTGCAGCCTGCCTGCTTGTGAAAGGGCAGCCCGATTACGTGGCCGACCGGCAGGGAGTCCATACCACGATTGAGCGGCCCGTGGAAGAAGCCATGGAGGCGATTGGAGGCACCGGGGATACGGTGACCGGCATTGTCGCGGCCTTGATCGGCACCGGCATTGAGGTTAGAGAGGCCGCTATCTTAGCTGCGCGGGTCAACCGGTTGGCAGGCCATTATGCAAGGCCTATCCCCGCTACACAGGTCATGGATATTGTCGAACAGATCCCAGCGGCCCTGGTTCAGGTTTTGGAGGAAAAGGCAATCATGTCAGGGCAACGTCATGTCTGATACAAAAAACCTGATTCACCCTGAGATGACGGTTCTGGATGTCGTTTCTCGCTACAGGCAGACCGAGGCGGTTTTCAAGAGATACGACACTCAAGCAGGTGAATGTATCTGTTGCCAGGCCCTCTTCGAATCTTTACGGGATGTGGCAGAAAAGTACCATCTGGACCTGAAAGAGCTCCTGACAGATCTGGAGTCGGTGATGCAGCCTACCAAGTGATTTGAACTGCTTCAAGTGAATTGAACTGACTAAAGTGCCTAAAGTAGAGAGCGGTATCTGACATTTTAATATAGCATGTAATGCAGTAATGCGATCTTATCGTGTTGAAAGCAGCATTATTTTGAATCGTACGGATGTTTTGTATAGATGAAAGGAAAACACCATGGTTGAGCCAAAAACGCTTCGACTGACGGAAACTGTTGCCGGGTCCGGATGAGCTTCGAAATTGCCTCCAGGGGACCTGGATCGGGCATTGTGCGGGATTGAGTTCCCAACGAATTCGAACGTGCTCGTGGGGCTGGATCGGGCGGACGACGCTGGCGTTTACAAGGTCACGGACGATATTGCCATGATCCAGACCGTGGATTTTTTTACGCCCGTTGTGGATGATCCCTACTGGTTCGGGCAGATCGCTGCGGCCAATGCCTTGAGTGATGTCTACGCCATGGGGGGCGTGCCCAAGACAGCCATGAACCTGGTGGCCTTCCCGATCAAGGAGATGGATATCGCCATCCTCCGCCAGATCATTCAGGGGGGCCTGGATAAGATGACGGAAGCCGGGGTGGTGCTGGTGGGGGGGCACAGTGTGGAAGACAAAGAACTGAAATACGGTTTGTCTGTGACGGGGTTTATTCACCCGGACCGCATCCTGACAAAGAAGGATCTCAAAGCGGGAGATCGGATCATCCTTACCAAGTCGTTAGGTACCGGAATTGTCAATACAGCGGTCAAAGGAGGTCTGGCCTCTGCTGACGTCATCCAAAGGGTTACCCGACTGATGGCGACCCTCAACCGTGACGCGGCACACATCATGGGCCATTATCCTGTCCACGCCTGCACCGATATTACCGGTTTCGGACTCCTGGGCCATCTCGCAGAGATGATTTCAGATATGCCATTCGGGATCAGGCTCATGAGCCAAGAGATCCCTATCATACCCGAAGCCGTTGACTATGCCGGCATGGGCCTTGTTCCTGCAGGGGCTTACAAGAACCGGGAATTCCGCGAATGTATGGTTGATTTTGCCCCTTCTGTGGATCGTATTGTTCAGGATATCCTCTTCGATCCTCAGACCTCAGGAGGATTGCTCATAGGCGTGCAAAAAGACAAAGCCGGTGAGCTGGTCGCTGAATTGCAGGAAAAAGGCATACAGGAAGCGGCCATTATTGGTGAGGTAATGGCTGAACCTGAGGAGCGAATTGTGGTTCATTAAGCATTGAGACAAGTTATGTTGTCGACGACCCTCCCTCTCTTAAATAGGGGATCGCATTAAAGGAGAATGGAATGACCAAAGAAATCGATTGTCGGGGGCTTGCCTGTCCTGCCCCGGTATTGCAGACAAAGGACGCAATAGAAAAGGAACATCCAAACGTCATCAAGGTGGTAGTGGACAATGAGGCCTCAAAGGAGAATGTTTCTCGCTTTATGGGATCCCAGGGCCTTGAAGTCTCGATAAAGCAGGAGGGGAGCAACTTTCATGTAATCGGCAAAATGGGGGAAGGTACTGCCGCCGAAGAACCTGTGCATGAAAAACCGGAAACCGGACAAAAAAAAATCATGGTCATGGTGGCCAATGACCGCATGGGTCATGGGGACGATGAATTAGGCGAAAAGCTCATGCTGAGTTTCCTGAAGACATTAAAGGAAATGGGAGACGAACTGTGGCGTCTCGTGTTCGTTAATAACGGCGTAAAGTTAACCATCGAGGGTTCGGATGTTCTCCCGGTTATTCAGGAACTTGAGGAGGAGGGAATTCATATCCTGGTCTGCGGCACCTGTCTTACCCATTTTGACCTGCTGAATCAAAAACAGGTGGGAGAAACCACCAATATGCTTGATATCGTAACGGCTATGCAATTGGCGGATAAGGTGATCAATATCTAACAAAGAAGACATGGGGAGAAAACGATCTTTTACCCTAACGTTGCGTTTGAACCTGGCGCTGGTTCATTGTTGAGAGGGAAAGCGTACGCAGAAGCCCTCTCGGGTAAGGTTTAGTCAACCGCCCGATAGTTTAACTCTATTTAATGGAGTTACGCGAGTCAAGCGAGGTGAAGGGTGTATGCCCTGAATCTGCACCGTAGCCCCGAGAAGGGGGAATTTTGGGAATGTGCCGATCCCGTGCAACGGGGCGCAGGCAATATGGGAAATGAGGTACAGACGAGCGTTTTCCGACACCCCAGGGTCTCAGACAGCATCGAGCTTGACAACGACGATGGAGTAACCAGGCGAGCATCGGAAAGTCCTAAAGGTTCTTGGTGAAGCATCCCAGATCGAGAGGATAGTAACCGAGTACATACGTGATCGGATAAAAGTACTCTCTTTCTATATTGATTCGAACATTGTTACTATTTCTAATGACGTGGGCCTATGTTTTCGATTAGGACAAATTAGTAATGGAAGCAAAGTTGCCAGATTTTCAATGAAGGTCTTTGGCGAAATATCTTTCTTTAAAATGCACTTTGCCAAGTCATTAGCTATTAGAGAAAAGACGAATGTTATTCGTTGCACTGTAACAGATTTCAATTCTATCCTGGCAGAGACAAGAGCATATTCGATTATTATTGAATTTGCAATAAGAGAAGCAAGGATTGAGCTATAAGTAGTGACCAGAACTATATTTTCATTTTCAGATGTTATTTGGTCAGCATGCAGCATTGACTTAATGGATTTGAAAAACAGCTCAATCTGCCATCTTAGTCGATAAATAGGGTATATCCATTCTGCTAATGCCATTGAACTTGGCATATTTGTAACGTACCATCGGTATTCCTTTGTGAGAGGAAATCGAAAACCAATAAGACGAACCTCAAGGGATTTTGTTCCAGGGAGATTCAACTTTGCCCAGACCTCGACAATCATTCCTCTCAGGTTGACATCTTTGTCCAAGGGTCGCCCAATGTGTCGCTTCGCCACACCCTTGATGACTTTTGTTATTATTGGGACAGAGTTTGCTTTTAGACGGCATACAAACCACACTCCGATTTCACACAGTTGATGCAGAAAAGTATGACTGAAGTAGCCGAGATCAAATAGAAACAAAGACCCTTTTAATTGATTCAAATCTGGAAGGAACTTGCTGTCGTGTGGCTTTTGGGCGCTAATTTTAATCCATTCTGTGCTTCTTACACTCAGTCTGTATAGGGCGCTTAATTTTAAGCAGGCAGGGCTGTGATTTTTTCGATTGCCGGGAAATATATTTGATAACCCGGCCGGCAGTCGTATAGGAGATGCATCGTACATAAATACATCCTCAAATACAGAAAGCCATGAAAGTTTTGAAAGGGCTTTTTCTTGAATATGAAAGGAGAATTTAAGGACTGCTTTGTCAATAAAATCCAAGAGCGTTTTGTTTGCGATTCGTTCCCAGAAGCTGCTTCTGGAAACATGCTTTCCGGTGTGTTTTACAAAATTTCTGTGGGCATCAGCAATACTCTTGTTCTTTCCACAAACGGAGAAGGTGGTGATTAAAGATACCACGATTTCAAAAAGAGGGATTTTTTCCCCGCTGGAAGTGCTCATTGATACCGAGGACTTTACGCAACGTATTCAACTTATGAATAAAACTCATGATGCACCTCCTTCATCAACTATTTCAGGACTGTTTTTAAGCGCAAATGTATTAGGGGCAACACGGATGAATGTCTTTCCGGCATTAATCTTTTTTATTAAAGCAGAAACGATAGAGTCTCTTTCCAAGCTGACACCATAGTCATTTTGAGCAATCTGGATAATTTTTGAAATGTGTAGAGGCTGGTCGGAGTTTTGAAGTATGTCTTCAACGATAGTTAGATTAGACGTACGTTTTACTTTTTGCCCATGAGGCACGGCTTTTCGTTGATGGCGATAAACGACCCTAAGCTGAGCTTGCAACAATTCACGCTTAATTTCCAAATAGTTGTCTATGTTAGTCATTTTATCCTCCTTTCAGTTTTAGAATTTGAAAGGAGTATATATCAAACGACCCAGTATGTCAAGTACTTTTTACGTACCTTTATAAAAAATCCGAGTGTTGTTTTTGCTTTATTATTCAATTATTTAAGTATTATTGTATAATAATTAGGTACGTCTTATCCGATCACCTATGTAACACAATGACTGAAAATATCAGGATCAATGCAAAGCGTGAAAGAGACAGAACGCCCATCTTTCGTTTTTTCATATTTTATTTGTGGACTACCGGCGTGTTGACATTGCTGACCCTTCTTAGTCGCGCTTTCCCCGGGGCCACACCATTTTCATTTAAGCATGTTGCGATCATCTTATTATGCTCCATCCCACTTTCTATTCTTTGCGCCTTTATTATAGAAAAAGTCGGAGGTGGTTTAGGTGGTATACTTGTCTGGGGGACATCCGGCAGCTTTAACCCGGAAGATCTGTTTCGCGGTGAAATACATAAAATCAAATACAGCAAAAGAGAGGGCCGTTTCGACCAGGCCCTCCAGATGGTGAATAACCTGCTCCATGAGGACCCTGATAATTCCGAGGCGATGTTACTCAAGGCTCAGATTCTATGGGAGGGCTTTGGAAATGCCCCAACGGCCAAAGGATGTCTCAACAGGATTAGAGAACTGGCCCCTGAAGACGATAAATTTCATAGATGGGCCACGAGTTATCTGAAAACGATCACCGGAATGGAGGAAAAGAATTAAACTCGTTTATGGGATCAACACGATCCGCGACAACATTCAGCCCAAAATAGAGTTCAAAGGACGTATGGCTGGGCCAGGTGCATTTCAAAAGTGTCCATATTTTAATCGGAGGCAACAACATGAGAATGCCTTATATCACCAGGATAATTTTTTACCTGATGATTATCCTGGTATTCTGTACATTTCATATCCCGATCACAATATTATTGGCAGAGTCCTCACAGTCACAAAAAAGCCAACCTCCTCAAATCAAACCCCTTGAATTTCATTAAAACATTCAGTATTTTCTCCTATTATGCTCACCAAAATCATATCAGGTGGTCAAACTGGAGCCGACCGTGCAGCTCTTGATGTGGCCATTGAATTTGATATCCCCCATGGCGGATGGATACCGAAGGGCCGAAAAACTGAAGATGGGGTCCTTCCTGACAAATACCAATTACAGGAGATGCCAACTACCAGCTATCCAAAGTACACTGAAACGAGTGGCTTTGACGCAGCGTAGCTTATCATTTTTTGGATTGAGAGACAGTGAATAAGGGTTCTCAACGTGCCCCATGCAAGAGTCATCAAAAATCCTAAGATTGACGATGTTAATTTGTTATATCTTTGTCCGACCCATCACCTGCCATGTACCAGGTCGATGATGCTCACTTCCGGAGGGACGAGAAATCTCATGGGTGGTCCCCAGGTCCCGGAACCCCGGTTTACATAGAGAAATGCCCCATCCCGAAGAGGAAGGAGCCCCCTGTCAATGGGATAGAGCAGCTTGATGATGAGGCTGAAAGGGAAGATCTGGCCTCCGTGGGTATGGCCTGAGAGTTGAAGATCAAAAAGCCCCTCACTCCCGCTCTCCACCAAAGGCCTATGTTTCAAAAGAACAACAAATCGATCTCTTGGAAGATCTGAGAGCAACTGTTTTTCAGAAATTTCTCCATGCTGACCGAATCGATTTGCGGTGGCATCGTCCACGCCCGCCATAACAATAAGCCCTGGAATCTCCAATTTCTCTCCCCTGAGAACGGTGAACCCTGCCTCTTCAGTAAAAGCCAGCGACCTCCCAATGCCGGCGTAGAATTCATGATTCCCGGTAACCGCATACTTTCCGTAGGGGGTACGAATGTCACCGACTTTGTCCGCCATTCTTGAGATATCGTTGACCTGGCCGTCCAACAGATCCCCTGTGGAAACCAGGATATCCGGTTGTGCCCTGCGCACTTCTTTGAGGATCCTTTCCAGTCTCCATTCTCCCATGATGAGTCCCAGGTGCACATCAGAAATTTGAACGATTCGAAGTTTGCCCACATTTTCCGGAATCTTGAGGGATTTGATGACAACCCGTTCAGTTCGGATATTGATGGCCTCGATTTGGCCATAGACACCGACCAGGACAGAGACCGCAAGGGAAATGAAAAAGGTGCTCTTGGACGACAGCATCCAACGCCCAAGGTCCCAATGAAAAATACGGGTTACCACAGAGAGGAGGAGACCATAGATATCCATTACAAAAGCGGCGCACACGAATAGAAACAGAAGTCCCATCCAGGTATATCCGGTATAGGCCAGAACCTTAAGCACTGATTCCATTCCATACCTTTCAAGCACTCGAACCAAAATAGGGAAGAATACCATAAAGGCCATAAAAAGGGCCAGAGAGATGCTTCCCCAAATGCTAAGAGAAAAGGCGCCCCTTACCTTCAAAAAGGCATAGAGGTGAAGGAGTCCGTAAAGGGTGAAGAAAACAGAGATGATAACAGCAATTCGCAAAACAAGTTCTTCCTTTTCATAAAATATTGAAACTATGCTATAATCATGATGGTGTTATAAGACAAGACCCTTTTCGTGTTCAGGTACTATTTATAAGGAGCGCCATGTCCCGTCGCTGGTTTATTTTTCTGATCACCTCCGCCAACTTCTTCCTTTCCCAGTTTTATCGGGCCTCTAATGCGGTTATCGCCAATGATCTCATAGAAGACCTTGCCTTAGACACCCAAGGATTGGGAACCATCAGCGCCGCCTTTTTTTACGCCTTTGCCCTGACCCAGATCCCTATCAGCATTTTTCTCGACCGGATCGGCCCAAGGCGAATGATGACGGGCCTCTCTCTTCTCGGTATTGCTGGCGCCCTCATCTTTGCCTGTGCCCATTCCATTGGGCTTGGTTTGGTGGGCCGCACCCTCCTGGGCATGGGTATGGCCTGCAATCTTATGGGTACCCTGAAGCTTATGACCGTCTGGTTCGGCTCCGCTACCTTTGCTACCCTTACCGGTGTTATTTTCTCCATCGGGACCGTGGGAAACATGGCTGCTGCAACGCCCCTGGTCCTGTTAGTCAATGCCATGGGATGGCGACAGGCTTTTATGGTCATTGCGGGCGTGAATCTGCTTCTGGTGCTGATCCTGTACGTGGTGGTGAGGGACACGCCCCCGGACAGGTCGTCCACATCCCCTCAAGAGCCGTTACCGGACGTACGCAGGGCATTCTCAGGCCTTGCCCTGCTCTTGAAAAAGAAGGAGTACTGGATTATCTCGCTGGCAAGTTTAGTGAGTTATGGTATCTTTGGCGCCTTTCAGACCCTTTGGGCCGGGCCCTACCTCATGGAGGCCATGGGCCAAAGTGTCATGAACGCGGGTTACCTGATCCTTATCATGAACCTTGGATCCATTTTGGGCGGACCTGTCTGGGGGATCTTGTCGGACAGGATCTTAAGGACGCGGAAATGGGTTGTCTCAGGGGGTCTTCTGATCCTTGTCTTCATTGTGCTTTTAATGGCCGGCCTTCCCGGGGGAACAGGTTTTTTAGTCCTTGCGTTCCTGTTTTTTTCCTTCGGATTCGTCAGGGCCACCGGGTTACTGATGTACGTACACATCAAGGAAAGCATGCCATTAGAGATGGCCGGGACCGCCATGACAGGAATCAACTTTTTTACCATGATCGGTCCTGCCCTCTTTCTTCAGGGGCTGGGTATTTTCATGCAGTCCCTGTACCCGGAGTCGTCCAGGGGTGTTGAGGCGTTCACGGCTTCTTTTTTGGTGTGTGCCTGTTGCTTCCTGCTGGTTGCCGTTTCTTACCTCTTCACTCGAGATACCATGCACAGACGAGAATAAGGGGACATTCACACATCTTGAATTGTGAACCATGGCGTGGTACATTTAACGGGGCATTACCAGTTTGTTAAAGCTTGTCCCCGTGAAAACGGAGGTTGGGATAATATACCGCAACCGTCGTTCCCGCGAACGCAGGAATCCAGAATTGATAACCGGGAATGACGTCCTACGTTTGCAGGGATGATTCGGCATGGTTCTGGCTTTAACAAACTGGTAATGCTACCAACACGAGATGGAGAATAGCTCTATGACCTTTGTAGCAGGTTCTAAATCACCAACCGTGGGGCCAGAAAATGCACTATGGTTTTTAGTGCATGATAAGCGGATCCTGATAAAAGAGGAACAGGACGAGTATCTTATTCCCCAATCATCAGATATCAAAAAACTTAACCTTGCTCCAACGGAGAAACAGTTTTTTGGGTCGCTGGATGGGCAACCCTGCTATGTGGCGGAGTTGCGGGATCGGGCACAGATTTCAGGGTCCTTTTCATTCGTGGGGCTCCGTGCTCTTTTCAGTCGGTTTGGAGAAGATGTCATCCAGGCGGCGGGAATGGCCAACCAATTGGTGCACTGGGGTCAGAACCACCGGTATTGCGGCAAATGCGGAGAACGGACCGAAAATAAGGGGGATGAACGTGCCAAAATCTGTCCCCAATGCGGTTTAATAAATTACCCGAGGCTTTCCCCGGCCATCATAGTTGCAGTGCTAAAGGAGCATCAGATCCTCCTCGCCCATTCACAACGATTTCCAGCCAAATTCTTTAGCGTCCTGGCCGGATTTGTGGAACCGGGTGAAACGCTGGAAGAGTGCGTCAAACGAGAAGTCTCGGAAGAGGTGGGCATTACCTTAAAAAATATCCGCTATTTCGGCAGTCAGCCGTGGCCTTTCCCGGACTCCCTTATGGTTGCGTTTACGGCTGAATATGCAGCAGGAGAAATAAAAATCGACCGTTCTGAAATAGCTGATGCAGGCTGGTTTTCAGCAAAACATCTTCCCTCCATTCCCCCTAAAATCAGCATTGCCCGGGAGTTGATCGACTGGTTTTCAGAAAAAGAGAGTTAGTCCACAATGGCCCGTTCCACCTCAGGGATGTTCTGCCCTAAGAATTTCTGCCCGAGGGTCTGAAACCATGCAGGGTAGTCCGTAGTGCAGAAAGTCACGGTTCCGGTCCGGGAGATTCTACTCTCTATTTCAGGGTGCCTTAAAAGATAGTCTTTCAACTTGTGCGAGACTGTCTCTGGACCGTTCAAGACCTGGCAGTTTTTCCCCATGATTCGCTCTATATCTTTTTGTAAAATGGGGTAGTGGGTACACCCGAGGATAAGGGTGTCGATTTTTTTTCGTTTGAGACGGTAAAGATATTTCTTGAGAATCATATTTGTCTCGGGTTTCCCCACCCAGTCCTCTTCCACCAGGGGGACCAGGAGCGGGCATGCCTGACCGAAGATCTTTAGCTGGGAGGAGAGCTTTCCCAACTCCTGCTCATACACCTTAGACTCAATGGTTGCCCGTGTCCCAATCACTCCTATACGGCCGTAGCGCGTTGTCTCAACACCGGCTTCAGCAAGGGGAATGATGACCCCCAGAACACGCCGATCTGGGTACTTGGGAGGCAGTAACTCCTGCTGGATTTTTCGCAGGGCCTTGGTTGACGCCGTGTTACACGCTAATATGATCAGGACGCATCCCTTGCGGAAGAGGAACTCTACGGCCTGCCGGGTATATTCATAAATTACATCTTGGGATTTGTTCCCATAGGGTGTACGTGCGTTGTCGCCAAGATAAATATAATCATATTCGGGAATCTTTTTCAGGAAGGCCTTAAGTATGGTGAGACCTCCAAAACCTGAATCAAAAACACCTATCATCATGGAACAACCTCCACGGACTAAGGGCTTGGCAAAAAATAACTTGTCATTTTCTCATCCCATTTTCAGGCCGTCTTAATCTGCTCCTCAATCCCAAAGCCCTCAAAATAGTTCACTATTCCTGTGGTTTTGAGCTTTCGGATCGAACGAATCCGACCTAAATCTGGGCGCGAATTCTAACAAGTTATTTTTTGCCCAGCCCTAAGGTCACAAATCATACTTGAAACCGTCAACCTTCTGGCAGGCCTGGGCGAACCTTGAGCACGGATTCTTTTCGTATATGGACGCTACCCGGTTTCGCCCCCTTAGGCTTGGTAACGTATCGGGCGCTTGTGCATGAGACAGATACGACACCTCCGCTTCGCGCCTTGCTGTGAAAGGCGGCCACGGCGCCTGCACGCTTGAGGGTCGCGCGGTCAGCCTCTTCGTTGGGTTTTGCCCTGAGCACCACGTGGCTTCCGGGCGTTCCACGCACATGAAACCAGAAGTCATTGGGCTTTGCCATCTTCAGGGACAGAAAGTCGTTGTCTGCATCGCTTTTGCCTACAAGCACTTTCCAGCCGCCGGGAAGCTCGTATTCAACAATATTACGCTTTACTCGCTCTCCTGTTGTTTTTGTGATGCCTCTACTAATAGACTGTTTTTTCAAGGCTCTACCTGCCTTAGCTGAGGTCCTCTTGGTTAGTTTACCTATCTTTATCTTAAGATGTGTAGTTTGTAAAACTATTTCATTGACGCTGGCATCCTTTCTTGCTCGTCATTAGTGAACTATCCGGGAACAGATATTGTTTTGGTTGCAATAGTAGGTGCTATTTTGTAAATATAAATACCTGTCTTGTCAGCGGCTGAGGGTAATTGATAAGTAAAAAGGTTAAGGAATATGGTAGGGTATGTCTCTCTAAAAAATACTACAGGAAACATAACAGGATTATGGAGGCAAAAATGGCAGGTAATATTCTCAGGGAGTTGTGGGAGTGGCTGGGTCGGCATCCAGGATCACGTAGTAAATGGAACCAAACATTACCGATTGCAAAAACTTTAAAAAGTATTTTAGTGGCAATAGCAGTATTGGTTGTTTTTAGTTTTGATCCTGTCCAGGCAGAGAATCCACTTCCGGCAGGGGAGGGAAGAAACCTTGTTTCTAAAAAATGTCAGCGATGTCATGACCTTGATCGTATACAGGAGATAAGAGGTTCGAGAGACCAATGGTCAGAAATACTCGAAGAAATGACTAATAATGGTCTTCTTCTTAATGACAAAGATACAGAAATAGTCTTAAAGTATCTGGAGACTCATTTGGGGCCTTCTCCAAAAAAATAGAGTATGTCTCATATTCACGACCGGAGGCACCAGCCCTCACCATTCTTAGTTGAAAACATCGATCTGCTCCCCAAAGGGCGGGCCCTGGATCTGGCCATGGGCGGAGGCCGGAATGCGGTCTATCTATCCAAGATCGGTTATGAAGCAGAGGGGATTGATATCTCCCGGGAAGCAGTGGATGCAGCCCTGGAACTGGCACGGAAGTCTGGGGTTCATCTAAAGGCCCACATACAGGACCTTGAAGGCAACGTTCATTTTGATAAAGCCTCATATGACGTTATTATCTGCTTTAATTACCTGCATCGCCCCCTCATTCCGAAGATGAAAGACGCCCTCCGCACAGGGGGGATGATAGTTTATGAAACCTATATCGTTGATCAGGCCCGGTTTGGCAGACCGAGAAATCCAAACCATCTGTTAGAACGAAATGAGCTTCTTCATATGTTCCGTGAATTCCGGTGCCTTCGCTATCGAGAGGGCATTATAGAAAGTCGAAAGGCCCTTGCCGGCATAGTAGCGGAAAAGATGTAACTACGTTATGGGGGAATGCTATGAAATGGAAAGAATTTTTTACTCCGGTTAAGAATATGGACGTCGAAGAGGCCAGGATATATATGGCCGAGCATGAGGAAGGGACCTATACCCTTTTGGATGTACGTCAGTTAGGGGAATATGAAAACTCCAGGATTCCGGGGGCCACGCTTATTCCCCTTCCCCAGCTTTCTGACAGGCTCGGGGAGCTTGACCCTGAAAAACCTGTTATAGCTTATTGAGCCATAGGAGGCCGCAGCCGTGCCGCTGCGCAACTCTTAGCAGGACAGGGATTTAGGGAGGTATACAACCTTAAAGGGGGCATCAGGGCCTGGCATGGCCTTACTGCAGTTGGACCCGTTGAGATGGGCAGGGTGATCCTCACGGGGGATGAGTCTCCCCTGGAAGTAATAGCTATTGCCTATGGGATGGAGAAGGGCCTTGGAGAGTTTTACTCTTCCGCAGCAGGTATGATCGAAGACGAAGATGTGGCTGGGCTTCTGAGGAAGTTGGCGCGGATTGAAGAAAACCATAAAGAGAAGCTTCTTGATCTATATATGACCCTGGATGAAACGGGGAAAGGGCGTGAGGCCTTTGAGGCAGAGATTATGAGCGAGATGATGGAGGGAGGTTTCACCACTGAGGAATTCTTAGAAAAAAACAGACCTGCAATGGAGACAACAGCGGATACCCTGAGTCTAGCCATGATGCTTGAGACCCAGGCCCTGGACCTCTATCTGAGATATTCCCGGAAAGCTGAAGATGAAGAAAGCAGGAGGGTCCTGTACGGGATAGCCGAAGATGAAAAGGCCCATCTGACGGCCTTGGGCGATATGATGGAGGCAATTCATAATGAAGAATGAAATTATAATCAGGCTTCTCTCTTTTGCCTCTGTATTTCTTCTAATCGCCCTCTGGGAATTAGCAAGACCCCGCCGTGATCTGACCACATCCAAGGCAACGCGATGGTTCGGCAATCTCGGGATAGTGGGCTTGAATTCGTTGTCAGCACAGTTGCTGATGCCGATTATGCCGGTGGCCATGGCCCTTATTGTGCGGGAAAACCACTGGGGACTGCTGAATACCTTGAATATCCCCTATCCTGTAGCAGTGGTGGCCAGCGTGATCCTCCTCGATCTTGTCGTATACATACAGCACGTCATGTTTCATGCCATCCCGATCCTCTGGAGGTTCCACATGATGCATCATGCGGATCTGGATTACGACCTGACCACCGGCCTCCGTTTCCATCCCATAGAGATCCTGATCTCTTTTGGCATTAAGTTAGCGGTCGTTGTCGTTCTCGGGCCACCGGTTCTGGCGGTTATCCTCTTTGAGATATTGCTCA
>Ga0222626_1000658_pt1 | contig 18470 bp, 14 predicted proteins | sample AntAcemetageno91_FD_179862 | JGI IMG/M metagenome (GOLD analysis project Ga0222626, IMG submission 179862) | Saline water microbial communities from Ace Lake, Antarctica - #91 | ecosystem: Environmental > Aquatic > Non-marine Saline and Alkaline > Saline | place: Antarctica: Ace Lake | collected...
GATCACATGCAGTAGGTGTTCCTATTCTTATATGGTTTGATGATGTTGTGAGTGAGACAGCAGATATAGGAGGTGGAAACAGACAGGCCTTATCTGTCAGTAGTAATGATGGCTCGGTTGAACATTTTGTTGCCACTCCAACCAATAGCATCAATGACACCGATTGGCATTATTATACAATCGTACTAAACCCTACAACGAATCAGATAAGAATCTATATTGATGGTGCTCTTTCTGTTTCCAATACAGAAACGTGGAGTGGACCCAATGCTACCAGTGATGTTATACGATTTGGAGATGCAACTCCAGTTGTTAAGCCTCTTGATGGTGCTATGTCTGATGTCCGCATTTACAACAGAGTTCTCTCTCTCAAAGAAATCCAACAACTCTACGAGCAGGGGTGGTAAGTCGCTCCTGTCTTCCCGGAATCCCGGAGGGATATCCGGGATCTAGCCATTTTACAACTCACCTTACTCTGTAATTTTGTGTCATTTTTAAAAAAACTATTTCGCTCCCCTCTCTTTGAAAAGAGAGGGGTTTGGGGGTGAGTTCGTTACTCGAAAAATTCGAAAGAGATTACTTCAATTTTTAAACAGGTGTATTTTTCATAGCTGGGTCCCAGATATTCTTTCAGAATTCTGGGATGACAGTTGCTTTTTCTATTTCACCCAATCTTTCGGATTCTCATGAAATCGCTCAAGCGATGCTTTTTGGTCTTCTGTAATTTTTCCTGCTTCGAGCAGTGTTTCTGCAATTTCTCCAAAGTGTGTCAGCGGGTGGAGTTCTAAGTTTGCTTCATCCGCGTTCACATGGCTCTGTGGGGTGTCCCATGAGAAGATTGCGAGTACATGCCCAACAGTTGCCCCCAGTTCGTCTCGGAGGGCCTGAGCGGATTGTATTGATGATCCGGCGGTGGAGATTGCATCTTCAATGACCAATATGTTTTGTCCTTGTTCACATCGTCCTTCGACCATCTTTCCCGCACCGTGTCCTTTTGGTTTTCCTCGGACGTAGAGCAGGGGAGTATTGAGTACTTGTGCTACGAAGCTCGCCCACGGGATTCCCGCGGTAGCGGTTCCAGCAACGACTTGGGCAGACAGTCCTTCTGATTCAATCAAATCAATAAAGCTTTTCACAACCAGATCCCGCGCTTCGGGGATCGACATCAGTTCTCGGCAGTCGCAATAGATAGGAGAAGAAATTCCGCTCGCCCAGGTAAAGGGGTTTTCGAAATTTGTTTTGACCACATTGTGATCGACGAGAAGTTGGGCAATGTTTTTCATCGTTTGAATTGTAGAACAAGATTGAGAGAAAATAAAAAAAATATAAATTCCCCGACTTGTTCGGGGATCTTCAGATTCTGTCCCTTTGTCATTCCGACCAACGCGGAGGAATCCCTTCCAACGATTCTGTGAGAGTTAATGAACGACAAAAAATATGAATCCTCCCCAAAGAATACGTTATTAGCATACTTGCAGACTAAGGGATCCTTCGACTTCGCTCAGGATGACAAAAAGAAAAAGAATGATTAGAAGATCCCGGAACGGAGTCCGGGAAGAATTTAATTTTTCGGTTCTTCTACCACAGGTGCTTCAGTCGGTGCCGCTTTCTTCACGGCATCAGGAATCGCTTTCGCGACATCTTTGAGTTGGACCTCTCCAACGTGATCCGCTTCTGGTTTATCTTTCAAAAGTTCATCGTTCACGGTCACATCTTTCTTCGCCGCATCTTGAATTGCATTGATATTATCAATTCCCATACGAGCTTCGATTTCCGCATCCACGAACTCTTTCTTTCGTCCGTATTTCATTCGTGAGTATTTCTTGATGATCTCGGCAATCTTCGGATTCTTCAATGATGGATCGTACAACGTTTCCATTGAGAACGGTCGAGAAGACGTGTTATCAATATTCAATTTCACATACGCTTTGTAGTTCGCGATTCCGATAATATCTTGTTGTGAAAGATCAGGCGCATATTCTTTTTCCAAATATTCTCCGTCCTCAGCTCCTACCTTGAAACTCATCATCGTTCCCACATTTCCGAACACGGCGTCTCGGATCTTTGAGTCTTTTTGTCCAATAGCAATCCCTCCGGCACCTTCAGATAGCTGAGCGATATATTGATGGGCCATGATCAAATTCAATCGGTACTTTCGGGCTTCCGAAAGAATTGAAGCGAAGGTATCTGTCGCGAAGTTCTGGAACTCATCTACATACAGGTAGAAATCTTTTCGTTGATCTCGCGGCATTTCTCCTCGTGCCATCGCGGCCATGTTAATCTTTGAAACCAAAATCAATCCCAAGAGTTGAGCATTAATTCCACCAATCTTTCCTTTCGACAAATTAATCAAAAGAATCTTTCCCGTATCCATTATTTCTCGGATATCAAACGCAGACTTGGTCTGTCCGATAATATTACGCATTGTGGTATTGGTCACGAACGGACCAAACTTTGATGTAAAGTACGGAATCATTTCTTGTTTCTCTCGTGCTCCAGTTTGCGCCATTTCATGTTCCCAGAAGGCTCGCACGACGGGGTTTTTTACCTTCGATACTTTATATCGTTGAAAATCATCATCGATAAACAATCGAGGAATATCAATTAACGTTGCTCCTTCGTCTTCGTCTGCCATCAACGTCAGACATCCATTTCGGAAGTAGTGTTGAATACGGGGACCGAAGATTTCATTTCCGAACAATTTAATAAAGATCTCCATTGCATCAAGTGACGCACGGTCTTGATCTTCAGCACTCTTCACATCCAGCAAGTTGACTCCCATCGGACGTTCTTTGTCTCCTGGTTCGAAGACGATAACATCTTTTGCTCGTTCTTTTGGAACACACGCGACGATATCCTCAATCAAATCTCCATGCGGATCAATCACACACACTCCTTCACCATTGGCGATATCTTGAATGGCTTGGTTCCACAAGAGTACTGATTTACCAGATCCAGATTTCCCAACAATATATTGGTGTTTCGTTCGGTCTTCTCGTTTGAATTTCACTAGTTTCTCAACTCCTCGGTAGACAGATTTCCCAAGAGTAATTCCTTCATCAGGGAGATTAATCGGCGGAGCAAGCACTTTGTAATCCATCCATTTAATCGTTGGAATCTTGTTGTACCGAGCATCAGGGAAGTGGTACATCGTTGCCAATTCACTTGTAGAGAAGATTGAACTCTTTTCCAATAAGGCAGGCAATCGGTATTTAAAGTTGTGATGAATGATTGGCGCATTGAGTGCATTAATCGGGATGATTCGGTAATTTTCAAATCGGTTTGTTCCTTTTCCTTCAAACACGTTAAACGATACAAAGAGACCATCGAGGATCTCTCGTACTCGGTCCTTATCTGGAGAACTCGCCAGCACACGAACGGTTGTTTGGAACCCTGGTTCTGCCGCTTTCTCACCAATGGCTTTCGCCGTCTCTTCATCCGTCTGCAACATTCGTACATACGAATCTCCTCCAGACGCTCCGGGTTGATTTGTCCCCGCTCCATCGACCGCAGGATCATATCCTTTGATCAAAATTTTAAACGGAAACCAGATCATTCGAAGAATTGGTCCAAGGATTGGAATTCGAATCCCTCCCTTCTTTTTTTTCCCTTTAAACAGTTTGGTTCCTTCTTTGTGGGCGGCTTTTTGCCACTTGTCAGCTATTGGATGAACTATGAATTGTACGACTCCTTTTTCTTCATCCGTAAGTTTTGAAAACGAATTCGCCACAGGATTAAGAGAATCCTCCTCAATATTCTTATAGGTTTGAATCGGAAACCAGAATTTTTCTTGTGTAAATAAATGATATCCATTGAGGTGATGTCCTTTTGTCTTGAGCTTAAATTGATCCGCAATAGGAATTGGTTCGATTTCTGCGGACTCATAAAAAGACGTGATCTGTTTTTGAATGATATTTTTGTAGTACTTATCACATACCACGACAAAACGAAGTTCTCGTTTCTCGATCTGAAGTTCAAACGACAATTGCGGTTTATGCCACAACATTCGTTTGAAAATCATGTTGTAGAGATTCAAATCTCGTGTCTCATGCAATGCTCGAAAAAACTGTTCCGCTTTCCCGATTTGTTCGTGAAAGTCTTTTTCTGTTTGTTGTTCTCGATCCAGTTTTGAGTCGTTTCGTGGCAATGTAATTCGCAAATGAACCAGTTTATCCGTTCTATACTCTCGTCTTCGGTCTATGTATCGGATGAGAAAAAAGAAAAATTTCCAAGCAAAGTAAATTCCAGCAATCCCAATAATAGAAAGGATTACAAGCTCCAATGGAGCCTCCATGAATTTGTCGATGTATTTTTCCAAAAGTTCTTTCATTGCGATTTATTCCCTTTAGTATACATGAAAACACGCCTTTTATCAAGGGGAAAAGGGGGGAATTTCTTTCGGGTCCGGACCCTAGTACGTCAAGTCATTCCAGCTTGCCTGGAATCGGGTGAGTACTCGGAATATTGTTTTAAGCGTTAGCGTGGCACCGGTTTTTCGTGGAACCTGTCCTCGGCTTCGATCGGGGACTCTATACATAAGAGGATACTTCATCCGATCCTGGGCAAGCCAGGATGACATATTGAAAAAAGAATTTCTTATTCGGGACATGAATCTGAGCAGGTTCAGGGCTCTGTCCTGAACCTCTTGTTTAAAAACATATCTCATTTGAAGTAAAATATAAACATGAGGAGCAAGACACAGCCTTGCTCCTGCGGTAAATCTCCCTCCAACTCCCTCTTTGCTAAAGAGGGAGGGCTTCATTTCTTTCGGGTCCGGACCCCAAAAAAAAGGGTCCGGACCCAGATCAGATCCCTGCTTTCGCAGGGATAATCTCGACCAACGATTCGCTTTGCTCATCGGGTCTCGATTACTTTTTCTCCTTAATCGATAAAACGTTCGGAATTTTATGGAGGTCCTGTATCAACTTTTGGAATTCATTTTGTGACCGAACTTCAACAGAGAGGTTCCAGGTTACAATTTTTTGGTTCTCTTTATTAATCGAATATCGCGAAGAAAGTTCTCCAATATTCAGTCCATGTTCAGCAATAAGTGCCGTACAATCTCGCGAAAATCCAAAACGATCAAGGGCTTTTATTTCTAGTTTTAGAGATGTAATGAAATGAGATTCAAAAAATCGTTCAGGGTTCAGTCTTTTTAGTTGTGAACAATTGGCTTTATGAATCGTGAAAAAAAGTCCACGAGATTTGTATGCCACAAGACTTTGCCCCGGAAGGGGGTTACAACAGCTTGGAATTTTGAATGGAATATTGCGTTCTCCACCGATAAGAATCTGTATTTTTGGTTTTGTCCGCTCTACACTTTTCCGAATCGAGATGGTCTCTCTCGACTTTTCGGGGACGACTTTGCCTTCCCCTTTTTCAGATGCAGTGGTCTCTCTTTTTTTATTTATAAAGGATTTAATCCGTTCTTTTGCTTTTGCAGATCGTACAAAATCAAGCCATGCCGGATTTGGTTGTCGTCCTTTTTTTGTCAAAATTTCTACGATTTCTCGGCTCTTTAGTTCGTAGTCTAATGGTTTAATAACTCCATTTACACGGGCTCCCACACAACTGTCACCGACACTTGAGTGGACGGCATAGGCGAAGTCTAACGGTGTTGCCCCTGCCGGAAGTGTTTCCACATCTCCTTTCGGCGTAAACACATAAATCCTATGAGAAAGAATATTTTCAGATAGTTCTTGAAACACTTCATTTCGAGACCCCGTTTCTTTGGTGGACTCATTTGGAAGCCATCGCATTCGTTCGAGGAAGTTTTTATCAAAAGAAGAATGTCCTGCTTTTTTATACGCCCAATGAGAAGCCGGTCCGCGCTCAGCATCTGAATCCATTTTTGGTGTTCGAATCTGAATTTCAGTTGGGAATTTCGTATTCGCAAGTCCCAAAAGCGTCGTATGAAGACTCTGATATCCATTTGGTTTGGCAACAGAAATGTAATCCTTGAACCGGTTTGGCATTGGGTTCCATCGTGCATGGAGCGCTCCGAGAGCCCGATAACAATCATCAGCTCTTGGCACCAAGACACGAAGACCAAACAAGTCATACACTTCAGAACAAGAAGTGAAATTTTTTCTCTTCATTTTTTTATACACCGAGTAAAAGTGTTTTTGTCTTCCGACTACTTTCACAACTTTAATATTCGCCCCTTCAAGCGTTTTAATAATTTCTTTTTCCGCTTGTCTCCAAGAAGCTTTTTGTTCTTTTTTAATTTCCTCGATTTCTCTTTTTAATGTTTTAAAAATTTCTGGTTGAAGTTGCTCAAAACAGAGGTCTTCAATCGCAACTTTAAATTCGTACAAACCGAACCGATTCGCCACGGGAGCAAAAATTTCACGGGCCTCATAAGCAAGCGCTTCTCGCACATCTTTTGGCAAACAACTGAGTGTTTTGAGATTGTGAATACGCGCAGAAATTTTTAAGAAGAGTACACGAATATCTCGAGAGATAACGATGAGAAGTTTTTGAATATTTTCAAATTGTCGTTCGTGATGATTCTCTTTGAGTAACTGCATCTGAGAAATCTCTTTCATACATTCACAAAGATAACGCACATCTTTTCCAAACTTTTCTTCAATTTCATCAATAGGTTCTGTTGAGTATCGAATTACGTTGTAGAGAAAGGATGCGATAATCGTGTCGATATCGGGTTTGATCGCCAGAAGAATTTTTGTTGTTTCTGTTGCATGAGAAAAGTATGGATCACCGTTCTTTCGTTTGTGTCCGTGGAAGAATCTACGCCCATACGCAAAAGAATCACAGATGAGCTTTTCCTCCTTTTTTCCAAATTTAGGATAATACCCCCGAACTTCAGTCAGGATTTCTTCCAAGGCCATATCGAAATCGTATTTCGCAGGAGTCATTTTCGTTCTGGGTAATCGGATAATGGGAATTTTTTGCATTTTGTCTAGTGTTTAAAAGTAGATCCTGGGTCCGGACCCCAAAAAAGGGTCCGGACCCGAAAGTACCGCAGGAGCAAGGCTGTGTCTTGCTCCTCATGTTTATATTTTACTTCAAATGAGATATGTTTTTAAACAAGAGGTTCAGGACAGAGCCCTGAACCTGCTCAAATTCATCACTTTCCCTTTTTGTCATTCCGGGCTTGTTCCGGAATCAGACCTTTTGTTTATGCACCCGCTTCGCTCTCACAAGCAATAACTTCGGGACGTTTGACCCCGAAATAAATTCGGGGTGACAAGGGAGAGGGTCGAAATGATGACAAATGAAAAAATCACAATCGAGAGCGACCTATTCGGACCCTTCCCCGATAAAAACGAGGACAGGCTCTCAGCGAGGATGACGGGGGATGTTAAACGGTAGATTTGTTATAACACCCTTGCTAAATCCTTCTTTTTCTGGTATGATAAGGAGAAGTAGTTATTTTTGAAATGAAAAAACGGAAAACAAATATTGGAATTATCGCAGCGTTTGTCCTCCTTCTGAACGGGGTGGTCACTTTGGATATTCCAACAGAATTCTTGTCAGGAAGCCTTATTACAGAAGCGAGTGCATCAAATGATGAAGTGGTGATTGATGAAGAAACAGCAGAAGTTGAAGAAGAAAAAGTATTTATTCCCGCAATGCCAAAATTAGCAAGTGGTGCAAAGACCTATACCAATAGAAACGGATACGAAGTCTTTCACGGATATAAATATTCAGATATGCCAAGAAATGATCAATTAAAACTTGTGAAAGAACGAAGGTCTAAGCGAAATGCAAAAAGACGATACACAGGAGGCGCTTCAAATTTTAGAACGACAAACTACCGAAAAGAAAGTTATGTATCCGATATGAAACCTTCAGCACAAAGTGTGAAGAGACCAGAACCATCACGAAAATCACTTGAAGATAGAAAGGTGATTGGATACACGAGAGACATACAACCACAAAAAACAAGGATTCAACGATATTCCCTTCGTCAGTCATTTCGTGAAAGAGGGGTAGCGGAATCTTTCAAAGCCGCCAAAGACAAAAAAAAGGAACAGAATGAAATGTATTCAGTATTGTGGAAACAAAATCGAGTACAACGAGATGACCCACTTCTCAGAAAAGATCGATCTCGAATTACGGTGAAACAATCAGATTCTCGGAAAGAATATTTGAAATATTGGGAAGAAAAGAAAGCGGAAGAAGAAGAGTTCCAAAAGAACCTTCAGATAGAATTGTACGGAGCGCCCGTAGAAGAGGAAACAGAAGCAGTTGAAGAGATTGAAGAGTGGTAAAATTATTTTAGATACGTATCCCCAAAGGATACGTATCTTATTTTTTGAGGTCCGGACCCTTCAGAAATTTGGGTCCGGACCTAGATTCTGCTAGAATTTTTCGCGCATATGTCTTCAACCTTTGAGCTTCGCCTTCGTGTTCTTCGTATTCTTTTTGTAGGCGTGTTTGTGGTTTTTGCAGGGCGACTTTTCGATCTTCAGATTTTGCAATACGACGAATTCTATGCAGAAGCGAGGGCACAACATGAAAAACGATCGATACTTCCTGCGCAACGAGGAAACGTGATGGTGAGAAAGAATCGTCTTACCAATGAAGAGACTCCATTGGCGACAAACAATACGCTGAAGATGCTTTTTATTGATCCGCTTATTCTTGCCTATCCTCATCACAACCCGAAGCAGGATCTCGATAAACAAGAGCGGGGAAATCCTCGAATGGTGGCGCAATTACTGGCTCCACTTTTGATTCATGCGCATTGTGAAAAAATTGAGGGATGTCTTGTGGAAACAGATGAAGCAAAATGGACGGAGGCAGAAAAGCTCGCGATTGAAGCATACGGGAAAGAATTGGAAGGTATCTTTGTAGAAATCGAACGACGACGAGTGGTAATCTCTACCGAGTTGGCTGAATCACGAGCGCTAACAATTGAAGCGCTTCGATTATCGGGGATTAAAGTAGTTGAAAGTAATGTTATCGCCGATCCGACGATGATCTATTCCCTCACTGAATCAGTGGAGCAACTCGCTCCATTGCTTAATATTGATAAACGAAAACTGAAGAAACTGCTCGAACGAAGACCGAAACGATACGTTGAAATTACGCACAAAATTGTGCCGGAGGTGTCAGAGAAGATCCAAGAACTCAAAGAAAATCCTCGATACAGAGAACTTCTGCGAGGGGTGCAATTGCGAGATGAGCACTGGCGATATTATCCAGAACGAAGTTTGGCCGCTCAAATTCTCGGGTTCGTAGATTCCTCTGGAAATGGGCAATATGGAATTGAAGGACGATTCGATCACGAATTATCAGGACAGGAAGGCGTGATCTTTGGAGCGATTAATACGAGGGGACAACGTATTTTGGGAAAAGGGTCGGGGATTCAACGAGCGACCGATGGTTCGGATATTCTGATTTCTATTGATCGAGTGATTCAGGGAGAAGTAGAACGAATCTTAGAAGAAGACACGGTTCGGTTTGATGCGGACTTTGGGCAAATCATTGTTATAGAACCCAAGACTGGACGAATTCTCGCCATGGCCCATGCGCCAACCTTTGATCCGAATGGTTTTGGAAAAGCTTTTGCACGATATGAAATTCTTCCTGAAGATGAAGCGATAGATCGTGAGGATGAATTTTTTAATCAACGAATTCCAACTATCGCCGACAAGGGACGATATTATCGGTACTTCAATAAATGGGGACCGGAAGTCTTTCGAAATAAAATCGTGTCAGATATATACGAACCGGGGTCAGTTGTAAAAGCCCTCACGATGGCAGCAGCACTGAACGCTGATGAGATTACTCCACAAACCACCTACATGGATACAGGGCCGGTAGAAGTGGATGAGTTTAAAATTCGAAATGCAGACGAAACCTATTTGGGAAAAACGACGATGATCGAAGTCTTGAACCGATCACTGAATACGGGTATCGCGTTCATCGCTCAAAAGATGGGAGCAAAACTGTTGTATGAATATCTGAATAACTTTGGGTTTGGGCAGTACACTGATATAGAGCTCGATGGAGAAGCTGATGGACAACTTGAATACTGGAAAGACTGGGAGGAGTCAGAGTTGGTGACACGAGGATTTGGACAAGGTATGACCTCGACCGCCTTGCAGATGGTGATGTCCTTTTCCGCATTGGCAAACGGAGGATACTTGATGAAACCCCTTCTCGTCGAAGAAGTTAGATCATCTGATGGAACCGTGCGAACATTTCAACCAGAAAAGGTGCGTCGGGTAATCTCTGATGAAACATACAATAAGATCAAAGCGATGTTGCTCAATGCCGTAAACAATGGAATTGCTCGCGGGGCACGTGTGTGGGGGTATTCGGTTATGGGAAAAACCGGAACGTCTCAGACGTATAAACATGGGAAAGCGCAGGAAGGAGTGGGGACAACGATTACCAGTTTTGCTGGGTTTGGACCGATTAAAGATCCAGCGTTCGTCATCTTGGTTAAATTCGACAGACCAAAAGTATCCCAATGGGGATCGGAAACGGCCGCCGGAACATTTCGTCGAGTGGCAGAATTTCTCTTCCAGCACTTCGGGATACCACCAGATAAATAAAAAGCATATTGTCACCCTGAATTTATTTCAGGGTCAAGCGTCCAGAAAATATCACTTGTAGGAGCGTAGCGAGAGCAGAAACAGAAGGTTTGATTCCGGAACAAGCCCGGAATGACAAGCAGATGGCGGACGTGTTGACTTTTTTAAAAAAACAACGTAAAAAGTCCTTGTTTTCTCAAATATTCTCACGAATCATTTGTGAAACGAAGATCTTTGAAATGCTGAAATTGTGAGTTGATAGTTTGGTTCTGTTTAGGGCGGCTGTGAGCAGGATCAAACTATTAACACTTACTATTATGAATCTAACACTTATTATTGGAATAATTTCGATAATTGTCGGAATTATTATGGCAGTCCAGGCTTTTTTTGTACTCCCTTATTATAAGGCGAAAAAGAGATTTTGGAGCGCGGGGATATTGGCAATAGCCGGAGTAGCTTCAATTGTCATATCTTTTTTTGTATGAAAAAAACAGCATTTTAAATCTTAACAGGGTCCGGTCTTCGCAAGAGACCGGACCTTTAAAATTCACATTTCCAATTCTCCCATTTCTCGCTACAATTCGCGTGAAATTATTCCCTTACATTTATGGACTACACACTTCCAGCAGAAACAGAAAAACTCGGAAAAGATCGACTTGAATTTTTATCAACCTTCAAGAAAGCCAGTATTCATACAATGCTTCAAATGCTCAAGACGTCCCAATCAGGACATCCGGGGGGATCGTTATCCTGCTTGGATTTCTTAGCAGTGCTCTACGCATTCAGGTTGTCATCAACGAATGAAAAAGTCGTGTTCTCAAATGGACACATCTCACCAGGAGTGTACGCAGTTCTCGCGGAACTGGGGGCTGTCGATAAAGACGAACTGATCAAAACATACCGACAATATGGTTCGCCATTCGAAGGTCATGTGACACGACACGTGCCAGGGATTTTCTTTGGAACAGGACCGTTAGGAGTTGGAATCTCAGCAGCGTGTGGAATGGCATTATCGAGTAAGAAAGGTGACAATGAACATATTTTTTGTTCAATAGGGGATGGGGAAATGCAAGAAGGACAAGTACACGAAGCAGCTCTCTTTGCGGCTAAAGAAAAACTCAGCAATCTGACCGTATTCGTAGACTACAATCGGGTGCAACTGACCGACACATTAGAAAAAACCTGTCCTATAGATGTGTCAGCTTTCTTCTCTTCAAAGGGATGGAAGGTGCTTGAGATCGACGGACATGATGACGAAGCTATCTGGAAAGCGCTTCATTCTCAATGCAAAAAAGGACGACCACTCGCAATCATTGGAACCACAATTATGGGGAAGGGAGTCGAAATGATGGAAGTGGACGGAAGGCAATTGAAATCTGACTGGCACGGAAAAACTCCAAAGCCGGAAGAAATCGATGCGATGCTTTCGACATTCGCCTTGTCCGACAGTGAACGAGAAACGATGAATGCATTTATTGCCGAACGAGAATTTAAACCAGTAAAAGAAACATTCGAGCCATTCGGACAGTTGTCCGATATTCAGGCAGGAGAACCAATTATTTATCCAGTAGATAAACTCACAGATTGCCGGTCGGCCTACGGAAATGCACTCGCGGACCTCGCAAAAAATAATAAGGACATCTTAGCTGGATCAGCTGACCTATCTGGGTCGGTCAAAACCGCCACGATGGAAAAAGAAACGCCAGATCAATATATTGAGTTCGGAATCTGTGAACAGAACATGGTGTCGGTTGCCGGTGGATTATCTTTGTCAGGATACACACCATTTGTTTCGACCTTCGGAGCGTTTATGAGCTCACGAGCGAAAGATCAGGCACGAGTGAATGATATCAATCATGCAAACGTTAAAATGGTCTCTACGCACTGTGGATTGTCTGTGGGAGAAGATGGACCAACCCACCAAGCAATTGATGATGCGGGAAGTTTTATCGGCATGTTTAACACAGGCGTCTGTGAACCAGCAGACCCAAACCACTGTGATCGGATTATCCGATACGTTGCTTCACACTACGGAAACTTCTACGTGCGAATGGGACGACACAAATTGCCAGTGCTTACAAAAGAAGACGGATCAATTTTCTTCGATAAAGATTATGTCTACCAATACGGAAAATGTGAGCTGCTTCGAGAAGGAACAGATATCACGATTGTAGCGACGGGAGCGTGCGTGAGTGAAGCCTTGAAAGCACGAGATAAATTCGTAAATCCAGAGAAAGTAGAAATTGTGATTACGAGTTCTCTCAAGAAATTCGATGAGACACTTTTGAAATCGCTTAAAAAGACAAAAAAAGTAATCACTGTGGAAGATCACAATCCCTATTCAGGACTGGGAGCAGCGGTTGCGTTCTACGCACAAACGGAAGGAATCTCTCTTGAATCATTCCAAACGCTGGGAGCCAAAGAATATCAGCTCTCTGGAAAACCAGCCGAGCTCTATGCTGCGGCAGGGATTGATAGTGAAGGAATCTTGAAGGTGTTGAAAAACTTATAAACCTCCATTGTCATTCTGGCTTGCCCAGAATCGGTTCCGTTATTCTCATGTGTGCAGAGGAATACGAAAAGATAATGTCAGTACCGCACTAGCGCTTAAAAACATATTCCAAGTTTTAACCCGATTCCGGGCAAGCCGGAATGACAGGGTGTTTTTTTATAAAAAAAGTTTCACCAACTTCACACTCCCCGTATTTCCAGAAATAATCTGGCATTCACATCGGAAAAGTTTCCCGAGGAATTTTATAATCGCGGTATTTGCTTTGCCCTGTTCGGGTTTCGCTTTAATTTGAATCTTTACCGTGTGCTCCTCATCATCAAGAACTTCATTAATCTTATTCTCATTCGCGTTCGGAGATATTTTTACCCTAAAAAAAGACACGCCCTTCTTCTCTAATTCGCGATTCGTATTAGACACGAATTCATCAACCGTCATCTTCGAAGCGTATCAAGAAGCTCTATGATGGCCTTCTCGAATTTATCTTCATCAAGTGATTGTGAAATAGTGATACTTTTTTCAATCACAAAGGAGGGGACTTGGTTTACGTTATATCGATCAGCAAATGATTTATCGCGATAGATTCGTTCTTGCATTAATCCAGAATCAAGACATTCTTCAAACAAAGCGGAGTCGAGTTCAATTTGAAGCGCTATTTCGAGCATTGTCTCTCGATCATAATCACCGAAGTAATCGATATAATATTTATCCAAAAAAGGTTTTAAGGATCCTTGATTCCGTGCACATTCAGAAGCTTCGTCAGCAAGCAGAGAGGCTCTGTCTTCCCACGAACGACGATATTCCAGTTCCACATCACCTTTGAATTTATTTTGCATTGTTTCGACGAGTGTTGGGATATTCTGGCTTTTTTCAGAACTCATACTAAAGAATCCAACAACATGGAGAGGACCTGTGAGATCTCCGAACATGTCAACGGATTTATTCTCTTCTTCAGCTCGAAGTTCGGCCATTTCTGCAATGCTTTTACATCCGAGGAGGAAGAAAGAAAGAAGAATAACGAGAGCAATTTTTTTCATAGAAAAGAGGTTATCGGAGAATCTGAAGAAGTTCTTGAATAGTTTTTTGGAAATCTTCTTCATTGAGTGAGTCTGTAACCGTAATATTTCGCTCAACAATGAAAGAAGGAACGGTGTTTACGTTGTATTTTCGAGAGAAGGCTTTATCACGAAAAATACGCTCTTTCATGAGTCCGGAATCCAAACATGTTTCAAAAATATCAATATCAATTTTGGTCTTTATAGCTATATCAAGCATTGTTTCTTTATCAAACTCTTCAAAGTGATTCTCAAAATATTCGTTCAAAAATGGTTCGAGCTTTCCTTGGTTTCGAGCACACTCAGAAGCTTCATCGGCAACGAGAGAACTTCGCTCTTCCCATGCACGACGAGATTCGATTTTAATATCTCCTTTGAATTTATCTTTAACATGGTCAATTAATTTGGGAACCTGTTCACTTTTCTCAGAACTGAGATTGAAGAACCCAATGATATGAAGGGGACCTTCTTCAAAAAGAGCAGAAGGGGTGAGGTCCTCTGGTTGTGTTTGACATCCTACAACAAGAAGCGAAATCGATAACAAAAAGAAAACTTTTTTCATCTTATTTGAGTCTTACAGAAGTCATTCTTCCAGAAATCGTGAGATTGTGCCAGTAGAAATGCAAAAATAATCATAGCAACACAAAGAGCTTGTCCTGTCGTGAGGATCCAAATCATGCCACTGGGTTCTCGGAAAAATTCGATGATAAAGCGCAGGATTCCATATCCTGCTAAAAAGACAGCGGTCAGCATGCCAATATATTTTCCGTATCCTTTGTGAAAAAGAAAAAAGAGAAATCCACTGAGAATGAGATTCTTTCCCGATTCGTAGAGCTGGCTTGGATGTCGGAGTACGTTATCAAGATGAGGGAAGATAACGCCCCAATCAGTGCCCGTTGCTCTTCCTACAAGTTCTCCATTCACAAAGTTTGCCAATCGTCCAAAGATCAAGGCTACCGCCAAAGGAATCACAAACACATCGAGAAGTCGAAGCAGTGAAATTTTGTGTTTTCTTGAGAAAAAGAAGGCATATCCAACCGCTCCCAAGATTCCTCCATGAATAGACATTCCTCCGTGCCATATCTTCAAAATCTCTAATGGGTTCTGAACAAACGTTTCCGGAGAATAAAACAAGAATTCCCCAACTCGTCCGCCCAGTACGCCACAAAAGAACATCCCAAAGGCGAGGGTCTCAAATTGATCTTTCGTGAGTTTCTTCTTTCCTAAGAGTGTTGCCTGAATTTTATTTCCCCACAGAAGCGCGAGAAAAAACCCAAAGATGTATACGAGTCCATACCAACGGATATCGAGTCCAAGAAAAGAAAAAGCTACCGGATCAAAGTTCCAAATCATGAAGTGAAGAGTTTACATTTTCGAACACCAACGAAGCGATGAAATACCGTGAGGTTCTTATTCCATGTTTCCGCCTCTTTATTATAGACAGCTTGAAGTTGCACAAGTTTCTGGTCAATAAATTCTAAATCTTTCCCAACATGCTGGAGGAGGGGATCTTTCTCCAAAATTCCATCCTTTTCCAATTTCTCAAAATAAATGACGAGAATCTGAGAGAACTTTCGTTCGAGCTCCATTCGCTTCTTTAAATGTTTCTTAATCGAGTACTGACGGCATTGCATGCGGATGTGAAGGAGTTTCTTGAGAGAAACCTCATCAAGTCCCTTGTCTCGCTTTGCAAGCGTGTAGATCAAAGGAATCATCATCTGCCTCTTTGAAAGAAAGAACAGAATGAAACGCCAAATTTTTTGAATGTTGTGCTCTCGCCGTTTTACGTTATTTACCGTTAATTTCAGTATCCCAAATACAACCAACACCAAGAACATCCATGCCATGTGTTCGTTCCAAAAATTACGAACGATTTCTATTGTTGATAACGATCCTCCATCTTCCATGCTCGGAAGTGGACGGGCAAAGGCTTCATTCATGGGTCTGGGAAAACGCTACAGAAGTAAGAGTGCTTTGAGGACCAAAACGAGCCACAGAATCGGACAGGATTTCAGTGTTCACATCTTCCAATAAAGAACGCGTTTTTCTTTGAAACACGAACCCAAATTGAGAATCTTTTTTTGTGTTGGACAACATCAATTCCCATTCTACAATGGTCAAGCAAAATGAACAAAAGAACTTTAGATGGCGGCAATTTGTGGGAAAGCGCCGATTCTCGATTAGCCCCGTATGCGCAAAAAAATGGACTCTCTGAGGGGCGGCAATTTTCAGAAACAATCGATCCAAATCGACTGCCATTTCAACGAGATCGTGACCGTATTCTCCATTCCACAGCATTCCGTCGATTAGCGGGAAAGATGCAGGTGGTGGCACCCGCACATGGGGATCACTTCCGAACGCGACTCACTCACACGCTTGAAGTCTCTCAGATCGCTCGTGATCTTGCCCGATGGCTTGAACTCAATGAAGATTTAGCCGAAGCCATTGCACTGGGGCATGACTTGGGACATCCACCATTTGGACATGCAGGAGAGGAGGCGTTGCGAGAAAAAATGAAATCATTTGAGAGTACGTTCGAACACAACGCACAGTCACTTCGTATTGTTGAATTCTTTGAACAGCGCTACTCCGACTTTTCAGGATTAAACTTAACAGCAGAGGTGAGAGAAGGCTTACAAAAGCACACAACGTTCTTCGATCGACCAGGATCAACAATATTCTCACCGCATCTGGAAGCGCAAGTGGTAGATATCTCAGATGAGATTGCGTATTTATCAGCCGATTTAGAAGACGGGATTCGTGGAAAATTCTTCACCATCGAAGATCTGTGTGAAATCCCAATGTGCAAGGAAGTCATTGATTCCTTACCGGACAAAGAAAAGACATTCCGTTCAGCAGTGATGCGAGGAGTGATTCGTCGATTGCTATCAGAGATTGTCACAGCGACGGAGGAGAATCTTCAAAAAAATAACATTACAACCCTCGAAGACGTACAGAAATCTCAGAAAAAGATTGTGAAGTTCTCACCGGAATTTTTTGAACAACTCAAAGACGTGAGGAGGTTTCTCATGGAGCGGTATTATTCTTCTCCTGTAGTTAAATCCAACACGGAAAAGGGACAGAAGATTGTTGGAGAAATATTCGATTATCTTGTTGCCAACCCTGATAAACTCCCTGATTACCTGCATTCAGGTGATCCATTGGAAATTCGTATTTGCGATTATATCGCGGGAATGACCGATAGGTTTGCGGAGAATTTTTCAACGTAGGCTCGGTCACGTGACCGAGCCTACTATTCCTATTTGGAAGCCCACGGCTTAAGCCGTGGGTTGTGGATTTTGAAACGTTAAAAAAAGATAAATTTCCCAACTTGTTCTCGTTGAAGAGAATTTTATTCTTTTGTCATTCCGACCAACGTGGAGGAATCCCTTCCAATGCTCCAACGACAGTATTACATTTACAGAATGGCAAGTGACAGTGGGACGTTATATATCGGGGTAACCAATAATCTTCTTCGACGAGTTATGGAACATAAAGAAGGAAAAGTTAAAGGATTTACGAAAAAATATAATTGTAAAAAACTTGTTTATTACGAATGGGGAATGGATGTAAGCGGAGCAATAGATCGAGAGAAACAAATAAAAGGCTGGATTAGAAAAAAGAAAGAATTCCTTATTCGTTCTATGAACCCTGTATGGAAGGATTTAACGGAAGAACTCCTAGGCTAAGGGATCCCTCGGCTACGCTCGGGATGACAAGGTTTTTTTGATTAGGAAATAGATCCCTCCACGGAGCTTGCCCTCGTTCTAATCGGGGGATCGGGATGACAAAGGTGAGACAGAACTTTAAATTCTTAACTCATTATGCTACAAATAGTTTATGAAATTTTTTGAAGTGGAAGGGGGGCAAAAGCTCAAGGGAACAATTCATATTCCAGGGGCAAAGAACGCGGCGTTGCCGATGCTCTGTGCCGCACTTTTAACGGACCAGAAGTGTACATTTCATAATGTGCCGTATATTTCCGATATTGAGGCATTGCTCGATATCTTCGAGGAAATCGGTGTGGAAGTGACACGGAAATGGAAATCAAAATGTATTGAGGTTCAGGCAAAGAAAATCAGCGTTGCGAAACTTTCAAAATGCGAACAGGTTAAAAAATTCAGAGCTTCGCTTCTCGTCATGGGGCCAGTACTGGCACGGATGGGAAAGGTGGAGATTTATCAACCGGGGGGATGCATTCTCGGAGCGCGTCCGAACTTCATCCATCTGGATGGATTGAAGACCCTTGGAGCAAAGATCGAACGAGAGGATGAGAAAATTAAGATCACGTTTGATCGAAAGAAATTAAAAAATAATAGAATCCTTTTATCAGAAGCTTCGGTAACAGGAACAGAAAATCTAGCGATGTTTCTCGCCGGACAGGCGGAGAGTTCT
>Ga0222626_1000660_pt1 | contig 18422 bp, 8 predicted proteins | sample AntAcemetageno91_FD_179862 | JGI IMG/M metagenome (GOLD analysis project Ga0222626, IMG submission 179862) | Saline water microbial communities from Ace Lake, Antarctica - #91 | ecosystem: Environmental > Aquatic > Non-marine Saline and Alkaline > Saline | place: Antarctica: Ace Lake | collected...
AAAAACCCATCATTATTTCCCCGGATCAATTCCAGAAATTTGCAAATTCAACGAATACAGCGGAGACACCCCCACCGGGCATACATCCCCTTGCCAACCCCGACACCTACACAGAACTGCTCTTCACGGCTCCGGTGGCCTTTCAGGAGATCCGGGATCAGGTCATTGTAACCCCGGATCTGGCCAAGGGTCGCAAGGACTATAACCCTTGGGCCAACAACTACAGTGGCTCGCTCCTGAGAACCCGTCATTATAAAAATGCACATTATTCAATTTCATTGCCCGAGGATCTTACCCCATGGCAGGGCTATTATTTTAAAGAAACAGGGAATGGTATCCGGGATGCCTTTGGCAGAGCCTTACCCACTCCCATGGATTTTACCTTTTTCACCGACCATCGTAAACCTGATTATCAACTGCTGCATCCCACCGGGGTTCTGGAAAAGAATCTGGATTCCCGGCTTCCCATGGCTGTGACCAACATGGAAAGTATGGAGTTTTCTTTCCAGACCATCACTGCGGCAAAAAATAATGTCAATGGGACTCAATCCACGGATAAATCAAACGTTGATGATGAACCCCTCAAGAAAACATCACCCTCCCAGGAGATCCCCGGCAACATCATCAAAGCCAATCTCATGGCCCGGGATATCACCTATCACACCCCCATGGGAGTCCGGGAAATGCTGGAAGGGCACACCGGGGCCGTGTATGGCAAGGTAAGCAAAAGCACCCCCTCTGTGAAAAAACATGCCAGTGAAAAACAATTTTTCGCCCAGGTCACCCCCTGGCAGGTTCATGCCAAAATCGGTCATTTTAATTCATTGGTGTGGGTCACCAGCCTTGCCACGGGCCTGCCCGTATCCGGTGCCCGGGTGAGTATTCATAAAGATGACATGGAAAACCTCACCCGCAACACCCAGGCCCTGGACCAAGAAACCACCGATGATAACGGTATTGCACTGCTGCCCGGCGTTGTCACCCTGGATCCGGAGCGCAAATCCTTTGATAACTGGTGGGAGGAAGGAAATGATCAGCGGTTTTTTATCCGGGTGGAGCAAAATAATGACCTGGCACTGCTGCCCCTGAACAACCGATTCAGCATTGACACCTGGCAGGTGTCTGGAGAGGCCTTTGATTCGCGCATGGAGTCCCAACACGGTCATATCAATACCTGGGGTACAACGGCCCAGGGGATCTACCGGGCCGGGGATACCATCCAATACAAAATTTATGTCCGGGATCAGGACAACACCCGCTTTATCAGCCCCCCAAAATCAGATTATACACTGACTCTGTTTGATCCTACAGGTAAAACCGTACTCACCCGAGAAAAAATAACCCTGTCCCAGTTTGGTGCCATTGATGGCGAATATGCCGTGCCCACAAACGGCAGCGTGGGCTGGTATCGATTTGAGCTGTCCGCAGATTTTACCGAACAAAACTGGAGTCCACTGCGGGTGCTGGTCAGTGATTTCACCCCATCTCCATTTAAGGTCACCACAGAACTCAACGGCAATGCCTTTAAAATGGGGGATACACTCACCGTGACCTCCCAAGCAAGCCTCCATGCCGGTGGTCCCTACACCGATGCCAATGCCCGAATTATTATTAAACTCACGGAAAAAACATTTCGCTCCGGCCATCCCGTGGCCCGAAAATTCTCATTTTACAAGCCATTTAAGGATGAGGACGATGAAGAAAACAACGGAAGATTTCGTTCCGGTGGCATGGAGACCCTTCTGGAAAAAACAGATATCCTCAACGACCAAGGCACCCTGGAAAACACGGTTCAACTGGATCAACCAGATGTGGCATACGGAACCCTCACAGTGGAAAGTGCGGTGCAGGATGACCGGGGTAAATTTGTGGCAGCCACCACCACGGCCCCGTATCTGGGGAGAGATCGATTTGTGGGCCTGAAAAGTCTGAAATGGGTATATGATGCCAATCAACCAGCCACCCTGGAAACCCTGGTGGTGGATGATCAGGGAAATCCTGTCAACGCCACCCGAGTAAATATACGGGTGCAACGCCTGGAAACCAAGGCAACCCGGGTCAAGGGGGCGGGCAATGCCTATCTCACCCAATATCTCCACGAGTGGATCACCACCCATAATATGGAATTAACGTCCATCAACGAGCCCTTACCCTTTTCTTTTACACCGGAAATACCCGGGGATTATCGCATTACCGCCACGGTGACCGATACCCATGGAAGAAGACATTCTTCGGGCATCACCACCTGGGTGACGGGCCGGGGCCATGTGGTATGGCAGGAACCTGCGGATTATAGGCTGACAATAATTCCGGAAAAAGACACGGTGAACCTGGGAGAAACCGCACAATATCTCATTAAAAACCCCTTTCCCGGTGCCTATGCTCTTATCACCCTGGAACGATACGGAATACTGCGGCAATGGGTACAAAACATGGAAACCGCCACAGAGGTAATTGATGTGCCGGTTTCCACGGATCTTCAACCAGGATTTTTTCTTTCTGCCACCATCCTCTCCCCCCGGGTGGCAAAACCTTTGGGGGAAAACCAGGTGGATCTGGGAAAACCCACCTTTCGTACAGGGTATGTGGAAACACAGGTTATTGATCCCGATAAAGGCATCGGGGTCACGGTGGATACGAACCAGAAGCTTTATAAACCTGGCGATACCGTGACCATTAATATCAACGCACAGATGCCAGATATCTCACAAAGTGCCCCGGTGGAATTTGCCGTTGCCGTTCTGGATGAAGCAGTGTTTGACCTCATCACTGGTGGGAAACAGCATTTTGATGTCCGCCAGGGATTTTACACATTGGATGGACTGGATGTGAACAACTACAGTCTTTTAACCAACATTGTGGGCCGTCGCAAACTTGAGGCAAAGGGTGCCAATGTCGGTGGAGACGGCGGTGGCGGCATTAACATGCGATCTTTTTTTAAATTTGTGAGCTATTGGAACCCCAGCCTCATGGCCGATGATAAAGGCCATGCCAAGGCCACATTCACCGTGCCGGACACCCTCACGGGCTGGCGTATATTTGCCATGGCTGTCACTCCGGATGACCTCATGGGGTTGGGGGACGGTCAATTCAAGGTGAACCGTCCCACAGAGGTGCGACCGGTGATGCCCAATCAGGTCACGGCCGGGGACTCCTTCCAGGCGGGGTTCAGCGTCATGAACCGCACTCCGGAGGCTCGGGATCTTGTGGTGTCCATGTCTGTAAGCCATGATGTCAACACTGAAAACAGTGGCACAAGTGATGTTAATAGCAGCCACGATAGCAGTAGGAACAACAGTGGTGGTGATGGTGATGGTAGTGGTGGTGATGGTAGCGATGGTACTGTTGATTATGCTCTCAAAGACACCAAAGCAGAGACCATTCATCTGGAACCTTATAAGCGTAAAACAGTCTACCTTCCGGTACAAACCGTTAAACCCGGTTCCCTGGAATTTAAGATAACAGCCCGGGATGATATGGATGGAGACGGCATACGCCACAGCCTTAAGGTCATCCCCAAACAAAATCACACCACCAGTGTCACCCACGGTATGGTCATGGGCAACACCCCGGCCACCATTCCCATCCAGTATCCTGAAAACATGAAACCCCGCACCGGGAACACCCGGCTGGTTCTCTCCCCCACCCTGCTTGACAATGTGGACGGAGCCTTTACCTATATGCGGGACTATGCTTACACCTGCTGGGAACAAAAACTCACCCGGGCCGTCATGGCCAGCCATTATCAGACCCTGGAAAATCATTTAAAACACCGGGTGACATGGGAGGATGCCGGAGAGGAGCCAGACAAGATGCTGAAAGAGGCTCCCTCTTTCCAGGCCCCCAACGGCGGCATGGCCTATTTTAAGCCCGAAGATAATCGGGTAAGCCCCTATCTGTCAGCATACACGGCCCTGGCATTTAACTGGCTCAAAGAACGAGGTTATCAGCCCCCCCAATCCGTGGAAACCCACCTCCAGGACTATCTTTTAACCCTTTTAAGGCAAAATATACTGCCTGATTTCTATTCCAAAGGCATGGCGGCCACGGTGCGGGCCGTTGCCCTGTCGGCCCTGGCCCGGGAGGGAAAACTCACCCTGGCAGACATCCAGCGATATGAACCCCATGTAAAACGCATGAGCCTGTTTGGCAAGGCCCAGTTCCTCATGGCGGCCACCCGGGTTGCCGGGGGAGCACCCATGGCCCATCGAACCTGGGAGATCATATTAGCCCAATCCGTGCAAAGTGCTGGAAAACTCAGATTCAATGAAACCCTGGATAAGGCCAATGAACTGGTTCTGGAATCATCAGCCCGAACCCAGGGGGCTGTTTTGTCGGCCATGATTGAATATGCCCATAAATACAACCGGCAAAAAGAGATAAAGGATCTTCCCCTCAAACTGGTGCGCACCATAACCCAGACCCGGCAAAGCTCAGGCACCTGGTACAACACCCAGGACAATATTTTCTGCACCAATGCCCTGATTGACTACGCCCGGGCCTTTGAAAATGACACACCAGATATGCGTGTTGTGGCCCATGTGGATGAAACCCTGCTGGGGAAAACCGATTTCAAGGATATCAACGCCCGGGCTGTCACCCTTGAAATGCCCATAAAAGAAGAGGATTCTGGACGCAGAGCAGACATGATCATCCAAAAAAATGGCCTTGGCACCCTTTATTACACGGCAGCCATGAGTTATGTTCCCCAGGGAAAATCACCCCATGCCATCAATGCGGGCATGGAGATCCACAAAGAGATCAGTGTGGAACGAGAGGGAAAATGGATGCTTTTAACCAATCCCCTTAAAATCCATCAGGGAGAGTTGGTGCGGGTGGATCTGTTTATATCCCTTCCGGCTGCGGGAAATTTTGTGGTGGTGGATGACCCCCTGCCCGGCGGTTTGGAGGCAGTGAACCGTGATCTGGCCACGGCATCCATGGTGGATGCCGGCAAAACAGAACTGATTCCCCAAAATGATTCCAATTCCCAGGAAGACAATACATGGCCTCCCAAGGGCTCCAGATGGAAGAATGAAGCCTTCCGGGATCGCTATTCCGTGTCCCAATGGTACTTTTACCACCGGGACATGGGCCATGACGGGGTACGGTATTATGCAGATCGTCTACCCCCGGGCCGTTATGTTCTTTCTTATACAGCCCAGGCCATTGCCCGGGGAAGCTTTGCGGCCCTGCCCGCCCAAGTGCTGGAGATGTATGATCCTGATGTGTTTGGAAAGAGCGTGGAAAAGACCCTTATTGTGGAGGAATAAGGGATCCCGCATGCTCATCACAAAAGATATGCAGCAATTCTAATTATGGATTGCCAAACGGCACCAATGGTGCGTAACTTGCTGAATTTACGTTGAGCGAAACCGTAAATTTACAGTTTGGAAAGCCATCAAGTGTCATAAGTACCCGAGCATATATTCCTCAAAATAAAATCCATAAATATCAATGGAATATGTCTGTGGAATACCGAAAAACATATGTGTGGGTACTTAATTAGAATTGCTGCAAGATATGGTAATGTGCTGAGCCAACACACCATATAGGCAGAGGGCGCATTCCCATTTTCCCGGCCCATTATATACCATTGATTTCATTACGCCACCAGCTATGGATACAAAACAAAATGTTTTAATAAATCAGAGAGTTGAATCTCCAACCGGGAAAATGGGGATGCGCCCTATGCAGAAGTGATGCCTGAAATATGAAAATTGCAACTTAATCAACAGGCTCATGGATGCAGCGCTACACGCTGTTTTTTATAAATTTTGATGGAGTCCACACTGTAAATGACAAGGGCTGCCCAGATAAAGATAAACGCCACCAACTGATCCGTGGACAGGGGTTCATGATAAAGAAAGACAGCCAGCAACAGCGTTGCGGTGGGTGAAATATACTGAATAAACCCCACAGCAGTAAGGGTAATACGATTGGCGGCAATGTTAAACAACAGTAGAGGGAGCGCGGTTAAGAAAGCCGTGCCCATGAGAAAAAGGTCAATGGTGAACCCCGTGTGGCCAAAGGATCCGATACCCTGATTTTCCAGCCACACCAGGTAGGCGATGCAGGGCAGGGTCAGCAGCAGGGTTTCAATGAATAGCCCCACAGCGGAATTGATGCCCAATATTTTCCGCAACAGGCCATAGAGACTGAAGGTGATGGCAAGGGTAAGGGCAATGACAGGGAACCGTCCATATTGAAAGGTGAGATAAAGCACCCCGGCCACGGCCAGCCCCACGGCAATACGCTGGGGTCTATTGAGCCGCTCCCGTAAAATAATCACCCCGAACACCACATTGGCAATGGGATTAATATAGTATCCCAGACTGGCCTCAATGATATGGTTGTTATTGACAGACCAGATAAAAAGAAGCCAGTTGGAGGCCACCAGAAGGGTTGTGAGACACAGAACGGCAACTTTTCGAGGTTCCCGGATCACCTGGAAAAATTCAGGCCATTTTCCCTGCATGGAAATAACAGGAACAAGAAATAAAACCGACCACACCACCCGGTGGGAGATGGTTTCAATGGCGGGAATAGCTGCCAGCACCTTCCAATAAATGGGGCACAGACCCCAGATGAGAAAGGCTGCCATTGCGCTGAGAAAACCGGACAGGGAGTTGGTGTGGGTTGGGGTGTTCAATTTTATTTATTTCCTGGGTTCTTATGGTTAAGGTGTTACAATGATTGGTGTTGTGATCAAATCTTGATGGAGGTATGAGCCGCATCTCCTATATCATATCCTGAAAAAGCTATACAATCTTAACTTGGAAAAGGCAATGCCATGTCAAGAAAAATTTACTTCATATCCGCTATCATATGCCTCCTGGGCTTTGCCCTTGTGGCCATGGCAATAAAGACCCGCATGGACATGATCCCCCTGCCCCATTCATTGCCCCGCATCACCGGCATGGTCAAAAAGCCCCGGCTTCTGGATCGCCATGGCATTCCCTTAACCACAACCTATACCGGTGCCTGGAACCTCCATGATCAAAAGGCATTACATGACATTCCCTCTTTTCTTCAGAAGGCGTTTATCTTTTCTGAAGATAGGCGATTTTATCACCATGGGGGCGTGGATTGGCTGGCCCGTTTCCATGCCCTGTTCCAGAACATAAAAGCAAGCAGAGCCGTCAGGGGTGCCAGTACCCTCACCGAACAGGTAGTGCGCCTTATCCACCCCAGATCCAGAACAATCTGGTCCCGGTGGATCGAAGGATTTGAAGCCCAGCAGATAGAAAAAACCCACACCAAGCTGGACATTTTGTGCTTTTATCTCAACCAAGTGCCCTATGCTTCCCGGCGCAGGGGCATTGCCCAGGCAGCTCGGTTTTATTTTGATCGAGATGTGGAGTCCCTGAATCTCAAAGAAAGTATGGCCCTGGCCGTTCTGGTGCGAGCACCGGATTATTATGATCTCCACCGCCATCCCGGACGCATAAACGCCCCCCTTAGTGCCCTGGCCATGGGAATGAAAAAACAGGGAACTCTGACCCCAACACAATACCAGACAATAACGACACAGCCCTTTGAGCTCAATCGTCCGGCATTGTCCGTTAAGGCTCCCCATTTTGCACGGTTTGTTTTGAACCACCTCGATCCATTTAATGGAACATCTCCGAAAAAAATTCACACCACCCTGGATGGCAGTCTCCAGCAACGGGTGCAAACCCTTCTGAATACGGCCCTGGCATCCCACCGAAACAAAAACCTTCATAATGGGGCGGCCTTGGTGGTGGATCATGGCACCGGTGAAATTTTGGCCTGGGCCGTGGGGACAGACAAAGAAAAAACCGATCCAGGAGATCACTTCTCCCAAACCCATTCGAATAGAAACAACTTCATCGCAGCAACAGTCCACTACTCGGATACGCATAAAACAAAAACCCATGGGCAGACCATCAATGCCGTCACGGCCCCGCGACAGCCCGGCTCTGCCATGAAACCTTTTGTCTATGCCCTGGCTCTGGAAAAGGGATGGACTGCCGCCACCCTGATCCAGGACAGTCCCCTATCCGCAAGGGTGGGCATGGGAATGCATGCCTATCATAATTACAGCGGACAATACTATGGGGCAGTGACCCTTCGAAATGCCCTTGGCAATTCATTGAACATCCCTGCGGTGCGCACCATTCAGTTTGTGGGGGTGGAAGCCTATCTCCATCGCCTCCGGGCCCTGGGATTCACCACCCTGAACCAGCACCCTGATTTTTACGGGGATGGCCTGGCCCTTGGCAATGGAGAAGTCTCGTTGTATGAATTGATCCAGGCATACACGGTGCTGGCCAACCAGGGACGATGGATTCCCCTGTGTACGGTTTCGGGAGCGCCCATGCAGCACAACACCCGACAAATTTTTTCAAAGGAAGTAACCTCCCTCATGGGGCACATATTGTCCGATTCCGGAGCCAGAACACTGGAATTCGGGGGGGGAGGTTTATTGAATTTCCCCGTTCAGGCCGCTGTTAAAACGGGCACCTCCAGTGATTACAGAGATGCCTGGGCCATGGGATATAATTGTAATTTTACGGTGGGGGTGTGGATGGGAAACCTGGATGGCAGTCCCACCAGGGGGATGACCGGTTCCCGGGGACCGGCCTTTGTGCTCAGAAGCATCTTTGCCCGGCTCAACCAGATGAGAGACACCCGGCCCCTTTACATGAGTCCCCGGCTTGTCCAGCGGGAAATTTCCATTAAACCAATGGAGAGTTCCCCTCATTTATCCACCCAAAAGTCTTCGCATAATCCCATGACGATATCCCCCAGGTCAGTTTCAGAAAGTATCGCCCCTTTCCTGCACAAAAAGAAATTCCAGGCACTCAACTTCAACAAATCTGTGAAGACAGAATGGTTCATCCCCGGCACAGAACCTGTGCAAGCCATGACAACCGCCATGGGTGATATCAGAAAACCCAAAAAATCCCACCAAGCCCACACAAAACCATTCAAATTTATTCAACCATTGAATGGCATGTTCCTGGCCATGGACCCCCGAATCCCTGACGACCATGAGGTAATGGCATGCCAGGTAGCAGGGGTAGCCCCAGGTGATACCCTTGCCTGGTATCTGGACGGTCAGCCACTTACCGTGACCGGTTCTCAATTTAATTGGCAGATTCACCCGGGCAGCCACGTCCTTGAAGTGGCAGTGATCCGTCCTGAAAAGCATGGGGTAGAACCCCAAAACAAGGAAAGATTAAAAGATCGTGTTCGATTCCTTGTTAAATAATCTCGGAGATATTTCTTAATTTCAAATATCGCATTACAGCTCTTGGCTCCATTTTTCCTCAAAAATTTCAAATTAAGTGTTCTAAAAATTGTTTAAAAAAGTTTCATTTTTAGTTGTGGCTGGTGGTTACAGCCATGTATGTTATATTAAAGGCGGTAGCAAAAATCAAGGATTCACCCACAAAGGAGCAAATATGAAAAAAACAGATAAACGCTACAGGGCCTACCTGGATATCCTGAAAGAAGAGCTGCTTCCGGCCATGGGCTGCACAGAACCCATTGCCATTGCCTATGCTGCCGCAAAGGCCAGAGAAACCCTGGGAACCATTCCCCATCGGGTGGTCATTGAAGCCTCTGAGAATATCATAAAAAATGTCAAAAGTGTCGTGGTGCCCAATACGGGGAATCTCAAAGGAATAGCAGCATCGGCCGTTGCTGGCATTGTTGCCGGAAATGCGGATAAGGGCCTGGAGGTAATTTCATCTGTGGATGACCAGGAGCGAAAAGAGATGAAACGCTTTTTGGAATCCGAAGAAATTCTTGTCTCTAAAAGTAAAAGCGGTTTAATATTTGATCTGATGGTGACAGTGTCATCCGGAAAGTCAGAAGCCTCTGTGCGGATTTCCCATTTTCATACCAATATTGTGGAGATCAAAAAAGACGGAAAAATTATTTTCCAGAATCAACCCTGTGATGAAGTTGAAAGTTCGAATCTCACCAACCGCTCCTTCATGAATGTGGCGGATATCGTGGATTTCACTAAATCTGTGGAAATATCAGAGATCAGGGAATTGATCCAACGGCAAATTGACTACAACACCCGAATCGCCCAGGAAGGGCTCAAGGGCAAATGGGGGGCCAATATCGGGGCTATCATTCTTGAAACATGGGGAGATGACATCAAGGTTCGGGCCAAAGCTATGGCTGCGGCCGCATCGGATGCCAGGATGGGCGGATGCGAACTTCCGGTGATCATTGTGTCTGGCTCCGGAAATCAGGGGATCACCGCCTCGGTTCCAGTGATTGAGTATGCCGCAGAATTAAAGGTGGATGAAGACACATTGTTCAGAGCACTGGTGCTGTCCAATCTGGTTACCATTCATCAAAAAACAGGCATTGGCAGGTTATCTGCATATTGTGGTGCCGTCAGTGCCGGGGTGGGTGCCGGTGCCGGAATCGCCTGGCTCCACGGCGGTGGGTTTAAAGAAGTAGCCCACACCATGGTTAATGCCCTGGCCATTGTATCAGGTATAATCTGCGATGGGGCCAAACCGTCTTGTGCTGCCAAAATCGCATCCGCCGTGGAAGCGGGTATCCTTGGATTTTACATGTATAAAAACGGCAAGCAGTTTTACGGCGGGGATGGCATTGTCACCAAAGGCGTGGAAAATACCATTGCCAATATCGGCAGGTTGGGACGGGATGGCATGCGGGAAACAGACAAAGAAATAATCAGGATCATGCTGGGGGAGTAAAATATTTTAGGAGCTTTTCAGAGAAAATAACTGTAAATTACGGCATCCTTCATATAAAAACTCAAAAGTACTTTACAGTCTTTTGGGAAAAGCCCCTGAAAATGGGGAATGGTCAAAGAAAGTGTAAAGTATTTTATGAAGGATGTCTCAATTACTATTATTCCTCTTTGGAAAAATTAGGAAGTAAAACAAAAACAGGAGGGTGCTTAAGATGCGGTATAGGGATCTATTTGTAGCGATACTTGTGGTTGTAGCAATCTTTACAGCTAACAATGTGGATGCGCTTGAATTTTCAGACACATTTTTTTTTGGTGATAGTTTAACTGACAGTGGTGCTTTTGTCGGTAATGCAGATGCTGGAGATGGCGAAACTTTCAGCATTGACCCTGGACTGATATGGTCCGAAGTTCTGGCCAACTCATTTGGTCTCAGTGCAATTGCCAATAACCCAAACAATCTTCTGAATACCAGCGTTTCAGGCACAAACTATGCACAGGGTGGCGCACAGGTGACCTCACCAATTGGAATTGGTCAGTCGGCATCATCACAAACGGCATTGCCATTGTCCACACAGTTGGCAAATTATTTCATCTCTAATCCAACAGCCGATTCAAATGCTTTATATACTGTGTGGGGAGGGGCTAATGACATATTCTTTAATGCAGAGATGATTGCTGGTGGATTACCAATTGCAACAGCAATGACAAATTTAAACACAAGTGCCAATGATTTATCCGGTTTGGTTACACAATTAGCCAATGCAGGGGCAAACTACATTCTTGTTCCCAACTTACCAGATCTTGGTCCTACTCCATCTTCAATAATTAACACTATAAATACGGCCGGAGCGGGAAATCCTGGATTAAATGCAGCTTTAGGTGCTGCAATAACAATATTAGCCACACCTGCCAACTCGCCTGCTGACCAGTCTGCGGTACAACTACAGGCATTGGCTGCTGCCGAGGTAGCTCTAAGTTTTCCAGCCGGTACATTAACGCCGACGTTTGCAACTTTCGCTGGATTATCCACATCGTTGACTGATAGTTATAATGCATCATTGGCAGCAGCTCTTTTAACTAATAATGCCAATATTATTGGTTTGGATATGCATACGCTTTTTGCAGAAATAATGGCTGATCCGGCAGAATTTGGCGTACTTAATGTTACTGGTTTAGCGAGTTTCAGTTCTTTGCAGGCTACGGTTACTAATGCTTCAAACATACTGGATGCTGATGTTACGCCTTATCTGTTCGCCGACAGCGTACATCCGTCAACCGCAGGCCATCAAATTATCGCACAATATGCGTTATCAGTATTAGAAGCTCCTGCCTTGATTTCATCTTTGGCTGAAATTCCATTCGGTATTGTAAATATTCATCAGGATAATGTTTTAAAAAAATCCCGGCAAGTTTTCAAAAATGCCGCCGACAGCAAGTGGAATTTCTTTGCAGATTTTGGTCATACCTGGCAGGAACTTGATGCCACCGGTCAAACCATGGAAAGTGATTCAGATGATAACTATTTGATGCTTGGTTTATCAAAGAAATTTAATGATAGATGGCTGTTAGGGTTAGCAGTGCAACAGACTAAAAGTACTGTGGACTTTGCCGATGACCGTGGTGGATTTGAGCTTGATGATACTCGACTTTCCTTATTTGCCGATTACAAAAATGATCGGTGGTTTGCCCAGGCAATTGCCACGGTATCTTTAATAGCCGATTACAATGATATCGAGCGTAAAATAGCTTTAGGAACCGGGCAGCGACTTGAGCAGGGAGAAACAGACGGGGATAGCTTTGCTATTAAATTACCAGTAGGCTATGATATCGTAAATAAAAAAGACCTGCATGCAGGACCGTTTGGCAGTATTAATTATCAGTCGATTAATGTTGATGGTTACTCTGAAGATGGTTCTCGCTCCACCGCTATGGAATTTGATGATCAGGATAAGGATTCTCTTCTGGTTGAAGCGGGTGTTTTTGTTGATGCCACACTCGCAGATAAATTTGGGCTACAAGCCAGCTTATCACGTGAGCAAGAGATGAAAGATGATGATAGAAGCATTAGTAGTGGCTTAAAAACCTTATCTGGGAATTCATTTGAGTATGATAATATTGGTGTTGATGAAGGTGCCTGGAAGGCAGACTTGGCAGCAAGCATACAGCTAAGTAATAGAACATCATTGGGTTTTGCTTATCAATGGAGAAAAGGTGATGATTTAGCTTTTACCCAATCAGTTAACGCAATTTTAGAAATGAATTTTTAAGAAAAAATAAGAAAAATAAGGGGACAGACCACGTTTTTTTAAATAATAATAGGGGGACAGACCACGTTTTTTGAACTTAGCGGACTTTTTACAACCCACAAACCGTTGATTTAACAGTTCATAAAATGGAAATTTCTATACTATAAATTTTAAAAAATCGGTCTTGAAATGGGGTTCACTATAGACCCCATTGGCCCCCCAGTTTATGATGACTGGCCGATATTATGACCAACTCCAAATCTGAATTGCCCAGCCAATTTGGTGGGGCGCATTCCCATTTTCCTGGCCCACCATATAACTCATTGATTTTATTAAGTCAGTATCCATTGATACAAAATAAAATACTTTGATAAATCAGAGAGTTGAATCTCCAACCGGGAAAATGGGAATGCGCCCCATTTGGTGTTGCTTATTAACAGGTCTGCAAACGGTAAAATTTATGGTGGATTTGTCGTCACAACACCGCACCACAAAATTTACAGTGGCGGGCATCAACATCGTGACCTTCAGCGCTGCACTCCGGGCAGGATTGGGTGGACACTTTACGGCTAAAAGCCTGCGACAGTTCCACGCTCACAATACCAGTCGGCACGGCGATGATGGCGTAGCCGAGAATCATCACCATTGATGCCAGCGTCTGACCAAGGATAGTTTTGGGAAAAATGTCACCATATCCCACCGTGGTCAGGGTGACAATTGCCCAGTAGATGCTGCGCGGAATACTGCTGAAACCATTGACCCCGCCTTCAATGACATACATCAGTGAGCCGAAGATGACCACCAGGGTCAGTACTGTGTAGATAAAAACGGCAATCTTGCGGCCACTTGCCCGTAACGCTTTCATGAGCCGCCGCGCCTCCCCGAGATAGGGAACCAACTTCAGTATACGGAAAATGCGAAGGATACGAAGAATGCGTATAACCAAGAGGTACTGGCTTCCCGGCAGGAACAGGCTAAGGTAGGTCGGGATGATCGCCAGTAAATCGACCACCCCATAAAAACTGACGGCATATTTGAGCGGTCGTCCGACACACATAAGTCGCAAAATGTATTCGATGGTGAAGATGAGCGTAAAAAGCCACTCGATGGCATAGAGAAGAGTATCGTAATGTAACCGCACGGTACTGATACTGTCAAGCATGACCACGGCAACGCTCGCCAGGATGCTGACGATCAGTAGTACATCAAACCCCTTCCCCGCCGGGGTGTCGGCCTCGAAGATCACCTCATGCAAAATTGTCCGCCAGTGAGCCCGCAGCGGAACCCCCTCACGACACACATCCTTCAAGTATTTCATGATTTTACTCCTGTATATGTTGGGCGGAATCAAGGAATCCAACGGTGCGTTGGGAATTAATAACTTGATAGTATAGGAATTTCCATTTTATGAATTGTTAAATCAGCGGGTTGTAAAAAGTCCGCCCAAAGGGCGCTAAGTTCAAACATATGCGGTTTTACCTCAGCATACTGCCTGTTAAAATGAAGCATAATATCTACCTCAAAAGTCCTAAGGGAGTTCATGACAAATAACCTACCCATCTTCACTTAAAATATGCTGTAAATACTGAGCATTAAATTTGAAAGCGGGTAGTTTTATTATGCTGAAGTCCCTAAGTTCTCATAACACACTCTCCACTTGGTGCTATGATATAAAAAGACACACACAAGGTGATATTTTACCTGTAAATAGGATAAATCCCGGCCCAATCTGGGAGGCCACCTTTTTATTTTTAAATTTGTGCAGAAAGTGGGACACACCTAATTTCCTTGACCAATTCAGGTAAGTACCCGGGCATATATTCCTCAAAATAAAACCCATAAATATCAATGATATATGGCTGTGGAATACCGAAAAACATATGTGTGGGTACTTAGCATCTCTATTTCACTCTTCAGTTGATATGGTAAATGAATATGCTGGATGAAACAACAAGTATATTATTCAGTAGTGTCCGGTTAGGTTCTTGCATATTCATTATTTTTATATAATATAATGCCTTATGGGCAGCGTTTTTGAATATTTGGCAAACATGTTGTCAATTGATTGAAGCAAATTGGGACAATATTTAAAGCTAATGATCTCAAAAAGTCATCATGCAAAAATCTAACCGGACAGCACTGTATATTATTAAAAGTCCAGTGGTTTCTTTTACTTCTTTATGGTTGCTTTTGAGCTTTCTATTGGCATAGTCTTACTCAGCAATGATTGTTATTGACAATGGTAAACCATAACTATACTAATTGTATTGTTTTTATTTAAAATTGGCCATATTTTGCCAATTTTTTACAACCAATTACAAAGTCATGGGGAAAAGTTTGAAAAAAATCAATTTAACAATTAATGGACAAGCAAAGCAGGTAGTTGCCGATGAAAACATGGTTCTGCTGGATCTGCTGCGGGATCATCTACATCTGACAGGGGCCAAACAGTCCTGTGATCGAAAAGGACAATGCGGGGCCTGCACGGTCATCGTTAATAAAAAAGCGGTATTATCCTGCCTCACAAAGGTTCAAAAACTTGAGGGTGCCACGGTGATCTCCGTTGAGGGTCTTGGCACACCGGCCAATCCTCACCTGATCCAGGAAGCCTTTGCCCTGGCCGGTGCCATCCAATGTGGTTTTTGTACCCCGGGCATGGTCATGGCCAGCAAGGCGCTTCTGGACGTCAACCTTAATCCCACTGTTGAAGAGATCAAGCATGCGCTTCGCCGGAATATCTGCCGCTGTACAGGCTACGCAAAGATTATTGAAGCTGTTCAACTGGCCGCCAGGTTTTTGAGAAAAGAATTAACCCCCGACCAGATCCGACCCAAACCCACCGATGCCAAAATGGGCGTTTCCCACGTTAGACCTTCAGCCCTCTTAAAAGCCTGCGGTACTGCCCAGTTTGCGGCAGATATCACCATGCCCGGTGCCCTGGAAATCGCCGTGGTGAGAAGTCCCCATTTCCATGCTGAAATTAAACATATTGATTTTTCCCATGCCGAAAAAATGCCTGGATTTATTGGAAGCCTGACAGCCGCAGACATCAAAGGTACCAATAGATTAAAATACATAGTGGGCGATCGACCGGTGATCTGTGAAGACCGGGTACGCACCCTGGGTGATGCCGTTGCCGTGGTGGTGGCAGAGACCAGGGAACAGGCCCTGGCAGCCGTGGATGCCGTAAAGGTGGATTATGCGCTGTTGCCGGAAATACGAACCACTGATGCGGCCCTGGCTCCCGATGCCATGCAGATTCACCCCGACCGTCCCAACCTGTGTTTCAGCCAGCCCATGATCAAGGGGGATGCGGCCCGGGGATTTGCCGATGCCACTGCCATTGTTGAAGAACGATTTTCCACCCAGATCAATCACCAGGCCCCCATGGAGCCAGAAAACAGCGTGGCTTACATGGAAGGCAAAGGCAAAGACGCCACTTTGGTGGTCATGGGCCGGGGCATTAATATCCACCTGCACATGTCCATGCTCCAGGAGGCTTTGGGGTTTGAGAACATCCGTTATGAAGAACCCTTTTCCGGAGGACAGTTCGGCATTAAACTTGAGATATTCACCGAAGGCATTGCCGCTGCCGCAGCCTTAAAGTTCAATCGACCGGTGCGGTATACCCCAAGCATTGCAGAATCCATGCTCATTACTTCAAAACGCCATCCCTTTGACATGAAAATCAAAATGGGAGCCGATGCCAAGGGTAAGGTCACGGCCCTTGAAATGGATATTACCGTGGATAACGGGGCCTATCATTCCATTGGCAACGTCATCATCAACCGAGCACTTCACATGCTTTCAAGTTCTTATTATATTCCCAACATCAACGTCTCTTCTAAATTGATCTACAGCAACAATCCTTGGGGAAGCGCTGCAAGGGGAGCCGGTCCCCCACAGGCCCATTATGCCCTGGAATGTACCATGAACCTTCTGGCGCAAAAACTTGGCATGGATCCCCTGGCATTCAGAAAGTTAAACAGCCTGGCACCGGGATTGACCAAAGCCACAGGACACCCCGTGGATCAATGGCCCTTCCCCGAGTTGTGCGACGCCATTAAGCCCAATTATGACCGGGCAGTGGCCGATGCGGCGGCACATGATAATAAGGGCACTCTTAAACGGGGGGTTGGGCTGGGCGCTGCTGCCTTTGGTATTGGATTTCCCGGAGATAAATCCATCTCCGCCGTGGAGTTGGAGGCCGACAATGGTGTAACAGTCTATGCCGCAGCGGCTGATCCCGGTGAAGGCAATGATTCCATGCTCACCCAGTTGGCGGCCCAGGTGCTGGAGTTGCCCCTTGATAGGGTTCGGGCCGTGACCCGTAGTACGGCAAAAACCGCAGCGGCAGGCCCGGCATCGGGTAGCCGGGTGACCTTGATGATCGGTGGTGCCACCGTGGCAGCCCTGGAGCAGTTAAAACAGGCCATGGATACAGTGGGCGCTAAAACTTTTGAGGCATTTAAAGCGGTGGATGTTCCCACACGCTATGTGGGTACCCGCTCCGCCTTTGAAACAGCTGCCCTTGATCCTGTCACAGGTCAGGGTCCCTCATCGGAAACCGATGTTCATGCCGTCCAACTGGCCGAGGTGGAAGTCAACACAGACACCGGTGAAGTCCGGGTGGTGAAGATGACCACTGCGGTTGATGCAGGCGTGGTGATCAATCCAAACAATCTGACGGGACAACTGGAAGGCGGCATGGACATGGGTGTGGGGTATGCCCTCCGGGAAGAGTTCATCGCCGGAGAAACCACGGACTGGCGCACCTTTAAGTTCCCCACCATGAAAACCTCATTTGATATGGATACGGTGATCCAGGAGACCCCCAGAACCCGGGGAACACTGGGAGCAACAGGGGTGGGAGAGATGGCCATGGTGTCAACGGCACCGGCGGTTATCAATGCCATTAAAGATGCCTGTGGTGTACTGATAACCGATCTGCCGGCCACACCGGATAAAGTGGTGGCTGCGTTAAAAGCGGCAGACAAGGTCTAAATGACTGAACCTCGCTTATTTTACAGTCCAACACTGAACATGACAGCATGTTCCTATTTGAATTTTTGTTAAATTAAAAGCAGATCCATTGCCCATTCCGGTAGGGGATCTGTTTTTGCTTCATAATTTCCGGACTTCATAACAATGATTTGTTGAAATGGATTGGCTTTAGAAGAATTATCTAAAATTCTGGCTTCATCGACTATAGAGAATGCTGTTTTTATAAGCTTCATAGTCCTGGGTATCCGAGAATGAATTTTTTCTATTGGAACGCTATGCCCTCCCTCTGAGATACGTTGTTTGACTCTTGCCTCATTCAGACTTGAATCAAACAAATGAATATATACAAGGATTATCGTATAGCCATTCGCCTTTGCCTGAGCAAGAAAATCAATTTTTGATTCATGAGAAAAGACTGTTTCAAAACAAAAAGACACTCCTTGGGATATCAAGTCTTCTCT
>Ga0222626_1000669_pt1 | contig 18317 bp, 17 predicted proteins | sample AntAcemetageno91_FD_179862 | JGI IMG/M metagenome (GOLD analysis project Ga0222626, IMG submission 179862) | Saline water microbial communities from Ace Lake, Antarctica - #91 | ecosystem: Environmental > Aquatic > Non-marine Saline and Alkaline > Saline | place: Antarctica: Ace Lake | collected...
AGTTAAACGAACAAAGAGAAATAGCGTTCGCGAAGAACGAAATGTACTTCCTCAAAAATACTCCTACACCTTTCCATAACTATGAGATTGAGGTGAATGACGAATTCGCTGAACAATACGAGAGTCCAAACGGGTTCAAGCCTATGCACAAGATGAAGATAGGGGATATTCTCAAAGAGACTGATAAACTACACTTACAGATTCAACCTCGTCTTGAGGGTGCGTTATCCGATCAGAACATTATCGAGATACAGGATATGATGGACACAATCGGTATTATGCCAGAAGGCTCACAAGCTCAGATTATAGCTCTTGAGGGAATGATAAAGAGAAAGAATCCAGAACTAGGGATAACTCGACAAGACTTTCTCCCTGCTGCACCCGAAGCATTACCAGCGGGTCAGGTTCCAGAAGGTACAGAATCAACTAATCTTCCCAACCTTCCAACTGTGTAAAAATATATTTCAATGAAAGAACCATTTACAGACTGTGAGAAATGCAAAGATATCAGAAAAGAAAAAAAGTCTAATGAGAACTGGATTGTGTATTGCCCTGAGTGTGGGATGAAGAAGGCTTTGGAGTTTGTCGCAGAAAAATACAAGGATTGACACCGTTCTTTTCTTTATCTATAATTTAAACAGGAATATCCGCTTAGATATTACCCCACAATTAAACACTGTGGGGTTTTCCTTATTGACTTTGAGTGAGAGAAATGCTAGTGTTTGTACATGACACGACTTCCTCTCTCCGATTTACCATTGTTAGCACTCGCCAAGAAAACGAGTAACCAACAGGCTATCAGAAACGCGATCAAGCACGGGGTTATTAACTTCTTCCTTGAGGCTTGGATTGATTACGCTTCTGCTGAGTTACGGGATAAGAATATGCTCGATGGTATGACTCCTGTAGGTGGTCTGGATCTAGGTCGGAAACTCTTTGAGAACATAGAAGAGGATTTTACAGCAGAGGAGGAGAAACAAGCTAAAGCCAAGAAAAAATGACAGATCCAAGTTCATGCCGATGTGGAATGTGTAAAAAGATAGTAGCACCAGTTGATTATAACTGGGATAAAGATTTATGTTCTAAGTGTGATTTCTTTATAACACCAGGATTTAAGAAAGAATGGAATAGGATAATCGATAAATTTAAACTATAATCTAAACATGGAAAATTTTACATTTACGGTAACGGTAAAGAAAGGAGATGAAGTTAAGCAAGAGATTGTATCAAAGCAGTCTGAGGATGGAACCATCTCAAATGCAGAGTTTGTCGCAATCCTTCCAGAAGAGGTAAAAGATTGGGAGATTGTGGATATTAAGAAGCACGTATAAAAAGCGGAGAAAAAGGTTGATTGCCCTTTATTCTGGTCTTATAATGTTTGCGTACTCTTTTATTAGAGTATGTTCTTTTATATTCTATAAACCCATCTCACCATGCCTGATGATGCTGAACAGATCGCTGACGAAAATATGGATAATGCCATAGACGAAATGTCCAAAGAGTTCGATGAGGGAAACGATGATTCCGAAGATACGTCTTCCGATGATTCTGATTCTGATTCCAACGCAGATTCCGCTACTGATTCCGAAGACTCGAAAGAGGATTCCGATGATGAAGACAAGAAAGACGAAGATTCTAAAGAAGACTCAGAGGAGAAATCCGATGAAGACGAGGAGGATCCAGACTTTACTGTCAGAGATATGCCAACAAGCATAAAAAACCTTGTAGCTAATCTTGAGCGGAAGACACCAGAAGAAAGACAAGAGAAAATTGATTCTCTTGACCCAGTACGGAACAAAGCCGAATTAGAAGCTATAAGGAAGCAATTTCCTGATTCTTTTGATAAACCCGAAAAATTCGAGGTTTCTCAAGAACAATGGGATGCTATGCAAGCCCAACTCGACAAGTTCAAGAACTTGGACAAAGCCGAAGAGACAATGAAACTCTATGATGCTTTAGAAAAGAAACAGCCTGAACTTGAAGCAGAGCTCACCACTCGTATATTGAAAGAGAAATACGGAGACAGATTTGAGGAGGTTGATGGAGATCCTAAATTTCAAGCGTCTATGAAGGCACTTGGGAAACTCGATCTTGCAGACCGAATCGCTCAATCCAGTATGCACTCTAAAGCCGCCCGTGAAATTCTTATCAATACAGCAGCCTCTAAACAAAACAGTCTAAAGGCTCTCGCTAAGAAGAAAGCAGGAGGAGAAGCACAAAAAGGTGCTAAGAACGATATCACGACTGATGAAGGATTCGATAAAGAGTTTGGAGAGGCAATCGACAAAATGGAATATTGAGGGAGTTAAACGATAACTCTTAATATGAGTAATAATTCAATCAGTACACTCATTGAGAAAATCTTTGCGAAAGGTGTTCAAGAAATCCTCAAACCCAATTTAATTGGAGAAAAAATTTGCGGAAAGAAGGCACACAAAGAACTCAATGCAGGTGGAGACACCTACAACTACGGTTACGTTAGCCGAGGAGTATTGCAGACTTACACAGCAGGTACAGGTGTGACTAAACAATACTTTAAAGGAACGAATGAGCAAATGTCGCTCACGACTAAAAAAGTATTCAACTTCTTCTTGGATGATACAGAAATGCGTCAACACAAGAAACGAGCTGCTTACTTGAAACAGAAAAACGAAGAAGCAATGACAGCTATTGCTTTGGAGCTTGATGGTATGGTTATGAACCGATACCAAGACGCTACGTACAAGTATGGTTCAGGAGGAATCACTACTTCTACTACAGTAGCAGGTAAAACAATCTCAGTTGCTAATATCGGGTCTTCTTTCGGTAAGGTATTTGCCTCACTAAAGAACCGAGTTGGTAAACTTCGATCTAAATTCATGGTTGTTGATGATTTCATAGCTAATGAAATTGAAGAAGCTGCTATTGGAAACACATTCCAAGTTGGTGATTTAGCATTTAAAAACGGTTACGCTGGAACCTATAAAGGTTTCAAAATCTACGTATCTAATAACTTAACGACTGAAATCGTTTTGACTTTTGGTACTGGAACAGTAGCTGCTGCGGATTACATCACTATCAAAGAAAGTGGAACGCTTACATGGGCTGCCACTTTGACAGCAAATGGTCAGATTCATGTGTGTGATTCAGTTGCTAACAACACAATCAACTTAGCTGCTGCTCTTAATGCTCCTGGGACAGATATCGCAGAAGCAGCAGGAACAGGTTATGATGCTTGGGAAGACACTGATGGAGATCAACTCTTTGATCTTGACGGTCTTGTTGCAACATCAACAACGACTACAGTTACAATCGTATCTAAACGAGGTTTGATGATGATCGCATCATCTTTTGCTGATTCAGCAATCTCATTCGGTACAGAGGTTGTTCACTGTATTGCTGGGGAAGAAGGAACTATTGAACTTGCTTACCAAGAAAAGGGTAAAGTTAAGATCAATGATAATCCTGTAGATTCATCTGGTAACACTATTCTAGGAATAGAACATAACTTCTTGATGATCGCTGGGGTTAAAACTTTCCGAGAAGGAAAACGAAAAATCATCGATGTGCAATTAAATAGTCTTGCGTAACAATTCTATTTCCTTGTCAATCCCCATTATGTTAAAATAGTGGGGATGAATAAGGAAATAATTAAAAAACATGGCATTAACAGGAACCCAGTTCATAGCAAAAGCAATACAACTCGGAGGCGAGGCGGTTGCTGACGTTGGAGATGATACAGACAAGGCTTTGGTTTGGATCAGTCAGGCGATTGTAAACAAACACGCTGAGGTTTGTGAACTTATGAATAAATGGGAGGACACTACTGGTACAGTGAACTCAGATAATAAGACTATCGACTTACCAAGTGATTGGGACTATATCGCTCCGATCGAACTCTTCTCGGACAGTAACTACGAGAATTATATCTTGCACACTCTTGTTTCTGGGAAACTTAAATTCGATTCTGATAGGTCTTCTGGTGAAACTATTTACGTGAGATACCGACAAGAGCCGAATGATTACAGTTCTGTCGGGACTTCTATTACGGAGACTGCGAACCCACGACTTCTTTCAATACTACTCAACGAATTCTTATCACTCTTCTTGGCAGTAGACAACGATCTTGAATCCTCAAGTGCTGAGGCTGCGATGAAGATTAAATCTAACAACGTAAGTTAAAATGGGAGTTACAAATACTCAACCGATTGCACCGACTCCACGAAAAAGGAAATCTCTTTTCCCTTTCAAGGGTCTTATGCGGTCAGTAGAGTTTGAGGGTAAGGGAGCTTGTCTTGCTGAGAACGTAGTCTTGGACGATGGAAGGCTTCGTAAAATGAAAGCACCTTCTTTAGTAATGACTCGTGCTGGGATTGAAGGATACAGATGGATGTCAGAAGAAGGATTTGAAATTGCTGGTGTTTACTACGATTTATACCTTATTGATTCTGGACTTAGTGGAAAATACATACTTGAGATGTACAATCTCACAACGGGAGTCACCACGTACCCTCAGATGGCAGAAGCTGACGAAGTAGCCATAACAGGTACATTTACATTTACAAACGCTTCTACTGCTGTTTCTGCAACTTCTGGGGCATTTAGCACTGAGTTAGCTGTAGGTGATTATATTTATTCTGATGGAGAGTATTCTGACGGTGTGAGAATAGCCTCGATCACAGATGATGATAATCTCGTACTTGAGTCTGCTTACGGTGGAGCTGGGGCTTCGGCTGTAGGTAAACTCGCTACAAAACACTTTACGACTACAGAGCTTCACTTCCGACAACTCGGAGATGAAGGATATTTAGCTACTTATGAGGCTTCTAATAACGGAATGTCATTTGATGGGACAACCCTTACAGTGATAGCAAACTTCCCTACACTTGCTCGATACCTTTTATTGGACGGGAATAGGCTTGCTTGTAACGAATTAGCTTCTGGTGCGATTTCCGCAACCATGACTGATTTTAACGCTGGAGCTGGGGTACTTGCAAAGAAAACATACTCAACAAGTCTTAAAGCAAACGGTGGGATTGAGACTTCTTCTGGGATTATCCTTATGGCTGATCTTGGAGGGGATTTACAGAAAGTTATTCCAAATGCTGCGAGTGATGATGTAAGTGCAGAAACGAAACTCGATTCATTTAATTATACGGGTCAAGGAATCCAGAATTCGAGACAAATTATAATGGGAAAAGATTTCGCATATATTATCAACACTTTAGGGATTATCGAAATTAACCCATACACGGGGGAATCTAAAATACTGACAGACCAAGGGAATATCGGTCGAAGATGGAAAGATTATGACGTTTCTACTTCTGTTCTTCGTTACGACTCTAAGAACAATAGGATTGTCGCTCTTGTGAAAGATGTAGGGCAATATGACACAATGATAGTTGTTGACTTGGACGAAGGACGGGCTGTATCAGTACAACCGAATTCGTATGTTGAGTGTATTGCTAACATAAACAACCAACTCTACGGGGGAAGTTCTCAGGACGGGAAATTACTCAAACTATTTAATTCTTATTCTGATCGGGACGGGAATAAATTAGCTTTACGATGGATTGGAGAATGGGACGCACTCGAAGGGATCGGGACTGAAAACATATTGAAACAAATTCTTATTCACGCAAACCTCAATTCTAAATCAGAAATGATTGTGAAACTATATAAGAACGGATCACACGAACCGATTAAGACTGAGACTTTTGCTGGTAGTTCTTCTCAAGAAACACAAGGAGCAAGTATCTTTGGAGTTATGGGGAAATACCTATTTGGACTCGGTGGGAGTCGGACTACGGTAGCACAAGAGGCAACCGACCTTATTCGTAAGGTAAAAAAGTCAACAAGAATTGTCAGTTATACGCTAGAGATTTATGAGAGTTCAGTGTATAATTTCAGTGTTTACGACGTAATTGTCGAATACAAGTCACGAAACAGACTCTCTCGTGAAAAAGTTCAACCTAATGCAATGTTCTGATGAATAACACACTAACACAAGATCTATTAAAAGAATTACTTGCCTATGATGGCGAGACAGGTGTTTTTACATGGAAACTAAACAAAGTGAGAGCAAGGGAAGGGAGTATAGCAGGAACAAAAAACCAAGGTGGTTATATTATGATTGGAATAAATGGGAAACAGTATGGAGCACATAGAATGGCATGGATATATGAAAATGGATGTCTTCCTGAGTGTATAGACCACATAGACCACGATGAATCCAATAATAGAATTAAAAATCTTAGAAATGTTACTTGTGCTGAAAACTCGAGAAACCAAGAACTAAGAAACACTAACAGTTCTGGATTTCTTGGTGTTACTTGGGTAAAAAGAGATAAGAGGTGGTCTGTTAGAATAAACTTTAATGGAAAGCGTATAAACATAGGGGGTTTTAAAAAACTTGAAGAAGCTATTCTGGCTAGAAAAAACGCTGAAAAAGAATACGGATACCATAAAAACCACGGTAAAACTTTAATTCATAAACCAACTTAAAATGTCGGATTTCGCTTTTGATTACACAGAACTATACTTAGCAACACCGTACACCGCAGGTGATCTCACCTTGGATGTGTACGCTAAGAACGATACTTATAAACTAACAGACCATAAAACGTCTGCCCTTATAACAGAGTTCTATAGTGCTGGTATTGACAGGGACGATGAAACAAAATTCATGGGAATGAAGTTTTCTAATGTAGTTACTAACGGGACTTGGCAAGGTGCTACTCGATATACTGCTACTTTCGCTACTTCTGACGGTTCTAATCCTATGGTAGCTTTGGCGAATTCTTACGATGGTACAACGGCGGATGCGAACATTATCAACTCATTAAAACTCTCTTCACTTAAAACCGACTCACTCTTATTGTGTAGTGTTGGGAGTGGAGTATTTAGAAAACTATCTGGGGATTTTGCTTCTGCAACAACAAGCGAAACAATTACACTTGGGTCAGGAGAGGCTTTTGCGATTCGCTCACAAATCTCTCTTCATACTGACGGGGCTTACTACAAATACCACAAGACAAATTATCCAAACTGGGTTGGTACTGCTGGGAGTGCTGCCACTGGGGCAGGAGAATCATTCACTTTACGAAAAGCTGGATACAGGGTTCCTGGGTATTCTGCATTAACTATCGGAGGAGATGTTTTCACTGATAACGGTGGAACTACTGTACAAACAGCAACAACGACTTCTAAGTATATTGGAACAGCTCATAGTGCAACCGAGGTAGATTTGAAAGCTACTGCACCAGCAGGGACACAATTAACTCAAGTAAATGTAGAAGACGGTACAAGTACAGCATTTGGAGAAATAAGTGGAGAACGACTAAAACAAGCACACGATTCTAAACTTGATGATGTGGAGGTACTTGAAAACAAGAAACTTGAAGACACTTGTACTATTGCTGATAGCACAGACAACACAAAAGAAATTGGAATAGACGCAAGCGGTATTACAACAGGAACAAAAAGGACTATTACAATGCCAGATGCAGATGTTGATTTAGGGGATGTTGGACAACCCGTAGCAAATAATGATTTTGGAAGAAATGAGAATTCTGCGCTTCAAAGTACGACGGCTACAAGTGCAATAGTTACAGCTTTTGATACATTTACGGAAACAGACTCCCTTGAAAGGTTTGCAGCATCTACAACTGGTGTAACAGCGTCTGGGAACGGATTGTTTCTTGCACAGTGGTCGTTAAGTTGGACAGCAACCTGCACGACTGGATATGCGGGGGCAGCTGCCAGTATAACAGTTGGAGCAATAACACTAGCTATTAGTGGTGATTCATCAAGGGCTGGGGTAACAACTAGCCAAAGCGGAACACTGTCTGGGTACGCACTATTGGCAAATGGTGGTACCCCAAGTGTAACAATAGATGCTGGTTCCTATGGGGCAGACCAGAATCAAATGAGACTAAACGCAAATTCTTGGATTAAAATAACACCAGTTTCATAAACCACTCTACAACCACAGAATTAAAATAAACAATGGCAAACACACCTATCACTTCTAAAAAATAACTTAAACAAAATGGCACTAATAAAAACCATTAACGGTATAGATTACAAGATTTCCTTTCTAAAATAAACAATGCCAACATACGCACCTATCACATTAAAATAAAACATGGCTAAAACAACCGCACAGATTCGAGAAGAGCAACGCAAGAAAAATGTGGAGCTTGGATTATTGCCACAAGAAAAGGATGTTTCAGAATTATATGGAGCAAAAAGTTTTGATGGTCGAGAAGTTTTACCTGGTGAAAAATCAGGAGAGACAAAAGCTCGCGAGGACAGATTTCGTGGTCATGTTTATGATTGGAGAAAAGACCCAGGATATCAAGATTTAATTGAAGGGAAGGGAGCAAAGGTTAGTGATATACCAGCAATAGAACAATCGTACTTAGAAAAATATCCAAATGTACCAACTGGTAACTCTGCAATTAAAACCGAAGGACTTTCAGACTATAATCCTCCAAAAGCTAGTTCAACTGCTACAGGAGTACAAAACCAATTGAGAAAGGCATTATATGATATTTCATACTTAAAAGACAGTCTTGGTGCTTCTATGAATGAAACAGAAAGTGTAAGAAAAGGTGTAGGAGCTGGACAAGAACAATCCGTAGTTGATCAAGAAAGATCGAAAGTAAGGAAAAAAGGTGAAGACTTTGGTATTACTACTGACAGAGCAGAAGGAGGAAAAACTATTGCGAACCCTGAGTTTACAGCTCTTACTACAAACCAAAAAATCCTGAACGCTCAACGTCAGGAAAATAAACAATCATTCATACCAGACTCTATTTCTGCTGAGTCAGGTCGAGCACCGATTAAAGACAAGCTCAGTAAAGAGAATAAGTTAGCTGCTCAAGAACTCTCAAGGACAGTAAGTACACTTGGAGATGATTCATTGAAAGTATTATCTGCGAATTTCGACCTACTTTCCCCAGCTCAGAAGGGAGCTGCACGAGATTTCCTAAACACGAAGGCTCAAGGGAATATGTTGTCACTCGTACAAGAGATTTCCGAGAACGTAAAAGAAGAGCTTACTATCCAAGAACAAAAAATACGTGCTGACTTAAATATGAGCCCTGAGGACGTTCTAACCTTTACAGATGATGGTGAACCCCTTATCAATAAAAAAACCGTTACACAGGACGCTACAGACCGTGCAAAGGAGGATGTACAAGAAGCAAAGGATGATTGGCTTGAAACTAACGGGGAAGCTCAGGAAAACGAATTGGCACGTATTACTGCTGCTAACACGGTTAATGGGAATCTTACTGATGATGGAAGAGCTGAACTTGCTGAACAGGCACGAAAATATAAAAAAATTAAAGACGATAAGTTTAAGAGTATTGATGATGATCTTCGGGTATTTGAAAACAAACAGAAATCTGCTCAGGCTGGTATTGATCTAGCGGTGGCAAAAGGGAATTCTGTAGAAGGTAAGTTGAACAGAAAACTTGCTCAAGACCAAGCGACAGGAGCGTTTAATATCCAGAAGGAACAGGCTCGAATCGGTAGTACGATTGGGTTTACTGCTGCGATTGCTGAATACAAGAAACGAGAAAAAGAAGCAATTAAGGATCCTAAGTATGCTGATATCGCGAAAGGGTTGGATTCTAAAATATTCACAGAAGGATTTGACCGTTCTACTACACTAGAGACTGCTGTTTCTGCGTTTAGTAATAATGTGTCTAATGCAGAAAAGTATATGAAGGAGCGTGGTTTTACTGCCAGAGACGTGCAACAACAAAAAGAGGCATTCCAGATTGATGTACTCGGTTATGATGATGAAACCATGGGTCTAACAAAATTGAATATACAGAAGCGTGATATTTTAGAAGACGGGGGACAAAATGATGGCTCAGATGTTTATCAATACATAAAGGGTTTAAAGAAAGATTTTAGTGGAACAACAGCTGGTGACAAAATTGTTAAAGCTGCGTTATTAGAATTACAAGATTCTCCAAATTTAAAAACAGCAGGGAGAATTGTCGTAGAAGATGAACTTTCAGACCTAGAAGGAGTATCAATATTGGGGGGTGGCGATGAAGCAGGAGGAACGACATTTGCTCCACAGTTTGAAAACCTCCTTGATAGTGCTGTTGCTGGGTTTATTTCTGAAACAGAGTTTGGAAAAGCAATCAAAGACCTGCCAGATGCACAACAGAGAGCTTTAATTACAGAAAAGGGGAGAAGATTCGGTGGCTCAAAAGGAACACCAGAAGAACAAAGAATTATTACACAGGTAATGCGACAACTCCCAACAAAGCTAAAAGATGCTATCTTAGAAAAAAGAGAGCGACAAAAAGAAATCCTAGCTGATGTTAGGAGGGGGCGAGGGGTACAAGATATAGTCGATGAACTGAAAGGGTTTATTGTTGTAAATAATGACCAGATTGATTTGGCAAAATATCTTCGTGTGAAAGTAGCAACTGCACCTGATTTTGAGTTAGCGAATATATCAGCACCAATAAACTTAAATAGCCCAATGGGAGCTATTACTGCGGTAGAGAACGCACTTTTACCAGAGGTTGAATCAGAATTCAGTCAGGCATCAACAGATGCTATTTTAAGAACATCTGATGAGATTATTGGTCTTATAGATGATGTTGGCGATAAATTTATGGGACGGTTTGATAAGATTAAATTTGAGGCAGGGAAAGCAACGATCCCAGATAGTGTGTTTAAGGGGCTTAATTTTGACCAAATACAGGTGGACAAGGCACAACGACTAGCATCAAGGATGGCAAAACTTATGGCAGTAGACCGTAGAGCTTTTGGAGGAACGGCTGTTACAGAAACAGAGCTAGAGCAACTAAGACCATTTTTGGTAAGCATGGCAGACCAACCACGAACCGCAAGATCAGTACTATCTGCTTTATCAGAAGACGCACTACTGAGACACAACGCTGGAAGGAGACAAAAGGGTCTTCCGACACTAGACGATGCTGAAACATTCTTAAATGATGATTTAAAGTTAAGAGTATATGAGAACTCTGCACTTGTGCCAAGGCTAGAGGAAGCAGGGTTTAACAACCAAACAATAGACTTGTTTAAAGAGGCAACACCAGAACAAAGACGACAGGTGTTGGATTTAATTGACACAAAAGAAGATATACAGGGTGAGCAAAAAAAAAATTCAACAGTAGGCGGTAAATTTGAAAGAATCGAACCAGATGAAACATTTAATACATCTGTTAATGATGTTTCTGATAGACTTGGTATAAATCCAGAATCTTTTATAAGAGCTATGAACATAGAAACAGCTGGGACACTTAACCCTGCAATACAAAATCCACACGGAAGTGCTAGTGGAATGATTCAGTTTACAGCATCTACAGCGAAAGCACTTGGAACAACGATAGAAGAAATCAGGAAGCTACCAAGAGAGGGACAAGTGGAACTTGCAGGAGAATACTTTGAAATGAAGGCAAAGGCACATGGATTTAACACAAGCGACCTACAAACACCAGAAGATGTTTATATGGCTATAGCAGCACCAGATGGCGTAGGAGACCCAGACAGTAGAATTTTATTTAAAAAGGATTCTAATGAATGGGACGTAAACGAACTATGGAGACCGAAAAACGGAGGAGACATAACAGTTGGAAGTATAAAAGAATTTGTAAGAAACTCACAATTTAATCAAAGTCCTCAATTTAATCAAAACATATTGGCATCAAGAACAAATGCCGTAAGAGACCTAATTTCACAGGGGGTGAAAGATCCATCAAAAATTCTTAATTTCTTGAATTTTAATGAAGAAGGAGAAGAGATAGGTGATTTTACTCTCAGTGAGGTCAAAAAAATAATTTCAAAAGAGTCTAATCAAAACGCATAATGGCTGATATAAACACACAGGCACTCGAAATACTCGGTGGAGCACAAACAACACCACCAGATCAAGAAACTCAAATAGGGGTTGAAACAGACCCTGTTGCACAATCAGTTGAAACTCCAATTGTTGACGATATTAACGAAAAAGCACTTAATATTTTTAGTGCTGCTGGTGGATTAAATAGAGAAACAAAAGAAGCACCTGAAGCACCAGAAGAAAGAAGGGCTGGTAGCAATCTAATGTCGAGAGCCGTTATTGCTGGAATACCTGTAGATGGATTTTCCAAAAGATTTGCAAAGAATTTAACAGATAATCCTTTTACAAGAGGTCTTACTGCACTTCCGAGAGCAATTATTGATGCTCCATCCGATATTAGAGAAGCAGGAGAAGGAATCTCAGAAAGAAGTAAAGAACGAGGTGATGTACTTGCCGAGCTTATGATTAATACTGATATGTCAGATTTTGGCGAAGCACAGGAATTAATAAAAGAAACAGCCAATCAAGTATTGGGGACTACTGTTGATTACATTGGAGCAATCTTTATGACAGCAATGAAGCTCCCATTCACACAAAGTACAGAAGATAAAATAGGTGAGACATTCGGGAAAGTAGGGACTGCTGTTGCTGAGTCTGAAATACCGAATACTGGTGGAAAGACAGTTGCTGATGCTGTAACAGAAATTGGGAAAGCGTGGGATGAATATGAAGCCAGAAACCCAGAAGGAGCAAGAAGCTACAGACTTGCTGGGAACTTTTTACAATTCGGTATAGATGTATTAACAGGTGGTCTAGCAAGAAAACCAGTTCAAAAAGGATTTCAGAAGGTTGTAGGATTGGAACTTGGTACAGTCGAATTAAGTGTTCCACAATGGAAGCAATATTTTAAACAGATACCTAAAGCAGAAAGACCATCCATATTACAACGAGCAAAAGACTTGGGGAAAGTCGGAGAAAACGAAGCAGAGCAAATAGCAAGGAGTTTTGGGATTGAGCTTCCTGCTTCTGCTACAACTTCTGGCATAGCTTCTAAGGGCGAGCAACTGCTTGGAGAAGGGTTGTTTGGTGGACAAATTAAAAAACGAGCAGAAAAGGCAGTATCGAAATTTGATGATATTGTGACTGAGATAGAAAAAGAAGCTCCTTCTTCTGCGACTCTTGGAGAGACTGTTTCAAACAGATTTAAAGAAGTTGAAGCAGCATACAACAAAACAATAAAAGACCTTTACAATGCAGCAGAAGAACTTGCAGATACGACAGGAGTAACGACTGTATTCAAACAGGATTCACCAACTGTTAAACTTTTGGATGACCTAATTGAAAGAAAAGCATTGGCAGAAGAAGTTGGAGTAGCATCCCCTGAGCTTCCATTTTTACGAATACTTAGAAAAGGGTTTAACGAAACTCAGTCAGTGGCACAGAGAAGGGCTGTTTTAAAAGAAATTGGAGAAAAAGCAAACTTCCAATCATTTAATCCTACCACAGAGGAAAAGATTTTTAGAAAACTTTATGGTTCTTTGAAGAAAGACTTTGATACCTCTCTCGGAGAAGTATTACCACAAATGAAAAAACCACTAGCAGAAGCAAACGCACTCTTTAGAAAGTTTAAGGACATCGAAGCTAGACCATTTGTACAGAAGGTAAAAAAACTTACAGAGAAAGGAGATTTCGATAAGATAGCCGAGTTTCTAACGAAGACGAATGTTTCTGCAAACGAGATAAGAATAATGTATGAGACTCTTGGAAGCGATATTAAACTACAGCTACAAAGAAAGTTTCTGTCAAACATTATCGGGAAGTCTCGAAGGGCAGGAGGAGATGGATTTACACCTACTGGTTTTTCAAGACAAATGAAAGCCATCGGAGAAGAAAAGCTAAATATCATCTTTTCACCCAAACAGGTGAAGCTATTGAAAAACCTAGATACACTAAATCAAGCACTTGCAAAATCAAGTGCTCTTACAAGAGGAAGTCAGACAGCACTCTTACAGAACATGAATCTTTTGAGGGGTGGAGTTGGGTTTGCTACTGGTGGAACTTCTCTTGTTGCTGAGTACATGCTTGCCGAATTCTTCGGAGGTAAGATGGGACAGAGAGTGTTGAAAAGTTTTGGGAGAGAAAGGTTTAAAGAGATGAAGTCTACATTAACAAAAGCTAAATTTTAAAAAGAAGCTAATAAAATACACAAACAAGCAACAGCAACTAAAGATGAATTTTTAAAAGATATGGATACTGTTGCAAAAGATACTGGAAATTCGCTAATGGAAAATGCTGAAAAGTTTGCAGTCAAGGGGGTAAAACGAATGACTGAGAAAATGGAGGGAGGGAAAACAATACAAGGCGGACTTAGAACAACAATAATACCAACAGGGAAGCCAAGTGAGAAAGCTATACTAGCATCACTTAAAAAACAAGGTTATAAAATTGTAAACAAGAAAAATAGATATGAAAATCCTTCTGACGGATATAGAGATTTATCTATAAAGGTTCAGAAAGGGGATGGAGTTGTTTCAGAAATATTAGTTGTGGGTGAGAATATGCTAGAATTAAAAATGGCAGAAGGTGGTACTCACATGATTTATGAAGTTAAGAGAATTTTTGAAAAACCATTCAAAAGAATGGATATTGATATTAACGACCAACAGAAAATGCTTGGAGATTGGATGAAAGGGTTTTAATGTTTGTCCATATTCTATATATCCTCTCGTGTGTCATTTTATGTGATTGGTTTGCTTTAAGTGTTTGCTCTTTGTTATAGCATCCACATGACTTAGTATGACCTGATTTTAAACTTCTAAGTTGTACTATTTTTTTATTTCCACAATCACATAGGCAAGATACTGCCCTCTCTTTGTGTCCACACGGGAATGTTATTTTTTCACACTCTTTTAAAACAACAAGTCTTCCAAACCTGTGTCCTGTAAAATCTTTGACTTTGCGTTTTCTTCGTATATTATCCATTAGAATTTATTAGTAGTAAATTCATCTTAAAGACTTGTGATCTGATTGCAAGTCTTTTTGCTTGTAGTTTTTTCCGAACATACGAATATACCCCCAACGCATTAACAGCATAATCGCCTTCGAGTCTGTTTTTTCGTGAAAAGCATCTTTCACATCATCGACCATCCCAATAGCTGCCTTCGTTTGTGGAAGTCTGAAATACCTCATATAAACATTTTACGCTCATTTTGAGACAAGCGAAATAAGAAAGGTATGATTCTGGTGCTTAATTCTTAACACACTAAATATGAGCAACGGTACAATCAATTTCTTTCATAAAGCCACTATTGGAGAAGATGCTGCGGACGGTATCTATCTTGAAGATGGTACAAAGGTTAAAAATAAAGATGGGGATGATTCCCATGTAGCACAAGTTCTTACAGCAGCAGCAGATAATAAATCTGGTTCAACTGTTCGTAACGATGCTTGTTCTGTTTCTGTAGAAGGAGTAGTAACGGATGCAAACGATTGGATCGTTCTTCCAGCTCTCGCAGATACTAAAGACGGACACGAGATCACGATTCTTTGTAGTGCAGGTGCAAACTTTGAAATGCGTACACCAGCAGCTTCAGGAGAAGAAATCAATTCTGAAGATTGTGATGGTACGAAAGAATACCTCTGTACAGATACAGAAGTAATGAAGGTTGTGAAAATTAGTAACACAATCGGTTGGATGGCTCACGCGTACAGTGCAATCGGAGCGGTTGTAGCTGCTGTAGTTCCTGACTAGGACACTAATTACGGGGGTTTAATAAAGGGGTTGGGTAAAACCAGCCCTTTTTTAGTGGTTATTTGCTTTTTTACTTTATTGGGTGTGGTATAATTCGTGTGTAATTTAACCATATACTATGTCATTTATTAAGTTCGGCACTATTGCTAACGCACAAATAACTGTTAGCTCAACTGTTATCAACCTCAAAACTCAGTTATTGGCTGATGGCAATATTAAAGAACTCCTAAAGGGAGATGTTGTTATTGTTCGTGTAAACAACGGGCAACCAATTCGATATTGTGTCGATGGGAATGTTCCTACGGCAACGCTTGGGAATATGACTTCTGGTGGATTCTCTGTACAAGGACAATTCATTGAAGACGTAAACCTTATTCTTGATACTAATGCTACTGCGGATTCAGAAGTATTCATTACAGTAGGTAAAGACACGGTTGGTGTTAATCAAATTTTAAACTTATGAGAAAACTGATACTGGCTTCGTTTGGACTATTTGCCTTGTTAAATTCTGCTTTCGCTATAGGCGGTGTGGATTGGAACCAAGTAGGTACTGATTATCGCATGGGAAGTGCTATAGCGACTTCTATTTGTAATTTCGATGGTAGTAATTGTCTTACTCCTACGGGAACAAATACGTTTGCAAGTCTTACTGTAACTGGAACTGCCACGATCAATACACTTGTTATTGACGGTGCGGCGGTAGGGAATATTCAACTTAATGACCATTGGCTTTCAAATGATGGAGGAGATGAAGGAATTCGAGTCAGTGATACTGGCGAAGTTTCCATAAATCAGGCTCCCGTTATAGGGAGTGCTCTTAATCTTCCGCTTGTGAACGACGCAGCAACTCCGACTCTTTCTTTTGGAGATGGCGATACGGGGTTTTATGAGAGTGATGATGACACTTTGCGGCTTTCTGTTGGTGGCACTCTTGAGTGGTCATTTACAAATACTTATTTAGGAAATGAAAGCAATACTAAATCTGCTCTTCTCGATGAAACCCCAACTGCTACTGTTCCAAATATTGTACCAACAAGGTCTGATGCAGACACAGGAATAGGAAGTAATGCCGCTGACCAACTCTCTTTGATTGCAGGGGCAAAAGAAATGCTCCGACTTGTTGAAGATACCGTTTCATATGTTCAAATGGCTTCCAACGATATGTGGCTTACTTGGACAGATAACGCTACTACAGGAACAATCAACGCAATGAAAGTAAACGCTTCTGACGAGGTAGAATTTGGAACGGCAATCAATATTGGAACTTTGGACTTATCTGACGATTCAGGACTTGTTACTCTCGTGGATATGGGAGTTACGGCTACACCTGCGGCGGGGGTAGTAGAGGGCTACTCATTCGCAGTAGACGCAAACGACATTTTGACAATTTACGCAGAAGCAGACAGTGCTGGAGGGATTCAGAATCAGGGAGTAGGAATAGGAACAACTACACCCTCTACGGCTCTTGAAGTAGTAGGAACTGTAACAGCGACTACTTTTGTTGGGGCTGTAAATTCTGGCGGTTCTACACTAGAGATTGCAAACGGAACGGCTTTGCCAGCGACTTGTAGTGTCGGAATGGTATTTCAGGATACCGACTCTGACGATTGTGCGGATACAGGTGCAGGAGATGGGGCTTTGTGTTTGTGTAAATCAACTGATACTTGGGCATTGATTTCAAACTTCTAATGAAAAAACTTTTAATACTCACCCTCGGACTTTTGACAATCGGGACAGCTTCGGCTTTCACGGTTATCACGAGCGGTGGATTTTCTACAAAAGTTGATCCTGCACTCAACCCTACAAACATGCCCTACTCTCCACAAAAGGTCGGAGAATGGACTTTGGAAAGAAACGATAAACAATCCGCAACGGTGGTGAGTGATAAAACTCCATGGAGGAATCACGGCACATGGACAGGGGAGTCCTATCGAGGGGATTACACTCGGTTTGATGGAGTGAATGACGTTATAGATGTTGGAGATACAGGAAAGACAGTAAACACTGTTTCGTTTTGGATAAAACCAACAACGACCTCGGAAGATATTATGGACTTGGACGGAGGAACTCATACGATTGAAGTTTCCAGTGGAACAATTACAGCGACAGGATTTTCTTCTCCAACGATTTACGTTGACGGTTCTGTTTCTTCTACTCTTGATACTGATTGGCATCATGTAGCGATTACAACGGCGACAGGATTTTCGGCTTCGGATTTAGATATTGGAAAAGAAACGACATATTTTGACGGTACTTTGGCGAGTGTTCAATTGTTCGGGAAAGAATTATCAATCGTGCAAATCAATCAACAACTCACGCAGACAAAACCTGTAACGAAATGGGTACAGATTGGTGACCAAGTTTGGATGCAAGAGTATATGAATGTGGGAACAAAGATAGATGACCCGGGTTCAACGGCTATCACTGCCGCCTGTGCTGGAAATGCAGGAACCGTCCAGACTATTGGAGGAATCGAATGCTACTGTACAACAGAAACCTATGCCAGTTGTCAGCGTGGAGAAACTGGAGGAACAACATTGAAATACTGCTACAGCAATGATGAAGCGAATTGTACGGCAAATGGAGCTCTTTACGAATGGCAGGAAGCGATGGATTTACCGGCAAACTGTGCGTACACCGACTGCTCTGCACAGATAACTACGCCCCACCAAGGGATTTGTCCTGATGGATGGCATATCCCTACCGATACGGAATGGAAAACGCTTGAGGGGCAATTGGGAATGAGTA
>Ga0222626_1000676_pt1 | contig 18200 bp, 8 predicted proteins | sample AntAcemetageno91_FD_179862 | JGI IMG/M metagenome (GOLD analysis project Ga0222626, IMG submission 179862) | Saline water microbial communities from Ace Lake, Antarctica - #91 | ecosystem: Environmental > Aquatic > Non-marine Saline and Alkaline > Saline | place: Antarctica: Ace Lake | collected...
GTTGACGCTGGACACTTGGCTATGGTCTGGCTCAAATAACACTGATATTTTGGACAGTTAAACACATATTGCCCCCAACTTCAACAATGATTTCTCTATTTTGCCGGCAGCTCATTATTTTTCGGTCTTTTTGCAATTTTTTTAAAAAAGTTCTCCAGTTGTGACCGTATATGTCAAAACCCTCTGTTATCATATCTGCGTGTCACAGCATAGGCACTGGTTAGCGGGACCAGTTTTCATTGACTTTTAGAGGAGTTAGGTATAAACAACAGCCAGCAGTATTTTCGAACCAGGTTTCTTCTTTCAACCCGATAGGGAAAGAGGATTTGAAATGGTCCACGGTCACCCCAAAACCCCGTTACTCTGAACAAATCGAGAACGGGGTTTTGTATTTTGTGGTCAGGGGAAAGTGAGTGGAGAAGATATGGGATTAAAAGTGGAAATAAGTCAACGAAGTCAAGAACATCCAGGAGGTAACGATTTCAATCATAAAGGTCAGTAGTTCCTGAGAGCGAAGACCAGGAGGATGACCTTTCATTATTGTGATAGGGGCTCTCGAGCGTAAAGATATTTAGGTAGCTCAATGGATATGGAAATTCAAGAAGAAATACGAAAAAGTATTCAGGATGCCAAGAATCTCTACGAAAAACTAATCCTATTGGTCGGGAAATCTGGTTCCGGAAAAACAAAAATTCTTCAAAAAATATCAGAAGACTTGGCTGCACCCACTATCAATGTGAATCTCGAAATGTCCTACCGCCTATTAGATCTGCCTGTGGATAGGCGGGCCTCCACATTGTCAAGACTGTTTTCTGAAGTCGTCAAAGATTCCGAAAGTGATATTGTATTACTGGATAATATCGAAATTCTTTTCGATAAATCTCTTCAGCAAAACCCTCTAATGCTACTTCAAACCAACTCAAAAAATAAGACCTTGATCGCGGCATGGAATGGAAAGATAGAGAGCGAGAGATTGATTTACGCAAAACCTGATCATCATGAATACTGGGTCTATCCAATTAAAAACACGGGTATAACGATTGATCTCAATTTGAGTCAGGCAGGATGAAGCCCTTGGACTTTAGCCGAAATGGAGGCAGATGATGCATTATAATGAACTCATTCAATTCGACCCCATTGAAACCACGATCCAGCTCATTGAATCGGACGATAAAGCAAAGGCTCAGGAATTGACATCAACGTACGTTTTTTCTGATGACATGGCCCTGAACATCACGAAGATCGCTTTTGAACAGCTTCAATTTGATCAACCCATGGATAACAAAGGGCTGCTCATCGTCGGAAATTATGGGACCGGAAAATCCCACTTGATGTCCGTCATCTCAAGCATTGCGGAATATGAGGATATGGTTGAAAGGGTTAAAAATGAGCATGTGGCAAAAGAGGCCCGGAAGATTGCAGGCAAATTCCAGGTGATTCGGATTGAAATCGGGTCCACAACCCGGGATTTCAGGGAGATCATCTGCTCTGAACTGAGCGATGCGCTCAGTGGTTGGGGCATTGAGTACCACTTTCCGGATAGAGACAAGATTACAAACCACAAACAGGCATTTGAAGAAATGATGGCTGTTTTTCAATCCGTTTATCCTGAAAAAGGTCTGCTGCTGGCAGTTGATGAACTGCTTGATTATCTCCGTCAAAGGAAAATGCAGGAATTGGTCAGGGATCTTGGGTTTTTAAGGGAAATTGGAGAAGTATGCAAAAACCTCCGCTTTCGTTTCATGGCCGGCGTTCAGGAAGCCATCTTTGACACGGATTCCTTCGCCTTTGTTTCGGCCAGCATTAAAAGGGTCAAAGATAGATTTGAGCAGGTATTGATTGCCAAGAAGGATGTCAAATTTGTGGTCGCGCAAAGACTGCTTCAAAAGACGGCTAAGCAGAAAGCACAGATTGCCGCCTATTTGGCCCCTTTTGCGAAATTTTATGAACAGATGAATGAAAGGATGGACGACTATGTGGAGCTGTTCCCCATCCATCCTAAATACATTGATACATTTGAAAAGATTAGAGCTATAGAAAAACGAGAAGTACTGAGAACTTTTTCAAATGCCATGAAAGAAATTCTCAACAACGAAGTGCCAACCGATTACCCCGGAATCATTGCTTACGATGCCTATTGGGGAAAATTAAAAGAAAACGCTGCATTTCGGTCCATACAAGAGATCCGCGCGGTCATCGAATGCAGCGATGTCTTGGAATCAAAAGTTGAGCAGTCGTTTAGCAGACCGCCATATAAAAAGATGGCACTAAGGATCATCCAGGGACTCTCCATAAACAGACTGGCCACGGGGGATATTTATCAGCCGCTTGGATTGACGGCCAAGTTGCTCAGAGATGAGCTATGCCTTTATCAACCCGGAATAGAAGAAATGGGGGGTGAACCGGATGAGGATCTTCAAACCCACGTGGAAACGGTTCTAAGGGAAATCATCAAAACCGTAAATGGACAATTCATTTCCATGTCCCAGGATTCCGGCCAGTACTATCTGGATCTCAAGAAAGATGTAGACTATGACGCCTTGATCGAAAAACGCGCAGAACTTCTGGAAAATGATAAACTCGACATGGCCTATTTCGACGCCCTCTCCAGAATCCTTGAAAGATCCGATGCCTATCATCCTGGAACCCACCTGGCATGGGAATATGAGCTTCAATGGTTGGATCGAAAGGCCGCCCGGATCGGCTATATGTTTTTCGGTACGCCCAATGAACGATCCACCGCCCAGCCGCCAAGGGATTTTTATCTCTATTTCACCCAGATTTTTGAAGCCCCGCCGTTTAAGGATGAACTCCGGCCGGACGAGGCGTTTGTCAAATTGACCCATCTGGATGATGAGATCAAGAAACTCATTCGATACTATGCTGCCGCTCAAGTATTGGCTTCCACTTCTTCCGGCCAGGCGAAAACCATCTACCTTGAAAAAGCGCAAGAGTTTCTCAAAAACATTGTCCAATGGCTGAAGAAAAACATACTGACGGCCGTCGAGCTGAAATACCAGGGAAAATCAAGACCCCTTCTCGAATGGTTGAAAGGGCGTATGAGTGCTTCAGAAATGGAGCAGAGCACCGTCAGGGATCTGGCAAACACGGCCGCTTCCATTTGCCTTGAAGAATATTTCAAAGAGCTGGCGCCGGAATATCCCACCTTTTCCATCAAGATCACCGGCGACAACCGTCAACAGGCGGCTGTGGATGCGCTCCGTGGCATTGGGGGTCCCACCAAGACCAAACAGGGCTCAGCCGTGTTGGATGCCCTTGAACTGTTTCATGGAGAAAATATAGATCCACGGCGCTCCAGGTATGCCGCATTCATTTTGGATTTGTTGAACCAAAAAGGGACGGGTCAGGTTCTGAATCGTTCGGAGCTTATCCAGGATGTCATGGGGGTTGAGTACCTTTTGCCGGAACGATTTCGGCTGGAACCGGATTGGGTGGTGGCCCTGTTAGCCGCCCTGGTTTATTCGGGGGATATCGTCCTCTATATTCCGGGAAAAGAATTCAGCGCCATAAACATTGCAGCGATGTCAGCGACGCCTCTCCAGGATCTAATTGAGTTCAAACATGTCAAGAAGCCCAAAGGTATACCCATAGGCCCATTGAAAGTGCTGTTTGAGCTCTTGGATCTTGCGCCCGGGCTTGCCATTGAAATTTCTCAAGGGAAAAGTGGGCCGGTGGAGCAGCTTCAGGCCAGCATCGCGCATTTCGTGGAAGAACTCGTCATGGCGGCTCAAAAGATCCAAACGGGCATCCCATTCTGGGGGAAAAACCTTCTGCAGGAAGATGAGATCGTTTCGTGCCGGCAAAAGATGGAGGGAACCAAGACGTTCCTTGAATCAATCCAGGCGTTCAATACGCCAGGCAAAATGACAAATTTCAAATACAGTGAAAGCGAAATCCGGAACCAGGGTGGCGGGCTGGCCGTGCTCAAAGAGGTCAATGCCTTGCAGGGAATCGTTGGGGACCTCGGGAACCTTGCCTCTTACCTGGCACAGGCTGAGGCATATCTCCCGGATACGGATTCATGGATCAGCACAATGAAAACAACCCGTGATGCTATTCTGATCAGTTTTCACGATCCGGAAGAACGCACCAAACCCGAATTCAAGCAGAAAACCCTTCATCAATTAAATGAATTGCAACAGGGGTACATTGAGGCCTACGCGTCAATGCATCAGAAAGCGAGGCTGGGTATAAATGATGACAATCGGAAGAAGGCCCTTTCCAACGATGATAGACTCGAAAAGCTTAAAAAATTGGCTACCATCAGCACCATGCACGCCAGCCAACTGGTCGATTTCCAGAACTGTCTGGCAAACCTTACGCCCTGTTACAGTTTCCTGAAAAAGGATCTAAGTGCCACCCCCCTATGCCCCCTTTGCTCGTTTAAACCTTCCCAGGAGAGCATTTCAGTATCGGTCGGCAATCGGCTTTCAAAACTGGAAGATGATCTGGACAAGCTCTATGATGAATGGACCCAGACCCTTTTAAACAACCTGGAAGACCCCATTACTCAGGAAAGGATTGATCTGCTCACACCTGCGATGAAAAAGCATATCCAGGAGCTCCTGAAAGCCAGGGTTTTACCTGATAAGCTTAGTGATGAATTTGTCCAGGCAATTCGTGAAGCGTTGTCGGATCTCAAGAAGGTGACCATCAAAGTCCCGGATTTGAAAGATGCACTTCTTGCAGGGGGCTCCCCTTTCAATCCGGGTGAAATGAAAAACAGACTGGATTTGTATCTCAGCCAACTTACCGCCGGAAAGGACCCAAGCAAGGTGAGAATTGTCCTGGAATGAAAAAAGGAGCTCAGAGATCAAGAAAAAATTACATGCACCCAAATCCGGAAGGGATGCAATGTGCAAAAAACGTGATCATTATATGGTTAATATGATCACAATAGGGTTTTGTGATCATGTTTAACATACTGAGTGAATGTAAGAAGAGGTCATACAAGGATGAAGATTTCGCAACTCAAAAAGCTCCTCAAGGCGGGTGAATGGAATGACATCGAGTTCAAAGAGGCTCGCAACGCCATTCCAAAGTCCAGTTACGAAACCGTTTCCGCTTTTGCCAATACCCACGGTGGCTGGCTGGTATTCGGCATTTCCCAGCAGGGCGAAGCATTTTTCGTCTCGGGCGTTCTGAGGCCGGACAAGGTTCAAAACGATTTTTTATCTGTCCTGCATGCCGACAGAAAAATCAACCACGATGTCCAGGTGACCGAGAAGCGCATGGACGTGGATGGGAAAACAGTTCTGGCTTTTCATATCGCCGAAAACCCTCGAACCCGTAAGCCCGTGTATCTGGATGGCGACATCCGGCGGACCTTCTTGCGCAAAGGGAGTGGGGATTACAAGGCCCAGATGCAGGACATCGAGCGAATGCTGAGGGATGCCACCGCTGACCGATGGGGCAGCCAACCCTTTGAGCGGGTGGATATTGAAGAAGCTTTCAACCCCAGCAGCCTGCGCTGGTATCGCGACCGTTTCCATGTGGTCAACGACGACTTTGATCCCCGCCAACCAGACCTGGATTTCCTGTATGATTGGGGGTATGTTATCAAGGATGGCGAAAGGCGCCTGCCCACCCGGGCCGCTGTGATTCTTTTTGGATCCCTGCGCGGCGTGCGCAACTTGATTCCCCGTCCGGTCATCGATGTTCAGTTCCTGGGGTATGCGACCCATGAACCCCTGCCTGAAACCCGCTGGATCGACCGCTTTGTATCTGAAGAGAATATCGTTCAGTCGTGGCTCCAGCTTGTGGCCAAATACAAGTTCTTCATGCCCAAACCGTTCCGGGATATCGATCCGGTGACCCTTGGACGGCGGGATGATCCCCCCGGTTTCAGGGTATTCCGTGAAGCAACGATGAACCTGTTGGTCCACCAGGACTACGGAGACCATTCCCGAAAAGCGGTCATCAAGTTTTTTCGGGACGGCATCCAGTTCTGGAATCCGGGGGATGTATTCGGCGACGATTCACGACTTTTTGAGCCGGGCGAAAAGGAAGTCCGAAACCCGGCCATTGCCATGGCCATGCGCCGTATTGCCATGTGTGAACAGGCCGGAACCGGCATGCGCATGATGCGCGAAGAATGGCGGAAAATGGGCCATCCCGTTCCCACCTACAAGAATGACCGGGCATGGAAGGCCTTCGAATTCTTCATCCCGGAACTGGACAAGGAAGTGGATATGGCGTCGGACTTGATGAAGGCCATGTTTGGCGGCGCCAGCCAAAAAGGGACCAAGTCGGGACCAAGTCGGGACCAAGTCGGGACTAAGCCGGAACTAAGCGCTGATCAAATGCAAATATTAAATAACCTGAGTTCTGAACAACCCATTACAAATCTCATGGCAATCCTGGGAAGATCTAATCGGACCAAGTTCAGGGACCAAGTTCTCCAATTTTTGATTGATCAGGGTATCGTTGAAATGACCATTCCGAATAAGCCCCGCAGCAGCAAGCAAAAGTATCGCCTCACCGGGAAAGGGATAGAATTGATGCAAGATTGAGAAGGACCCGAGAAAGAGCAGGGCTGTCTTGGGATAACGAACCGGCTTAACATAAGGCCCTCTAAAATTTTAAGAATTCCATGTGAAAGGAGCAACTTTGGCTTCGGAAACCACTTTTGACAGTACCAAGCAATCCCTGCAGGATATCCTGAAAGATATCAAATCCGGGAAAACCCAATTACCTGATTTTCAAAGGAGCTGGGTGTGGGATGATAATCATATAAAAAGCCTGCTTGCCAGCGTTTCCGTGTCTTACCCTATAGGGGCGGTGATGCTTCTTGAAACCGGAAACCCGGATGTTCGATTTGGACCGCGGCTGGTTGAAGGGGTGACATTGGATCCAACGCCAGTGCCTGAATGGCTGATTCTTGATGGCCAACAACGGTTAACGGCCCTGTTTCAATCCCTTTTTTACGGAAAACCGGTTAAAACAAAAGATGCCAGGAAAAATGCCATTGAACGGTTGTACTATCTTCATATCCCTACCGCACTTGATCCAACCGCAGACCACGAAGATGCCATCCTATCCATTCCTGCAGATAAAAAAGTCCGCAATTTTCGCGGGGAAGTTATAGAAGACTATTCCACAGTAGATCTTGAATGCGAGGGGGAGATGTTCCCTCTTCCCCTGGTATATGACACGGTAGGTTCAACAGATTGGCAAATGAAGTTTCTACAAATGGATCCACAGTCTATCCAGGAACGTTTGGTGACATGGAATAACCTTGCCAAAACCATCATTCAGCGCTTTCAACAGTACCAGGTTCCGCTCATAAAAATCTTCAAACCAACTCCTAAGGAGGCTGTCTGTCAGGTGTTTGAAAAGGTAAACACCGGTGGGGTGTCTCTTACGGTTTTTGAACTCTTAACCGCAACCTATGCCGCCGATAATTACAACCTGAGGAATGATTGGGCTAAACGTGATAAGGAACTTCGCGACGAACGAGTGCTTCGTAACGTCAAAAGCGATGATTTTCTGCAGGCGATATCGCTGCTGGCATCGAGAAAACGCCGCATGCAAGCGCTTGATTCTGGCGTTGAATCCAAAAAGGCACCTGCAATCACCTGCAAGCGCAAAGACCTGCTTCGCCTCACTTTGCAGGACTATAAGATCTGGGCGGATGATGTGGTTAAGGGATTTAAAAAAGCTGCCAGGTTCATGCACATTCAGCGCATATTTGATGCCAGGGATTTACCCTATCGAACCCAACTGGTTCCCCTTGCGGCCATTTTTTCCCTCCTCGGCGACAAAGCTGATATTGACAGCATCAGGAGCAAAGTAGCTCGCTGGTTCTGGTGTGGTGTTTTTGGCGAATTGTATGGCGGGGCCGTCGAGACCCGTTTTGCCAAAGACCTGCCGGAATTGTTTGCCTGGATCAATAACGGACCTGAACCGGCAACCATCGTTGATGCCAATTTTGCCCCGAACCGTTTGTACAGTCTGCGAACAAGAAACAGTGCTGCTTACAAGGGCATATATGCCTTGCTTATCAAGGATGGTGGCCTTGACTTCAGAACTGGTGAGGAAATCACCCTGCAAATGTATTTTGATGACCGCATCGATATTCACCATATCTTTCCGCAAGCCCATTGCCGCGACAAAGAGATTGATCCCAAAAAATGCGATTGCGTAATCAATAAAACCGGGATTTCAGCAAAAACAAACCGCATCATCGGGGGAAATGCTCCGAGCAAATATATTACCAAACTGGGAAAAAGCATCGGCATCGAGGATGCCCGAATGGATGAAATCCTCCGTTCCCATGTTATCGAACCCGAGTTGCTCAGAAATGATGATTTCAATGCTTTTTTCAATAAACGCGAAGAGGCGTTGCTGGATCGAATTGAAAAGGCCATGGGAAAACCGATTGCCAGGGAAGCGGTTGAAGATGGCATCGAACCTGAAGTTACAGATTTTCAGGAAAATGGCGAAGAAAGCTAAAGCTAAAAGAACTTATATCTAACGACAAAGCAGGAAACCATATGGCACAAAAAAAAGTGGATCGACAGACCAGGAAACTTTTCAAGGGTGAACAGGCGGACATGTTTGAGAAATCCTATGAGGAGGAGCTTGAGGCCAAGCGAAATCAAAAGGTTGAATGCATCGGGATGACCTTTGAAAATGATGATGCGCGGCGGGAACATTTTCTGGGGATTCTTCGTGAAAAACTCAAGGATCCTGAATTTCGAAAGATCGAGGGGTTCCCTATTGGGGAGGATGAGGATATCCTGGCGCTTTCGGATCCGCCGTATTATACCGCCTGCCCGAATCCGTTTATTGAGGATTTCATCAAGCACTATGGGAAACCATATGAATCGAAAACGGACAATTATAAGCGGGAACCGTTTGCAGCGGATGTAAGCGAAGGCAAGAACGATCCCATCTATAACGCCCATTCTTATCACACCAAGGTGCCTCACAAGGCAATTATGAGGTACATTCTTCATTACACAAAGCCAGGCGACATTATCTTTGATGGTTTTTGTGGTACAGGCATGACGGGTGTTGCGGCTCAAATGTGCGGCGACCGAGCAACTGTTGAATCTCTCGGGTATAGGGTTACATCCAATGGAACAATCCTGAAAAAGGAGAACGATGAAACAGGAAAAGGCACGTGGGTTGCTTTCACCAAACTTGGAGTGCGCCGGGCTGTTTTGAATGATTTATCTTCAGTTGCGACCTTTATCGCTTACAACCATAATAGATCTGTTGATGTCTCCTGTTTTGAGAGAGAAGCTAAACGAGTGTGTAGAGAAGTTGAGAAGGAATATGGCTGGATGTATGAGACAAAACATTCAGATGGAGGCTTTGGAAAAATCAATTATACAGTATGGTCAGATGTATTCGTTTGTCCTGGATGTACAGGCGAAATCGTCTTTTGGGATTGCGCAGTAGATAGAGACGCCGGAAGAGTTAATCATGAATTCTCATGTCCACACTGCAATGTTTCTCTTTCAAAATCCCCGTCAAAAAATTCTGAAGCGTATAAGTTGGAGCGTGCGTGGGTCACAATTTATGATCCTGATATCTTAAAAGCAACAACACAGGCTAAGCAAGTTCCGGTTTTAATTGATTATATTTTGGGTAACCGACGATATCAAAAGAAACCCGATATTTTCGATTTTAATCTAATACAAAGCATCGCAGATAAACAGATTAAGGCTCAATATCCAACCTCAGAGTTGCATGACGGGATAAAATTTGCCGACCCAAAAAGCATTGGAGTATCTCATATACATCATTTTTACACAAAACGTAACCTACTGGTACTCAGCTCTTTGTGGGATAGATCTACTTTGAGAGGAAAAATAATTCTTACAAGTTTTATGGATAATCATGCAAATAAAAGAAATAGGTACCTTATAGATAAACATCATACGATGGGCACTACAGGTGGACCACTTACAAACACCCTTTATTTCCCGCCCCTGTCATGCGAAATCAACCTTTTCAATGTGTACTTAAAAACTTTAAAGAAATATTCTCGTGCATTTCAGTTAACACGAAATATTAAAACCAATATTGTGAGCACAGGTTCTGCCACTGCAGCTCCATTATGCAAGAATAATAGTATTGACTATATATTCATTGATCCACCATTTGGCGGAAACTTGATGTATTCTGAACTAAACGTAATATGGGAAAGTTGGCTAAAAGTAAAAACAAACGCCAAACCTGAGGCAATTGAGAACTCCATACAAGAAAAAGGATTGAGTGAATATCAAACGTTAATGAGAAAAAGCTTTGAGGAGTATTTTAGACTTCTACGTCCAGGACGTTGGATGACAATAGAATTCCACAATTCAAAAAATAGTGTTTGGATGGCCATACAGCAAGCATTGCAGAATGCCGGTTTTGTCATTGCTGACGTTCGGACTTTGGACAAGAAACATACTACAATTCATCAAGACTTTGCAGCAGGCGCTGTAAAACAAGATCTCGTTATTACGGTGTATAAACCTAACGATGGTTTTGAAAATCGCTTCAAATTGAGTTCTGGAATTGGAGACGGCGTCTGGGATTTTATCCGTACCCATCTGAACCAGCTTCCGATATTTGTCAGCAAAAACGGTCAAGCTGAGGTTATTAGTGAGCGGCAAAACTATCTGCTCTTTGACCGAATGGTGGCCTTCCATGTCCAACGCGGTGTGACAGTCCCCCTATCGGCCGCAGAGTTTTACACGGGTCTTGAACAGCGCTTTCCGCCTCGGGACGGCATGTATTTCCTGCCGGATCAGGCGGCGGAGTACGATCGGAAACGGATGACGGTGAAAGAAATACTCCAACTCCAGCTTTTTGTCACGGACGAAGCATCTTCCATTCAATGGCTTCGGCAGCAGTTTACCAGGAAGCCGCAGTCCTTCCAGGACATCCATCCGCAGTTTATGAAAGAGATCGGGGGCTGGCAGAAGCATGAGAAGCCCCTGGAACTTTCTAAACTGCTGGAGCAAAACTTTCTGTGTTACGATGGCCAGGACGATGTGCCCAGTCAGATTCACAGCTACCTTTCTACCAACTTTAAGGAACTGCGCAATCTTTCCAAAGACGATCCGGCGCTTCAGGACAAGGGGAAAGATCGCTGGTATGTACCGGATCCGAACAAATCAGGCGACTTGGAGAAACTGCGAGAACGGGCCTTATTGCGTGAATTCAGGGAGTACCATGAATCCAAGCAGAAACGCCTGAAGGTCTTCCGCTTGGAGGCCGTCCGTGCTGGATTCAAGAAAGCCTGGCAGGAAAAGGATTACACAACCATCATTGAGGTAGCCAAAAAGATAAAGGAAAACGTGCTCCAAGAAGACCCTAAACTCCTGATGTTTTATGATCAGGCGTTAACCCGATCGGAACAGTCATGAAACCCGGCGACTGGGCATATTGCAGCCATCACAAAGAAAACTGTCGCATTGTGGCGATTGAACCGCTTTGGGGGAAAACCTTTTTTCGGGTGTGGCTGACCAATAGCGATACGGTAGTTCGGGTCGCGGCAGAGCAGGTTATCTCTTTATATGAGGCCGAAAGAGTCGGCCAATCCCAACTCACCTACATCGCTTCCGCTGCGCGTGTTGCAAATGCGGTGGCCCATGATACGATCCTTGCGCCCATGGAAGCCACCGTCATCCCACTTCCCCACCAGATCAAAGCCCTTAAAAAGGCCGTTTCCCGCAACCGGATTCGATACCTCCTGGCAGACGAAGTGGGCCTGGGCAAAACCATCGAAGCCGGTTTGATCCTGCGGGAACTCAAATTGCGGGGTCTGGTCAAACGGGTGATCGTCCTGGCGCCCAAGGGGCTGGTCACCCAGTGGGTGGCGGAGATGAAAACCCATTTCAACGAAGATTTCACACTCCTGATTCCCGGCGACTTTTCAGCCATCCGACAGGTCTTTAAATCGGATAATATCTGGATGGAACATAACCAGGTGGTCTGCCCGGTCGATTCCGTGAAACCCATTGAAAAACGAAAAGGCTGGAGCACAAACCGAATCGCCGAATACAATCGGGATCGATTCGAAGATTTGATCACCGCGGGATGGGATCTGGTGATCGTGGATGAGGCCCATCGATTAGGGGGAGCCACGGAACAGGTTGCCCGGTACAAACTGGGAAAATCCCTCTCCCTGTCATCCCCCTACCTGCTGCTGCTTACCGCAACCCCACACCAGGGAAAAACAGACGCATTTCATCGACTCATAAGCCTCTTGGACGAAAGGGCTTTCCCTGATATCGCCAGCATCAGCCGGGAACGGGTCACGCCCTATGTAATTCGCACGGAAAAGCGAAGGGCCATTGATGCGAAAGGCCGGCCCCTGTTTCAGCCTCGGGAAACCAGACTTATCCCAATTGCATGGGAAGACAGGCATGTACAGCAGAAACTATTGTACGAACGGGTCACGGATTATGTGCGACGGGGGTACAACCAGGCGCTCAAGGAGAAAAAGGGCTACATCGGCTTTCTGATGATATTGATGCAACGGCTGGTATCCTCTTCCACCCGGGCCATCCGCACCACTCTGGAACGTCGGCTCGCAGTCCTAACCGCATCCCAGGATGAGATGGTGCCCCACCAGCTCTCCCTTTTTGATGAGCTGGAGGACTTAGATGCTCAGGAACAGTTAGAGGTCCTTTTCACCACACGGATCAGAGCCCTTAAAAACGAAAAAGCGGAAGTGAAAACCCTGCTGGAAGAAGCCAGAAATACTGAGGCAGGGGGAACGGATGCCAAAGCGGAGGCCCTGCTCAAACATTTATATGAATTGATGCAAAAAGAGGAAGACCCCCATCTCAAGATATTGATTTTCACAGAATTCATTCCAACCCAGGAAATGCTCACGGAATTTCTGGTTGAAAGGGGATTCCCCTCCACCAAGCTGAACGGATCCATGGGTCTTCAAGAGCGCCAACAAGCGCAAACGGCGTTTGCCAGGGACAAACAGATCCTGATTTCCACGGATGCGGGGGGTGAGGGGTTGAACCTTCAGTTCTGCCATGTGGTGATCAATTACGATCTGCCGTGGAACCCCATGCGGATCGAACAGCGCATCGGGCGGGTGGATCGCATCGGCCAGGTCCATCCCGTAAAAGCGCTCAATTTTATCTTTGAAGATACCGTTGAATTTCGTGTTCGGGAAGTATTGGAGGAAAAACTGGAGACTATCCTGCTGGAATTTGGGGTGGATAAGGCAGGTGATGTTTTGGATTCGGTTCAGGCGGGTGCGCTGTTTGACGACCTGTATATGGATACCCTGATCGAACCGGATGATTGGGAAACCAAGATCGAAACCGTGGTGGACAAGGTGCGTAGTTCTGCTTCGAACGTCAAAGAAAGCATGGCCCTGTTTTCCCCAGAAGAGCCACTGGACCCTGATGCAGCGGAAAAACTGTTGTCCCATCCGTTGCCCTTCTGGGTGGAAAAGATGACACTCAGTTATCTAACGGCGAACGGCGGCGGGTATGAAAGAACCCACCGCGGCGCCACCCCCACATGGCATTTGACATGGCCCGATGGAGAAACCATGGAAGAGGTGTTTTTTGCCCTGCGTGAAAACATGGCGGAAACAAACGGAAAATACCTTTCCCTTGAAAACAGCAGAATCCGGGGGCTTTGCATGAACCTGCCCCGTTTTGTCCCCGGTCAGCCCATCCCCTATATGAGCCGGCCCGGACTTTCGCCGGATATCAAGGGATTCTGGTCCCTGTGGTCCATCTCTTTACAAACCGCCCAATGGAACCAGCAAAAGATCCTGGCGCTTTTTGTTCATGAAGACGGCCGCAACCTGATCCCCACGGCAAACTACATCTGGGACTTAATGATATCGGAAACCCCCGCACTGGTTACGCACCTGGAAGGCGGTGAAGCAACGGCCGTGTTTCACCGCCTGCGCCAAACCGCTGAAGAAAATGGAAGGCCCCTGTTTGAGGAACTGGTTCGCAGGCACCAGGATCGCATGGCCGAGGAAAAAGAAAAGGCGGAATACGCATTTGAATCAAGGAGAAAGGCGATCCATAAACTGGGGCTCCCAGAAGTACGGGCCTATCGACTTTCAAAACTGGAACAGGAAGCGGCGCGCTTTTTTACGGAAATGAAAAAATCGGAGCAGGTCCAACCGGACCTGACCCCTTTGATCATCGTGCATGTGCAGGGATAAAACAATGGCGGATAGCTGGCGGGAAAAAGTATTGAGGAATTTCACCCCCGGGGTATCGAAACTGACCCTTGCTGTGGATCCGGATGGGATATTGTTGGAGGAGGGGATTTTCACTGCGATCCAGGCAAAGGGCTTCGAGTTGATTTTGTTCGATGACCCCATCCGGTTTCGCTATGCCTTTGAATCGGGATACCGGTCTCGATGGGACAGAGGAGATTCAAGGGATGTTGTGGTGGTCCTTCGAGGTGAGGTACATGAATTGAGCTGTCTGCCTTACGATATATATGATGCAGGCCGAAAAGTCCCATTCAGTCTGATGGACCTCTTTTCCGGATTGAGCTACCCGATCCTGCGTTCTTTGGATATGAGCTGTTTTGATGCGCTGGATGAGGCCCTTCAAAAATTCCCCCAGGCCGGCCTGGGCGATAAACATTCCTGCAGATTTATTTTTCACCATGTGTTTCATACGGCGCCTGAAACCATCAATACCCCTTCGTTGCTGCTGCATACTCTGCTCAGGAAACATTATCAACGGCTGCTAATACCCGATACCCTGAACCAGTGGTTTATTGAAGTCCTGGCGCTTAAAGGCGGCTTTGAGGACTGGCCTTTGGAAAGCATTGTCCCTGGACGAGAAGCCTTTTTTGCTTTTTTGCAGGAGCGGTGGCCGGTGTATCTAAAAAGTCTGGAAGTGCCGGATGCCGAGCGAATCAAAATGCCCCAGGAGTCCTATGGGTTGGGTTTTCCGGGTCCCGCGCTTCTCCCCTTTGGCCACGATGACATCCGCATCTACATGGACAACCTGTTCCTGGAAGGGATGCTGAAACCGGTGGAAGTCTCAGGGGCTGAAGAACTGGCGCAAAAGTGGGTTTCGGTGGGGATTGTTATCAATGAAACGCACCGGAAAAGGGAGAAGGTGGAAAAGCTGGCCCGTTCCGTGGCCTCCTCTGTTCCTGATGCTAAGGCTTTCCACCAGGCTTGGATATCTTTTGCGTTTAAATGGGCAAGCCTGGAGAAGGCGATCGCCAGATCCGACAATGCCGTCATGAAGGAATTTTCAGAGGATATTGTTCATTTGCAGGCAACCGTGGACAAGACCTTTTCTGCTTGGCTTTTCAACCGATATGCCGGTCTTTACAATCAACCGCCCAATCCGCCGGTGATGCTCCATCAGATTCCGGGGTTTTTGGCCAATCAACGGAATCAAGCCCCTCAAAAGCGCATTGCCTTTATTATCATGGATGGTTTGTCCCTGGGCCAGTGGTTTGTGCTCAAAGACGTGCTAAATAGTCGGATTCGCCATATCCAGTTTCAAGAAAACGGCGTATTTGCCTGGATTCCCACCATTACATCCCTTTCAAGGCAGGCCGCATTCTCAGGCAAAATGCCCATGTATTTTGGAAACAGCATCCATACCACGAACAAGGAACCGAAGCTATGGGAACAATTTTGGATGGATCACGGTTTAAAAGCAAACCAGACAGGATTTCTGAAGAATCTGGGAACCAGTGCATCATTTGCACAGATTGAAGAACTCATGGACAGGCCGCACCTCATGGCTGCCGGCCTGGTGATCAATACCGTCGACGACATCATGCACGGCATGCAGTTGGGAACAGCCGGGATGCATTCCCAGGTGAGGCAGTGGGGTGAAGAGGGATTTTTGAGAAGGGTGATTGAGCTCCTGACCGACAATGAATTCGATGTTTTTCTATCATCGGATCATGGCAATGTGGGGGCAACGGGATTCGGTTATCCGAATGAAGGCGTTCTGGCCGATACCAAAGGCGAACGAGTCCGCATCTATTCCGATGATATCCTGCGAAATCAGGTGTCCGATAAATTCCCTGAATCCATTAAATGGCCGCAAATCGGTCTGCCGGAAAACTACTTTCCGCTCCTTGCCCCCAACCGGAAAGCCTTTATTTTGGACAATAAGCGAACCGTGGCCCATGGGGGTGCGTCCCTGGAAGAAGTGATTGTTCCTTTTGTACACATCAGCAAAAAGAGTTGAGCAGGTTTTTTCCTATGGCCAGAGAAATCGAAATCGGTTTTGACAGATATTTTAAACGCCCCTGGATGGATTATTGTTTCAATCTCATGGCCGCAGGCACCGATCCAAAACAGGTGAGAGAGCTGTTCCTGGATTTCCTGATGGAGGAGTTGCCCGGTAAGGATGGGCGCAGGAAGACGTTTACGGTCATCAATCGAATCTGGGTCTCTCCTTCAGAAGAACTGACGGCTGTGCGAGATGATGCGTTGAAACTGAAACCGGCCACCGTTGTCCACTGGGTAATGTGCATGGCCGCCTATCCGTTCTTTTCATCGGTGGCGGAAGTTACGGGAAGGCTTTCAAGCCTGGATGACACGATCAGCAAACAACAGATTATTAGGCGCCTTTACGAAAGATACGGGGACAGGGAAATCATTGAAAGGGCCGGCAGGCATGTGCTGCGTACGTTTGTGGAACTCGGCGTACTGATTTCAAAAGGGAAGGGACTTTACGAAAAGACAGCAAAAATCCAGTTAAAAAATAAGCGTATATTGCCTCTGATCGTTGAAACAACGATTAGAACGAATTCAAAAAAAATCATGCCGGTGAAGGAAATCGTTCAAAATTTTGCCCTGTTTCCCTTTCAGTTAGAACAATTGTCGTATGAAATCATAGACAATGACAGAATTGAATATGCCCGCCACGGCTTGGATAAGGAAATTTATGTCTTGAAGAATAATTACAGGTAACAGCATGGCAAAATATTTTAGAAGATAAACTATAATTTAAAGATAATATTCTTGACAATTCCATCCCACTATCAACTTTCTCTCTTATGGATTTAATCGACCGCCACTAAGTTGACGATTTTATTGAGAAGACGACCCAGGTTATCGACAAGATAAAAGAGTTCAAAAAAGGTTTAGTGCAAAGATTTTTCACTCGCGGCATTGGGCATAAAAAATTCAAAAAGGCTGTTAGCGAACAAAAAGAGATTATGGAAATTATATCTTCAATTGACAAACAAATTGAAATAGAATCGAAGTACAGGAACCAGCTAAATTTATTAAAAAAGGGCTTAATGCAAGTATTATTAACAGGAAAACTACGTGTAGCCGTATAATTAATGTCCGAGAAAAAGCGAGATATCTTGAGAGAGCATAGCCTTCAGATAGATTTGTTGGTTAATCTTAACGAGGGGTGTTAGCCGTGGCAATTGACTTTAGGTTTTCTGCGGGTGTTTTATGAAAGACTTCACATCCGCTCATCTGTCATCAAAAACCCGTTTTGCCTTACCTTCTGAGCGAGGGATTGACTGAGGCTCGACAATTTGGATATCCATCCTGAATCCGAGAAGATCCTTGACCTTCTTTTCCACTTTCAGGGTAAGTTCAGCCATCTTATCCTCACTGACATTGGCCCAAAAATCAGGTTTCGTTTCGACCTTTACGGAGACACTGTCAAGTCTTCCCTTTCTGCCTAAATGAATTTCATAGTGCGGCGTGATTTCTTCAAACCCGAGCATCAAACTTTCCAACTGGGATGGGAAAAAATTGATACCGCCTATGATAAGCATGTCATCGGTTCTACCCTTGATTACTCCATGCCTCATCAACGTCCTTCCGCAAGCGCATCTGTCTCTTGTAAGGGTAGTTATATCCCTTGTTCTGTAGCGAATAATCGGTAATGCCTCTTTTTGTAAGGTAGTGAAAACCAATTCTCCGGTCTCACCGTCCGGCAGGGGCTGCAAGGTTTCAGGATCAATTATCTCCGGATAGAAATAGTCCTCATTGATATGATAGCCTGCCTTTTCCGGACATTCGATTGAAACACCGGGGCCTCCCAATTCTGTGAGGCCGTAATCCCCTATTGCCAATGTCCCCAATTTTTCCTCAATCTCCTCTCTCATCTCTTCGGTCATGGGTTCCGCCCCATGAATACTGATCCGCAGGGAGAGAGAATCCCTGTCAACTCCCATCTCGCTCATCTTTTCTGCAATGGTGACGGCATAGGATGGGGTACAATGAA
>Ga0222626_1000680_pt1 | contig 18093 bp, 3 predicted proteins | sample AntAcemetageno91_FD_179862 | JGI IMG/M metagenome (GOLD analysis project Ga0222626, IMG submission 179862) | Saline water microbial communities from Ace Lake, Antarctica - #91 | ecosystem: Environmental > Aquatic > Non-marine Saline and Alkaline > Saline | place: Antarctica: Ace Lake | collected...
TGGGAGTTCAGCGTCAAAGCTCGAAAACTGCACGGTCAAATACGCAGGACTGGGCGGAGACAATGCCGACATTGAGATCCACAACGCCTCTCCCCTGATATCGGGCTGCCTTATCTCTGAAAGCGCCGCCCCCGGAATCGATGTAGACAACGCATCCCCCACCATCACCGGCTGCACCATTCGGGACAATAGCAAGGCGGGGATCCAGTGCACCAACTTCTCTGCCCCGCAGATCACCAACAACCGAATCAGCGAGAACGACTACGGTATCCTCTCTGAAAGCGGTTCCGACCCCGTTATTTCGGGTAACGAGATATGGGATAGTTCCAGCTATGGGGTCTTTAACTCCGATCCCAGCATATGCATTGGCGCCCGTAATAACTGGTGGGGGGACAGCTCCGGGCCCTTTGATGATTCAGATGACACGGGAGAAGATTGCGGCTACTATAACCCTAATGGTTTGGGGGACCGGGTAAGTGATCATATCATGTATGCCCATTGGAACGCCACCCCTGGCAGCCGGATCAGTGCACCGCTCCGGTCAGGAGATATCCTTCAGAGCGATACCCTCCGTTTCTCGGGGTATGGCGCAGCCGTATCCGGTGGTAGCTCCTATCTCTGGGACCTGAGTGACGACCACGAGTCCACCCTGAAAGATCCGGGGCTTGTGCGTTTCCCGAATACTGGCGTCAAGACGATCACCTTTGCCTTAGTGGATTCAGAAGGTGTCCCGGACCCCTCACCCGACACCCGCAGCATCACGGTCGTGGCCGATAGCGGGACCTTCCCGGACCTGGTGGTGGATCAATTCACTGTCCCTTCCGGTCTGGTCCTGGGCCAACTGGCCCACATCACCTATCGGGTGAAGAATACAGGCGATGCCGACATCACCGGCGCCTCGTGGCAGGATGCGCTCTATATTTCCAGCGATCCCTATCTTGACCTCACAGACACACTCCTGGACACCCGGGATCTGGTGTCTCAGGACCTATCAGTGGACAGCACCTATGAGGGCACCTTTGACACGGTCATCCAGACCACCGGAGAAGGAGGTTTTTATCTGATCCTTTCCGTAGACGACCAGTGGCAGATCCTTGAGCGTCACCAGCTCAATAATGAAGCGGCACAGGCAACGGATATCGGTGTTCCCCTGTTAGATGCCGGAGTAAGTCTGTCCGGAAGTGCGATGCAGGGCGTGAATGCCTACTATTACCGGATCGATGTGCCTGAGGGAAAAAATCTGAGGATTTTCTTAGATGATCTAAACGATATGGGCATCAACCAGGTCTATCTCCGACATGGTGGCATTCCCACGCTCTTCGAGTATGATTATCGCTACACACACTTGGGCGCAGACCAGGAAGTTTTTGTGCCAGGCGCCTACCCGGGAACCTGGTATATCATGATCTATACGTCGGACCCCGGCAGTCTGGGGAATTTCACCATCGAGGCCGAGGTCTCCGACATCACGCTCAACAGTGTCACGCCCACCCGGCACGGCGATACCACGGACATGGTCCTGACCCTGAAGGGCGCAGGCTTTGGCGCCGGGGCCACAGTGGAGCTCGTGACAGGCAACACTGCGTATGCCGCGGATGAGACCGAGGTGGATTCCTTCACCCAGATCACCGCCACTTTTTCGGCCGGGGCTGTTCCACCGGGGCTATACACGGTGCGTGTCTCCCAACTGGATAAGGACCCTGCGGAACTCACCGATGCCTTTGAGGTTATCTCAGGCGGCAAGCCCAAGCTTGAGGCCAATGTAGTGATACCCGAGCAGGTGGGCTATCATCAATTAGCCACGATCTATGTGGAGTACGCGAACACAGGCGAGGTGGCCATGCCCGCCCCCCTCCTGATCCTGACCGCCACCCAGAACGGAGAGCAAAGGGCCCTGATGACATTAGATAAATCCAGGGTGAGCAGGGGCTTCTGGACCTCTGCCATACCCGAGGGATTCAGCCACAGCATCCAGTTCCTTGCCAGCGGTGAAACACCGGGTGTGCTTCAGCCTGGGGAGTCGGGGAGAGTGCCGGTCTATTACGCGGGCTGGCTGCGACCATGGAATTTCTCCTATCCACCCATCGAGTTTAAATTGGGAGTTCTCACCCTCGAGAGCAAACAGGTCATGGACTGGGCGTCACTCAAAGAACCTTCTCGTCCTGACGATATTGATGTCGAGGCGTGGGATGTGCTTTGGACCAACCTTGTCCGGCAGGTAGGAGAGACTTATGGCGATTATGTGGCAATGCTTGATGAAAATGCCTCCTATCTCGGCTCCCTGGGTAAACGGGTACTGGATGTGGGCCAGTTATTGGCCTTTGAGCTATTGCAGGCCGATGGATTGAATCCTTTTTCTTATCTCAACATCGAGATCGACGCCGGTATGAACACCTACGGTCTGCCTTTGCTCTTGGGAAGAGTTTTTCCCCAGGGGCTTTCGCAGCCTTATGACATGGGTCCTTTTGGCCGGGGCTGGATTTCCGGGTGGGAAATGACCATCACGAAAGGGGAAGATGGAACGGTCACCTTTTCGGACATGGGTGGTGCAAAAAGAGTATTTCAGCCCGACACCCGTGGCGGATACTTAGCCGGCTCCGGCGATGACGGGGTATTAATTCTAAACGGAGATATCTTCACGCTTACAGAAACAAATGGGCTCCATTTCGTTTTCACCAGTGATGGCATGTTGGATTATGCCGAGGAGCCAAACGGTAGCCGGATAACGGCAACCTACAATGATAAGCTCCTTGCCGGTCTAACCCACTCATCCGGGCGATCGCTAAGTATCTCATACAATCCATCCAACCTTGTAGACCAGATAACCGATTCTGCCGGAAGGGAGACCACGTTTACCTACGATGCCCTCAATGAACACCTTGTCATGGTTCGCTACGATGATGGAAAGACAACTCATTACTCCTACAACGGGAGCGGAGAGAATGGAAATGAGCATGCCCTGACGGAGATCCAGTTTCCCAATGGCACTCACCAATATTTCATCTATGATGAGCAGGGTTGGCTCAGCAGGATTCACGGGGACGATAATGCTGATAGCGTCACCTTTTCTCACAATTCGACCGGGGTGATATTTTCCTCAAACGGACTAGGCAAGACCAGCAAGTTTTTCTTTGATGACCGTGGCCTTCTGGTCAAGGCCGAAGACCCGCTCGGAAACACGACTCACATGTCGTTCGACGGTCAGTATAACCTGGCTGCCATTACCGGGCCGACTGGACTCAGATCGTCGTTCTCTTACGACAAATGGGGGAACCAGGAAAGCTCGACAGATCCCCTCGGGCAATTATTAAGATTTAAGTATGGCAAATTCAACATTTTGAAATCGGTTGTGGATACTCGGGGCAATTCAATCCAGTATGATCAAGATACGCGCGGTAATATTACGAGAATCCTCTACTGTGACGGCAGCGACGAAGCATTCGAACGTGACTCTCACGGTAACGCTGTTGCGTGGAGAAACCGGCGCGGGAATGCAATCCGGTATACATATGACACACAAGGCAAACTCATGCGAAAGGATTATCCAGATGACTCTGCCGTGACGTACGACTATGACCTTCGTGGCAATCTTGTATCTTTTACAGACGCCACCGGCACGACATCGTTCGTATATAATGACAGCGATCGCCTCACTCGGATGAATTGTACCGGCGGGAGGTTCCTTGCGTATGCCTATGATGATGAGGGCCGGCGCAGTTCCCTAACAGACCACCTTGGTTATGCGATCCATTACCAGTACGACACGGCGGGACGGCTTGTCGGTGTGGAAGACAGTAGCAGCCAGGAAATGGTTCACTACGCCTATGATGATATCGGGAAGGTATTGCGAAAAGACTTGGGAAATGGGACCTACAGTACCTACCAGTATGATGACGCAGGTCACCTGGTGACCCTCTGCAATTATGGTCCAGACGATGCGCTTCTCTCCCGTTTCGCCTACACTTATGATGAAAACGGGGAACGCATACGCATGAACACCCTGGATGGCGTATGGAGTTTTGTCTACGATTCAAACGGCCAGCTCACTCGTGCTCTGCTTGACTCTGATAACCCATCGGTTCCCGATCAAAATTTGGTTTACCAATACGACGCTATGGGTAACAGGGTTCAAACGGACGCAAATGGTTCAACCCATGTATACGCCTCAAATTGTCTCCACCAAACCCTTCAAGCGGGAAGTGCATTCTTTACCTATGACGCGGATGGGAACATGAGGACTAAAACCGATGGGGAGGAAGACTGGATTTACACCTATGATTTCGAGAACCGGCTGATTCGGGTGGATCACGGCAGCGACAACTGGGTCTATGCTTATAATGCAATTGGCATGCGAGTAGCGGTAACGCATAACGGAGTCAGAACAGATTACCTCATTGATCCAACAGGCCTCGGAAACCTGATCGGGGAATTTGATGCAGGAGGCAATCTGACCGCACGTTATAATTACGGCTTGGGCCTGGTCTCCATGGTCCTCACTGATGGAGGTCATTGCTATTTCTCCTTTGATGGGACGGCTAACGTCAGTGAGCTGACGGATCTCAATGGAGATATTCAGAACCAGTATGTTTACCTCCCGTTTGGTGAGACGATAACTCGTCTTGAAGGCACAACAAACCCATTCCAATACGTAGGGGAACTGGGTGTCATGTCGGAAGACAATGGCTTGCACTATATGCGTCGCCGATATCATGACCCTCACCTGGGTCGGTTCTTGACCGAGGATCCGGCGGGCCTTCCTTCAGAGAATCCATATGCTTATGCATTAAACAACCCGATTCTTAACGTTGATCCCTTAGGGGCAGAGCCTGTCGCTTATGAACCGCCGGAGGCCTATCGCCAAGCCCTTAGAGAACTCCTTGAATATGAAAGGAAGCACGGTACTAAGGCAGCTCTCAGGGAATTCAATCCTACGTGGTTTGGAAAATACAATCACAAGCTACTGAATGCTTCTGCTGAGAGCAACTGCGGTCTGGTGGATATGGATTGGTTTCTTACCCTCGCAGATTTCTCCGATCGAATCAAAACACCGGCCATGGTTGTGGGTGGGATTTTTGGTAATTTGCCTGGCGCCGCTGGCGGCTGGGCGATAACATCTCCAAAGCTCCTTTATATTCCCGCCAAACTGGGGTGGGCGATCGGGGACAAAAAGGATCGGTGGAAGCATATCAAGTCCTTTGGAAATGACCCTGAAAAGGTAGCTATCCTAATGGCTGAGTTGATACATGCGGGTATGTCCATCGAAAAGGCGTTCGAGCTCTACGGCATCGTGGTGGGCTCCACCGACCCCAACCAGAAGCTCGGCCCGGGTGGCTATGGCGAAACAGGCTACATCAAACCGGACAGCGTCTTCCCCTACCGCATTGACTTCGAGAACGACGCCGAGGCATCGGCACCGGCCCAGGTGGTGACCATTACGGATCAGCTTAATAGCAATCTGGACTGGACGACCTTTCAACTGACTGAGGTGGGTTTTGGGGATCACATCATTCCGGTCCCGGCCAATACTCAGGATTTTGAGTATGTGGAACCCATGACCTATAACGAGAAGGATATTGAGGTCCATATCAAGATCGGTATTGACCTGAACAGCGGCAAGATCAGCGCCATGTTCAGCTCCATCGATCCTGAGACCGAACTCCCGCCCACGGTGGATATCGGATTTCTCCCGCCTGAAGACGACACGGGCCGGGGCCAGGGGTACTTCAGCTATCTGATTAAACCCAAAGTCGGTCTGGAAACCGGGACAGAGATCCGCAATATAGCAATGATTACCTTTGATTTCAGCACGACCATTGGCACCAACTGGGAAGACGCCCATACCCCGATCATCGTTCCAGCCAAGGAATGCCCCAATACCATTGACGCGGACCTTCCCACCAGCACAGTAGCGGTGCTTCCCTATTCGAGCCCGCTGATCTTTGATGTGCAATGGTCCGGAGAAGATGTGGGCGCCGGTGTAGGAACCTACACCATTTATGTGCAGGATAATGGCAGCGATTTTGAACCCTGGTTCACCGGCACCGAGGAGACATCGGCCATGTTCACGGGTGAGGCCGAGCACACCTATGGCTTTTTCAGCGTTGCCACAGACAATGCAGGGAATACGGAAACAGCAAAAACCGCTGCAGAAAGCTCAACCTTAGCCCAGGACAGGGTTACCATTGAGCTGGATTCCGGTTGGAACCTCATTTCCCTTTACAGGGATCCATCAGAGCCCAGTATCAGCACCGTATTGGCAAGTATTTCCGGCAAGGTCATCAGCGTATGGGCCTTCAAAGGGAATGAGTGGAAAATCTATAACCCGGCCGATTCGGAAGGTAGCGAGCTGACCACCATGGAAGCGGGCTGGGCCTACTGGATCAATATGAACGATGTCGGGACCCTCGAATTTACCGGTTCCGCCCCGATCAATGCCATTACGCTTTCAAGCGGCTGGAACCTCGTGGGGTATAATGCCTCCAGCAGCCAATCGGTTGCTGATGCGGTGGATTCCATAGACGGAAAATATGATCTGATATGGGCTTACAAAGATGACAGTTGGAGACTTTATAATGCCGTCACCCCGGGTTTCAGCGATCTGAGTGTGATGGAACCGGGGTATGGGTACTGGATCAACGCCACAGAAGGCTGCACGTGGATGTTGCCGTAGGTCAGAAGGCGGAAGGCAGAGGACGGAGGACAGAGAGCGGGATTTTACTCACGCAAAGCCGCAAAGATAAAAAATTATGATTGAAAACGAAATTGCGAAGATCGTTGTTGATGCGGCGTATCACATTCACAGAAGATTGGGACCAGGTTTGTTGCCAATAAACTGTAGATTTTCTTTGCGTCTTTGCGTCTTTGCGTGAGAATTTTTAACTGAGGGAGGTTCTTTTATGAAAAACCGGCGGTGTTTTTTCATTATCTGTCTGTGCTTGATTGCACTGGTTTTTGGTGCCCAGGCGTGGGCTGAAACCCATGTGAGTGAAAACATTAGTGTGGATACCACCTGGACCCTATTGGAAAGTCCTTACATCATGGACAATGCCATTACCGTCCAGAACCCCTCCGAGCAGATGACCCTCACCATCGAGGCCGGGGTGGAAGTGAGATTTACCGACAGCGCTCAGAACCTCACCCTGGGAACGGGCGCGGTCCTGGATGTCCAGGGCACTGAGGAAGACCCTGTCCTCCTTACCACAGAGGAGAGCGATAAGACGCTTACTGGCCAGTGGGGGGGTGTGCTCTTCCAGGCGGGCTCCAATGCCTCTGATTCCACCATTACCTGTGCCATATTCGAGTGCGGGGGGAGCGCCTCCTCGCCCAGCGGGGCCATGCTCTATATCGATACCGGCTCGCCGGTCATCACCTCCTCCACCTTCAGGTACAGTCTCAACCACGGGATCTATATCACGGCCAATGCCGATCCTCAAATCGCGAGCTGCGCCTTTGCCGACAACACCCAGACCGGAATCACCATCAACCGGGGAACGGCCACGGTTTCCTCATGCCGGTTTGACCACAACGGCAGGGCCATGGACCTGATGGATACCCTTCCCTCCTTTGACGGGAACACCGCCGATGACACCCAGGTCATCCAGTTTGTCTATGACATAAACATAGGAAACATAATCAGTAAGACGGGCACCCTCGAATACCCGGGTGCCTTAGACTCGGGCAAAGCCATTCCGTATACAAACAATTTCATTCATGGGTGGTCGATTTCAAATGACACTCAAGACATCACCCTGACCATCGAGGCCGGGGTGGAGATAGGATTGATAAACCTATCCTCATTCTGGGCACAGAACTTCACAATTGCTAACAACGCCGCCCTTGTGGTTCAGGGCACCGAGGCCAACCCGGTCCTCTTCACCACAAGGAATCTGGATGTGCCGCAAGCGGGCCAGTGGGGAGAGGTAATTCTCCGGTGGGATTGCCGGGCCACGGCTTCGCGTATCGAAGGGGCCGTATTCGAGTATGGCGGTAACATGCTTCACATCTACACCGGGTCGCCCATCATAAAGAGCTCCACGTTCCGGCACGGCAGTGGAGCCGGTATCTTGATCGAAGGCGGTGGCAGCCCCCACATCACAGACTGCACCATGACAAACAGCTATGCCGGGATTCTGTTCAACGGCACCAGCTCGCATTCAAGAATCGAGAAAAACTATTTCTCTAACAATGGCTGGAGCATATTGAAATATTCTTCGGTCGTGTGCCTGATCGCGCGCAACAACGATTGGGGCGAACCCACAGGCCCGTATGATCACATCGACGACACCAGCGAAGCCTGCGGTTTTTACAATCCCGGCGGCAAAGGAACCCAGATCGCCCAGGAAGTCAATTACACCAGCTGGATCGGCGGCGCTCAGATATTTATCGACGCCCCCATGCGGTCGGGCCAGATATTGGAGGGCGACAGCCTGCGTTTCCTGGGGCGCCTGGTCAATGCCGGCAATCCAACGCTTCGCTGGGACCTGGGCGACGGCCGCACGGCCGGGGTGCAGGACCCCGGGGTGGTCACCTTCTCCACGACCGGCGCGAAGGAGATCTCCTTCGCCATGCTGGACGGCGAGGGCGGGATTCTGGACAGTCCGGACACCCGCGCCTTTACGGTGGTGGAAGACACGGGACCCATTCCCGACCTGGCCGTGACTGGGTTCCAGCTTCCCGAGGACTTGGCCCTGGGCAAGGCGATCCAGATCACCTACCGGGTCACCAACGAGGGTGACGGGGCAGTTCCCGGTGCTTCCTGGTTCGATGCGCTTTACGTGTCGAGCGACCCCTACCTGGACGGCCGTGACACCCTTTTGGAAAGGGTCCTTGTGTCCGAGGATTTGGCCAGCCAGGAATTCTACGAGGGCGCCCTCGATGCCACCATCGACGCCGACGCAGTGGGGGCTTTTTATCTCATCCTGTCGGTGGACGACCAGTGGGAGGTCCTGGAACGTCACCAGCTAAACAACGAGGCGTCGGAGGAGATGGATATCACCGTTCCCGAGCTGTCCGACGGCGAGGCGGTGTCCGGCAGCTTCTCGCCGGAATCCCGGGTCTACTATTACCAGGCCGAAGTGCCGGCGGGCAAAAATCTGAAGGTCACCCTGGACGACGGAGACGACCAGGGGGAAAACCGCCTCTACCTGCGTCACGGCTTCGCCCCGACCCTGTCGGCCTACGACCACCGCAGCACCGAGGAGGGCGCGGATCAGCAGGTGCTCGTCCCGGCGGCCACGGGCGGCACCTGGTACATCATGGTCTATGTGGCCGATCCGGGCCCGGGCAGCTCGGGTGACTTCTCGATCCGGATCGACCTTTCGGACAGCGAGCTGTTCAGCGTAACCCCCACAGAGCATGGCAACAGCACGGACATGGTCCTGACGCTGAAGGGGGCCGGGTTTTTCGCCGGTGCCGAGGTGCGCCTGGAGTCCGGTGGATCATCCTACGAAGCCGGCCAGGCCGAGGTGGATTCTTTAACCCAGATCACGGCGACGTTTGCGGCCAGGGCCGTGCCCCCAGGCACTTACACGGTGCAGGTGACGCTGCCGGGTGTAGATCCCATGGAACTGGCCGATGCCTTCACTGTTATCGCCGGAGGCGAGGCCAAACTCGAGGTCAAGGGGGTGGTCCCCAATCAGGTGGGCTACCACGCGTTGGCGACCATCTATGTCGAATATGCCAACACGGGCGAAGTGGCCATGCCGGCACCGCTTTTGTCGATTACCGCCATTCAAAAGGGAAAGCAGCACGCACTTTTGACCCTGGATCAATCGAGGCTCAAGGCGGGTTTTTGGACATCCGCTGTCCCCGAAGGCTTTAGCAGCGCAGTCCAAATTCTTGGCAGCGGGGAGACAGCGGGCATTCTCCAGCCGGGAGAGTCGATGCGAATCCCGGTCTATTATGCCGGCTGGCAGCAGCCCTGGGATCCTGATTATGCGCCCATCGAATTTACTTTTTCGGCGCTTACGAGCGAAAGCACGGAGCCCTTCGACCCGAGCGAGATGAAAGGCGCGATAAAGCCGGCCCATATCGATGCCGAGGCGTGGGAAGCCATATTTGCCAACTTCGCGAGTGAGGTCGGGACAACATGGGGTGGGTTCCTTGCCATGCTGAATGAAAATGCCGGATATCTCGGACGCTTTGGGCAAAACATCCGGGATGTGAACGCGTTGATATCATTTCAATTGAAGCTGGCAGATGGGCTCGGCCTGGTTGCGGCCCAGACCGGCGCTGTCGATACGATCGATACGGGCACCATCATGGCTCCGAGTTTTGCTAGATTTTATAAAAATACAATTTCAGACCGCTACAGAATCGGCCCCTTTGGCAGAGGCTGGACCCATAGCTGGGAGACCTCGCTCGCCGTGGCCTCAGACGGTACGGTGACGATAGATGTTGCCGGTATCCAGCAAATTTTTCAACCTGACAGGCGCGGGGGGTACTTTTCGCAGACTGAAGACAACACATCCCTGACCAAAAGCGGCAATGTCTTTACGCTAACAGAATCCGACGGCTTCGCATATGTCTTCAGAGACGGACGGCTGGATTATGCCGAGGATACAAACGGCAATCGAATTAACACGGCCTACAGCAATAACCTTCTAACGGGGTTAAGCAATACGTCAGGCAGTTCCCTGACAATTGCCTATAACGCCGCCGGACGGATCGAGCGGTTAACGGATTCCCTAGGAAACGAGACATCCTACACGTATGACGGGACCAATGAACACCTGCTGACGGTTAACCATCATGACGGCAAACAAACGACTTATGCCTACAGCATCGATCAGGGTGCTGCCATGCGACATGCGATTACCCAAATCGAGTATCCGGACGGCAGGCATGACTACTTTTCTTTTGATTCAAAAGGCAGGCTTTCGGGCAACCACGGCGATAATAACCACCAACCGGTAGCATTTACCTACGGCCCAGGCGGCAAAATCTCGATTTCAAACGCTATTGGCGCTACGAGCCAGTTTTTCCTCGACCAGCAAAGCTTGATTGCCAAAGAGGTGGACGCACTGGGTAACATAAGCTGGACCTCCTTTAGCAAAGACTTGAATGTCCAAAAAGATACCGCTTCCACAGGTCAGTCAAAGATTTACCTGTACGATAACCGTGCGAACCTAATCAGTATCACGGATCCCTTGGGAGACACGCTGTCTTTCAAATATAATCCCCAAAATAGTTTATCTTCATTGATGGACATGAATCAAAACACGACCGAATTCAGATACGATACCAGGCAAAATCTGACCTTGACGACGCATGCCGATTCTTCGGAGGAGGGCTTTACTTACGATGCCAGGGGAAGAACGACCCGGTACACCAACCGTCGAAAAAATGCCGTAGACTATACATACAACAACTCCGATCAGGTTGAAGAGGCGGCATACGGGGATGGCTCAAAAGTCAGCTACACATACGATAGCCGAGGTCGAACGGTTTCCGCTCAAAACGATGCAGGCACAACGACCTTAGAATACGTGAACGATGTTGATTTGAAAAAAATAACCTATCCCGGCGGGAGATCCCTCGAATGCACCTATGACAGCGCCGGACGGCGTGCGTCTATAGAAGACCATTCAGGCAACCGAACCAATTATCATTACGATGGGTTCGGAAACCTGCAGCGTCTGACTGATAAAGCGGGAAATACGATCGTCGAGTATCAGTACGATGCATTGGACCGCCTGACAAGGAGAGAACTCGGCAATGGCGTTTACACAACTTATGAATACGACATCCTCGACCGAATCATTCACCTAATCAACCGGGACTTCGGCGATACGGTCATTTCACGCTTTGACTATACCTATGACGCTTTGGGACAGCGTGTTTCAATGGTCACCCTGGATGGCGAATGGTCCTACGGGTATGACGCGGTTGGGCAGTTGACAAGCGCGGTTTTCGAATCCGACAATCCCGGGATCCCAGATCAGGATCTCAGCTATGCATATGATGCCATGGGAAATCGAACGCGAACCGTCATCAACAATACGACGACTGATTACACTGCCAACAACATGAACCAGTACACAATGGCAGGCAGTGACACCTACGAGCATGACGATGACGGAAACAGGGTTGTAAAAAAGGATACGATTACCTGGGACTACTCCTACGACAGTGCCAATCGGTTGGTGGGAATGACCAACGGGGCTGACGTATGGTCGTACGTATATGATGCTTTTGGGAACAGGGTGGCCAGCATTAAAAACGGCACCAAGACGGAATTTGTCATCGATCCGGTCGGCTTGAGCAAGTTCGTGGCCGAGTATGACCAAACCGGCACTCTGATCGCCCGATACGAGTATGGGCTTGGGCTCCTATCTCGTAACAGCGCATCCGGTTCCACCGCCTTCTATACTTATGATGCCCTCGGCAACACCAGTGAATTGACCGATTCGTCAGGCACTGTCCTAAACCGTTATCGTTATCTCCCTTTTGGTGAACGTTTGTCCGTCACCGAGGCGATTGGAAATCGATTCCAGTTTGGTGGTGAAGACGGCGTGATGCACGAGGGGGGGGACCTCTATGTCATGCGGGCCAGATTCTACGATCCGGCCCTGGGGCGATTCTTCCAGCCTGACCCGATAGGTATCCTCGGTGGCTTTAACTTGTACGCCTACACTGGCAATAGTCCAATCAACTACTCGGATCCTACTGGACTCACAATGCATATCCCGTCTGGGCCGATGTGGGAGGCCTTTATGATGGGAATAATGGAAGTCGGTGCTCGCGCCCGCGGTGGCATTTTTAACCCAGGGGGAAAGAACCTTAGGCCGGCCTGGTGGGAAAAATGGGCCAAGCATCTCTCCAAAAAGGAAATAGCGGAGTATTCGAAACAACTGCCTAAAGGGAAGCGACTCACCCAAAAAATTAAAATAGGCCGGCTTGCTCGTCTCGCCAGATACCTAAATGGGATTCCAAAGGGGTCCCCTGCGTATGTCGGATACATAGCCGCAGCCTTTGCTGTCGGCTACGCAGGCGGTTATGTGTGGCAAAAGTCGTTTTCAAATGAAACGAACGAGGCTATTCAGGAGACAATAGCACAGATAATTTATCCGGTGGTTCGGTTATGGACGTGGGTAACGCGGCCGAAGGATCCCAACCAGAAGCTCGGCCCTGGCTACGGCGAGGCCGGATACGTCCAGGCGGGCAGTACCTTGCCCTACCGGATCGACTTCGAGAACGACCCCACGGCCACAGCCCCGGCCCAAGTTGTGACCGTTACGGACCAGCTCAGCAGCGACCTGGACTGGAGCACCTTCGAATTGACCGAAGTCGGCTTCGGGGACTATCTCATCCCGGTCCCGGCCAAGACCCAGGCATTCGATCACGTCGAGCCCATGACCTACAACGGCAAAGACATCGAGGTCCACATCCGCATCCGCCTCGACCAGCAGACCGGTAAACTGGATGTTCTGTTTGCCTCCATCGACCCCGAGAGCGGACTGCCGCCGACTGTCGACATCGGCTTTCTACCCCCCGAAGATGACACTGGTAGAGGGCAGGGCTATTTCAGCTACCTGATAAAGCCCAAGGCCGGCTTATCCACCGGGACCGAGATCCGCAACGTGGCCGTGATCAGATTTGACTTTGGAGAGGTGATTGCCACCAACCAGGTGGACCCCCATGATCCTTCTGCAGGGACCGACCCCAACAAGGAGGCTCTCGTCACAATTGATGCGGATCTGCCTGACAGTTCCGTTACGGCCTTTCCCGACACCAGCCCCCTTACGTTTGAGGTTGAATGGTCCGGGGAAGATGTGGGATCGGGTGTGGGGACCTACACCATCTATGTGCAGGATAACGGCAGCGGCTTTAAGCCCTGGCTGACCAATACTGAAGAAACATCGACCATGTTTACGGGAGAGGCCGGGCATACCTACGGGTTTTACAGTATCGTAACGGATAATGCGGGGAATACGGAAACAGCCAAAACCGTCGCAGAGGCCACTACCCTGGCCCAGGACATGGTTAGCATTGGTCTGGACAGTGGCTGGAACCTCATTTCGTTTTACCGGCACCCGGGGAATACCAGTATCAGCACCGTATTGGCATCCATTTCCGACGAGGTTGTCAGTGTCTGGGCCTTCAAGGGGAATGACTGGAAGATCTATGACCCGGACAATCCGGGCGTAGGTGGGCTGACCACCATGGAGGCGGGCTGGGCCTACTGGATCAACATGAGCGATGCAGGTACCCTTGAATTCACCAGTTCTGCGCCTAACAATACCATTTCCCTGTCAAGCGGCTGGAACCTGGTGGGATATAATGCCTCAAGCAGCCAGGCGGTTACCGATGCGGTTGACTCGATAGACGGGAAATACAGCTTGATATGGGCATACAAAGATGATAATTGGAGGCTTTATGATGCCGTTATCCCGGGTTTCAGCGATCTGAGCGTGATGGAACCGGGGTATGGGTATTGGATCAAGGCCACCCAAGGCTGCACGTGGACACTGCCATGAGCGCAGAGGGCAAAGCGGGAAGCGCGGGATGGTTGGATGATTAGGATGGTGGGGTGAATCCCTGCGGGAGGGATGGATTCCGTTGGAATCGGGGATGATTGAACTAGGAATATTAGTGGCGCTTTCTGGGTTAGTAGCCCTATTCGTAGCAATATACCTTATTAAAAAGGGAAAAACACATAAGGCTGCACCAAAATGAATCCGCACCCAAGTGAAATACGCTACGCTGCCCTTAGGGATTTCATGGGGTAAAGATGAATGGTGTTTCAACTTTTTACTCACGCAAAGCCGCAAAGCCGCAAAGATAAAAGACTATGACTGAAAACGAAATTGCGAAGATCGTTGTTGATGCGGCGTATTACATTCACAGAAGGTTGGGACCTGGTTTGTTGGAATCGGTCTATGAGGTTATTTTAGCATATGCGTTAAACAGTAGGGGGGTTGAATGCTGAAAGGCAGGCACCGGTACCAATTGTTTTTGATGGCATGAAATTTGATGAAGGCTTCAGGGCAGACCTTATTGTCGAAGCCAAGGTGATTGTTGAGCTCAAATCAGTGGAGAAAATAGCTCCCGTTCACAAAAAGCAATTGCTGACGTATCTGAGATTGGCTGACAAGAGGCTGGGGCTTCTCATCAATTTTGGGGCTTCGCTGATAAAGGATGGCATTTTCCGGGTTGCCAATAAGCTGTAGGTTTTCTTTGCGTGAGACCTTTATGGTTCCGACTTGTCCGGGTTAGGGTAACGATAATGCTGGGATGCTGGAATGCTGGATACTCGAAATGGGTGCTCGTTATAGGGTCTTTGTTGGACGTTATCAATTTTGGGCACTTTATTAGGTACTCCAAACTTTAGGCACTTATCTTGTTGAGATGGCTGGCCTGATGAAATGCACTACGCTGTGATTGACATCAATTTCATTGGATAAAGATGTTTAATAATCTGCGGTAATCTGCGTAATCTGCGGATGGATGCTGGGATGAAGGACAATTCTGATAAAAAACTTGGCGTCTTGGCGCCTTTGCGCGAGAATTTTCTCCGGCTTGGGTGGCTTCTCCTTTTCTGGCCCATATGTTTGAGTGTCAGCCTTTCTTATGCAGAGGGTGTGGAGGAGAAGCTCTGGTCATTTAAGTTCAAAGACTGTGCTGTTTCAGATGCCTTTAAACAGATAACCAAGACCAGCGGCATCAAAATCACCAGCAATGTCCCTATCGATACGAAGATCTCCAAAAAAGCATTTAAAAATAAAAGGATTGCTCAAGTGCTGAGAAATCTCCTGAGAGGTAAGAATTATGTTATGGTATGGCATCGTGACGATAAAGGGGCCTATTCCATACACATTTCGATCCTTGATCAGGCCAACCAGAAAAGAGGAGAAGGGAGCAAGCCTCCCCAACAAACGGTTAGCGTTATCCACGTCGGGGGATCCAAAGATGTTAGAGAAAAGGCCGGCACACCCTCTTCGAGTAAGGGAACAAACAAGGCTAACATAAAAGAAGGACAACGGTCTTCCCCGCAGCCTACTCCCCAATCAGGGAACCGGCCTATCATTACCGGTGCAACCGATTCACCGCAATCATCAACTCCTGATAAGTCTGAGAAGAAGGATACAGCATCATTGGGGCAAAAACAAACGTCAGCGCCGCCACAACCTGCTCCGGAAAAGACAAGCGGCCTTGAACCGCCTCCCATGCCGCCGGGGGTTAAGTAGTGTCGATCCATAAATGGCTATTTTCCGCAATCTCAGCGTCAGACTCAAATTTTAATCCTCGAAATACTCCAATGTATTCCTGTGGTTAAAATCTTCGGCTTCCTTGATCTTGCAAAAACTATCTCATTTCTGGATGGACACTAAGTAGTGCCTGTAAAGCTAAGGGGACGTCCCGGAAGCCAAAAGAAATCGTCACGGGGACATCGGTGTGAAAAGCGCGCCCATTTGGAACAATCCAAATAGAGAGGAAATAATTTCTTATGAATAGAAGAATGAGTGTCTGTTTGTTAGCCCTGATGATCCTGGTCTCCTTCAGTATGGCTGTACCCAAGGTTCACGCGACTGATGTTTCCGGAACCATTTCATCCAACACCACATGGACTCTAGCAGAAAGCCCATACACGGTTGTGGGCACTGTCACCGTGGCTGCGGGTGTCACCCTGACCATAGATCCCGGGGTAACGGTGGAGTTCCAACAGTACCGTGGGCTCTTGGTCAGCGGCAGTCTTGATGCGGTAGGGACCCCGGCAAGCCCCATCACCTTTACCGGCACCACCGAGTCAAGCGGTTGGTGGAAAGCAATTGAAATCAACGGAGAGGAATCGGCGGTACTGGAGTGGTGCCATATTGCCTATGGCGGCTATTGGGTGAGTGCAGGCGTGCTCAAAACCGGCACAGGCTCTCTTTCTCTCAAAAACTCCACCATCAGCAATATCGGCGGGGACGGTCTCAGGATCGCCTCGGGCTACGCCTCTTTCATATCGGAAAACAATAACTTCTCGAACAGCAACTACGGAGTCCGACTCGGCATTGATACCTCCTTTGACGACAACACGTCAGATTTTGAGGGAAACAACGTGGACGTATATGTGGATGGCGGTACCGTCACCGGGGATGTTATCTGGAGCGTGAAGCCGGACTATGCGATTTATGTGAGCTCTGATATCACCGTTGCTGAGGCTGCTGTACTGACGGTCAAGCCCGGCACGGTGGTGAAGTTTGGACAGTATCGGGCCATCTGGGTTGATGGGGAGTTAGAGGCCCGCGGCACATCGGGGTCACCCATCTACTTTACCGACTGGCGTGATGATACGGTGGGGGGCGATGCCAACCACGACGGAAACGCCACTGAGCCCGCTCCGGGCTGGTGGGAGTGGATCCATGTGAGAAATACGGGATCGGCGGCAATGGAGTGGTGCCATATGGCCTATACCGGTTACTGGGACGGGGTAGGGCTTCTAAAAACCGGATCGGGATCTCTTTCTCTCATCCATACCACGGTCAGTAAAAGCAGCGGTCACGGGATCAAGGTTGATACCAGCAGTGGTGAGACCTTGATTGAGGATTCGACCATTTCGGGTAACGGATGGTCGGGCCTTTACATGAAATCCGGCCCGGTGACTGCCACGGGCTGTGCCTTCAATGATAATGGCAATTACGGGATTGTGCAGGAAATCAACGATTCCCTTGTCTATTCAAACAATACCTTCTCCGGAAACGCCTCGGGAAGTGTGGGCGTCAACGGAGGCACCATGAACCCGGACATCACCTGGACCAAGGGTGTTGCTGATCCCTTCACAGTGGTGATAAAGGGCCATATCACCGTTGATTCAGGCGCCACCCTGACCATAGATCCCGGGGTGACGGTACAGTTCGAACATTACCAAGGCCTTTGGATCAGCGGCAGTCTTGATGCTGTAGGGACCGCCACAAGCCTTATCACGTTTACCGGCACCACCGAGGCAAGCGACTGGTGGGAAGTGATTCAGATACAGGGAGACGGTTCTGCCACCCTGGAGTGGTGCCATATTGCCTATGGCGGCTATTGGGAAAATGCGGGCGTGCTCAAAACCGGTACAGGCTCCCTTTCTCTCAAAAACTCCACCATCAGCAACATCAACGGTGA
>Ga0222626_1000684_pt1 | contig 18065 bp, 24 predicted proteins | sample AntAcemetageno91_FD_179862 | JGI IMG/M metagenome (GOLD analysis project Ga0222626, IMG submission 179862) | Saline water microbial communities from Ace Lake, Antarctica - #91 | ecosystem: Environmental > Aquatic > Non-marine Saline and Alkaline > Saline | place: Antarctica: Ace Lake | collected...
TGTACAGAGTGTATCCATCGTGTCCTCAAAAAGAAACCACTCTATTGATCTTCCCTACGATTTTTTCACCCAAAACATTTTTTCTCTTAATCTTAGCGTCTTTGCGCCTTTGCGTGAGGATTCATTTAATCTTTTATTTTTTTATCTTAGCGCCTTTGCGCCTTTGCGTGAGGATTCATTTGATCTTTTATTTTTTTATCTCAGCGCCTTTGTTTACCCCGTAGGTCCGGAAGATCGTACTGGGGCGCCTTTGCGTGAGGATTCATTTAATCTTTTATTTTTTTATCTCAGCGTCTTTGCGCCTTTGCGTGAGACCATTTATTTGATCTTTCATTTTTTTATCTCAGCGCCTTTGCGCCTTTGCGTGAGGATTCATTTGATCTTTCATTTTTTTACATCTCAGCGCCTTTGCGTGAGATATCTAATCTACGAACTAAGGGTCAAACGTAGACTTGACCCCATTTTCTGTCAAGTAATGTTTGATAAATTCCTAAATTTTTGCCACAGACTCACACGGACGAAACAATATTGTGTTGTTTCCGCTAAGTTTACCCAGTTAAATCCGTTTTTGCATTTATTTAACCGGGGCAATGACTTTTTTTGCCCAGCCATGCCTGCCTTCTGCCATCCGACAATGCTCATGTCTCCCCTGATCACATTGAACCAAACATCTTTTTAATCTGCGCCTGCCCTGTTAAATCTGCTTTTGCTTTTATTTAACCGGGGTAATCCTCCAGAGGCGGACAAGTCTGTGGATCATAACTTCATAATGTAACAACGTCCCCTACAGGTCACTTTTTTTTACATCCTTTTACATTTAATATCGCTTGACATAGTTATCAAAAATGATAACATTTACAGCAAAACAGAAAAATGGGTTCTTGATAATATGAATTGGACTATCACATTCTATAATAAAAAAGTTGAAAAACAGACCCTGTCTTTTCCATCTGGGATATTGGCAAATTTAACCCACATTTTAGAACTGATAGAAGAATTGGGACCTAATATAGGGAAACCTCATACAGCACCAATGGGAAAAGGATTATTTGAAATTAGAGCAAAAGGCAACGAAGGGATCGGAAGATCATTCTTTTGCACCATTCAAAACAATGAAATTGTAATTCTTCATTCGATTATTAAAAAAACACAAAAAACGCCTAAAAAAGATTTAGACCTTGCTACAAAAAGAATGAAGGAGCTTAAAGGAGGTAACAAAAAATGAACAGACCATCTTTTAAAGATTTTAAAGAAAAAGCGTTAAAAGATCGCGAGTTTAAAAAAGAATATGAAGCAATGGCGCCTGTTTGGGAGCTTAGAAGAAAACTTATAAAGCTCAGGATTAAAGAGGGGAAAACCCAGGAGCAAGTTGCCAAGCTCATGGGTACTCAAAAAAGCAATATTTCACGACTTGAAGGCGGGGGAAAAGCTTCATTTCCTACTCTTTCAACTATTTCAAAATATGCGAATGCGCTTGGATATAAGGTCAATTTAGAATTTGACCCTTTATCTTAATTATATATCTTGATCGGAAAAATCATTTTTTTTCATATTCCAGATCAAATTGAAATATGTACTGTAACTGCCTTCACGGATACCCTGTTGCATGCTTTTCTGTATAGGCCTTTCAACTGTAGTCATTGCAATTTCCCCCCCTTTTTTTGTTATCTCACATCTTGATTGCAATGCCGCCCTCTGACTTTCGACATCTTTCCCAGTTCCTGATTCCTATTTTCTATCTTCTAATCTTAGCGCCTTTGTTTACCCCGTAGGTCCGGAAGATCGTACTGGGGCGCCTCTGCGCGAGACAATAAATTTTTTAGCCACATTCTTAATATTCTGCCAGACCAGTTCCTTAACCCATGACAACGGCTTATCGGTCCATCGCTGCGGGTGAGTGTTAATCATAATTTGACAGGGCAAGGCTTTTCATTCGGCAAGGGAGATAAGATGTGATGTGTTTTGAATGGGAATATCAAATCCTGTTTCCACCCGGTCCCGAACACTGGAAGAGGCATTGTTCCACATCCTGGCTGTAATGACGATTGTCGAAAAACCTGCTAATTTCCCGATCTGGGGCAGATAAAAATCACCAACACCGATTGCTATATCCGGTTTAATTCGTTTACACAGTTTAAATGTTCGAAACCATCTGATAAAAAAATCAATGTTTTTTTTGAAAACGGTTTTTTGATGGGAGGATATTCTGTGATAGGGGATATCAAATTTATCCAGTAGAAAGTAGGTGATTTCCTTTTCTCTTGCAGCTACAAAGACCTCATGGCCCTGGTTTTTCATCTCTTGAATGAAGTTTTTAAACAAATGAACATCCGCAGGATGTCCTATGCCGAGGATTATTTTCAACTTTTTCTTATATCCTTCACGCGAAGCCGCAAAGGCGCCAGGGAATTAGAATTAGATGCGATGATTTGTTCGTACTCACCCTCAAGCCCGTTAAAAGTTTCGTTTGTGATATATTTGCAGCTAAACAAAATTCCAGCCAGCATTGAGTTTCTGAAGCCTCTTGCATAGAATCTGTGACTTTATTCCTAAAGATTTAAGATTTATCCAGTTAAATCTGTCCTTGCTTTTATTTAACCGGGATTTATCCAGTTAAATCTGTCCTTGCTTTTATTTAACCGGGATGTTACCTTGCCATCCATTCATCCTTGCCAAAGGCAATCATCCTATTCATCTTTACCCCATGAAATTCATGTCCATGACGAGCGTAGCGGATTTCATCGGGGCAACCATCCCCTCTGACCTCCGATCTCTGACATCCCTGCCCAGCCTGCCCCGTAGGTTCGGGAAATCGTACTGGGGTTGAACCGGGTTTACCCCGTGCAATTCGTTTACGACAGCCTAGCGGGTTAAATTGACGGAGTCACAGCGTGTAGCATTTAACTTGTCGGAGCGCATTTCACTGGGGTTCCCTTCCAGGGTGTTCAACCGGGGTGACATCTGTCCTCTGACTTCTGACATCTGATTTCTATCCCCTCTTTCCTCTTTCCTATTTCCTCTTTCCCCTTTCCTTCTAACCTTCTGTTTTTCTGATTTTCTGCCCTTCTCTGACCTCCGACATCTGACCTCTGCCTTCCGTCCTCAGTTTTTTCATTCATCATTCGATGTTCGATGTTCGATGTTCGATGTTCATCTTTTTCTTGCTCTATGCCCTCTGACATCTGTCCTTCCGTCCTCTGACCTCTGACATCTGATCTCTGTCTCCAGTCCTATGTTTTTTCTTACCTTCTCACCCTCTCACTTTCTTATCTTCTGTCCTCTGACCTCTGACTTCTGATCTCTGTCCTTCCGTCCTCTGACCTCTGACTTCCGACCTCTGATCTCTGCGTATTCTTAGCGCTTGCCCATCTTCCCACGTTCTTACCTTCTTATCTTCTGATCTAATCGCTCTTACAATCGTAGCGATTTTCATAAAATTAGGTCGAGCACCAGCAACAAGAATCAGTTTATATTTTCTTTTCAAATCCAAAATTCCTCACTCAAGCGGGAAATGATAACAGCACTCTTTTTTTGATCTATTAGGTACATTTAATCTTTTATGTTGACAATATGTATTCATATATGCAAACTGAATTGTATACAGCAACCACAAGGAGGGAGCTATGGCTACCACAACAATCAGAATCAGCAAAACCACACAAGAGTTGCTTCATGTCTTGGCCAGCCAGGACAACACATCGATGCAAACCATTGTGGAACAGGCAATAGAACATTACCGCAGACAGCGCTTTCTTGAAGGTCTGAGCGCAGACTTTACTAACTTACGCGAAAACAATAAAGGCTGGCACGCTGAACTACAGGAGAGGCAGCAGTGGGATATAACGCTTGGTGATGGAGAAGAAGCATGATTGATATCAGACCAAAGCGCGGTGAGCTTTGGCTTATCGACTTAAGCCCGGTCCGCGGTCATGAGCAATCGGATAGACGGCCGGGGCTTGTTATTTCGGTTGATCTCTTCAACCAGAGCCCTGCTGACCTCATCATCATCATACCGGTTACAACCAGAGAAAAGGGAATCAGATCACATGTCCCGATAGAACCTTTGAAAAGTGGTCTGGACAAAGTCAGCTTTATCAAATGCGAGGATATTCGATCTGTCTCAAAGGAACGTCTAATACACCGTGTAGGAAAGGTAGATCAAGGAACATTGTCTCAGGTTGAAGACAAACTCCGCATCCTCATGGACCTCTGACATCTGACATCCGACCTCTGTCCCTCAGCGTGGCTAATTCCCAAGTCTCCCATGTCGAGTTATTTACTTATTTATGGACGTCCCTTAGATTCCCCAAACGTAGACTTGACCCCATTTTTCTCATCGCAAAGAATGAAATATTAAGCAGAAAAAAGCTTATCAGGCCCAGGATTAAAGGCGAAATATATCGAGAACTGTTCACTTCTTCAGTACCTGTATGACTCCAAGAAACTGGAAATTTGAAATTAGAAACTTGATAGCAACCTTTGCAAAACCCTTTAAAATTAATAGATTGACAATTTTAAATATTTATGGTTAAGCCAACATAATATGTATTTGTAGTCTGTTTCCCTTGCTACCCTATTTTCAATAGTGAAAAAAATGCCATTCTAAAAGGAGCAGCCGATGCCCGGACGAATTTTTCAGAAAAGATTTGCCAAAGATCCCCATTCCTTTAACACAACAGAGGAGATCGATAATTTCGTCAAAAAGAAAACCGGAAAGAAAATTAAAGTCAAGATTGTTCATCCAAGTATAGTAACCCGTCGAGGATTTGTTTTTAAAATCAAAAAGTTAAATGCGGGTAAAAGGTTCAACAAAGCCTTGACCGGATGACTCCAGAAATAATTTTTGACTTTTATAGAGAACACTTCATTCCAGTTTATTCCGATTTCGTTGCGTTAGCGCTCATAAAACCCGAACAGGTGCTAATCGAAGAATCCAACATCCTTTCTCACATTGCCCAGTTCTTCAATGGGAATCTAACTCAAGACCTCCAACATGATAATATTGAAAAGGCAAAAAACCACCTGACAAGAGTCACAATTGATCTCAATAAGCTTGTGTGGGCAGAAGTCAGGGGGAAAGTAGCTCCTTTTGCCAGACGTGCTAAGGGCCGCTTATGTTTCAATCTGGCCGAAGACGAAGTAATCGGTCTCTATGCCGATTTTCTCAAGAAAGGTAGAGAAGCAAGGCGTTTCGAGATGGCCCATATTGGAAATGACCATCTAAATACCATCAAGTACTATGAAGCAGTGAATACCATCGGATTTATGTTGCTTGATTCGCTGGATTATTTTAAGACCTCCAAAGTGCAACGATGGATAAAATCCTCAGGGCTAAAACCGTTCTTGTTGGGAGTGTTAGCAAGTGGTTTAGCAATGGCAGTATTTCCAAGTAACATTCACAAGTGGTTTGTTAAATTATGGGGCAACCTACTAAAATATTTAGGCTTTACATCCTGACAACTCCAAATGACTTCATCTTTAGCCAGCCTGCCCCACTTGCCCTGTTGAACCGGGTACCCTTTGGGTGTTCATCTGGGGTAGGTCCGGAAGATCGTACTGGGGCGCCTTTGCGTGAGTATTCATTTGATCTTTCATTTTTTTATCTCAGCGCCTTTGCGCCTTTGCGTGAGGATTCATTTAATCTTTTATTTTTTTACATCTCAGCGCCTTTGCGCCTTTGCGTGAGACCATTCATTTAATCTTTCATTTTTTACATCTCAGCGTCTTTGTTTACCCCGTAGGTCCGGAAGATCGTACTGGGGCGCCTTTGCGTGAGACCATTCATTTGATCTTTCATTTTTTTACATCTCAGCGCCTTTGCGCCTTTGCGTGAGACCATTCATTTAATCTTTCATTTTTTACATCTCAGCGTCTTTGTTTACCCCGTAGGTCCGGAAGATCGTACTGGGGCGCCTTTGCGTGAGTATTCATTTGATCTTTCATTTTTTTTACATCTTAGCGTCTTTGCGCCTTTGCGTGAGGATTTATTTGATCTTTCATTTTTTTATCTTAGCGCCTTTGCGCCTTTGCGTGAGACCATTTATTTAATCTTTTATTTTTTTATCTTAGCGCCTTTGCGCCTTTGCGTGAGACCATTTATTTAATCTTTCATTTTCCGACAGCTTTTGCAGGTTCGGAAACCGCTCTGGTTGCCAAATACTTCAGCACCCGGCTTTTCATGTTGTCGTCGTTCTCCGGGACGATCCCCATGACCACGGAATCGTCCGGGAAATAGGCCCAGGTCCGCTCCACTGCCTTTTTCCATTGCCGGGGCGCTAGCGCCAAAGCCCTCTGAAAATATCCCTGAAACTTCCGGATCCCGTCTTCCCGAAACAGTGGTTTGTTCTCCTCAGTTTTCCGACCTCCTATTTCCTTTTGTTTTTCACCATTACCCCTTTCCTTCCCAAAGCCCTGCCCTTCTCTCTTTCCTATTTCCTCTTTTCTCTTTCCTTCTAACCTCTGTCCTCCGACTTCTGACCTCTGCCTTCCGTCCTCAGTTTTTTCATTCATCATTCGATGTTGGACGTTCGATGTTCGATGTTCATCTTTTTCTTGACCTTCTAACCTTCTTATTTTTTTACCTTCTTCTTTCCCTTCTGCCCTCTGACCTCTGACCTCTGACCTCTGCCTTCCGTCCTCCGCTCTCTTTCCTTCTAACCTTCTTATTTTCTTACCTTCTTCTTTCCCTTTGCCCTCTGTTTTTTCATTCATCATTCGATGTTCGATGTTCGATGTTCGATGTTCATCTTTTTCTTTCCCTTCTGTCCTCTGTCCTCTGTCCTCTGACTTCTGACATCTGATTTCTATCCCCTCTTTCCTCTTTCCCATTTCCTATTTCCTCTGTCTTCCCTGGCGCGTCGTAGCTCGTCAGAGCGTAGGCGGCTATCCTCTTTCCTGTAGTCTTAGGGTGAGCCATAGTTATTTACTTATTTATGGACGTCCCGCAGGTTGACCCCAAATCAAAAGGTAGTTCCTTTATCAACCCAAAGCAATTACAGGCACTGAAATAATCTCCTGTGGAACTAACGTGTCTTCCTTCCGCATCAGTTCCCCTATTTTTTCAGCCCATTTCCCTGGGATATATTGCTCTCCACATTGACGGCATTGACTTAAAGTAATACCTTTAAAAATTATCAGGCTACCGTCTTTTTTTGTCATTCTAACAGAACCGAGTGTTTGAATGACCTCGCCCCCACACTCAAAGCACCTCATTTAATTACCCTCCTTGTCTTTGGGTTAACCCATTCTTCCGGATCCGGCTCGTATACCGTAATTATCCACAGTATATCATAAGCCATACCACATAGCACATGAATATCTTTTCCAATTCTGGTCTTTCCATAAACAAGGCAGCTATGCCCTCTCTTATCCTCAGGATAATCTTCTATGATCTCTCCGTTCAAAAGCGCCTCTTTGACCTCAAGCGGATCAATTCCTCGAGTAGAAGCTCTCTCCACTGCATGGAGTTTGAGCTGATAATTTCCATTTTCTACCTGTTCTTTAATCCATTGCATCTTCATTGATATCCATATTCCTTATTATCAGCCACAGACCCACACAGAAACACACGGACGAAACAACATTGGGCTCTTTTCGCTAAGTTTACCCAGTTTACCCCGTTAAATCTCTTTTGCCCTTATTTAACCGGGGTAATCTGTGGATCATAACTTCATAATGTAACAACGTCCCCGACAGGTCGCTTAAAAGCTTTTCCTGCCCGTCAGGGCATGGTTCTTTTTCAGATCGTCCGTTCCGATCTGGAAATAAATAAAATCCTTTGCGTCTTTGCGCCTTAGCGGTTCAAAAGATTGTAGCTCCGGCAGATTTATCCGCCTCTGGAGGATGGTACCGGGGCGGCTAAGTCTCCCATATCAAGTTATTTACTTATTTATGGACGTCCCTTAGATTCCCATATGCAAGTTCGGATTCATCCGGACCTGCAAGCTCCAGCTTCCTTAGCACAGGGAATTTCAGATATATTTTTTTTTGTTTTCCCTTAACAGAAACATATAAATCATTATAATCGAATCTATTTTTGAAATACCCGGTTATCCCATTTGCAAATAAATCGTGATCAATTAGATGGGGAGAATCAAGATCAATATCCTCGGACATCCTGTCAAGGCCAAAACATTTTTGAAGAGCTGTCCCGCCGGTAAAAATCAGCTCTTTATAAACAGGATCATTATAAATAAATTCAAGAACAAAAAACTGCAAATATTCTTTTATACAGTTTACCAGGTACTGTTTCTCAAATCTTGAACGATCCAGTGATTCCAGATAAGTCGCAAGTCTGTCGACAAACATCAATCCTCTTTTAAAAGTCTGTAAATACGTTCCATTTTGGGGCTCCCGGCAATTTCAAGATATTTTTCAAATTCAATAAAATCATCATCAGTAAAGCTGTCCGGATCCAGACGGAGACCTTCGACAGTTTCCGTATTTACTTCTTTAAGAAATCTCTTTTTAAAGTAAATAAAATCAAATAACGCCTTTGCTTTTGTTGCGATAAAAAATATATTCTGCTTATATTTTTTTTTAATGTAGCCACAGAACAGATCTTTTTTTATAAAGGAGTATGAATAATATGACAGGTTATTCTGCACAAAATTTGTTTTTCTGGTTGTTACAAGCGTATAGCCATAAGTAAACTCAGCCAGTACATTAAATTTCTGAAGTATATATTCCTTTGTTAAATATGAAGGGAATATCAATTGTGTGGCAATAAATTCATTATATGCTTCTTTGTCATTTTCCTTTTCAATATATTCTTTTGTAACATAAAATCCATTTTTTAATTTTATCAACCACCCCTTCTTCATCCACCGCTTGATATTAGCATTAAAAGCATCATCACTTTTGTCCTGAAACAGTTTCAGGTTGTTTTTCGTAATATAGGGAAGACCTTTTAATTGGGGTAAAATTGCCTGAAAATTCATATTTATTCCAGTTTTAGTATGTTTATTGTACCATTTATGAAATAAATACCACGACCCGACAAATATATCAAGATCAAAAGACAACACAATTTCTGGTTATAACGGATTTTGGGGAGTATCAAATTTATAGCTTAAAATCAGACTGATATCTGGATAATGCAATGAACAAGTGTAAAGTGCCTAAAGTGATCTAAAGTGCCTAAAGTTGAGGAGTCGCTTCGCTCCACCATTTTATAAAAATGATAGAATTCAACAACCCTGGCCCAGACCGATCACCAATACGCTATATTCAAAAGGCAGGTTTGCAATGATCTATAGCCGATATCAATATACATGGACGAGTCGCACCAGGGCTGGCTTTAGCTCACTTTAGATCACTTCAAACTTTAGATCACTTCAAACTTTAGTTCACTTTACTGTCGCGACTAATTAGATACGATAAAAACAGACAATTCGTAATAGCCTCCCCAAAATTCGATATAATCAGCACAATTTTAATAAGAGCCAAGTGATTTAGATTTTCCGGCCTTTATCCGTCATATAAAATACTTCATTAAAATCTATATCAAAGTAAGGCTCGGCAATGATGCCGTAGTCTCTATAATCATATTTTTCCCATATTTTTCTATTGTCATATTTACTAAGCGGACTCCCATGCATACAAATTGTCTTAACCGGTGCTATTTTTCGTAATGCTGAAAGGTTTATCTCAAAAGATTTGATCGCTTTATCCAATAATGCATCATAATCAAGTTCCTTCTGCCGTCCATCCTCCCTCTTCTTTACCCAGTGAAATTCACGTAAGTGGCGAGCAAAGTTTATCCCGTAGGTTCGGAAGATTTATCCGCCTCTGGAGGATCGTACTGGGGTCAGTCTGTGTGGGTCTGTAGCTAATCCGAATAATCCAGTTAATCCTGTCCGCCCCGCCTGCCTTGTAGCTTCAAAAAGTGTTTAGTATAGTCAATAGTTTTTCTTGACTATGCTTGTTTGCATGTTATAATAACCAAAAATATGGATGATAGAGAAGACTCAGTTATGAATGACAAGCCAATTTACATAGAACGCCCCTTGTATCTCCAAAGGATTATGCCTTTTGTCGGCAAGGATATAATGAAAATCCTGGTCGGGCAGCGGCGTGTCGGAAAAAGCTACTTGTTGTATCAACTGATGGATCGAATTTCATCTTTGGACCCTGCAGGTCAGCAGATATACATCAATAAAGAATTGAATGAGTTTGCCGCAATACGTACCGCAGAAGACCTGATTGCATATGTTGATTCGCACCGGCAGTCGGATCGCAAGCTATATCTTTTCATTGATGAGTTACAGGAAATCGATGGTTTCGAGAAGGCGTTAAGAAGTTTCCAGGCAGAAGGAAAGATTGATATATATGGTACGGGTAGTAATGCGAAGCTGCTTTCAGGTGAATTGACAACGTATCTATCAGGCCGATATGTTGAAATCAAGGTATATGGTCTCACTTATGCAGAGTTTCTTCAATTTCACAATTTGGCCCGGGGTCGAGAGGCCTTCAAAGCATATTTAAAGTTTGGTGGGCTTCCATATTTACGCCATTTGGATCTAAAGGAAGAGGTTGTTTTCGATTATCTTCGGAATATATTGGATGCGATTTTACTAAAAGATATCGTATCCCGTTACGATATTCGGAACGTCTCTTTTCTACAAAGGTTGACACGCTTTTTAGCCGACAATGTGGGCAGCCTGGTAACAGCCAGGAAAATAAGTAACTATCTAAAGTCACAAAAGATCAAGGTATCTCATAACCTGGTACTTGATTATCTTTCCTATCTCACCACTGCTTTTCTGGTTTTCCGGGCAAACCGAATGGATATTGTCGGGAAAAAGATTTTCGAAATTGGCGAAAAATACTATTTTGAGGATCTCGGTCTGCGACACGCTTTGGTGGGCTTTCAGGCATTGGACATCAATAAAATGCTGGAAAATATTGTTTATGTACATTTAAGATCAGCCGGATACGAGGTAATGGTCGGAAATATGGGTAAGAAGGAAGTGGATTTTGTTTGTGAAAAAGGGGGAGATCGTCTCTATATTCAAGTCGCATATCTCATCACTGACGACAAGGTTAAGGAGAGAGAATTCGGCAATTTACTGGCCATTCCCGATAATTTTCCTAAAATGGTCATATCAATGGATGAAATGGCAGGCGGCAGCTACCAGGGCATCCAGCATGTGCACATCGAAGATTTCCTTATATCTATCACTGGAACCACGGAGTAAGGCCTTCCAAAGCTTCCGCATCTCTTATTATCAGCCACAGACGCACACAGAAACACACGGACAAAATAAAATTGGTTCCTTTTCGCTAAGTTTACCCAGTTAAATCCGTTTTTGCATTTATTGTATCCGTTCACGGGTTCAGGGTTCAACGTTCAGGGTTAAGGACAAAAAAAGCAATGAAGATCCGAAGTCCTCGTTACAAATGTTCATTTTTCCAAGTATTTGCCAATTTGGCTTCAAATTTTGGATTAGGCCTAACGAAACTGACGCTTTTCTCGTAAATACGCATCCCAAATGTAGCCCGTGGACGAGAATAGAACCTTGAACCCCTGAACCTTTGAACCGTGAACGGTTACCATTTATTTAACCGGGGCGATGACTGTTTCTATCCAGCGATTGTCCGCTGGATAAAAGTCCGTGTGGGTCCGTGTGGGTCTGTGGCTAATTCAAAATCTTTTTCAAATGTTCCAGTAAGTCAGTATAGACAGCGCCATTTATCTTATAAGTTATCTCGTTGATTTTCTCAGTCAATTTATTTCCTTCGCGAAGCAATGACTATTTTTATCCGAGCATGCCTGCCCGCCATCGCGAGCGCTCAGGCGAGGCGGGCGGGTCGCTCTGATAAATGTCCGTGTGGGTCCGTGTGGGTCTGTGGCTAATCAAAAACCTCTTCTGTCATTTGGTCTATTATTTTATTGCGGTCATATTCATTGGCTAAAAGTGACTTCATATTACTGCCAAATTCTTCCAGCTCGTGTTTTGGGGTATCTAAAAATTTTTCAAATCCCGACCTGATATCATTAATATCGTCTGGTTGCGCAACAAAACCAATCTTGTTGTTTATGACCAAATCAGCAACTTCTCCCTTCATTACACAATAGATTGGTTTGTTGGATGCGAGATAGGCTTGAAATTTCCCTTATTCAACCCAGTTTTCCAGATGCAAACCAACAATTCTTTCAAATTCTTTGATATTGTTGGTCACCAATGTCATATCCAGTGATCTGGCTAAACCTGCTATGAGCAGATCATAAGGACCAATCGGCATTCCTTTCCTTTCAAGTTGCGCGCGAATAGTTGCGGCTTCTATAGCAGAGGAACGATCCAGGTTAATAAGGTTCAATGGCAGAAGAAATTTGGCAAGGGCATCCTCGGAACGTTGCCGGTACTGGCTTTTTTCAACCCCATATTGAAGTTCGAACAGGGTGATTGTGGAGATTGCAACATCCTGTGGAGAATGTTGCCTGAATTGCCCAAAAACCTCTGATGGGCGTCTTTTGATGAGGTATATGCAAATTGGTATCAAGCAGATAACGCATCAGAAAGGTTCTCTCTTCTGCATGGCAGGCTGATTACGTCCGTCTTTCATAAAGTCTTCCGGAAATTCACTGAGAGATTCGAACAACGAGTCCCATGTCGTTTCTATGGGCTCCAGTATAATCTGGCTGCCTTTTTTGAATATTTTCACCTCATTACCAGAAATTCTGAATGCTTTGGGCAGTCTTACTGCTTGAGAACTGCCATTCTGAAATAATTTTGCTGTTTCCATTTTGTTACTTCTCCCTATCATATATATTTTTGATATATACACCAACAATCTAAAAGTCAATATAGCATTTTCAATTCTCACCTTAATCTTCCCTTGTCTGATCAGGTCAAGTACGTTCATGGTTTTGATTTTTTACCCAAAACGGCCCGTCCGCCTCGACTGAGCTCGCGATGTCGGGCGGGCCCGTCCGCCTCGACTGAGCTCGCGATGTCGGGCGGGCCTTGAGCGGAAATGGGTAAAAGAGGGATGCTATATCTCTCCGGCTTGTTTCAGGGCTGCGTCAACAATTGAATCACCTATCCAATAGCCGCCATTGATAAAGCCACAATGGGGCCTGTATTGCAAATCACCTTGCCGTTCATGCATTCATATCCGCAAATTCAGCATCAATTTCTGTCTGATCCCACTCCACACTGACTGCCCCATACCGCCGACAGTCTATCAAGAATGTCACTCTTGACACTCCTGCTAACCGTGCAGCCTGGCCGGATGTAAGCCGCCCCATTTCGTATAATTTGACCGCCAGAGCGAGCCTGGTCTCCTGCTCAAACATCTCAGGACTGATGTTTAGTACAGCAGGTATGGTCTCTGAATACTCTATTTCTATCGTTCTCATGATTTTAACCTCTTATATTTTTGCCTTTTTGTTCACGCCGCTCTGCGATCACGATTGAATCTGTTTTGCGAAGCGATGACATCTTTTGTTCGCTCAAGTTGAGCGAACAAAAAACCGTCTGTGTCCGTACCTGCCCCGTAGGTCCGGAAGATTTATCCGCCTCTGGAGGATCGTACTGGGGTGTGTCTGTGGCTAAACAATAAATCTTTTAATCTCAGCCTTTGGATGAGTAAAATTGATCAGCAAAGTACTCTCCAACTACTTCACCTTTGTATTTATCCGCGTTTATCTGTGTTCATCTGCGGCTATTTTGTCACATCTTTAAACTATTTTGAGTATTTTGCGACTCTTTGCGGCTGATGCACTTTTTGCCTGCCGTCAGGGCAGGGAAAAAATATCCAGTTAATCCCGTCAATCCTGTCCACTATTCAAAACTCAAAATTGAAAGTGGCTAAGTCTTCTATATCAAGTTATCTACTTATTTATGGACGTCCCTGACTTCCCCAGGGTGTTCAATGTTCATCCTTTTGGATTGACTATTGAAGATTGAAGATTGAAGGGCAAAAGAATTGGTTTTTTCATTCGACGTTCGATATTCATTATTCGATATTCGTTATTCGATGTTCATCTTTTACTTGCCCTTCTGCTCTTCTTACCCTCACCTTCTAATCTTCCAATCTTCTCTGTCCTCTGTCCTCTAACTTCTGTCTTCTATCCTCTTTCCTGTAGTCTTAGGGTGAGCCATAGTTATTTACTTATTTATGGACGTCCCGCAGGTTGCGTAACTTCATAATGTAACAACGTCCCCGACAGGTCGCCCGTCTCCTGTCCGTGAAAAATTCGCTTGACTCATTACCTGAGAATATGTATGATTTTGTCATACTATTATGGAGGTCTTACAATGAAAACAAAGGAAACACGAGCAACAATGACCATCTCCATGCCACGGGACATGGCTGAGGAATATGACAAGCTGGCAAAGAGGCTTACAAAAAACAGGAGCGTGCTTTTCAGAGAGATGTTTCTAACTTACAAGAGACGGTATCTGAAAGAAGAATTTCGAGAGCTTCAAACATACGGCGCGTCTTTGGCCCAAAAAAGAGGTCTTTTCACAGAATCTGATGTTGAAAAACTTGTTTTCGAAGGACGCTGATTTTGAAGGTCGTTTTTGACACTAACATATACATTTCTGCCTTCGTCATACCTGGTGGCAATGCCGAAAAAGCCTATTTTCATGCTATTGACGGCGATTATGAGCTTTGCACATCTGTTGCAATCCTTGCAGAATTGGCCCGAAAACTGGAGGGGAAATTCGATTGGGAAAAACGAAACATCGCGCAGTTGATTACTTCTATCAGCAATGTGGCCGCAGTCTTGAAAACAGATCCATGGCTAAAGGTGTTATCAGATGACCCGGACAATCGGATCTTGGAGTGCGCCTTAAAGGCGGAAGCCAATTTTCTTGTCACTGGAGACAAACATTTGCTCAAATTAAGAAGTTACGAAAATTTTAAAATCATAACATTATCCGCTTTTCTCAAAATGCTTCAGCAAACACCCAACGAGTAGTTTGATAACTTACCCCGTTAAATCCATCCTTTCCCTTATTTAACCGGGGCGTAACCCCGTCTTTTCTCCCCGTCTCCGTCCTCCCGTCTCCCGTTCTCCGTTCTTTATTCTCCCGTCTTTATCCCTTTGCGCCTTTACGCGAGGCACTACATCTGCGATCCTAATTTCGCCCACAATATCCCCAGATACTCATGCACCGTTCTCCCTGCATTTTCCAACGCCTCCGCACTCGGAAAGAAAACCCCTGGCGTCAATCCTCCTTCCCTCTCCATGACCATATAATCCGTAGGCGCCGGAATGGGCTCCATCCCATATTTCCTGAAAAGCCCCATTGCCCGCGGCATATGAGAGGCTGATGTCACCAATATGAACCTATCCTTTCCCACAATCTCCTTCACATAAATCGCGTGATCCTTGGTATTTGTAGCCTTTGTTTCAAGAACAATATCCTCCGGCTCCACGCCCCATTCCTTGGCTACATCCCCCATCACCTCCGCCACCGGCGTGATGCCCTCAAACCCGCTCCTTCCAGTGAAAATCAGCTTGGTTTCAGGAAGTCTGTTGTGAATGTAGATGCCCTCTAAAAGGCGGCTCAAACAAGCACCTGAGAGATAGGTCGAAAGTGGCAATTCAGGATCAACTGAAGCCCCCCCGCTCAGCACTACGATCCATTTAATGCCTTCAAGGGCTTGAAAATCTATGATCGGTGGATATTCCTGCTCCAGCGGTTTAGCCAGTAAATTACTCACCACACCGTAGCTGAAAAACCCCAGTAACAGCGTAGACATGGTAACAAGGACCCTTCCCGTCTTCTGCCTGCGCGTAAACCATAAAAAGAAAAGCCCCACAAGGGCCACAAAAAAACACAACGGTAAAGGCATAAAAAACGGAGAAATTATTTTTTTCAAAAGGAATATCACTTAAGTACCTCAACAGCCTGTAATTTTGGTCTCTGATTTACCAAAAATGGCCTTGAGCTGAAATTGGTAAAGGGAGTCTTATGGTCTGTGGCATTTCCTGAGGGTTTCAATAACACGATCCATGTCGCTGTTTGTCATAGCTGTTCCGGAAGGAAGACACAGCCCTCGATTAAAAAAATCTTCAGCTATCTCACCTCCAACCACCCTCGCTTGAAATTGTTCTTTTCCTTTCTGATCTCTGACATCTGACTTCTGATCTCTGTCTTTTCCTGATCACATTGAACCAAACATCTTTTTAATCTGCGCCTGCCCTGTTAAATCTGCTTTTGCTTTTATTTAACCGGGGTAATCCTCCAGAGGCGGACAAGTCTGTGGATCATAACTTCATAATGTAACAACGTCCCCGACAGGTCTTGATTAGGGTAAGCCATAGTTATTTACTTATTTATGGACGTCCCGCAGGTTGCCTGACTTCTGTCCTCTGTTTTCCCATTCATCATTTTTACCCCGCCTGCCCTGTAGCTCCGGCAGATGGTACTGGGGTGAAATGCCCTTTTATTTTCTATTTCACTGGGGTTCCCTTCCAGAGTGTTCGATGTTTACCCGCCGTCCGTGTGGCGGGTTCATCCTTTTGGATTGACGATTGACTATTGAAGATTGAATGGCAAAAGAATTGGTTTTTTCATTCGACGTTCGACATTCGATATTCGTTATTTGTTATTCATCTTTCCTTCATCCAATCATCCCTTTTTTGCATTCTGTCCTCTGACTTCTGACTTCTGATCTCTGTCCTTCCGTCCTCTGACCTCTGACATCTGATCTCTGTCTCCAGTCCTATGTTTTTTCTTACCTTCTCACCCTCTCACTTTCTTATCTTCTGTCCTCTGACTTCTGACTTCTGATCTCTGTCCTTCCGTCCTCTGACTTCTGACTTCTGATCTCTGTCCTTCCGTCCTTTGTCTTCTGATCTCTGTTTTCCCATTCAATGTTCATTATTCAACCTGCCCGCAACGCTCTCGCCCGTCTGCCTCGCGAGCTCTTGGCAAGCGGGCAGGCTTGCGAGGCGGGCGGGTATTCGTTATTCATCTTTTCTTCATTCAACCTTTGACCTATCTTCCCAGTTTCAAAAATAAAAAATATCTTGACAGGTGGAAAAATAGGGGTATATTTAGAAGTAATTATTTATACCTTATTGGAGGTATGCCCCATGAAAACTTATAGCCACAAAGTTAAAACTACTGTCCTTTTTGAAAAGGGCTTACTTGGTGAAATAGACCAATATAATCCTTTTCCAACCAGGAGAGAATTTTTGGATCAAGCATGTAAAACCTATTTATATGAGTTGAAACGAAGATCTATAAACGATCAGCTGGCGACTGCCTGTGCTGAAGCGTCAGATGAAGATGTTGCTGTTAATGAGGAATGGGAATCTATTACATTAGAGGCCTGGAAATGAGCTTTCCGCATAGAGGGGATGTCTATTGGATCAATCTGGATCCAACTGTTGGTGCAGAGATTAAAAAAACTCGTCCCTGCGTAGTCATTTCTCCGGATGCAGCTAACAAAAGCGGTCCTTTGGTCATTGTGGCACCAATTACTAAAGTTAAAGAGAAAAAGGTCTATTTTCACGAAATATTGCTCCCAAAAGGAACAGCAAGCTTACAATATGATTCGAAAATTAAGGTCTTTCAACTGAGGTGTATCGACAAAAAGCGTTTAAGCAAATCGAAGATTGGTTCCATTCCCATTACATTTCTTAAAAAGCTCAATGAAAAAATTCAAATAGTTACGGGCCTTTATTAATTTACTGTATGATCCGTTATAGTAATATCTGTCAATTGTGGTCGCCGTCTCCCGTCCAGGGAAAAAATTTAACCCTCTGTGTCCTCTGTGCCTCTGTGGTGAATCCCGCACAATAAAAAAGCCTCTGAAAGAGGCTCATTAACTCCGATAATTTTTTCCTTGGACAACGTCAAACGTCCGTTTTGCTCGCTCAGTCAGGAAGCATGTTCAGTTTTTTATAGACCTTTAATTTCTCACGCAAAGGCGCTAAGATTATAAGTTATTGACGACCCGTGAGATACCGTCTCGAATAAGCTCTGATCCGAAATTGATTAATAATCCCAGCCTCCTATCAGTCAGTCTAAGGTAAGTCAGTAATTGCTTTTTGTGGACGGGGAGAACCTTTTCAACTGATTTGAGTTCAACAATCA
>Ga0222626_1000689_pt1 | contig 17995 bp, 13 predicted proteins | sample AntAcemetageno91_FD_179862 | JGI IMG/M metagenome (GOLD analysis project Ga0222626, IMG submission 179862) | Saline water microbial communities from Ace Lake, Antarctica - #91 | ecosystem: Environmental > Aquatic > Non-marine Saline and Alkaline > Saline | place: Antarctica: Ace Lake | collected...
TAGTAAGAAGATTATCAATTGTCGCAAAAAAAATAAGTGTTATGAGAATTGAGAAGATTAAACCCTGAAAAAACAAGTGATATTTGTTTTTTATTAGCTCAATCCAAGTTTGTACTTCAACCAGTGACATTGTTTTAATTGAAAGACCTTAGAAAACGATTTATTACATTATTTCCTGTTAAATGTATACCATACTGTCGCGTGTTCTTCAAATGTAAAAGTACCTTAGAAAGAATCCAAAAGAACCATAGGATTGCAGCCTTCTTCCTCTCTAACCTTCGGGTTTTTCCCGAACGTCCTTCAAAACAGAGAAGTCCGCTTATAGAGTCGTGTGTATATGAAAAGCCACTATCGGGCACATTGCCCGATGTCCTAGAATCCTCAAAAAACACTGAAATAAGCATCCGTCAATGATCGAAAGCATAGATTATAACTGAAAAAGAACTGTTTTTCTCTCTCTATGACCATCGGGCAATGCCCGAAGGTCGTTGAGCTGTTTTTTTGATAAAAAAAAAGAGCGGAAACCCGCTCTATGACTGTAAATTGGTTGCGGGGGATGGATTTGAACCACCGACCTTCGGGTTATGAGCCCGACGAGCTACCACTGCTCTACCCCGCGTCAACAATTGAAGAACCTTTGCCAATAAAGAATGGTGGGCGTACCAGGACTTGAACCTGGGACCTCGTCCTTATCAGAGACGCGCTCTAACCAGCTGAGCTATACGCCCTTCTCTAGGCGGGGAGATTGTAGGAATTATGAGACTTGTGTCAACGTTTTTCATAAAAACAAACATCTCTTTTTCATGTTGCCTTTGTGAGCGAAGCAATCAACGATTATTCGAAGTGAATGCTCAAATCGCCAAAGGCGATTTAATGAACGAGAATATTTCGTTTGCGAGCGAACAACAGCAACGAGCTTTTTTGGTTCTTTTTTCGCGGAGAAAAAAGAATGAACAAGAATTTTACTCAATCGGACTAATCGGCGCTATCGAAGCTACAATCTTCTTCATCCCAATCCCACTAAACGCCACGGTCAAAACATCCCCAGCCACCTGAATAATCGTCCCTTCTCCAAACTCTGCATGATTCACTCGGCCTCCCACAGACCAATCGCTTGTATTTTCTTCTATACCAAAAAGTGCCTCTGTTCGATTTGTTGGCTGTTTTTTATTAATAAATGATGGATATTCATCTGAAAACGGTTCTAATTTTTGCTTTTTTGCTTTTGGTGCAGAATAAGAATTTCCAGAAGATACTTTGCGAGAAAATCGAGAACGAGATGGTGCTGTATCATCTGACGTACGCTCCAATGATTCCTCGTGTAATTCCGTGAGGAATTGACTCGCTCCTCCGTATTGCGTCCGCCCAAATAACATTCGTTGCTGCGCATGTGTAATCGTACAATGATCCATTGCTCGCGTTATTGCCACATATCCAAGTCTTCGTTCTTCTTCCAATGCACTTCGGTCAGTCAATGCTCCTTGTCCAGGAAACATTCCTTCTTCCCATCCAGCGAGAAATACACGTGGAAATTCTAATCCTTTGGACGCATGAACCGTCATCAATGTAACGGCATCTCCATCTGACATTTGGTCTAAGTCCGAAATCAACGCTACACCCTCTAGAAACGCCGCTAATGATTCATCTGCTGAATCATATCGCCCCGCTACAGAAAAGAGCTCCTTGACGTTCTGCTGACGCGCCTCGCCCTCTGACGTTCCGTCATCGAGGAACTTCAAGTACTTTGTTTTTTCAATCACGTGATCAAGCAGAATAGAAATCGGCTCGGTCTTGGCTTCCTCTTGAAACGCTTTGATCAAATCACGAAAATCTTTCAAAACCGTTTTCTTTGATTCTGGTAATTCGATTCCCTCCACTTCTTCCAAAATCTCAAACATTGACATTGAGTAATTCTTCGCAAAATCCTTCACCAGCTCCAATGTCGCCGCCCCGATCTTTCGACTTGGAACATTTATAATTCGAAGAAACGCCACATCATCCCGCGGATTAAAAATCAACCGCAAGTACGCTACAATATCTTTTATTTCTTTTCGATCAAAAAATCGTGTCCCTCCCACAATCTGATAGGGAACCTGCCGACGCATCAACGCCTCCTCGATAGAACGCGACTGAGCATTCATTCGGTAGAGAATTGCGCAATCATCATACCTCCCACCATCACTGGCGTGCTCACAAATCTGTTCGGCAATAAAGTTTCCTTCCACCCGGTCATCTGGCGCTTGATGCACGCGGACTTTTGATCCAGAATCTGCTTCCGTCCACAGTTTTTTTTGTCTCCCTGTTTCATTGAAGGCTATCAACGTGTTGGCGTTTTTCAAAATATTCCCTGAACTTCGATAATTCTGCTCCAGCTTAATAACTGCTGCATTCGGGAAATCTTTTTCAAAGTTCAAAATATTGGTGTAATCCGCTCCACGAAAAGAGTAAATCGACTGATGATCATCTCCAATCACACACAAATTATTCCGTGGCTCGGATAACAAACGCACCAATCGATACTGCGTGAAGTTGGTGTCTTGGTACTCATCCACCATCAGGTGATGCCACCGTTCTCGATATTTTTCCAACACTTCAGGACACTCTTCCCAGAGCTGTACTGTTTTTTGGAGTAAATCATCAAAATCCAACGCATTGTGCTCCATCAATCGTTTTTGATATTCAGGGAAAATCTTTTCTACCGTGCGATACAGGGGAGATCGATTATGTTCATCACCAAAAGTAAGAGGCGTTTTGAGCATATTCTTTGCCCCAGAAATAATTCCTGCAATGGGACGAGGCTTAAATTCTTTTTCATCAATCTGCAGATCTTTCAAAATCATCTTGATAAGTTTCTGCGAATCATCTGTGTCAAAAATGACAAAGTTCTTTGTCAGTCCGCAGTCCATTTTTTCAATATCTTCTCGCAGGATTCGTACACAAATTGCGTGAAACGTTCCCACTGCTGGTAATCGTCCTCCTCCCAATATTTTTGTAATTCGTTCCTTCATCTCCCCTGTTGCTTTATTCGTAAACGTCACGGCGAGAATCTTCTCTGCAGGAGTTCCCTGTGCTATTAGGTTTGCGATACGATGGGTGAGTGTTTTTGTCTTCCCAGAACCCGCTCCAGCAAGGATAAGTAGTGGGCCCGTCAGAACCTTCACTGCTTTGCACTGCTCTGGATTAAGTCCGGAAAAAATTTCATCGCTCATGTGTCGCGGAGTGTACTGAGATTTGGGAAAATTTAAAAGAAAAAAATGTATGCCTGCGCGCATTGACCTAAGACGGAAAATGATGTAAAAGAATCACCGTGAAGGAGTTTTTTTCATTAAAAAACGTCTTCCTGTCTTTGAAAATTCGGCAGAAATATTAGTTGGATTTCCTTCGCTTTTGAGCAAAGGCATAGGTAATTCAACTAATCTTATTTATTCACCAATATTAAATGCTTTATGAAAAATTTATTAACATTAATGTTCGCGATAATATTTATCGTCAGCACCCAAATCAGCTGTAAAAATACAAACAATACAGCTGAACAGAAAAACATCGCCTGCTGGACAGCAGTTGAAATGATTTCCGTGGAAGATATAAAAAATTTTGGAGTAGATTCCAGAGCTCTTGCAAATCACGTAAAGGCCCGAAACAAAGACAACCTCATTGTGCAAGAAGGTCTTCATTGTTACAGTGACAGTGTTTCTGTTAATGACAGTATTCGATATTTCTTTCTTCGTTCAGAGGCAAATGCATGGTTACAAATGAAGGGGAAGAATATAAACACCGGGAAAAATATTCGAAGTATAACTCTTTACTATAATGTTGATACTAAAACTTATCAGGGACGCGTCCCCCTAAAAGATGAGTATGATGACTTTTATGAAGCCATGTCGTGTTATTTTATTGCTTAGGAAGAACTCGGATAATTTTTTAATAGAATAACTCTGCCAATTTAAAAAGAATAACCGTCTCAAGTTGAGGCGGTTTCTTTGTGTCCCCAAAACATTGACTTTCATTTTAAATATAGTATTAACACCTATGTGGAGATATAACTTTTCATTAAAAAATCATATCTTCCTATCTTTGAAAATTCGGCAGAAATATTAGTTGGATTTCCTTCGCTTTTGCACAAAGGCATAGGTAATTCAACTAATCTTATTTATTCACTAAATATTTACACGTATGTCACATCAAAAAATTATTCGTATTCCTACGGAGGAAATTCCAAAGGAACGTATTTCATTGGTAGTAGGAGAAAATCCATGGAAAGATCTCTCCATTATTAGAGAATATCTCTCTCTAGAAAAAAATACCCATGTGCTATGCATTACTCCTGGATTTTTAACCGGAAAAGAAGGAAATTTTGAAGAAGTTATCCATGTAGGAGAGGATAAAGACCGAGCTCCTGAGTTTTTAGCCAAACATCTTTTGTATGAAGCTGAAAAAATCCTGTTTGAATCATGGACTGATGATCTAAGGTTTAATAACCACGAGGTACTATTGCGAGATTTCAGCATTCCCGATGTAGGACTTATAATTTTCTTCCCAGGAACAAGTTCTGGTTGGAAAAAAGCGCTAAAAAGCCGATTCGGAGAAGAAGAAAACCTAGCACATTTTAAGAATTCTATTCGGACAACAACCCCAAATATTGTTTTCTTAGGTGATGCAACGTTTGATGCCCTTAAATGTTTACTATAAACTTTCTGCCAAATTAACAAAGAAAAACCGCTGTCTAAGTAGAGAGCGGTTTTTCATGTCTCCAAAATATTGACTTTCGTTCTGAATATAGTATTAATACCTATGTGGAGATATAATGTTTCATTAAAGAATCATGTCTTCCTATCTTTGAAAATTCGGCAGAAATATTAGTTGGATCTCCTTCGCTTTTGAGCAAAAGCATAGGAAATCCAATTAATTTATTCACAAAAAAAATGCTTTATGAAAAATTTATTAACATTAATGCTCGTGATAATAGTTATCATCGGCACCCAAATCAGCTGTAAAAATACAAACAATACAGCTGAACAGAAGACTACTAACAGCGTCAACAAAGTTGACACGGCTTCCGCGAAAGAGATGAAGGGCCTTCGCTCAGATTGCCAAGCTGTTGTAAATAAGTTAAATCGCGACCTCATTTCGCAAGACAGTATTTCAGTCAATGACAATATTCGATATTTCTTTCTCCTTTCAGAGGGAAATAAATCGTTAAAAATTAGGGGACGGGATGTAAACACCGGAAAAGATATTCGATCTATAGAGTTTCACTATACGGAGAGTACTAAAACTTATGACCCTCCTGAGAAACGCGAACTTTCAGTAGAAGAATGTGAGGATTTTCGTGCAGCTATGCTAGCTTATTTTAGTGCTCCGAAAGAACTCAAGTGATTTTTTAATAGAATAACTCTGCCACGTTTCCAAAGAAAAACCGCTTTCTAATAAAGAGCGGTTTTTCATGTCCCCAAAATATTGACTTTCATTTTGAATATAGTATTAACCCCTGTGTGGAGATATAACTTTTCATTAAAAAATCATATCTTCCTGTCTTTGAAAATTCAGCAGAAATATTATTTGGATTTCCTTCGCTTTTGAGCAAAGGCATAGGTAATCCAAATAATCCTTATTTATTCACTTAATACACATGTAACATGATGAAAAACGTAGATGGAAATTTATTATTAATTGGTGAATTACCAATGACCGGAAAAGAATCTCTTTCTCTGTCAAGAATACTCATCGAAAAATTCTTACAAAAAACTGGTAATATAGAACGAGTTTTATTGATACCCAGTTTGCCTAAAGGGTCCTCTAATCAGTATATAGCGAAAGTAGCCGCTGTATACAAATATCTGGGATACCCACTGTACTCGATTTATGACGAATTTGATCGTGTTGCTGCCGTAAAAAATGCAGAAGCAATTGCAGTTGTTGGAGAAGACATTGTCTCTCTCCTAGACGCGATGAATACGTTAAAAATCATGACTCATATTCGAGACCGATGCCTCCAAGGAATTCCTTATATGGGCTGGGGCGCAGGCTCAATTGCAGCGTGTCCTGCACTTATGACGACTAATGACATGCCTATTGTTAAATGCTTAAATCTTATTCCCTTTCAAATTAATACACCTTATGTGGATGAAAATCCTGCAGGAAATGGAGGGAAATCCCGAGACGAAAAGATTAATGAGTTTCTCAAAGAAAATCCAGATGTGTGCGTAACAGAATTAGAAACAGCGGGCTCATTTGAAATTTTAAAGGGAAAACCAACATTAATTGGTGCTAACTGCCATATTTTTAGGCATGAACAAACCCCTTGGAAACTTCTTCCTGGGAAACTGTGCGATTTCTTAATGGCTGGATAAATTTATTTTGCTCGATTTTCAAAAAACCGTCTCACTTCACTGTGAGATGGTTTTTTCATGTCCCAAAAATATTGACTTTCGTTCTAAATATAGTATTAACACCTATGTGGAGATATAACTTTTCATTAAAAAATCATATCTTCCGTTCTTTGAAAATTCGGCAGAAATATTAGTTGGATCTCCTTCGCTTTTTGCTCAAAAGCATGGGTGATTCAATTAATTTTATTTATTAACAAATACTAAATGTTATGAAACTAAATGCTTTATTAATTAGTAATTCCACCATGGGACAAGGTCCTCATGCTGGTCAGTATCTGGGACATTGTCTTCCAGAATTACAAAATTTTTTGGTAACACACGACATCAAGTCTGTTCTTTTTATTCCTTATGCAGGAGTAACTACGTCATGGGATGCTTATGAAGAAAAAGTGGCCAAAGTCTTCAACGAATTAGGCGTTAAACTAAAGTCTATTCATCATTATGATTTTTCGAAAGAAGAAGATGAGCAGGCCATTCAAAATGCTGATGCTATCGTTGTTGGAGGGGGAAACACATTTAACCTCGTACATCAAATGTATGACACCGTTATTATGGGAGCAATTGCAGAAGCTGTAGAAAATGGGAAACCGCTTATCGGTTGGAGTGCTGGAGCAAATATTGCTTGTCCTACATTGAAAACTACCAATGACATGCCTATCGTAGAGCCTCAAAGTTTTAACTGTTTATGCGTTATTCCATTTCAGATTAACCCACACTACTTAGACAAAAATCCTGATGGACACGGTGGTGAGACACGAGAAGCTCGCCTCGAAGAATTTATTGAAGCTAATCCGAATGTTTATGTAGCCGGCTTACGAGAAGGTTGCATGTTTGAATTCAGAAACGGAGACATGAAATACATTGGTGAACACACGTGCAGAATTTTTAAGAAAGAAATGGAGCCAAAAGAATTAAAAGATGAAAAAGAGTTACAACTCTTGCTTGCTTAAATAAAAAATCTGCTGAACTACAAAGGAAAACCGTCTCTCACATGGGACGGTTTTTCATATACAAAGTTTTACACAATTTATTCACAAAAAGAAACTGAACCCCTCATTACTTCGCTAATTCTTGGATCGATACCACTTCCATTGTTCTCACATTCAACTCAATACGAATACTCTCTCCATTCGCAGAAGGAAATATAACCGTCATTATTTCTGGAGCAAATTCCGAACTCGCCATTTCCCCTTGCTCTTCCCACCATTTATCGATATATGACTTATCTAATCCACGTGAATCAAATCCATTGTCCTCAAAAGCTTCAGTGGCAACACGCAAAATATCGGCATCACTTGGTACATCCTCCCATATCAATTGACCTGGTGATACTGGAGAAGGAACAGCCATAGCTTTTGTCGTAGGAGCAACGGATTGAGCCTCTTCTTCTGGTTCTAAAACATTTGACTCTTCACTTAAAAGCACCATTTGTGGCGTAATAACTACCTCTTCTGGTCCTGGTACTTCAACAACTGGTTTTTGCATCTGTATAATGGGCTCTGGAGCAAGTGTTTCTTCTTTCCTCTCCAACACTTGTGATGTAATCACTACATCTTCTGGTTCTGATAATACGGTTCCTTCTTCCTGAACCACGGGCTCTGCCATGTCTTGCTCAAGAATTGGAACAGGTCGTGACGCCTTTCTATTATGAAGAACCGGAGATGATGATTCCTTTATCAGAGCTATATCCGGTTTCTGCAGCATTGGCACAATAACCACCGCGCACACTGCCGCTCCGAGAGCAACCGGTGCGGTAAACTTTAACCATCGTGGTATTCTCCTATGCTTTCGCTGATGCAATTCTTCTGAACGCTGCAAAATCCGACAACGAATCTCTTGAGCAACTGATTCATCAAGCTTTTCTTTTGGTCGTGCAGCAATAAACTCCCTCAGAAAAGCTCCCCACTCTGTATCATTTACATCAATCTCTGGCACAAATTCTGCCAATTCCTTGAGCATTTTTTTGATATCGGAATCCGTAAACTGTTTTTTCATTGTAAAAAAAGTGAAATCGCGAGAAAACTCGCTAATGTTGGAGCGTCTGCACGTAATTTTTTTAACGCGCGCCCCACTGTCATTTTTACAGCCCCTTCAGATTTCCCTGTTAATTCGGCAATTTGAGCAAATGACAAATCCTGCCAAAACCGCATCATGAGGACTTCCCTACTTTCAGCTGCCAATTCTCTCAATGCTTTTTGTAATTTTTCACCAACCAATTGTTTGTGCGTTGCTTCCAAAACATCATCCAGTGAAGCTAAATCCCATACATCCTCAATATCTTTGTGTTCGTGATAAGAACGCCAATGATCCGTTATCAAATTCCGAGAAATAGTATATATCCAGGTAGAAAACTGTCCCTTATCAGCATTAAATTGTTTTATTTTTTCAAGCGCTCGTACAAATGTATCGCTTGTTAAGTCCTCGGCTAAATCACGTTGCATGGTTTTGTGAAAAATAAATCGAAAAATTCGATCAGCATACAGGTCATAGATCTCGGCAAACCGTTCGGTTTCACCGGACTGACAGGCAGAGATAAGCGCTCGTTCGTCCATATCGATAAGGAATTTCCATATAGTTGTACGTGTTTTTGTAAAAAAGGTCACATTTTTTAAAAGAAAAAGGGAAAATCCGCATAAAAAGGGGCATTTGTTTTTCAGACAAAAACTTTTGCCAACACTAGATATTGTATTTACACTTTGCCTCCACCACAATATATAGTATTTTTTACACTTTTCATAAACAATTATGTACATACCCACCATTCGCAAACGCACCGGACAAATTGTTGAATTTGATGCCAAACGAATCGAAATAGCGATCCAAAAAGCAGTCGAATCTACTCCCGATCATGGACTGTCTGCACCAGAATTTGCGCGACAAGCTACCGAAATTATCGTCGAAGAACTCGAGGAAAATTTCTTTCTTGATGAAAAAATTCCCTGCATAGAAGACATTCAAGATGTTGTCGAACGAACCCTGGTCGAATCTGGAAGTTTTTCGGTTGCACGTTCTTACATTTTGTATCGTGCCAAACACACTCAATCTCGAGAAGAAAAACGATTGGAGGAACTGGAAAAACTCGAAAAGAATCTCCTCCGCGTGGTAAAACGAAATGGGAAAACGGAGAAATTTGATACGGAGAAAATTAAAAAATCATGGATACGAGCGGCAAAAGGGCTTGAAAAGAAATGTCCATTTGAAGATTTATTTGAGATTTTCAAAATCACGCTTACTGACAAAACTGAAACCAAATATATTTTGAAGCAATTACGAAAAGCCGCTATTGATCTGGTGACAGTAGACAATATCGATTGGCAAATCGTAGCTGGACGACTCTATGCATTGGATTTCTATAGCCAGGCAGTGGAAAACCGAGACATAAAACATGATGAAATTTATACAGCAAAATCCTGGGAGAAACATTTCAATGATTATAGGAAAAAAGGATTCTATTCTGATAAATTTGCAGAAAACTATACCCAAGAACAGATTCTAGAAGCGGGAAACTGGATCGATGCAGAGCGAGATTTTACCTACATTTATTCGACAATGTTGGCCTTTGATCGTCGATATTTGCTCAATCCAAATAAAGTTCTTCACGAACTCCCTCAAGAAATGTATCTGGCAGTAGCCTTGTTTTTGGCAATTCCCGAATCCCCTGACAAACGAATGGACGTGGCTCGTCAAATTTATGAGGTAACGAGTAAGCAAGAGTTAAGTTTGCCAACACCAACACTTCTCAATGCTCGTACTCAGTTTCATCAACTCTCAAGTTGTTTCAAACTCAATGTCGATGACGACCTTCGCGCTATCTACCATTCAATGGAAAATATGGCACAAATTTCTAAGTTTGGAGGAGGCGTTGGTGTGTATCTGGGAAATATTCGTTCTCGTGGAAGTTCTATCCGAAAAGTAAAAGGTTCTTCTGGTGGAGTAATCCCTTGGACTCGTGTTATCAATGACACTGCAACAGCCGTAAATCAGCTCGGAGCGCGCCTCGGAGCGATTTCTCCGACGCTCGATGTGTGGCATCGAGACATTAATGATTTTCTTAATTTGCAAACAGAAACCGGCGATATTCGAAGTAAAGCGTTTGATATTTTTCCTGCCGTATCTGTTCCTGATATTTTCATGAAACGAGTACAAGAAGGAGGTATTTGGACACTCTTCGATCCACATGAGGTGGAAAAAGTTACTGGGAAAAAAATGCAGGATTTGTTTGATACAGAATTTACGAAATTCTATGAAGCGTGCGAAAAAGATGATCGATTGACATTGAACGAAACAATTCAGGCAAAAGATCTCATGAAAGAGATATTGAAAACAACCGTAGAAACCGGAATGCCTTATATGTTCTTTCGCGACACGGTTAATCGAGCTAATCCGAATAAACATGCTGGAAATGTCTACTCTACACAACTGTGTACGGAAATTTGCCAAAACACTTCTCCATCAAAATTCGTCGAAGAAACGCACGAAAACGGAACCGTGAATATAAAATATGAGCCAGGAGACACAGTGGTTTGTAATTTAGCATCCATTAATGTGGCAAAAGTAAACAGTGATGAAAAGATAAATGAAGTTGTTCCGATCGCTATGCGTGTTTTGGACAACGTGATTGCTCTTAACTTTTATCCGATTAAAGAAGCTGAAATTACTGCAAAAAAATATCGTCCTGTCGGACTTGGCTTCATGGGGCTTGCCGAATATCTTGCCTGTAATCAATTAAGTTATGACTCACCAGAAGCGCGTACAAACGTTGATATGCTTTTTGAAAAATATGCCTACGCCACACTCGACAGCTCTGCCGAATTGGCCAAAGAACGAGGACACTATGAACTTTTCCCGGGAAGCGATTGGAGCAAAGGATTGCTTTTTAATCGTGATGAAAAATGGTATCGGGAAAACGCAACCACTGATAAAAACTGGAGCAATTTAATTGAGCGAATAAAAAAGACCGGTCTCCGGTTTGGATATCATCTCTCCCCTGCACCAAACACTTCCACTTCTGGAGTAGTGGGAACCACTGCTGGATTATTGCCGATATACAAAAAATTCTTCGTAGAAACAAACGTAATCGCGCCGACAGTGACGGTCGCACCGAATTTGAATCAAGATAATTTCTGGCATTACAAAGAATATCACACACTCGATATGAAAGACGTCATTGATCTCATGTCTGTGATTTATAAATGGGTCGATCAATCTATCTCCTTTGAATGGATGATGAACCCCGCTAATACGAGTCCCTCAGAGCTTTATGGATGGTATATACATTCCTGGAAATCAGGAATTAAAACGATATACTACGTCCGATCTATGTCTGGCGATGCACACGAAGTTTGTGAAAGCTGCTCAGGATAATCTCTTTATACAATGAAAAAAAATCTTATATTCAACGCCAAAGGTGACGACTCTGTAGAAAACAGAACTATCATCAAAGGAAACACCACCGGGCTCTTCAACCTCAATGACGTAAAATATCCTTGGGCAAAAAACATGTACCAGCTCATGATCGGAAACTTCTGGGTTCCGGAGAAAATCAGCGGACTAGGAGACGATGCTACTGCCTACAAACAATCTCTTACCGACAAAGAAAGACGTGCTTACAAAGGAATGCTCTCCTTTCTCACCTTTCTCGACAGTCTACAAACAGTAAATTTACCAAACTTTTCTGACTACATTACTTCTCCCGAAGTGAACTTAATCCTTGCGATTCAGGCATTTCAAGAAGGAATTCATAGTCAGTCATATGGAACGATTTTGGAAACAGTTGTTGATGCCAAAGAGAGAGAAGAAATTTATTATTTTTGGCGCGATGACAAAGTGCTTCACGATAGAAATGAGTATATTGGGAAACTCTATCAACAGTTCGTTGATGAACCGAATGACAAAAACTTTTTTCAAGCATTGGTGGCAAACTATCTCCTCGAAGGACTCTATTTCTACAATGGATTCGCGTTCTTTGACACGTTGGTCTACAACCAAAAAATGATCGCCACCGGGCGAATGATTAACTACATCCGTCGTGATGAACTCACCCATGTAGTACTCTTTGCCAATATCATGAAAGAAATTCGAAAAGAATTCCCTGATATGTGGGATGAAGAAATGTTACGAGAAATGGTGCGTGCCGCCGTTGATCAAGAAATCGCTTGGACGCATCACATCATTGGAAATGACATCCCTGGGATTAGCAAAGAATCAACCGTGCAATATACGAAGTTCTTGGCGAATGAACGACTCAGTCTTCTCAAACTTGAACCAGAATATCCAGAAGTAACGACCACTCCATACAAACACCTGGAGGCGATGGCAGATAATAATTCTGAAAAAACAAATTTCTTTGAATCCACGGTTACCAATTACACGCAATCAAGTTCGATGAAAGGGAGTTGGGATTTTTAGAAAAAATATTGTGACTTAGGAATAATTAAAAGTCGCACCACGCCTGTAATTTAAGACGATAAAGGGGTTGAAAAAACTCCCTTTTTGTGGTAGGATGAAGAGATTTGAACATCTCCAAAAATGATCGAACAGTCGCAAATTGAAAATAATACTGAAGCTCTCTCGCTAGAAGAGCGGAAAGAATCGGTCCTGAAAGAGGTTCGGTTAGAATTATCTATCGCCAAAAAAGAAGTGATAGAGGGGCTTTCGAATGGAAGTGAGTTTGAAAAAAAAGAACTCGATGCGCTGAAAGATGAAATATTGGGTCAACAAGAATCGAAAGTAGATGCACTAAAGGGACTGACACCAATAGAGAAAGAACAATTGAAGCAGGAGGTAGAAAAATTGTTTCAAGAAATGATGCAAGCGGCCGAAACGATTGGATATCAAGCAAGCAAGTTAGGGACCATTCGGGTCTTTTTGGAAACTAAATTAGACGATATAGAAGATCCCAATAGTTGGGGAAACTGGGGGAAAAAGAAATTAGCAAGTGTTAAAAATTTTTTTGGAGTAAGTGAGGAAAAAGAGGCAATGGACAAAGAAAAAGCTTTCATTACTCGGTTTTTGGAAAATGATATCGAAAACGTAGCAGAACGTGTCATGAATGGAGAAAAGTTGGAAGATATTTTATCAAATGAAGCCGATTTAAAAACTCTTTTGATTCAAAATGATATTAATTTGAAAGTACCGAGTAGCCGGGCCGAACTTTTGAGTGAAAAAGTTCGTCTTGTCACCCATCTTCGAAAAAATAGTCAGTACGAAGCGGCACAAGAAGAAATGGAAAATGCACTGGCAAAACATTTTGAAAACGCACGAGCGGATTTTGAAAAAAATAATCCAGCTGAAGTAGCTAAGATAGAACAGAAAGCTGAGCAGCGAGTAGAAGAAATGATGAAAGAAAAATCATCTCATACGTCTTGGGTAAATCCACAAAAGAAATTGAAAGATATGGGAGCGAAACCTATGACAGAATCAGAAATGAAAGAATCGCGTGAAGACCTGATAAATGCTGAAAAACGGAAGATGATGAATAAAGAAGCGGGAAAATTGATAAAGGAAAATGAAGGAAATATTGATTTTACAACAGAAGAACAAGTTATTTGGGGAATGTATGATGATATGTTGGACCCAGGAGATAGTCTGTGGAATGTGTCAGATGCGACACAAGACCAGATTTTAGAGGAATTGGTGATAAATGCTCCATTGATTATCGTAAGTGGAGGAGTGGCGAGTTTGGCGAGAGTAGGAATTACAGCAGGAGCGAGAGCTATTGCAGGACGAATGGCCGTAAAATGGGCTGGGAAAACCTTTGCAAGAAAAGCGGCTTTTTGGACGGCCGGCATGGTCGTAGAAGGAGCGGCTTTTGAAGCATCCCATATTGCATTAGGAAAAATAACGGGGCTCAATAAAGAAGACTTGTCAGCCATTAGTGGACTCGAATGGGCAGAACGGATTTTTTGGTCGTCTGTAACTTTGGGGGCATTTCACGGAACGGGAAAAGGAGTACGAAGAATGTTTCAAAAAGAAGTAACTTCTGGTGGAGGAAAAGTAATGTCCAAAACCTCCTTAACGAAAGGAATTGAAAAACTGACTCACCCAGGACTACAGAAAACAATGCTGAAGTTGGTACAGGGAGGAACTGCCGTAAATCTAGAAGCTGCTACGATGCTCCTAACAGGAGCGGCGCAACATGGGTATTATTCTGGAGATTGGGAAGAATATATGGAGGATTTCGGAGAACATGTTGGACACGCGTTTATAAGTGTTCTTGCCTTGAAGACGAGCGGAAAAATCATCCATCCTGTGATGAAACCGATGATGAAATTGAATCAAAAATTAGCAACAAGTGGAGAAACGAATGCTCCGTCACAAAAACTAACACCTGAGCAAATACGAAAATCCACACTTTCACAGGCAGATCGACAAAAAGAAGCGAGTGTCTTCCTTCTAGCAAAAAAATTTCGAACCAAACCCCTTACAGAGGCACAAGGAATCATTTTACAAAAGGCACATGAGTATAGTGAAGGAGGAAGTATGGGGAAGTATTCTTTTGGGGAACTAAAAGTGAAAATGGAGATTTTGACAAAAGATGGAGTATTTACATCAAAGGAAGCAAAAGCGTTGATGAGTATGGAAGGAAGTTTTGCCGGAGAAGTTTCGTCTAATGATCTTTCTGAAAAGGTTTCTGAAAACACAAAGAAAATTACAAAAACTGCAACAGAAGCTAGTAATAATACTCAAGCCGCAGATCTCTTACGTACCTTTGATTTTTCTAATATTCATCCTGATTTCCAAGCAAAAATTGATATGATGTTGAAAAATATTGATGCTAATGGTGGGAAAATTCCAGCTGAAATATTAAAAAACTTTTCTCATGAAATATTGTCCCGCATGAGAGGCAGTCAATCAAAAAAATTTGCTGATATATTTTACGATGTCGAATCGAAAAAGAATGCCGATGGATTTTTTATTAAATCATTAGAATCGTTCCCTGGTCATGATCCCCACAAGAAGCTGGATCACTTAATTCGTACAAATCCGACGGAGGCATTGAATTTATACTTGCGTCATTTTAATGAACTCAAAACACAAGAGGTCGTTGATTCTTGGGATGGGTTTGCCTTCAATTTCACAAATGGAAAGTTCGAATCCAAACAAATGGAACGAGTGGTTGATCAAGTAGATGACGCAACAAAGTCAATAGAAAAAGCCCCTCTTGAAAATAAGGGGAAAATCAGAGAAGCTGCAACAGAAGCTTCCAATAATACTCAAACAGTAGAGCTCTTACGCACCTTTGATTTTTCTAATATTCATCCTGATTTCCTAGCAAAAATTGATATGATGTTGAAAAATATTGATGCTAATGGTGGGAAAATTCCAGCTGAAATATTTAAAGACTTTTCTCATGAAATTTTGAGAAAAATAGATGGATCTACAAAAATTCGAGAATATTTTAAAGAAAATGTTTCAGAATCTATTAATATAAATAAACCCGAACAAGCTGTTCAATTTTATCTCTCACACCTAGACAATATGGTGAAACAAAATGTTGTTGATTCTTGGGATGGGTTTGCCTTTTATTTTACAGATGGAGTCTTTGAGTTTCGAACACTAGCGCGCTCGGCATGAAAAACATCGGGAATTTATAATTTTCAAAACTCACACACGAGCACACACTGCATCGTACATATCTCTGCTTTCGGATTATGACGACAAGCTGATTCACATTCTTTGAATACTCCCATGTGCTCCTCACACCATGCCTGAGAAACCATCTCACATTCACGATATTCGGAAATCCATTTGCCTCCTTCTCTTGCACACTCAGAACCATAATCCGTAGCTTTTCCTTTTTCACTCATTTCGAGAAACGGTGGCTGGAAAATAACTTGTAAATCTTCAAACGGAATTTTTACTGCTTGTGGTCCAGCTACATATGGTGCCACCTGATATGGTTCAAATAAAATTACTAAATTCTTTCCATCGAGTACAAAGTTCTTGTAATTTCCAAAATCAGCCTCACCTGTACCCTCATCAATCATTTTTTCGTCTACCAGATATCCCCTTTGAGACATTAATGACTCTTTTACCTTCGGATAAATCGTCCATAAAGGGTTATGTTCTACTTGAAAAAGAGAATTGAAATTGAAAATCTCTCCTGAGTTGATTCGATATGTCCATGTATGAAAAAACGTATTTGGATGTGCTCCACCTGTGTGAAGTGAAATATTTAACAATGTACTCTTTACGTCCTCTACTGATGAAAAGTTTTCTTGAGTAATATATAATCCTCCTTTCCCTGGCATTTCAAGTGTAGCCATCTCTTCCCCCGCTAATTCCACTTCTGTCGTTAAAAAATCAATCAACATTCCTATCTCTTCATCAACCGATTCCACTCCCGTCATACAAACATTGATGTCGTATTCTACAAGCTCTGTACTCTCCTGTCTTACCGTGCACTCTCTTTCTCCTTCTATGGGATCATCAATATTTTCCGAACATCCTGCCAAAACAAGAGTACTCAATATGCCGAATCCGAAGAGAATTTTTTTCATGTGTAAAAACAATACCTCTCTGTGATACGGGAATAGGAAAAAAAGGCAACGAAATCTCTAACGAAACGCTTCGATTATTTTCTTAATTTTTGCTGCATCTACTCGAGAAAACTGATATTTTTCTTTTCCTTTCCAGGCGTTAACAATGGGCCCTACTCTACATTTTCCCTGACAAGCAGTTCCTTTGGTGAGTTCGAACTTGCCATCAGCAGAAAGTCCTCCTTTTTCAGAATCTACCTGTAATCCCTTCGCAAATAATTGAAAAATACTCTCAATTCCATTCGACTTACAAGCATGTCCTCCACAGGTCTGGATCCGAACAAGTGAATCATTCATTAGTGCGCGTGATTCATACTTACTAATAAAATTGTTCCTACTCCCAGTAATACCAAAAACAATTGCGTTACGGAGTGTTTGAACGTTGTCGTTTTATGAAGTTCTGGTGATAAATCTGCCAGCGCAATATACAGGAAACTTGCTGCAGCAATCGTCATCACGTACGGCAATGCCGGCTCAATGGTATCTATGAACCAATATCCCAATACCGCTCCTACGATGGCCGTAAGGGCCGAAAAAAGATTGGCCAGTAGTGCTTTTTTTCGGGAATACCCAGAGTGTAATAAAATACCAAAATCTCCTACTTCCTGCGCCACTTCGTGAACAAATATAGATGTTGCAGCAATAATTCCGACTTCGACCGAAACCATGAAACTCGCCGCAATAAGAACTCCGTCAACAAAGTTATGGAGTCCATCTCCAATCAAAATCATCTGCACTGATTCGTTCGAATGACTCTCGCAGTCTGTATTGTGACAGTGGTGTACACGAATTACTTTTTCAAGAATAAAGAATCCCAAAAGGGAAGCCAATAACACGAGCCATGGTGTGTGTTCTGCCACATTCAATTCTTGGAAATGCTCAAGCGCTTCCGGCAAAAGCCCTACTAACGCACTCGCAAGCAATGCTCCTACGGCATAGGAAACAAGTCCTGGAATAATCTGATTTTGTTTCTCGGAAGGAACAAGCAGTAATAATGCTGCCAATGCCAGTGATCCAATACTTGAAATAATTGTCGCACCGAGAATCCAATAAAAAGTAGTCATC
>Ga0222626_1000695_pt1 | contig 17890 bp, 21 predicted proteins | sample AntAcemetageno91_FD_179862 | JGI IMG/M metagenome (GOLD analysis project Ga0222626, IMG submission 179862) | Saline water microbial communities from Ace Lake, Antarctica - #91 | ecosystem: Environmental > Aquatic > Non-marine Saline and Alkaline > Saline | place: Antarctica: Ace Lake | collected...
TTTTTGAGAAAACATACTGACAAAAAGCACTGGCCATGGTTGCATTTCGCATGCACATCTGAAGACATCAACAACACTGCCTACGCCCTCATGCTGCGGGATGGAGTGGCTGTTGTACTCGACACAGTAGGACTCGTCCTCGATGACTTGTATGGAAAAACACGAGAATGGAAAGGAACTCCAATGCTCTGCCGAACACACGGACAAACGGCAACCCCATCCACAATGGGAAAAGAAATGGGTGTGTTTCTCTTTCGACTTACACAAGGATTTCAAACACTCGCGCAGATGCCCGTGTTCGCGAAATTCAACGGAGCCACTGGAACCTACGCCGCGCACGTGGCAGCATTCCCGAAGATAGACTGGATCAAGTTCTCACAAGAATTTGTGGAAGAAAAACTCGGATGCTCATGGAATCCACTCACCACACAGATTGAATCACACGACGGACAGGTCGCACTCTTGAATGAAGTGACACTGACCGAAAGTATTCTCATCGATCTCTGCCGAGATATTTGGGGATACGTATCCCTTGGATACTTCGGACAAAAGGTGGTGAAAGGAGAAGTTGGATCATCAACAATGCCACACAAAGTGAACCCAATTGATTTCGAGAACGCCGAAGGAAACTTCAAGATGTCTCGAGGGATTGCGCGAACACTCTCGGACGAGTTACCAATTTCTCGTTGGCAACGCGACCTCACCGATTCAACATTGCAAAGAAATTTCGGACTCGTCTTTGGACACTTTCTCCTTGGATTGAAGTCGTTATTAAAAGGATTGGAAAAATTAGAACTCAAGGAAGACGTTCTGCGGGCTGATTTGGAACGCTCTCCAGAAGTACTCACTGAAGCCGTTCAAACCGTTATGCGAGCGCATGGAAATGCTGATGCGTACGATGAATTGAAGAAGTTTTCTCGAGGAAAGAAACTCTCACTCGAGGAAGTGCGGAAGTTTATTGATCAGACGAACTTACCCGACGCAGAAAAGAAACGTTTGAAAAAACTCACACCAGAAACCTACACAGGATTAGCAGAAAAATTGGTCGATACTTTTTTTGAATAAAATGTTTTGGTTTTACCTCGCCTCTTGTTTGGTCTTCGACATGATGGGGCTGTCGTTTGCCAAAAAATATGTTCTCACTCATCACTGGGGATTCTTTATTGCCACGCTGGTGGCGTTTCTCTTGGTAGGATTTTTCTTTCTCCAGATGATGCGATACGAAGACATGGGAATCGCCAATACTATTTGGGCTGCCCTTTCCTTGATCATAAGCGTGATACTTGGATTCCTCATTTTTCATGAAAAAATTTCAACACTCCAGTTCGCGGGAATATTCCTGTGTCTTATTGGAATTGTTCTTATTCAGTGGCCTACAAAATGATTTTCATCGGACTCGGCTCCTCAATCGGAGATGCGGAAAAAATATTCCGAAGCGCAGAGGTGTCATTAGAAAAAAAGAATATTCATGTCGTCGGAAAATCCAATATTCTTCTGAATCCACCCTACGGCGGTGTTGCGAAGAACGACTTCTCGAATGCTGTCTGGCAGATTGAGACTGATTTTACGCCAGAGGAATTATTGAAGGTCTTGCAGGCCGTGGAAAACGAACACGAACGTGTGCGAGAAAAACGATGGTCTGATCGCACGTTGGATCTCGATATTTTGATTTTCAATGATGAAGTGATGAAGACAGACAACTTAATCATTCCGCATCCCGGCATCGCCAATCGCCCGTTTGTCCTTGAACCACTCACCCAACTCGTTGACGAAAATTTTGAAATCCCTACATTAGGCGCACTTAGAAACTTATTTGATCACGAATGAAAACTGAAGATGCTGTTGTCGAGATTCTTAAAAACATTGGCGAAGATCCAACTCGGGTCGATTTAATTGAAACACCACGAAGAATTGCCAAGAGTCACGAAGAACTTTTTTCTGGATACAACCAAAACGCTGCCAAAGCGATTAAGAAATTTGATGCGAATGGTTACAAAGAAATGATTTTGGTAAAAGACATTGAATATTTTTCCATGTGCGAACACCACATGATTCCATTTTTTGGAAAAGCTTCTGTGGCTTACATTCCAAACAAACATATTACCGGACTCTCTAAAATTCCTAGAATTTTGGATATTTTTGCACGTCGACTTCAGAACCAAGAACGGCTTACCATGCAGGTTGCCAATACCTTATTTGAAGAACTGGATCCAAAAGGAGTCGCTGTACAAATCTCTGGAAAACATCTCTGTATGTGTGGCCGAGGGGCAAACAAAGCCAGTGCTGAAACTATCACTACCTGTTTCCTTGGAGAATTCAAAACCGATCCAAATCTAAAATCTGATTTCTTCAGTCAGATTAAAACGGGGTAAAAAACGATCTCTCTCCTGGCAAAGAGTGAAATAAAAAAGTCATTCCAGGTTTTTTATTTTTCCTTTTTTGTCATCCCGACCGTAGCGGAGGGATCCCTTAGTCTGCAAGTATATTAATAACTATCCTTCGCAGATGATTAATATTTTTTGTCATTCTTTAGCACAAACAAGAGCGTTGGAAGGGATTCCTCTATTTCGCTACGCTCCAATCGGAATGACAATAGTAAGAGAGATTGTGAAACACCTGTAAAAACCCTCTCCTGTTGTATCCTTTTCTCAATACAAGTATTATTCACTTGATGACGGATATTTATTTACACAATACACTCACGGGAAAAAAGGAAATCTTTAAACCAATCCAAGATGGGAAGGTGACGATTTATTCTTGTGGACCAACGGTATACGACTACGCACACATCGGAAACTTCCGATCATTCCTGTTATCAGACTTGTTAACGAGAGTGTTTAAATACGCTGGATATGACGTCACCAAGGTGATGAACATCACCGATGTCGGGCATTTAACAAATGATGCAGAAGCAGATGCTGAAGGCGAAGATAAGATTGCGAAGAAAGCGAAAGCGGAAAAAGTTGATCCGTTTGAGATTGCGAAACGATACGAAAAAGCGTTTTTGGAAGATGCCGAAGTTCTGAGAATGGATCCGGCTGGTGCCTATCCACGAGCGACGGATCACATCGCTGAACAGATTGCCTTAGCACAGAAGTTAATCGATGAAGGATACGCATATGAAGTAAACGGTTCTGTGTACTTCCGAACGACAAAATATGAGAAATACGGACAGTTATCGAAGAACAAGATCGAAGATTTGCAGGCAGGCGCACGGGTCGAAGTGAATAGTGAAAAAGAAAATCCGATTGATTTTGCACTCTGGAAAAAAGCCGATGAAAATCACCTCATGCAGTGGGATAGCCCTTGGGGAAAGGGATTCCCCGGATGGCACATTGAGTGTTCTGCAATGAGTCGGAAGATTCTTGGTGACCATTTTGATATTCACACGGGTGGAGAAGACAATATTTTCCCGCATCACGAATGTGAAATTGCTCAAAACGAATGTTCCAATGGCGGAAAGAAATCTGTGAATTATTGGCTTCATGTGAAGCACTTGCTTGTCGATGGAAAGAAGATGTCCAAATCCGCGGGGAATTTTTATACGATTCGGGATTTATTGGAGAAAGGATGGAAAGGGGAAGAAATCAGGTTCACACTTCTCAAGTCCCATTACAAAACTGAATTTAGTTTTTCTGAAGATAGGCTCTCCGAGTCTCGTAAAAACATTCAAAAGATTCGAGAAACGTATTCTACATCATCTGAATCAAAGCAAGCGACAGAAGGTGCTGTCTTTGAGAAAACACAAGAATATAAAAAAATGCTGTTCGATGATCTTAATGTGCCAAGCGCCCTAGCGATCATGCATGAGATTCTTGAACTCGGGTCCGGACCCGAAGTTCGATATTTCTTGGAAAACGATTTTGAACCGATCTTTGCGGTCGGACTCGAACAAGAAAAGCTTTCTGGAGAAAAAACAACGAAGATCGAAACACTCGTCGAGGCACGACAAACAGCCCGTGATGAAAAAGACTGGGCGAAGTCAGATCAGATTCGAGATGAACTGTTGGAGAAATTCAATGTTGAAGTGCGCGATGGTCCCGACGGACAGACGTGGCATCTAAAATCTTGATAAACCGACCAAAAAAACTACACTGCCCCCGATGTTAGAATTCATCGTTTTTGCGTTAATGTCTCTCAATTCCCACGATATTCCAACGGGACAAAATATTGACGTACTCCCGAATATTGAGATTCTCCAACTTGCAAAAGTACCTGAGAAAGCCTCCAATCGCATTGCTCCGAAACTCCTTGAGAATACGAAAACAGCAGTCTTGGCTATGGATCTAGGATCAGGAAAAGTGCTTTTGTCTGAACGGGCACATAGGTCGCAACCCATCGCTTCTATTTCGAAGTTGATGACGGCGATGATCATTTTGGAAAATCACGAACTCGATGAAGTAGTGACGGTTCCAATCGAAGCAACCTTAGTGAACAGCTCCACGATTGATGTGTACGAATACGAACAGTTCACAGTGGGAACGTTAATTGAGGCAATTCTTATTGGTTCTGCAAATGATGCGGCAGTAACGTTGGCGGTATTTCACTCAGGATCGGAGGCAGAGTTTGTACGAGAAATGAATGCACGCGCAAAAGAGCTCAAACTCCACTCTGCGAAGTTCTACAACTCAACAGGCTTAGATATGATGGATGAGGAGGCAACAGAGGTCTGGGGGAATTCTATGTCGGCATACGACGTATTAACCTTGGCTCGAATCTTGTTGCAGAATAAATTTGTGAAGACTGCGGTCGCGAAGCCTTATTTTGAAGGAACGTCTGTGGATGGGAAATTCTTTCACGAGAAACCAACGACCAATAAACTCCTCAGCAGTTTCTTGAATTTGAAAGGAATGAAAACGGGATTCACATACTTCGCAGGAGAATGCTTCGTAGCATTGGGCGAAACAAAAGGCGGTGATGAGGTTCTGACAGTCATTCTCGGGTCTCAAGACAGATTCGGAGAAACAAAAAAACTCATCTCATGGATATACGATGCGTTTGAGTGGCGGTAAACTCCTATTGTCATTTCGACCGAAGCGGAGAAATCCCTCTTTTAAAATACACTATTTTCAGTACAATCTCTTCGGTCGGGCGAGTAGCTCAGTGGTTAGAGCAGGGCGCTCATAACGCTTTGGTGGCAGGTTCAATTCCTGCCTCGCCCACCACACAATCACAAAACACATTCTGTCATTCCCGCTTGCCGGGAATCGGATGAAAATTTGAAATAGAGTTCTAAGCGTCAGCGCGATATTCAACAAAATAGCTTCGCTTCGCTCTTTATATAAGAGGATAACCAACGCGATTCTGGGCAAGCCAGAATGACCATTTTTTTTCTAAATAGAAAATCGAAAATTGCTTTTACTTCTTAATAAACCGTCGTTTCTTTTTCGCAGGAGCAGAGGCAATCAGTTCTTCACATTCTTTGAGGGACAGCTTCTCTGGTTTTTTATCTTTTGGAATCTTCGCGTTTTTCTTTCCATCTGTGATATACGGACCATATTGTCCTTTGAGAACCTGAATATCTGAACCTTCAAATGTTTGGATGAATTTCTCTTTATCTGCTTTTTTCTTTTCTTCGATGAGTTCCAACGCTTTTTCAAGCGTAATCGTAAATGGATCATCTGGTTTAATGGAGACAAATTTTGTTCCGAATTTAATGTACGGTCCAAATCGTCCGAAGTTCGCTCCGATGTCTTCTCCATCTTTTGTTTGTCCGATAATTCGTGGCAATTTGAAGAGCTCCAATGCTTCTTCAAGTGTCACATCGTCCATCTTTTTTCCTGCTGGCAGAGACGCAAATCGCGGTTTCTCTTCATCGTCCTTTGTTCCGATTTGGAACATTGGTCCATATCGTCCAACTCGCACCAAGACTGGTTTCCCACTCTCTGGATCAATTCCAAGTTCTCGCGTTTGTTGTGCTTCTTCTCTAGAAATATCCGCCGCCGCATCTACTGTCGCTCGGAAAGGAGTGTAGAACTCTGCAATCATTTTGTTCCATTTCTGTTTTCCGTGCGCAATCGAATCGAATTCTTCCTCTACTTGAACTGTAAAGTTGTAATCCACGATTTTTGGGAAGTGTTTCACCAAGAAATCAGTCACCACATTTCCAATATCCGTTGGAAGAAGTTTTGATTTATCTGCTCCCGTGACTTCCGTTTTAATTTCGTCTGTAATCGCATCATTTTTGAGGAGAAAAATTTGAAGGTTCCGTTCTCTTCCTTCCAAATCTCCTTTTTCAACATACCCTCGATCTTGGATTGTAGAGATTGTTGGCGCGTACGTTGACGGTCGACCAATCCCCATTTCCTCCATTTTCTTCACCAAGCTCGCCTCTGTGTATCTCGCTGGTGGACGAGAGAAAGTCTCCATCCCTTGCATGACATCAAGTTCCAAATCCTGCCCGACTTTAATCGGAGGCAGCATCTTTTTTGACAATGGATCGTCTCCATTTTCTTCATCCGTACCCTCGAAGTACACTTTCAAGAATCCTTCGAATTTCACGACTTCTCCTTTTGCAACCAGTTGTGTTTTGTTCGTTGAAATATCAATTTTCGCCGTTGTTTTTTCCAATTTCGCTTCCGCCATTTGCGAAGCAATCGTTCGTTTCCAGATCAAGCTGTACAATTTTTCTTGTCCTCCATCTCCAGAAACAGAATCCTGAGAAAGGTCTGTTGGACGAATCGCCTCATGCGCTTCTTGAGCACCTGATGATTTCGTTTTGTATTTCCGAATCTGAACAAATTCCTTTCCGTATCGACTTTCTATTTCATTTCCCGCTTGCCCGAGCGCAAGATCAGACAAATTCACCGAATCAGTACGCATGTAGGTGATTTTTCCTGCTTCGTAGAGTTTCTGTGCAACCGTCATCGTTTGTTTCACAGAGAATCCCAGTTTCCGACTGGCTTCCTGTTGCAATGTTGAAGTCGTAAATGGTGCGGATGGAGAACGTTTTCCCGGAGATTTTTCGAGGTCTGCAACCTTGAAGTCCGCTCCTTTGCATGATTCCAAGAACGCTTTCGCTTCGTCTGCCGTTTCAAATTTCTTTGGAAGTTCTGCTTTGAGAACCTTTCCTCCTCCAAGATCAAATTCTGCCGTAAGTTTAAATGATGAGCTTGTAGAAAACGCATCAATTTCTCGTTCTCGTTCAACAATAATTCGTACCGCCACTGACTGCACACGTCCAGCTGAGAGTCCTGTTCGGACCTTTTTCCAGAGCACTGGAGAGAGTTCGTATCCCACTAATCGGTCGAGCACTCGTCGTGCTTGTTGTGCATCAACAAGGTTTGTATCCAATTCCCGTGGATTTTCCACGGCGTGGAGAATCGCAGGTTTTGTAATTTCGTGAAATACGATTCGTTTTGTTTTCTTCGGATCTAGTTTTAAAGCTTCTTTCAAGTGCCACGCAATCGCTTCCCCTTCTCGATCTTCATCGGCAGCGAGCCAGACGATTGCATCTTTTGAAAGTTTCTTGAGCTCTGTGACTGTCTTTTTCTTATCAGTGGAAACCTCGTACGTTGGTTCAAACGTTCCCCCTTCGATATCAATCGACATCCCCTTCTTCGGTAAATCTCGGATATGCCCGAAACTTGATTTCACCGTAAAGTCTTTTCCAAGGAACTTCTCAATAGTTTTTGCTTTTGCCGGACTCTCCACGATCACTAGATTTTTTGTCATTTTAATAATGTGTATTTAAATTTTCGTCAGAACGGTAGCAGGAAAAAAATATTTTGTCCAAAAACCACTTCCAGCTTGACAAATCCTCGTTACCACGTTAAACATCATGCATTGTGACCATTTTCTGTCTCACGATAAATAAGAATTTATCTATGCGTGCGCAGGATTGTCGCATAATAGGATTTGTTCTTTTAAATTTTGAAATTAAATAATCATAAATAATTAAACGAAAAATTTTTAGCTATGAAAAAATCGAAAAAAAGTTACAAAAACCCAATTGGATCCTTGGTGATCGCAGGAATACTCGTCCTCATTGGCTGTATTCTTAAACAGCAGTGGGATTTGAAGTATGTAATTTTAGCATCCATAATAATTGGACTGCTATACATTGGATATTGGCATTGCTTGAACCAACCACCATTATTCAAAAAATGGAACTGGATTCTGAAAGGAGGTTCACCATGAAAAATTTATTCTATCGCTTCTTATTCGCAAGCACTATGATTTTTGTCAGCCTTTGCCTGTGTATTAAAAATGCATTTAAGAAACCATTTAAAATTAAACCATCTTTAAATACGTAGTCTTATGAAAAAAAAATCTCAGATGTACCGAGTATGGTTCGGTGTACTATTAATTGTTATTGGTCTCATGTTTTTATATTTGTCAGACCAAAAGATCTCTACCTGGCTTGGATATGGGGTATGTGCCTTGGGCATATTTCTTGTTTCTCTTGCAACCAATTTTGTTCAACAACTCGTAAGCAAAACTGCTCTTGTTATTGTACTTACTGTTCTAGGAATATTTCTTATTTATGCTCCAGATTCTCGTTTTTTTAACTGGCCAGAAGAGGTTATGTGGCACGGGATATCAACGTACATAGCGTTGGTTCTGATCTACTTAAGAATTGTTTTTAAAAAAGGCATTAGTCGATTCTTTGGACGAATTGATGACAAACTTTCAGATTCACGCCTTGCGCGTTGGTCTGAACAATTCACCGACAATGTCGGTACAAAGCTTCAAAAAAGTTTTTTGGGACGAATGGTGCAAAGGTGCAATAAATGGGGTAAAAAATTAGAAAATGAAACATTCGAATTTTTCATACTTCTTTTTATGATCCTCTTTGGACTTTTTTTAATTTTGGGAGATCTTGTTTTTAAGATTCCTAAATTAGAAGATGCCTGGATAATGGGAACCATCTTCACAATTGTTGGAACCCATGCCATTATTTCTTGGACTCGAACGCAAATTCAAAAAATAAAAGATATCCTTCAATTTTCACGATTACGAGGTTTCTTTTCTTTTTGATAAAAACAAATCCTATTTAAGCACCTGCTGATCAATTTCTATTGATTAGTAGGTGCTTTTTTACTATGTTTCATCTCGATGAAAATCCTCGCCTTTGAAACCTCCTGTGACGACACCGCGATTGCCGTGGTGGAGGATGGAGTGAAGGTTCTGGCGAATGTCCGTCAAACGCAAACTGAGCACCATGAGTACGGAGGTGTCGTTCCTGAAATCGCTGCCCGACTCCATGCGGAGAACTGGAGAGCCGTGCTCGAACAATGTTTAAGTGATGCGAAACTAACCATTGAAGATATTGATGCCATTGCGGTGACACAAGGACCAGGATTGCAGACTTCGTTGCTCACGGGAACAACCGCAAGCAGCTTCTTGTCATTGCTGAAAAATAAACCATTGATTCCTGTCCATCATATTCTCGGACACATGGCGTCAGTCGCACTCGATCGGAATATTGAAGACTTTGAATTCCCCTCTCTCACATTTACTGCATCTGGAGGACACTCTGATTTTTATATTTGTGAGAACTTTACGGACAGTCGGAAAGTTGGACAAACCATTGATGATGCAGCTGGAGAGGCCTTTGATAAATGCGCAAAGATGCTTGGACTCGGGTATCCTGGTGGACCAATTGTTTCTGAGTTAGCGGAAAAAGGAGACTCAACCGCGTTTGCCTTCCCTGTCATCATGCTCGAACCGGATTCCTTAAATTTCTCCTTCTCTGGGCTCAAAGCGGCGATTTATAGAACCGTTGAGGCCTGCGAAGATACAACTGATGAAACGTTTATCGCGAATGTTTGTGCGAGTTTTCAAGAAACCGTTGTGAAAACGTGCGTGAAGAAGTTAGAGCGCGCCTTTGAAAAACATCCTGAGGTGAGATCGTTCCACTTCGTGGGAGGCGTTTCGGCAAACAAACAACTCCGCGAGGCATTAAAAAACACCTGCGAGTCATGGGATAAGAAGTTCTTCACCACAAATCAATTTATCTATTCTACGGATAACGCCGCAATGATCGCAAGTGTGGCGTATTTCTTGTATGAGAAAAACCCAGAGATTGCAAAAATACAGTTTGTAGATGCGAATCCTCGACTGGTGATTTGACCACCCCTTGTCATTCTGGCTCTAGCCGTCGCCGTAGCACGATACCCAGAATCGGGTGAAAGCCATGTCCTCGACTTTGATCGGGGATTGGAATCTATTCAAATAAAACACTTCACTCCTGTCATTCCGACCAAGTGCAATTTACTGTTTACGGAGGAATCCCTTAATCTATCAATTCATTACTTAAATCATTCCATCGAGGATTTATTGAACGAATGAGAAATTCTTTCTTACTTCTTCGCCATCGTTTGATTTGTTTTTCTCTTTCCAAAGCTCCATATACTTCTGGTCCTTCTTCGTAATAAACAAGCTTCTTACATCCATATTTTTGTGAAAAGCCCTTTATTTTTCCCAATTTATGTTCCAAGATTCTTCGTGACACCTGTATAAATTGTTAGGTTCGAATTTCCCATGATATAAACACCAATCATTTTTCCGTCCATCAATCATATCTTGAACCTCAAGCGATTCCAGACAAGCTGGAATGACTGTAACGCTTTATATTTTTTTAAGATTTTTTAACTATATCAACTTCATTAGCAACTGAATCGCAAAAATACAGTTTGTGGATGCCAATCCTCGATTGGTAATTTAAAACTCCTCCTGTCATTCCGAGCCCCCGATTCCTCGAGGACCGGCTCCGCGGAGGAATTCCTTCCTTGGCACAAGATAAAATAAAGCGATTTCTCCACTTCGGTCGAAATGACAATAAAAAAATGGAAAATTGACAATTGGCAATCGAAAATTCTGTTACATCAACTTCAACAGCAACTCGACCGATATATTTCTCACAACGGCAAGAAGGATAATGAGAAGAATCGGTGAAAAATCGAACATCCCAATCCGCGCCCAGCGAAAAGGACGAAGGAGTGGAACAACAATCTGATCAAGCATCATTCCAAGTTTGCTTCTCTTTTCTGAAAACCATGACAACACGACACTTATAAATACTGCCCAAAACAAAAGTTGGGACAATATGGAAACAAAAGAAATCAGAAATTTTATAATCATCGTATGCCGTTTGTCGGCGCATAGATTTTAATCGCGTCAAGCATCTGCTCAAAGTATTCTCCAATCAGTGGGAAGTCTACAAGCTTTGTCAAAAACCATACTAAGAGAGCCACAACCACGGTCATTCCTATCAAAATTCCAAGACCTCGAAACACTCCTGCCCAGAAATTAACCCACATAATCCGCCATGGCGAACGAAGGTATCGCACGAAATCAGAAAAACCAGCTCCATCAAGAATTCTTTTAAGATTGTGAAGTTCTTTTTGAGCCGCTTCTATGTCTTTTGTGTTTTTTGGCGCCTTTTTGAAAGCTTTTATAATTTTATTCACGATGTGATTTTAATTTTTTCACTAAAAAAGTAAACTCCTTCCGTGAAAACAAAAGAAAAGAAGTTCTCGTTTCGATCTGCAAGGATTCCAACCGACCCCGGTTGTTATTTATTTTGGGATAAAAATGATCAACTCCTGTATGTTGGGAAGGCGAAACATTTACGAAAACGTGTATCGAGCTACTTTGGAAAAAAGACAACTTCTCCTCGCATAGAGCTGATGACGTCAAAGATTATGAAGATTGAGACTCGTACGGTAGGTTCTGATATGGAGGCTCTAATTTTGGAGAACAATCTCATTAAAGAATTTCAACCGCGGTTTAATGTTCGGCTCAAAGACGATAAAAATTTCGTATATTTGCGAATCACAAATGAAGATTTTCCGAAAATGGAGATCACTCGTCGCTTAGTTCGGGATGGAAGTACGTACATCGGACCCAAAACTTCAGCGAAAGAATTCCGAGAAACGGTTCGATTTTGTCAGAAGTTTTTCCGAATAAAAATGACCAAGGCCTCTCTCGATTATTATCCCCTTGTTATCACAGGAGGACTGGAAAACGACCAAGAATCGTACAACAAAAACGTAAAAATGATGACTCAATTTCTTCGCGGACAAACGAGCGAAGTGTTGAAAATTTTAACGGAAAAAATGAAGAAATTTGCTGTGGAAAAAAACTTTGAAGCGGCTGCAAAAACCCGTGATACTATTCAATCCATTGAAGCGTCCACACGGAAGCAAACGGTACAGTTTGATGACAATGTTAATCGTGATTTCGTACATTTCGTGAGACACGAGAACGCCGCCTATATCGTTCGTATCGCCTTCAGACAAGGGAAACTCTTGGATCAAAACGAGTTCAGTTTTCGCGCAGAAGAATTCCTCTCCGATCAAGAAATTTTGGAGTCTTTCCTCCTACAATTTTATGAAAAAGTACAAGAAATGCCGTCTGAAATTTTTGTTCCCGTCCAATTGGACGACGCCGAGAAAACAGCTCAATTTTTATCTGAACATTTCGGAAATAATGAAAAAATGACCATTCTCATCCCTCAACGTGGAGAGAAAAAAATCGTTCTCGATATGACCGGAAAAAATGCGAAACTTTTTACTGAACGAAAATTATTAGAAGAAGAATCCCATGCTCAGAATTTCGCAAAAGCCCTCCCTCGGCTCGCTGAAGCGTTGAATCTGAAAGAAGTTCCCCGTCGTATGGAATGTTTTGATATTTCACATTTAGGCGGAACTTCTACGGTCGCGAGCCAAGTAGTTTTCATCAGTGGAGAACCAAAGAAATCAGAATACCGACGATTCACCGTCAAAACATTACCCGATGGAAAAGTAGATGATTTTGCCGCCATGAATGAGATTCTTGCTCGCCGATTCGCAAGAAAAGATGATAAAAAGTTCGCGGAAAAATTCCCTGATCTCATCGTGATTGATGGAGGAAAAGGACAACTCTCAAGCGTTATGAAGGCAGTAGCGAGGTTTTCGAAAGCGAAATCGTTCCCAAAAAACTTCCGACCGACCAAGCAAATTATTGCACTGGCAAAACGCGAAGAAGAGATTTTTCTGCCCAATAAAAAAGAACCGATCGAACTTCCTTTTGATGATCCAGCGTTGAAGTTGTTGCAACGAATTAGAGATGAAGCACATCGATTTGCAATTTCATTTCACAGGTCAGTGCGAGACAAGAAAGCCATTAAGTCTGTCCTTGACGACATTCCACTCATTGGAGGGCTAACAAAAAAGAAACTATTACAAGCGTTTGGTTCTGTGGGAGAAATCAAAAAAGCAGATAAAAAAGACCTCCTCAAAGTTCTCAGCCCAAAACAATTAGAGAGCTTGAAAAAGAATTTATGATAACGACCCTGGGAAATCCTCCATCCCGATATCTTCAATGTGTTCGCAACGCTCTTCGCCTTTTTTTAGATGCACAATGACCGCATCCACACGGAAGAAAGGCAATTCTTCGAGATTTAATTCTTTTATGAAAAAGGCCTCGATAGCTGTTAGAATTTTTTCGAATTTCTGCTGTGTTATAGATTCTTCTCCGTGCCCGAAGGCTTCGTTCGTGCGTGTTTTTACTTCTACAAACACATATTCATCGTCCTGCTCATCCTTCATAATGAGATCAAGTTCTCCACCTTGCGCATGATAATTCTTTTGAAGGAATTCCAATCCTTTGCGTTCCAAAAACTCCCGGGCTATTTCTTCGCCGCGGTTTCCGATCTGTTTTTCCTTGGTCATCGCAAGGGATGTTAAGAACCCGGAGCGGTTTGTGACAGAATAATTTCCTCTGTTTTCTGAGTCATTTCATCTATCTCACCATGCTCCGACACCACAGTATAATCATAGTATTTTTCTTGTGCCAATTCTTTTTTCATCGATTCGATTCGTTTTGCTAATTCAATGTCTGCAATCGGGGCTCTGTCGCGTATTCGTTGGATGAGTGTTTCAATTCCGTCCCCTGGTTTGAGGAATATGGAAATATACAGTTCTTTGGGCAAAGTCTCACGTGCTTGTGAAAATCCCTGCACATCAAATTCCCGTACTACAGTTTTTCCTTTCTCTACTCCATCGAGCAATGGTTGTCGCAGTGTTCCATAGGATTCTCCTCCGTGCACAATCGCATGTTCGAGGAATTCCCCTTCGCTTATTTTTTGTCGAAATTTCTCTTGAGAAATAAAGAAATACGTCTCCCCATCAATCTCTCCTGGACGCGGTGCACGCGTCGTACAACTGGGCGGAAAGGACCATTCAGGATGCTTATCACGCAACTGATCAATGAGCGTTCCTTTCCCTACGCCTGAGGGTCCTGATATAAAAACAATTTTTCCTGTCATCACGAGAAGTGTACACTCAAAGCGATGAAATTTAAAATTCGAGACATCGAAATTTTACTCTCTCTGGGGATAACTCCAGAAGAACGATCCCTGCCACAGAAAATTCTTATTTCTCTCTTCTGGAACGCAGATACCGTGAAGGCAGAACAATCCGATAATCTCGCTGATACAACGGATTACTTCGTCGTCCGAGAGTTTGTAAAAACCTTTTTACAAGATAAGTCCTTTTCGTTATTGGAAAAACTCCACCATGAATTATTTCAGGCCGTAGGAAATTACTTCCCTGAATTACAGGATCTCAAAATCACCATCGAGAAGTTTCCTTTCGAAAGTGGAAGCATCGTGATTGAAAACTAAACCAGCAGATACACCCCGTACCCCAGAAATATCGCAACTCCATAAGGAATCGGTACTTTGAAAGGCTTTGGAACTTTTTTCCATTTGAAATACAAACCGCTCGTAAGGGCTTGGAGCCCCCCCATAATCGCAACAAAAAACAAGATTTGAGCAAATTCGGGAATGGAAGTTGATATCGCCATAACGAGAAGCATTTTTATATCGCCTCCTCCAAGGAGTTTAAGAAAGAACGATCCCCACAAAAGAATACTCGCCAAGATTAGTGTCAGTACATACACTGTTCGTTCATCGTCCGTAAAGAAATATCCAAAGAATATCACCCCTAGCAGGGCCGACATGGTAAGCCAATTTGGAATGGTGTATGTGCGCATATCCCATACGGCACCCACTCCTGCGACCAAGAGAATTGCCAGTTCCAGTCCATCAATATTCATACTCTCAGTATCCCGAAATTTTAAAAATTGGGAAGTGTGGAAGGTTAAAAAGGGCTCATTTCTTCATATAAATTTCACAATTGAGAATGGCATCTTCTTTCCTACGAATAGGATATCCGTAGTCATAGAGTTCGTTTTTCATATCTTTCAAGAAAAAAGAAGGAATTCAGAAAGGAGCAACACTCATCTTTCCATTTCATCAAAACATTGGCATTGCCAAAAAAGCTATGCCATCTTCACTGTACTTCTTAACCCCCCTTCTCATGAAAAAAGCTTTCATCAGAATGTTCACTAACAATTCCGGTCAAACAATGACCGAATATGCCCTCATTTTGGCAGTTGTCGCCGTGGTCGTAGTTGGCACAGTTACACTCCTCGGAAATGATATCCAGGCCATATTCCAAAGTGTTGTTGATGCCGTCTAACCTGTATCATCATGTTCCGTGTTCGGTCGCAACCCATTGGATAGAGAGAGTATTGGGGCTTATGGGGAAAAAACCTCCCTTTCGTCCACTATTTATCCCTCAGTGTTGGGGGGTTCATACCTATTTCCTCCGCGCCCCGATTTCTCTTATCTGGCTCGATCCTTTTTCTCAGATTGTTCGCATTGATCGTCATGTCCATCCGTGGAAAACAAGAACCTGCAAACAAGCGGTGAGTGTTTTGGAATTCCAAGATGATTGCTTTCCTGATGATATTCAACCGAAAGATACTATTCATATTTTCCCTCTCAAAAAATGAAAAAACTCTGGCAGGACCAACACGGTCAAGCTTTGGGGGAAACAGCACTTCTGCTCCCCCTTCTTTTTCTTATTGTTTTTGGGTTTTTACAATTGGGACTCGCTATTGCGGACAAACAAAAGCTTTTATATGTGACCAATTACGCCGTACAAGTCGGGTCTCTTTCTAATAATGATTTAAAAATTAGTGGTGCTATTGAAGAATTTTATGATGGAAATGACATCACATTTCAAATTGAAAGTCATGATGGAGAAACGGGAAACGTTATTCTCAATACCAATCGAAAATACAAAGATATTCTGACAGTCTCCATGCAAAAACCGTTTTTTCTCACGATCCCATTTTTGGATGTGGCGGTAAATGACACTCAAACCACAAGCTCTGCAAAAGTTCTCTGTACCAATCTCACCCCTCCCTACACATGCGAATAGTGCGAAATGAAGATGGATTCGTACTCCCATTTATAGCCATTCTTTTGATGGCTCTCTTTCTTGTGGGCGCGATTATTCTTGATGTTGGGAGTTTTTATCTTCGTCATGGAGAACTTCAGCCCTTGGCGAAACAAAGTGCAAATGCGGGGATTCTGAAATTTGTAGACGCAATGGAAGGAAAGGCGGAGCAAAATAAATCTGCCTTCTGTAATGTCGAAGAACCCCCTGCCGTGTGTAGTTCCGAAGATATGTTTGATTTTCTTACGAGCGGAGAAATTGTTGACCTCGTCAGTTCCCCAACCGTTCAAGAGGCCGTTTCTGATGCAAGCATTGCCTTTTTAACCATGTACGATCCCCAGTTAATCATTGGAAATGAAAATATACAGATAACCTTTCCCTATGAATACGAAGGCGTTTCCGAACTTCAAATACAAGTGATTATAAGTGATGCTCCCCAGCGATTTCTCGAAGGAATTTTCCCTGTCACCGATGATGAAATTCAGGTGCATGCCATTTCATATATCGCGACTCCATTTTGACACCCTCCACCCCTTGCTATGAAAGGATTTCTATGGTATACTTAAGAGAAAGGTTAACTTTCTCTTAATGAAAACAATGCTAAAAACCGTTACCGACATTCTTTCCCAACATAAGAAAGAACTTATCTTTTGGGGGACAATTACCCTCGTTATTCTTGCTGTTGCAAGCACGGCACTCTTTCTCTCGTCTCAGGTATTACCTGACTACGCAGAAGAAGAGGTGTTTCATTCCTCTGCTCCACGAATTGAAGTAGGCGAAAATTTGCCAACCGTACCCGTGCATTCTCCGGCTCAATATGTTGGAAAAGCAAATGATGCACTTGGAACGGTAAAATCATATTTCTCTGCATACAATAAACAGGATTTTACAAACGCTTGTCGTTTACTCGATCCAGCAAACTGTAATCCCGAAAGTCCATACGCTGTTAATCGTCTCTCTGACGAATACAACAAAATGTCGAACGGGTATGAAAACTGGAACTTTTGGATCCCAGAAGGAAACGAGGATTTCCACAGTGATGTTGTGTGTGTGAAATATTCATACCACTACAACGATGACGTGAAGAACAAACGAGTGCATGAACGACTCAGTTTCTACGTACGAAGAGATGAAAATGGAAATGACCGAATCTACAGTCGAGTTTGTGAAAAGAAATTCGCACAAGATTCTGGAGACATGCCCTGTCCAATTCTTTCACGAAGAGATTTTTGTTTGAACTAAGGATTCAGTAAACCATTTAAGCGGAAAGGCCATCACAGTGTGATGGCCTTTTTTTTTACTTGATTCAAAAACTTACTACAATCATCGCACAATGACTCTTACTTATATTTTACTGTTCACGTTCCTCGGAAGTATTGGATCAGTTCTAATCGCTTCGCTCTTTTTATTGTGCAAAGGAAATACACAAAAAAAACTTGTGCCAATCCTCATTACCTTCGCCACGGGGGCGTTGCTTGGAAGTGCCTTTTTGGGACTTATTCCCGAAAGTTTGGAACATTTATCTGCAGATAAAGTACTCCCAACTGTGCTTGGAGGAATTCTCTTTTTCTTCTTTCTAGAAAAAATTATCCGTGTGCACCACTGTCATAATGTTGATTGTAATTCCCATGATAAAAGTCTTGGAAAGATGATTT
>Ga0222626_1000697_pt1 | contig 17766 bp, 4 predicted proteins | sample AntAcemetageno91_FD_179862 | JGI IMG/M metagenome (GOLD analysis project Ga0222626, IMG submission 179862) | Saline water microbial communities from Ace Lake, Antarctica - #91 | ecosystem: Environmental > Aquatic > Non-marine Saline and Alkaline > Saline | place: Antarctica: Ace Lake | collected...
CGTCAATTCTTCTGGTTCCTGGAGAATTCGTTTTCGTAAGGGAGGCATTTCAATGACATCGGAGCTGAGACGGTAATAAAAATCATCCCTTAATACCCTGCCCCCGGCAATATCATCCATGGAACGGTTGGTGGCAGCAATGACCCGCCCCTGGAACCGGGATTTTACATGGCTGCCCACAGGGGCAAACACCCGATCCTGTAGCACCTGCAAAAGTTTGATCTGAACATGGTTGGCCACTTCACCAATTTCATCCAACAAAATGGCCCCATGGGGGCTGCATCTATCAAACACGCCCGGATAGTCCTCCACTGCCCCGGTAAAGGCACCTTTTCTATGGCCAAACAGTTCTGATTCCAGCAGGGTTTCGGGAAACTGGGAAAGATTTAAAGAGATAAATGTGCCGGTGAAACTGTCGGCAAAACATCCCTTATTGCTGTCAAAGGGAATAAACCCGCTGCGGCCCACGGCCATGGCCGCTGTTCCTTTGCCTGTGCCGGTTTCTCCCAATATCAGGGTGGAAAAATCTTCCATGCGGTTCCACAGGTATTTATCATACCACTCAATATTGCTGGTAAAGACATTGTTCCATAATTTTCGTTTCAACTCCTTCATGCAAGGACTTGTGCCCACAAGGGAGTTGGAGATGAAAAAAAAGGCCCGGCGTAACTGAAATGAAAAGGCAAAATAATGGTCATGGCAGCTTTGGGGGAATCCCCTTTGCTGGAGCATGGTAATGGCCTCCCGGGCAAAGGAGACCTTTACGGGCACATCTCCCGCAGAGATCTGATCCATGATCAACTGGTCAAAATGATCCCGGAACTTATGAAAAATATCAAAAAGGAATACCGCGCGGATCAGATTTTGATCCTGACCCCTGAAGGCATCCAGGGTGGCACATCCCTCTTTTTCCAACTGTTTTACCCGGATATCAATCTCTTCCATACAGCGATCCACACTCTCCCTGCGGGACACCGAGGGGAAAAGCCCGGCAATGGTTCTGTCCAGCTTTTCTCGCAGTTCTCCAAAGGGATTGGCAAAGGCGGCATGGTAAACTGTTTTAAAAAAACGCCGCTCTTCACTGCTGAATTTTCTAATTCTGGTCACCCTCTGCCTCCTGAGCATTGGGATTTACTTCCAATGGCTGTCATAATAAGTACCCGAGCATATATTCCTCAAAATAAAACCAGGAGATATCAACGATATCTATCCATGGAATACCGAAAAACATATTTGTGGGTACTTAGTTGGTTGAGGCCGCATGGGGTCAATGAAAGTTGTAGACTCTGTGCATTTCATGTATGCCCCCACTCATCACATGTACGATTTCCTGTGTAGCATAGAAAAAATGAAAATTCAACAAAAGGTAAACATTGTTTGGTAAAACAATAAAAAAGATTTGATATCAAAGGGATATCAAAATATTTCCCCCTCAAAAACACAAAATCATACGATCGTTATCAATGTGGCACCACATTTGCTTATTGAAGCACCAGTATTTTGAAGTCACGGGCAGATCAATATTACTATGCCGCCCCCGGGGAGGGGTAATGGAAGTGACCCGGAACTGTTAGACAGCCCAATTGGTCTGTTCCATTATCCCTCCCCGGGGGCTCTGCTGAGAGTACTCAGACGTTTTATTTTCTAATAAAAACCTACAGGGCGCATTCCCATTTTCCCGGCCCATCATATAACCCATTGATTTCATTAAGCCACCAGCTATTGATGCAAAATGAAATACCTTGATAAATTAAAGAGTTGAATCTCCAACCGGGAAAATGGGAATGCGCCCAACCTACATGGCTGTAAAGCCAACCACAACGAAAAACGAAAGTCCTTTAATTTTAACATGTTGCTGAGACTTTCATATAAAAAAGAACATACATGGCAGTAACCATCTGCCACAACGAAAGTTGAAACTCCTATGATTCCAGAATTTTGGATGGAGTTTCATATAAACGGGCATGTCCTGCTGGACACAACGAATATTGAAAATGATATCATGCCGCCCCCCCCCGACGGGCAATGGGCCCGGCCGGAACCGTAGACGGCACAATTGGCCGGTTCCTATTACCCATCGGGGGGGGGCTCTGCTGAGGGTACTTGGACACTTCATTTTCATATAAAAAAAAAGATATGGGAGAAACCAACCAAATGCTTACCCGAATACTCAATTCAAAATTACCTTTAATGGTATATAACCCCACAAAAATATTTTCCTTAACCTTTTTCACTGAGATTTTTCAAGCTGGCGGACTGCCTGTTTTTGATGCAGAATTCATGCCTGAAAGTGAGATCCTCCATGGGGCAAAACAGCTGGAAAAAGCAGGGGTATTGTTCGGCTTGCGGGTGGTGGCTCCCAGCGATACCCTTTTGAATACATTAAAAGAACTCCAGCTTGACTATCTGGACATCCTCATCGTTCCCGTGGAAAAGGGAAATGGGGGTGTCGCCTTTTCTGGTTTTGGCGACACAAAGCTAATCCTTGAAGTCAAAGATATCAACATTAATGATCTCATTGATGCCTCCGATCCCCACGCGCTTATTCTCAAGGGAAATGAAGCCGGGGGCCGGGTTTCCAGTTACTCATCCTTTATTTTGATGCAATGGTACTTACAAAACAACACCCGACCTGTTTTTATCCATGGGGGGGTGGGAAGAAACACGGCATCTGGCATGTTTGCCGCCGGTGTCAGCGGTGTGGTTCTGGGCAGTCAGTTGTGGCTGGCCGATGAATCCCCGGTGACGGATAATTTTAAAACCCTTTTGGGAAATCTGGACGAAAGCGACTCCATTGAGGTGACCACGAGCCCTGACTTTGTCATTCGGGTATTTGCCAAACTGGGAACTAAAATAGCCCGGCAACTCAAAGAAAAGGCCATCCTCTGGTCCGATAAGGAGAATGCACAGGAACTGGTGTACCAGGAACTGGAAAAGGAACTCACGGCCCTTGATGACCATGAGGCCAGTGCCATACAATCTTTGTTTTTTCTGGGTCAGGATGCCCTGTTTGCCAAAAGCTTTAAGAAAATTTCAAGCTCCATTAAAGAGATGATCCCCACCTTTTTTAAGGAGATCGGGGAACAGCTCCAATGTGTGGATAAATTTGACCCAGTGGTGCCAAACTCTCCCCTGGCCAAAGAACACGGCACCTCCCTTCCCCTGATCCAGGGCCCCATGGCCAATATCAGTGACAATGCGGATTTTGCAGCCCAAGTGCTTAAAGCCGGGGCCCTACCCTTCATGGCTGTGGGCAGTCTGCCTGATTTCCTGGCCGATCCCATGCTTCAAAAAGGGGCTGAACAGGTTAAAAATTTTGGAGCGGGGCTGGTGGGCATTGAGGCCTTTAATCCGGCCATTGCCAAACACATGGACATGGTAAAAAAATACAAGGTCCCCTTTGCCCTGTTTGCCGGGGGCATTCCTTCCCAAATTATTGAATTGGAAAAGGCAGGGACAAAGACCTATATGCATACCCCGTCGGTGTCCATGCTGAAAAATGCCATGGAGAGCGGTTGTACGCGGTTTATCTTTGAGGGCAAAGAGGCAGGCGGCCATGTGGGTTCCCTGTCCAGCTTGGTGCTTTGGGATGCGGCCATCACCCGTCTGTTGGAAGATACACGAACAGATCTCACCGGCATCAGTCTGATCTTTGCCGGGGGGATCTCCACCTGCTTTGCATCGTGGTTCATCTCCGGCATGGCTGCCACCTTGGCTGCCCGGGGGGCTAAAATAGGGCTCCAGGTGGGCAGTGCCTATCTTTTCACCAAAGAGATCATTGATACCGGGGCCATGAAAAAACGGTACCAGGAAATCCTGTGTAAAAGAGATGACACCGTTGTCATTGGTACCAGTGTGGGGCTTGCCTCCCGCACAGCTCCCACAGAGTTTGCCCGGATGACAGTAGAACTTGAAAAGGAGATGATCAAACAGGGTAAATCCCTTACAGAACGTAAACGTGCCTTTGAAAAGAATAACATTGGGTCTTTGCTTATTGGTGCCAAGGGCTATCTTCCGGACTTTAAACGCCCGGGGGAAGAGTTTTACACCCGCTTTGACGACACAGCCCAGGAGGAAAAGGGAAACTTTTTGGTGGGGGACAGTCTGGCCTATTTCCAGAAAACCCTGACCATCCCCGAGGTTCATGGCCGATATTTCAATGCAAAGGAGATCCTTTACCGCAATCTGGGTAAACTTGAGGTTTTCTCTTCCCAGAAAAACAGGCTCAATGATGAAATCGCCATTGTGGGCATGGGATGTATTCTTCCCGGGGCCGGCAACCCCGAAGTCTTATGGGACAATATCATGGGCAAACGCTATGCCATCAAGGAAATGCCCGATGAGAGAATCCGCAAAGACCTGTACTATGATGCCGATAAAACTGCCGAGGATAAATCCTATACCATGCTGGCAGGTCTGGTGGAGGATTACCGGTTTGATCAGGAGCGATTCGGTTATGATGATGACAAGACAGCTAAACTGTCCAGAAGCCAGAAAATACTGCTGGAAGCGGCCTACCAGGCCGTTGAAGATGCAGGGTATCTCAACGAAGATCTCTCCTTTGCCTGCAAAGACCCCCAGCGCACCGCCGTTATCATTGCCACCTGCCTTGGCAATGAACTTGGCAATGAACTACAGCTGAAGTATCACTTCCCGGAAGTGGTTTCCATGCTCAGGAAATTGCCGGAATTTGCAGCCCTCACCGAACAGGAAAAAACCGATCTGGTGGAGCATCTCAGGATTGGCATGGAGGGAAATAACCCCGGATATGACCCGGTACACGGCATTCTCTTAAACATTGAAGCCTCCCGGGTGGCCAAACACCTGGGTATCCGTGGGCCTAATTATATTGTGGATGCCGCCTGTGCCTCATCCTTCACAGCCCTGGACGCGGCTGTGGGAGAGTTGCTCTCCGGTGATCGAGACCAGGTAATTGTGGGCGGTGTCAACACCCACCTGGCTCCGGAATCTTTTATTGGGTTTTGCAAAATGGGGGCCTTGTCTGCAGAGGGCTCCTTCCCCTTTGATAAACGAGCCAACGGATTCATCCTGGGCGAAGGGGCTGCGGTGTTTGTGTTAAAACGCATGAAGGATGCCCTGCGGGACGGTGACACCATCCAGGCAGTGATCAAGGGCATTGGCAGCAGCTCCGATGGCCGGGGTAAATCCATTGCCGCCCCCAACATCAACGGGCAGCTCCTGGCCCTTAAACGCTGTTTTGAAAACATGGCTCCCCGGATCACCCCGGAGGATGTTTCGTTTGTGGAAGCCCATGGCACCTCCACCATCATGGGGGATCAGGCTGAACTTGAAACCTTAAAACAGGTTTACAGCACCTCAAAAACCGGAATCAGTTCAGTGAAATCCCAGATTGGTCATTTATTGGGTGGGGCCGGTGCTGCCGGACTTGTCAAGGCCGTGCAGGCGGTAAAAAAAGGGATTTTACCCCCCAATGCCAATTTTGAAACCCTGTCTCCCAACCATGATCTGAAAAATTCTGCCATGTACATCATCGAGGAATCCGCCCCCTGGGTGGAACCGGACGACAAAACCCGTAAAGCCGGTGTCAGTTCCTATGGGTTTGGCGGCATCAACTACCACATTGTCATTGAAGAATTTAATCATACCTATGCCCCCCTTGACCGGGATATTTTCACGGATCCAGCATATGATTTCAATGATGACCGCATCGTCATTGCAGGTCTTGGGGTACGACTTCCCGGGGCCCCGGATGTGAATCATTTTTGGGAGGCTCTGAAAAATGGAGAGAAACAACTCTCCCCCATACCCGAAACCTCCTTTGACAATGCCGCCTACGCAGAGCTGGATAAAAAATCTAACTACCGGCTACCCATGATCCAGGCCGGGGTGATCAAGGATTTTAAATTCAATAATATCAAATACCGCATGCCCCCCACAACGGTGAGATCCCTGGAAAGGGGGCAGTTGCTGAGTCTGGATGCAGCGGATGAGGCCATCTGTTCCTGTGGCCTTGACAAGCTTCTTTCCCCGGGAAACAAGACCGGCGTCATCCTTGGCACCATTGCCGGGGAGCGGCAGAATAAAAATATTTTGCGGGTGAGAAAAGGCCTTCTGGCTGAAATAATTGAAAATTTCGGAGAGCTTGAGCCCGGAACGAGCAAAAACATTGCCCAGGCCCTGGTGGAGGCCATCAGAACCCGAATTCCTGAAAACAATGAAGACACCACCCCGGGGCTTCTTTCCAACATCATCTCCGGCCGAATTGCCAATCACTTTGGCCTCAATGGTGCCAACTATGTCATTGATGCCTCCTGCGCCTCTGCCGTGATGGCCATCAAAAACGCCACCCGGAGCCTGGCATTTAAAGATCTGGATTTTGTCCTGGCCGGTGGCGTGGATGCCAACTTATATCCCGTGGTACTCATGGCCTTTAAACGTCTGGGCCTTTTGTCGGAAGAAACCGCCCGGTTTTTTGACGACCGGGCCGATGGTTATTCCATGGGGGAGGGTGCCGCCGTGCATGTGCTCACCACCCGGAAAAAAGCAAAAGAATCGGGCATGGAGATCCTGGGAGAAATTAACCATTGCAGTGTAAAATCAAGTGTCCCGGATCATCTGCTGGCACCGTCGGAGCAGACCTTTGTCGCCACCATCAATGAGTGTTACAAAGAGAGCGGTATCCTTAAAAAAGAGCTCAAACATCTGGATCTGTTTGCCTTTTCCAATATACTGGGTGACATGGTGGAAAAGCAGGTGGCAGAAAAATGTTTCACCCATGAACTGTCCTGCGGGAATGTGAAAACCCAGTTCGGCTATTTTAAAGCGGCCAACCCGGCCGTGGCCATGGCCAAACTGGTGCTCATGAATAAACACCGAACCCTGCTGCCCTTTAGATTTCTGGATGAAACCCATACCACCCTTAAAAACGGCACCTTGTTGAGGCCCGTAAAGGACATTACTCCGGTTTCACCACGGGAGCCCATGCGGTTTGCCTTTAATGTCAACGGCATTGGCGGGAATCATTGTCATTTGATCTTAAGCCCGCTGCCAGCCATGCTCCAGAATATCCAGGCCATGGCAAGCCCGGGACAGGCCGTATCGTCCAAGGTGAACGCTATAGCTTCTCTGGATACGACCCCAGTGGCAGCAAGGCCCGCAGGTGGTGGCGCACCAACAGGGGTATCGGGAACTCCCCGGCGCATGACCCCGCCGTCCTCGGCCATTCAGATGAAACCGGCGAGCACCCCCCCCTTTCCCACCGACGGAAAGCACCAGAAAATGGTGGCCCTGCTATCCGGCCAGGGAGTCCAGGCACCGGGCATGATGAAGGAACTCTATGACAATGATCCTGACATCCGCAACACCCTGGACCGGGGGGAAGAGATCTTTGTGGAACAGCGAGGATACTCCCTGCTTGACATGATGTTCGGGGAGGATAATCGCCTGAACCTCACGGAAAACACACAACCCGCAGTGTTTTTGTCATCGGCGGCCCTGTTTGATCGCCTCCATGCCGGGGGATTTGAACCCGATTTTTTCATTGGCCACAGTGTGGGGGAATACACCGCGCTTTTTTGTAGCGGTATGCTCAATTTTGACGATGCCATGCACCTGCTGCTAAAGCGGGCAGATCTAATGAAAGAGGCCGCACAAAAACATCCTGGCGGCATCATGGTGGTGTTCCGAAATGAAAAGGAGACCGGTAATTTCATTCGCCAGAGCGGACTACAGGATATTTACATCACCAATAAAAACTCAGAAAACCAAACCGCAGTTTCTGGTAAAACCCCTGCCATTGATTCTTTTTGTGAATATCTTACCACCCAGAATATCATCTTTAAAAAGCTGAATCTTTCGGCTGCATTTCACACACCGCTTTTGCAGGATGCTGCGGAAAAACTCCGGGATTATCTGAACACCATCACTTTTAATGACACGGCCTTTGGGCGGGTGATTTCCAATGTAACGGCCCGGCCCTACCCTGAAAACCGGCGGGAGGTCAAAGACCTTCTGGCCAAACAGATCACCTCCCCTGTGGAGTTCATCCGCTCCATTGAATATGTGTATGAATCTGGAAGAACCCATTATATTGAAATAGGCCCGGGACGTCTTTTGGCCAATTTGTTAAAAAACATCAATATTGTGCATTTCCAGAGCATGGTCACCGTGGATCGACGTCAGGGGGAAGTTGCCTCCTTTGATGCCTGCAAAACCTATCTTGCCTCCTACAGCAGCATCTTCACCCGGCAACGGGATGATAGACAGCTAATACTGCCGGGAGGAGCGACGCAAACCACGACACCCCACCCGGCAATTACCCCTGTACCCGTGTCCCTGGATGATGATTTTTCTGCATTCAAGACCCGGAACAATGCCCTGGCAGAAAAGCTGCTCTATGATGAGTTCCGGCGACAAAAACGTGAAGCGGCCATGGATGCCCTGGAACGGTTTGACTTTGACACCGACCGCATTGTTATCTCGGGTGTTTCCGTGGGCCTTCCTGGCAAAGCAAGGCGGGTGTTTGCCGCAGATAACTTTGACCGCATCCTGGAGGGCACCAATTTCATTGAGCCCCTGAGCATGGAAGACAAAAAGCGCATCACCGATAAAAACATCACCCGGCTCTTTAAACAACCCGACGGCAATGCCCGGTTTGTGGAGATCACAAAAACCGAAGATGTGATCCAGCTGGCCGGACAATTGGGGTACTTTAGTTTGACGGACGAGTATGGCATTAAAGCCCAGTATGACATTTCCATGGCCCTGGCCGTGGCTGCGGGCATTGAAGCCCTGAAGGATGCCGGGATTCCTTTGGTGATGCAGTACAAAGAAGCCTCCTCAGGAAACGGGAAAATGATCCCCAACGGGTTTGCCCTGCCCCAAGAAATGCAGGATGAAACCGGTATTATTATCACTTCCCTGTGGCCCAGCAATGAGACCCTGCTCAATGAAATGGAACGGTATCTTTACGACCGCTTTTACTTAAAACCCTATGAGGAATTTGAAAATATCTACTTTTATCTCATGGAAAACGTAAAAGAGATGGGGGTAAAAGAAAAGGTAACCGACTGGTTCTTTAAAATCAAGGGCAGCAAGCGGGAGGATTTTGGTCCTTACAAATTTGACCGAAATTTTCTCATGAACGCCTGTCCTTTGGGATCTGCCCACCTGGCCCAGATCATCCGGGCTAAAGGACCCAACACCCTTTTAAGCTCAGCCTGTGCCTCCACCACCCAGGCCATTGGGGTTGCCGAGGACTGGATTCGGGTGGGACGGTGTAAACGGGTCATCGTCATTGGCGGTGAAAATGCCACCTCCCCGGCCCAGAATCAGTGGGTGGGGTCCGGTTTTCTGGCCCTGGGGGCTGCCACGGTGAAAAAACGGGTGTCTGAAGCGGCTAAACCCTTTGACTCAGACCGTAACGGAACCATAGTGGGTGCCGGTGCCGTGGGCCTTGTCATTGAAAAAAGTGACCAGGCCAGAGCCAGGGGTATGAACGGCCAGGCCCAGATTCTGGGTACCCACATGGCTAACAGCGCCTACCACACCTTTAATATTGATGTGCCCCATATGGCAAAGGAGATGACCCGGTTTATCAGTCGCATGGAAAAGCAGCACCAGATGACAAAAAGTGAGTATGCAAAAAAACTGTTGTTCATGTCCCATGAGACCTATACCCCGGCCCGGGGAGGCAGTGCAGATGCCGAAGTAACGGCCTTGAAAACCGCTTTTAAGGATTATCTCAACCACATCTGCATTTCCAACACCAAGGGATTCACTGGCCATACGCTGGGGGCTGCCATTGAGGATGTGGTCATGGTGAAAGCCCTTCAAAAACGAAAGGCACCACCCATTGCCAATTTGACCCGTATTCCGGATCATTTCAAGGCCTTGAATTTCAGTGGGAAAAAGGCCATTCAATCGGAATATGGCCTGCATCTGGCTGCCGGGTTTGGATCTCATTTTGCCTTTTTACTTGTGAAACGCATTGAGGAAAACTCCTTTGAAAACAATCCAACTTACACCCGGTGGCTCCAAAGGGTTTCCGGGGCGGTGAATCCAGAATTGAAAATTATTGACAATACCCTTTGCGTGGTTCCTGGCCCGGGGGGGGCTCTGGCACAGCCAGCACCTGCTGCACCTGGAGAGCAGGCCCAACTGCCCGAATCAGTGTCCATGCCCGAAGCCACCTCATCGACATCTGATAGATCCGGTGTACAGGGGGTAGATGCGGCGGCGGTCTCCAGGGAAGTAACTCATCCCATACCATCCGGGGAAGTAACCCGTCCCATACCATCCGGGGATAGTGCTAACAGATCTGAAGCACTGCCCACGGTATCACCCGCAACTATTGTTGAGCCCTCCCCGGCCCCGGCCGTCCCTGCCGGAGACACGGGTGCTGCCGCCTTAAATAAAATCAAGGAGATCATAGCCGAGCAGACCGGATACACCATTGACATGCTGGAGGATACCTTGGACCTGGAGGCCGATCTTGGCATTGACACTGTTAAACAGGTGGAAATTTTTGCCAAGGCCGCCGGACACTTTGGGTTTCCTGTACCCGAGGATCTGAAACTCAGGGATTTGAACACCATTGCCAAGCTGGCCGATTACATCAACACCAAAGCCTCTCCGGCAGGTATTGACACCCCACCACCAGCGGATGGGGGCGTCTCCGGCACCTCTGTGTCCGGTGCCTCTCTGTCCAGCGGTTCTCTGTCCGGCGATTCACATGGCCAGGCAGGAACTACAGCAACCGTTCAGGCAACGGGCAATGCCCCGGCAGCGGCCCCAGACGCACAAGCTGCCCTTATAACTGCTCTGGACAAAGTCAAGGATATCATTGCCGAACAGACCGGATACACCACGGACATGCTGGAGGATACCCTGGATCTTGAGGCAGATCTTGGCATTGATACCGTTAAACAGGTGGAAATTTTTGCCAAGGCCGCCAGTCACTTTGGGTTTCCTGTTCCTGAAGATTTAAAACTCAGGGATTTGAACACCATTGCCAAGCTGGCAGATTACATCAACACCAAAGCTACTCCCCCGGAACCGGATACCCCGCCAGCGGGGGATGACGATCCTGCAAAATCCAGCCCTGGTGGGTCAGATAGCCAATCTGAACAAGTTGGGGTCGCCACCGATGCTGCGCAAACAACTGCCACAAACACGCCCCCAGGCAGTTCCACCCGCACCGCATCCAAGTCTTCAGATATTAAGCGCCTGGTGCCAGTCATTAAATCTGTGCCCGGGCCGGTACCCGGAGCAATGGATCTTTCTGGAAAGACCGTGATCATGACCCTGGACAATGCGGGATTTGCCCAAAAAGTAGCTGAATCCCTGGGCCAACACACCCGGATCATCGGCCTGGGTCTGGATGAAAATTCCGGAAATTTTTGCGATGAGATCATTCCCTTGGACCTGTCATCGGAAACGTCCATCAAGGAAGCGGTGGAACAAATTATTAAGATCCAGGGAGATATTCATGGGTTTATCCACCTGGCCCCCCTTAATCTGTGTTTCCCTGAAAAATCCCAGAACACCCTTTCCGGCGTGGCCCATGTTCACGCGTTTTATCATCTCATGAAGGCGCTTTTCAGCCAGCTGAACCAGAAAGATCGATTTCTTGGGGTGCTTTCCCTGGAATCGGTTATTTTTCCCCATGGTGATGGCACCCGGCAGGCTAATATTGAACCCTGCTTTGCCGGTATCTCCGGCATGATGAAAAGCCTTGCCAAGGAGATGCCCCACACCCGGGTGAAGATGGTGGATTTCTCCTGCCCTGATTTTCTGGCATCCCAGGATGAGATCATTGGGCAGTTTCTCAATGAGATCACCTCCGGGGATACCCGGGTGGAAACAGGCTATCGAGAGGGTGAAAAATATATTTTGAAGCTGGAAGAACAGGCCCCCAATGACACCGGAGAGACCGTCATCAAAGAGGGCGATACCCTGGTGGTAACAGGGGGAGCCCGGGGCATCACCTTTGAAATCTTGAAACAGGTGGTGGCACGGTATAAAACCAATCTGGTCATCCTGGCCAGAAGCCCCATTGACACACTGGAAGCAAAATTTCTTGATCCCGCCGCCACACCTGCCACCATCATGGCAGGTCTCAGGGAAACCATGGCCGGCGCCAAACCCGTGGCATTAAAAAATGAGACCGACCGCATCATGGCCATCCGAACCTCCCGGGAGAATCTTGATATCCTGAGATCCCAAGGGGTGTCCGTGACCTATCTTGCCTGTGATGTGGCAGATAAAGAAGCGGTTAAAAAAGCCCTCTCAGGCATTGACCGCGTGGACGGATTGATTCATGCAGCTGGACTTGAAGAGAGCATGCCCTTTGAAAAGAAAGCCTATGATTCATTTGCCCGGGTATTTGATACCAAAGTTCAAGGCTGTGAAAACGTCATGGCTGCCCTTGCGGAAATACAGGTTCAGGGAATGCAGGTTCGGTACTGCATCGGTTTCTCTTCGGTGACGGCAAAATTTGGCAACGAGGGACAGGCTGACTATACCGCAGCCAATGATATGATGGCCAAAATACTGTTCAAAGCCCAGTATGACAATGAAAACATCACCTGCAAAATCATGGACTGGACCGCCTGGAGCGGTGCTGGCATGGCCACCCGGGACACCGTTAAAAAAGTACTCACCGAACGGGGACTAAAATTCCTGCCCCTGGAAGAGGGCATTGGTTTTTTCATGGATGAAATGACAGACACCGTCACCACCGAGGTGGTGATAACAGGTCTTGATGAGAGCTTTGACCGGGATTGTCTTCTAAGAGTGGCACCATTTCTGGACAAACTGACAAAAACACAAGAAGGGAAAACCGTATTTTCACGACATCTTTCCATTGAAAGGGATCGTTTTCTCCTGGATCACGCCATGGAAGGCACCCCCATCTTTCTGGGGGCCACCGGGGTAGAAACAATGGCTGAAGCGGCTATGGCCAATCGGAAGATCCCCGGATACCTCACAAAGGTCACCAATTTTTCCATTCCCTATGGCATCAAATTACTCCAGAATCGACCCAAGGCCATCCTTGTGTCAACGGAGGCTGTGATGGATGATCCCCATGCTTGGGACTGCACCATCACTTCGCAGTTCATCAATCCCGCCGGGGTTGTCATGGGAGATCCCAAGCTGCATTACCAGGCTCGGTTCATGATCAAGGATACCCCTTTGCCCGGGGAAAAACGATCCATCCCTGGATTCACCCCAGTGAAAAATTCCAAGGAGTTGGCCAACCAAATCTATCATCCCCAACGCCTTTTCATGGATGATCTGTTCCGTTCCATCCATGATATTGTAAGCTTTGACGGTAAGACCCTGGTGAGCCTTTTGTCCTACACCAGTGATGAACCCTTTTTCAATTATGGGGCTGAACCTGAATTTTTAACGGACGTGGTGCTCCTGGACGGCATGTTCCAGACCGGCGGAGCCTTTGAGTTCTTCACCGACTCCTGTGTGGTTCTGCCTTACAAGATCGGCAGCCTTGAGTTCATGGCCCGGGGGTTAAGAAATACCAATTATCTGTGTTTCACCACCCGCACAGCATCCAACGATGAAACAGACACCTATGACATGGATCTGGTAGATGAAGCAGGAAATTTCTTGATGAAACTCAGGGATTTTGAGATGGTCAAGCTGCATAAGCTGAGCCCGGAGCATACCATCAGTAAGGGGATTATTGGCAAGTAAAGCCATGTTATTATGACATGTGGGTTTTATTAGAAAATAAAACTTCCGGGCAACCTCAGCAGAGCCCCCCCCGATGGGTAATAGGAACCGGCCAATTGTGCCGTCTACGGTTCCGGCCGGGCCCATTGCCCGTCGGGGGGGGCGGCATAGTGCTATTTGGCTCCGCGTCTACGACCCAATATTCGTTGTGTCTGGTGGTTACAGCCATGTGGGTTTTATATGAAAGAGTAGATATGACTAACATTCTTTCATGCTTCGTTGTGGACAGGCCGAGGCCAAAATACGGTCTGCCCGTGGCAATTATAAGAAATTAAAGTTGTTTCACCGGGCGGAATCAGATATACTGGATAAAGAAAAAACGGCCATTCATCGCAGCGCTGATAACTGTGCAGCACACCCCAGACTTGCATCACTTGTTTTTTGTCAGGAGGATCTGTCCCATGAATACCTATGAAGAGATTATTAATTACGCCATTGGAAAAGAGATAGAAGCCCAAAATTTTTACAAAGATGTGGCGGCAAAAACCACAGAAACCTTTATTAAGGAGATGTTCACTACCTTTGCCGATGAAGAGAAAAAACACGAAATCATGCTGAAGAACATTCTGGAAAACAAAACCATTGGAGCCAATTTTAAGGCATCCAGTGATTACGGCATATCCAAAACTGTTGAAAAACCAGATGTATCCGGGGGTATGACCCTGGCAGATGCCTTTGCCCTTGCCATGAAAAATGAAGAAGAGGCCATGAACATGTATCTGAAACTGGCAACGGACTGCGATTCAACAGAAGCTCGTAAGGTATTTGAAGACCTTGCCACCATGGAAAAAGGCCACAAATTCAAAATGGAATCCGCCTACACCGAAACCGCCTATGCCGAGGCATGGTAACCGCCGTTCCCCAGCATGGTGTAATCCAAGAACGCCTGGAGGGTATTGTTGACCGGGTCACCTACCATAATCCAGACAATGGATGGTCTATTTTAAGGGTTACCCCTTTTAATGCCATGGGACAAGAGACGGTGGTGGTTCACCAGACCCGGGTGTTTGCCGGTGCCACCATGCTGTTTCAAGGAGCCTGGACTGTCCATCCCAAATTTGGACGTCAGTTCCAGGCCGTGGTGGCCACGGAAAAAAAACCGGCCACCCAGGCGGCCCTGGAAAAATACCTTGGCTCTGGCCTTATCAAAGGGGTGGGGCCCAAAACCGCACTCAAAATCGTTAAACACTTCCAAAAAGAAACGCTCACCATATTTGAAACTAATATGGAGCGCCTCACCGAAGTCCCGGGAATTGCCCTTAAAAAACTTGAAATGATCCGCCACGCCTGGACCCAGCACAAATCCATCCGGGAGGTGATGATGTTTTTGCAGACCCATGGTATCAGCACCTTGTTTGCCGTACGGATTTACAAAACCTATGGGGACAAAGCCATTGCCAATGTCACCGAAGATCCCTATCGTCTGGCCAATGATTTTTATGGCATTGGATTTTTTTCCGCAGACAAGGTGGCGTTAAGCATCGGTCTTGACAGACAAAGCCCCCAGAGAGTCATGGCCGGTATTCGCCATGTGGTGGCAGCGGGGAGAAATGACGGTCATTGTTATCTCACCTATTCCCAGATTGATGAAAAGGTCAAAGCCTTACTGGAGCTTGATCTCCAGGATCAATTATCCTCTCTGCTGGATCACATGGTAAAAGAAAGGCAGCTCATGGTTCGGGAGTTGCCCACTGAAGCTGGGATCTTCACCCGCTGTTACTATGTCAGGAGCCTCTATTTTGATGAACGCTATGTGGCAAAACGGGTGGCAGGTATGGGGCTCTCACCCCAGGTGGACAGACAGCGAATCCAGCGCTGGATTGAGCTGTTCTGTAAAACCCGAAAAATAGATCTCAGTGAGGAGCAGGCCCTGGCCGTGGGCCGGGTGGTGGGTGAAAAATTTTCGATTTTAACGGGGGGACCCGGGTGCGGAAAAACCACCACCACCCAAGTCATTGTAAAACTTGCCGAGGCCATGGGACTTAAGGTACTTCTGGCCGCCCCCACGGGCCGGGCCGCCCAGCGCATGGGCGAGGTCATCGGACGGGAATCTAAAACCATCCACCGACTTCTGGAATGGAAGGGGGGGAAATTTAAAAAAAATGAATCCCAGCCCCTGGACACCGAATTTCTCATTGTGGATGAGTGCTCCATGTTGGATATCAGCCTGACAGCCTCCCTTTTAAAGGCCGTGCCCCAGGAGAGCCGGGTGCTGTTCATCGGCGATGCAGATCAGCTACCATCGGTGGGGGCCGGCAATGTGTTAAGGGATATTATTTTTGCTGACACTGTGCCCTGCTTTCGCCTCACCCAGATATTTCGCCAAGCCCGGGAATCTAAAATCATCCAGTATGCCCACCAGATCAACCGGGGAGAAATGCCCTGGGTGGTATCCCCCTTTAAAAAGCCATCGGTGTGGCAGGATGGATCGGACTGTCTTTTTGTGGATTCCGATGAGGCCACCGGGGAACAGCTTCGTTTTATTGGCCGGGTTAAACGGCTTTGCCATGGGTCTCGGATCGATCCCAATACTCCCAATACTCCCAACGATCTCAACAATACTAACAATCCAAATAATACCAACAATCCCGATATTCCCAAGACTTCCGCTGACACACCTCAATCCTCCCCCAATACTTCCAGGGGTTCCGTTGATAGTTTCCAGACATCCTCCAACGATTCCCAGAACAATACCTCCCCTGCCCTTGTCAGCTTACATGACTCAAAAAATATAAAAAAACAAGCTGGAAATAATGGCATGGTGTCAGATCATGAAGGCCCATCAGTTGTGGATCATTGCAATGTATCACACCCAAATGGCAAAAAAAATGCCGGAAAAAACGCCTCGCTGTATGAATTTCGAATCAATGAAACCGTCAGGCCCTATGAGACAGAAATCACCATCCCTGCAAAGTTTCAGCATGTGAACCTGGATGCGCTTGCCAAGGCAGGTAACCAGGTGGAAGAACTGACTGCGGTGCTAAAAAAAGTACACCCCTGGTCTTCCCTGAACTATGGATTTGCGGCCCTGGATGTGGTGAAAAAACTTTACCTTGAATGGATTCCCAAATACTTTGGCGCTGACCGGGAGATACAGATACTTTCTCCCATGACCCGGGGTACCCTTGGTACGGCCAATTTGAATCTGGTTATCCAAAATGCCGCTAACCCGTTCATGGAAGGAAAGCCCCAGCTCAAGGTGGGCGAGCGCATCTTTAGATTGGGGGATCGGGTGATCCACCGCAGAAACAACTATGATCTGGGGGTTTTCAACGGTGATATCGGTAAGATCGTTGCCATTGATAACTCAGAGCCCACCCTCACCGTTGCCTTTTATCCGGATCAGCGCCAGGTGTTTTACCAGCGAGATGACATCATGGAGTTGGATCTGGCCTGGGCCATCACCATCCATAAATCCCAGGGCAGTGAGTTTGAGGTGGTGATTATTCCGGTACTCACCCAGCATTATAAAATGCTGTTCCGAAATCTTTTGTACACGGGCCTCACCCGGGCGAAAAAACTGGCCGTGTTTGTGGGGACACGCAAGGCCATGTCCATGGCTGTACGAAACCAAGACGTTAGCCAGCGGCAGACAGCATTGGATTTTCTTTTGCAAAAAGGTCTGGAATAAGCTCTCCTTGTTGCCTGAAATGGGGTCTTTGTGCGGATACACTGAGTCTGAGCTGATAAAGACCTTTTGAAGAATATATGCTCGGGTACTTAATACCTTTCAGTAGCTCTTGCCGGGTCTAACAGCACAACTTGATTGAAAGAGCGGGCAAAAGTGTTACCCGGATATATGCTCTTTTGAACCAGGCCGACTTTTTAAAGAGTTTCCCGTAAAAATCAAACTTTTGCTAGCTGTGCGGGTAGCAATTGTTTGCAGCGCATTAACAATATAAATGTAATAAATTAGGGATGTTTCAGCCTTCAAGCTGTATCTATATCTTGTAAATAGCACTGAAGTTCCGATCCAAATAAGCTCAGCGATGACCTACCCGCACAGCTCGAACTTTTGTGTACTCTCCTTTT
>Ga0222626_1000699_pt1 | contig 17744 bp, 16 predicted proteins | sample AntAcemetageno91_FD_179862 | JGI IMG/M metagenome (GOLD analysis project Ga0222626, IMG submission 179862) | Saline water microbial communities from Ace Lake, Antarctica - #91 | ecosystem: Environmental > Aquatic > Non-marine Saline and Alkaline > Saline | place: Antarctica: Ace Lake | collected...
TTCACTCAAGAGTGCCTCTCTCTGCCTTATCTTTAAGCCCACGAGTGCAAATAAAACTAAAAAAAGAATAGATAATGCAACTGAAATATCTATAACTCTTTTAAAAGTAACGGTTGTGCTCTGTTTCTTCTTTTGCCCTTGAGAAATGAGATTAATGCCTTCCGCAACAAATGGCCCGCCGCATACTGTACATATCGAGACATCCTGTGGCAAACCTGCTTCTCTTATTGCCTCGTCCTCAAAAGATACCCCTCTTAACACATTCATCACTTTGCAAGGGGCGTTAATTCTGATCGCAAAAAACTCCTTAAAGCTTTCAATGACAGAGCCGGCTCCGATTATGATAAACTCTGATATATCTACTGCTGCCATAGTCTTCTCTTTTAAATGCGCGGCTATTGAGCGTTTTATCTCATCTGCGAGTTTCTCCTTTGGCGAATCGTCTTTTTCCTTCTGCTCTGATATATCCAGTGCGCCTATAGAAATTGACCTGCTAAAATTAGGCTTTCCATCAGAAACTATTACTATCTCGGTGCTATCACTATCTATATCTATCAGGCAGATGCTCTCCCCCTGTTTTATCGACCCTTTTGCTGTATTGAGCCACCCTATTATAGCCTCTGAGCTCAATCTTATCTGCCTAAGTCTACTAACCAGCGCACCTAATACGTGATTGATCCTCGCTATCTCATTCTTTGGGGAGATAACTAACATGACCCTAGAATAACCTTCCGCGTCACTGCTCAACACTTCGTAATCTGATATAATCTCGTCTTCAGAGTATGGCGTCTGCTTAGATATCTCAAATGATACCATCTTCTCTATCTCCGACCTATCCAGAGTAGGAAGGCGCATATACCTTACCATGACCTTTTCCCTGGATATGATAGCGGTGACAGCTTCAGGTCTTATACCTCTGCTGCTTACAGTATCATTCAATAGTTTAGCTATCTCTTCTTCAGATAGCCCGTATACAGATTTGGCTAAAAGCTTGGTTATAATAGGCCCTCTTGGGGTAATTTGTGATTCCAGGATTTTGAGATATTTGCTATCTACCTGTATATAGAGGTGTGGTCTTTTAGATATGATAAATGGGAAATTCAATTTTGCTACTCCTGATACCAATATTTAATTAAAGGCGGCTTCTCCTTGTCCTTAAAACTGTATACCGCCTCCAATCTCATCTTTACCCTTTTTACCTGGGCTAACACTATTGCTCGATATGTGTCTGAAGTAACTTGAAACTGTGGGTTTAAGCCTGAAATAAGGCTCCTTATCCTGCTATATTCATCAATTGTTACACCATAGATATTAGCATACCATTGTCCATCTTGCAAATTCTTTATTTCAACAAGCCCTTCTTTTCCTCTATAGGTTATAGTTGAACCATAAGAAAACCAGGCATCATCACTTGTGCCGATAAGGTCATCATCCCCTCTCCTATAATCCATTATTTTTGACGCAAGATTAGAAAAATCCGGGCCCAAGAGAGCGCTTAGGACCGGTTCGCTAGCGCTATTTATATTTGTTTTTCCGCTACCAAAGACTGTGATATATGGTTTAATCATATTAAGAACTTTTGAGTCAATACCTTTTACAAGCAGAAGCTCATATATTGTATTGAAATCTGAATTTTTACAATCATATCGCTCTAAGAGACCTTGATAATACATATCCTCCGCACCATAGAGAAGCCTGTTCTTGGAAGACATGACAAGATCATCTTTATCACGCCAATCTAATATCGCGCCGGCTATCTCTGTCGCATTGTCCTCATCCATATCAAAATATACCAGCAAATTATTTAGCGTCTCTTCAGTAACCGTATTGAGATTGATCTTTGACTCTTCATCCATAAGGCCATATAGCGTAACAGGCGCGTCTTCACCCTGATTAGACAAAGGGTATTCATAGCTTACTGTATAGCTTCCATCTCCGAAAGGATGCCTGTCAAAAAGCGCCTTATTATTTGCCCATGGCTGGCTCAAGGCATCAATGCCTACTGAAAGGTTTTTTTTGTATTCAAGCTTTTTCTCTGATACTACACGTGTAATACCGGCACGTGCTATAAAATAGGCCTTTATCTTGTCTATATCATAAGATGTGAGCTTGAGCGTAATAGCAGACTGCCTTCCTATGCTCACGGCAAATACAGCAAGTATAGCAACCATCCAAAGAGAGGCTATAAGTATTATACCTTTTTCGGTTTTAGGTTTACGGTTATTGGTTATAGCTTCATAATGCATAATCACTCTTTTACTGTTCTGTTGCCAATACATTAACTTCCTCTAATGCTGTGTCAGGAAATCTACTTGCTGGAATGCAAATCTGTCTAGAAAATGGTTCCTGGCTACCATCGATAGATTTTGATATCGAAATATCTATCTTTATCCCAAGCGGTAATCCATTTTCTACTTCCCACAAATCAATCCATTCATACTCTGTGTCCGTGGGCTCCTCATCAATATTTTGCGCTGTTTGATCCAGATCGATATATAAATAAGTACATTTAAAATCAGAGACGCCTTCAAGAATAACAGTGCCTTCTTTTAGGGACGCGTCCAAAAGCCCGCCTTCAACATCATCATCTAGCACAAAAAGTGAAGCAAGCGCGTCTTTTAAAGGCTCTACTTCTCTTATCAGGACCTGCCCTTTATCATTACCTTTTAGATAATAACTTACAAGCCCAACATTTATATCCGCGCTATCACTCTCAGTCAATGTAGTTACAAAAGAAACTTTATCATTATAGCCTTCAAAGGGTATGTTGGAGATATAGACCATATTCCTAACATCCCTTGTCAGCTTTAAAAAAACGTGTCTTACCCTCTGTTGAAATTCCGCTTCCTGCTCAATACGCCTGTAGGAGATAATGCCTCCTCTAAAACATGAGTATAACACGACAGCTATAACAGAGAATATGACCATAGATACCAAAAGTTCAATTAACGTAAAGCCCCTCTCTCTATTCATTCTTCCTCATCTTCGTTAACAACCGGCACATAAGTCAATATATCTATCTTTCTTTCGAAGCCTCTCGCCTGCCAAGATAGGGAAGTAGCAAATCGTTCTATCCCAATGTTTTCCTCGTCATATTCATCACCTTTATCATCACTTGTAAGAGGGGATATTTTGCTTCTTAGCTGAAAATCCTCATCCATAAAGACCTCATTCTCCTCCAAGAAAGATGTGGCGCCTTCTTCTGAATCAAGAAAAAGCTCAAGGTCAAAGGTCCTGTTCTTTAATACAAGAATAGCCTCACGATAACCATTAGATAATGAGACCGCTTTCAGTGATGAGGTAAACGCGTGGTTAATAAAAACAATAGAAACACTGACTATAACAACTGTTATCAGAACCTCAATCAGCAAAAATGCCTTATTCTTCAATATAATCATAAGCTTTTATCAGGCCTGTGCCTGCTTCTATCGAAATTACGATGGTTTTGTTGTCTTTGCCGACAAGGTATATGTTAGCGGAATCCATATCACCATCAGGCGAAAAGTCTATTACACTATTACCTGTCTTAATTTCTATGCCACTAGGTATCCTAAAAGATCTGCCCCAGCGCTCCCTTAATGGCTTAAAGGTCTTATCTTCTTCATCTTTAACGAAAGCCCTATAGAAGCGATTTTCAATATCTATAACAAGCCTGTAATCTGTCCTTTCGAATACTGCTCTTTCGAGACAAAAATTTGCCATATACGCGATGTTTTTAGCAGAGGTTGTAAGTTTAAGATCCTCATAGGTTCTTCTGAAGATTGGGGTAGATAAAGCTACAAGGGCAAGAATAATTGCGGCAACCAGCATCAGCTCCAGTAAAGTAAAGGCGTGGTTTGATCTCAAATTTTTGGTTTCCAGGATTCGATATTTACCTTTACTTCGACACCAAAAACCTGACATCAAGCGCCTCCTCAATAGACTACTCTTCAATAACTTCCCAGTTAACAATATCATCTGAGCTCTCTATGCCATCTGCTCCATATGAAAATAGATCGTAGTCGTGAAGATTATGTGTTCCCGGAGATATGTAGCTATAAGGATTGCCCCAAGGGTCCTTAGGGGTCTTTTTTATATATGGGCCCTTCCAATTAGGGGGACTAGGTGGAGAGGGGGGCATTTTCCTCAAAGCCGCAAGCCCCTGTTCAGTTGAAGGATATATTCCATTATCAAGCTCGTAAAGATCCAGTGCTGTAGCAAGGTGCGCCTCTATCTGGGCCTGTGCTGCCGCAAAGCGTGCCTCTTGCGATCTGCCAACAAGGCGTGGCACAACCAACGCGACAAGCACACTTATAATAATCACAACAAGCATAAGTTCTATTAAAGTAAAACCACTTTTTTTCATTTTCATCTCCTTAATGAGCACGTGACTTATTAAGCGATAGCGACATAAGTCACTGTGCGAATTAACCCCGTACCCAAGCCTGGGACTAAATATACACTTCACAGGCGCGTGGTATCGGAGTAACGACTATCCATAACTTAGACCTGCCTGCCGGCAGGTAAGCACTGGGCAGTTAGTTACACTTCTTAAGTTGTATGGCCGAATTAGAATCTATAATTTGGTACAAGATTTTCGCTCTATAAGCTTTGCTTCCAATAGGGCCTTCAAAGGTTGCTTTTTCTTCCCTGATACTATCTGGTTTAATAATTCAACGCCCATCCTTCCCATCTCCGCGATAGGCTGCCATACAGTTGTTAAGGCAACGGGTGAATATGAGCATAGTGGATTATCATCGAAACCTGCAATTGATATATCATCGGGAATCTTTAATCCCTTCTTCCGAGCGACATCCATAGCCTCCATAGCCATTACATCACTTGCGCAAAATATAGCGGTAGGGGGCTCTTTAAGCGCTAATAGGTACTCCATCGCCTTCTTAGCCGGTGAACGCAGATAATGGCCTACTGTAATATAACTCGTGCTCAGCTTCAAGCCATTCGACTTAATAGCAGCCTTAAAACCCTCAAGGCGCTTCTTACCGGATTCCGTTGAAAGGTCTCCTGCTATCGTAGCGATATTTTTATGTCCTAATTTTACAAGATATTCCACTATATCAATAGCCGCTTTTTCATTATTAATGGCAATAGAATTTATAGGCTCTTTTTCAAAAGAATTATTTAACACCATGCAAGGCACTTTTCTCGCAAGAATCTTTTTGAGCTGCTGCCTATCACTATTTATGTCGGCAAAAAGTATCGCGTCTATATACTCTGGGCTTAACGCGCTGCTTGTAAGCCAGTCTTCGTGCTTTTGCCTTTCACTTATATGTATAATAATATCTATCTTGAGCCTGCTTGCCGCAAGCACCACACCTTTTATAACCTTTGTGGCATAGAAAGAGTGAAATATATCCTCAAACTGAGGAACAATAAGGCCAAAGACCTTGCCTTTTTTGCGCTTTATGGCAGGACTCACAGAGGCATTAAGTTTCATAGACTTTATAACATCTTCAACCTTTTTCCTCTCAAGTGACTTTACATTAGGGGCCCCTTGCATAACCCTTGAAACAACCATTGACGAAACATTTGCTTTTTTTGCGATATCACTTATCTTCACTTTGTACCCCTTTGTTAATAAATCCTTATTCTTATTTATCGTATCATTAAATTTAACTGAAATATTGGCAAAAGCATGGCGATAACAATGAAACCAACTACAATCCCCATAAAAAGTATGAGTCCGGGTTCAAGCAATGATGTAATTGCCTTTGTTGCGCGGTCAATCTCAGTATCATAAGCGTCCGCGATCTTGAAAAGTGATTTTTCTAGCGTCCCGCTCTCTTCACCGACAGCTATCATATTTGTTACCATCACGGGAAAATGTCCGCTCTTTCTTATGCTTACTGATAAAGGGGCGCCTTCAACAACATCCTTTTTTGCCTCTTCCATGTCATGCCTTATAACTGTATTTCCTAATGTAGAAGACGCTACACCCAATGCTTGTATAATAGGTACGCCATTACCAATAAGCGTACCCAGTGTCCTGCCAAACCTTGCAATCTCTACCTTTTGAACAAAAGAGCCCAAGAGTGGTACCTTAAGTTTTATCCCGTCAAAAGCAGCCTTACCATCTTCTGTTTTTAACCATCGGTTAAAAGCCGTTATGGTAATCGCCATAACAATTATCATCAGCATCCAGAACCTTGCGAAAAAACTGCTTATGCCAATCAGTATCTTTGTTGGCATTGGCAAGGCCTGGCCAAGATCAATAAAGATTGATGTAAGCCTGGGTGCTACAAAACTTAGGAGTACAAATATTGTAATAAATCCTACAAACGCCATCAGGGCCGGATATGCCATACTGGCGCGTACTTTTGAGATGCTCTCTTCGTCCTTTTCCATGAAATCACTGAGGCGCCTTAGAACGTTTTCCAGGCTACCACTTATTTCGCCGGCCGCTACCATGCTAACATAGAGCACGGAGAATACTTTAGGATATTTTACCAAAGCCGCTGAAAGTGTAACACCGCCCCTGACATCATCGCGTATAAGCCCTATCGTATGCCTTAAATGCGAGCTTTCACTCTGCTCCATTAATACGTTTAGCCCGTTTAATATAGTCATGCCTGAATCTAGCAGATTGGAAAGCTGTCTGGTAAAATTGCTCAGGTCACGCAACCTAATGGACTTGAAAAACAGAAATCTTCCTTTTGACTTTTTTATAAAAGCAGCTGTCTCTTCTTCAATTGAAAGAACAAAAAGCCCCATGGAGCTAAGCTTTGCGGCTGCCTGGTTCTGATTCTCCGCTTCTATCCTTCCTTCTTTAATCTCAGCAGGTCCGCGTTTTGCTTTATAGATATATCTTGGCATATCTACTCTTCTGCTTCTATTTCAGTAACACGTAGGACTTCTCTTATTGTAGTTATGCCCTCTTCAACCTTAGCCATGCCGTTATTAAACAATGTTCTCATGCCATTCTTAAGGGCTCGTTCTTTTATTTCGTTTATCGGCGATCTTCTCAAGACAAGATCCCGTGTCTGATCATCTAAAACAAGTATCTCGTAAATTGCAGTCCTGCCTTTAAACCCGGTAAATTTACATGATTCGCAGCCCTTGCCTTCAAAGAATACCCTCTTCTGATCAGGGTCAAGATTGAGATCCTTAAGCAACTCTTTATCCGGGATAACTTCTTCTCTGCATTTATCACATATCACCCTTACCAGCCTCTGTGCTATAGCCGCTTCTATTGAGCTTGAAACAAGGTATGGTTCAATACCCATATCAATTAATCTTGTTATGGCCCCTGCCGCGTCATTAGTATGTAATGTTGAAAAGACGAGATGTCCGGTAAGGGCAACCCTTATGGCTATCTCCGCTGTCTCAAGGTCTCTTATCTCACCTACCATCATAATATCCGGATCATGACGCAGCATCGAACGTAAGCCCGTGCCAAAGGTGAGGCCGACTTTTGTATTTACCTGTATCTGGGTAATCCCTCTTAGCTGGTACTCTATAGGATCTTCTATGGTTATAATGTTTTTACTTGCGTCGTTAATCTTGCTTAAACAGGCATAGAGAGTTGTCGTCTTGCCGCTTCCTGTAGGACCGGTAACAAGTAATATACCGTGAGGCTTTGTTATAATATCTTCTATAACATTAAGGTCATCTCCAAAAAGACCTAATTTTTCGAGGCCCATAAGTATACTGCCGCTCAATATTCTTATATGCACACTCTCGCCATATGAAGTTGGAATGACTGATACCCTGAGGTCAAGCTCCTCGTCTGATATCTTTAATTTTATTCTGCCATCTTGAGGAAGGCGCCTTTCGGCGATGTTTAACGCGGACATTATCTTTATACGTGAAACTATAGCTGAGTGCAGATATTTTATTGTTGGCGGTATGCTAGCATTGAACAGGACTCCATCAACGCGGTATCTGATACGGAGCTCACCTTCAAATGGCTCTATATGTATATCTGTCGCCCTTTCAGTAACAGCCTGATGGAGCACCTGATTTACAAACTTTATAATTGAGGCATCATCCGCCATATCATCAATATTACTGGATGCCTCAAGTTGTGTAGGCCCGGAGTCCTCTACATCAGCCTGTCCCATAATCTTTTCTACTGTCTCAGCGCCAACTCCATAGTATCTCTTTATAGACTCGAGTATATCCTTCTCACCTGACAGTACAGGCTCTATATCATATTTTAGGACAAGCTTTATATCATCCAATATCGCGAGATCGAGGGGATTTGTTACAGCGATTGTCAGCTTTACACCTTTAAGGCTTAGCGGAATTATTTTATAATAGCAAGCAAATTTGGCGGGAACCTTCTCTATAATTTCTGGCTCTATATCAAGATTTTTTAAACTTTTGTAGGGGAATCCTATCTGTCGGGAGAGTGTTATTAGGACCTGCTCTTCGGTCGCAAACCCAAGATCTACAATAGTATTGCCGATTAAGTTACCTGTTGTCTGCTGCTCCGAAAGCGCCTTTTCAAGCTGCTTGGCAGTTATTACTTGATCCTCGAGAAGCATCTCACCTAATTTTCTATCAGGTCTTGGCATTAATCGACTCCATAGTCATTCCTGAGATCCTTCGCTCTGCTCAGGATAAAATTCACACAGCAACTTATGTTGCAACTAAGACATTATTACATAAGTTACGTGTTCATTTTACTTAATATAGCATAAGGCAATATAAGTTGCAACTAGAATTCAAGGCCCTTCTATTTTTAAGCATTGGGGCAATTTTATGAGCACTTGTTATAGGTTATGAACTGGCCAATATATTTGTCAGGCCCATCGATTAACATCCTGACATAAGTATCTGTGTAACCTGTTAGCATACCCGTAACGCTGTCTCTTGCTGTCTCTATTAGAACTCTCTGATCCTTATGGCGCGACAATAACTCAAACTCTTTTGCAAATTTATCAGTCATGGCCTTTAATTGCTGATACCTGCGGCTCTTATCCTCTGGAGAGACGGGCTCTTGCATCGCGTATGCCTTTGTGCCTTTACGCGGGCTGTATGTAAAAATATGAGTTCTTGAAGGATTGATATTTTTTATAGTATTAAGTGTATTATTAAAATTCTCATCTGACTCCCCTGGAAAACCTACTATAGCATCTGTAGTGATCGCTACCTCAGGAATATTTGACCTAATAAGTTCTATCTTGCTTATAAACTCATCCGCTGTATACCTTCGGTTCATTTTCATCAATATATCGTCATCACCACTTTGTAGGGGCAGATGAAAATGGTTACAGATCTTTTTTGATCTTCCTATTTCACTAATCAGATCTTCAGTAATATCCAGAAGCTCTATAGAGCTTAAACGAATTCTGAAATCCCCGTCCAAAGAAGAGACCTCTTTCAAGAGCCGTGCAAGTCTTATATCCTCATCAATATCTTTACCAAAATCGCCGAGACATATCCCTGTTAAGACCAATTCCCTGTAATTATTATGAATCAGACTGCTTGCCTCTCTCAATATATCTTCTAACGGCCTGCTCCTTGATCGTCCTCTTACATATGGTACCTTGCAATACGAGCAAAAATTATTACAACCATCCTGGACCTTAATAAACGCCTTTGTGTGCCCCCTGAAATCACTTATACCATTATTTGCTATATTAGAGGAAGTTTTTTTGAAACGCTGTCTCAAATATGGAATATTCAGCTTTTCAGAATTATTAAAGACCTTTATCCTTGAATCAATAGATATTATGGCATCGGAATCTTTCTCGACATAACACCCCACCGCCGCTATATCTGCGTTGGGATTCTCCCTTATAAAACGCCTCAGCGCCTCACGTGATTCCTTATCCGCTTTAGCGGTTACAGTACATGTATTTACAACACAAAGGCTCGCGCTTTCCTGATCTGCTACCTCTTTACAGCCAGCGGATATCAATTTCTCCCGTATTAGCTGGGTCTCATATTGGTTGACCTTGCAACCTAATGTCTTTATTTTAAATGTAATCATTTACTATCATTGAGCAATAAATATATCCATCGGCGATCTCCTTCAACCAATATATAAATTATTTTTTGGCGAAGTAGAATGGCGCGCCTGACAGGATTCGAACCTGTGACACCCAGTTCCGGAAACTGGTGCTCTATCCATCTGAGCTACAGGCGCACTATTTATAAACTTTTGGATTTCCTTCTAGTAGTACACATCCACACATTTTACACTTCTTTATTTCTTTCATCTTACCCATTTTAAAACACAAAAGCAACCCATCTCTGGAATTATTACTTTTGTCTTCTTGTCACTGTAAGTTATTCTTTATATCGTCAACCTGCTTAGAAAGTTGTTCTGTTGAAGACTCAAGGGCTTCAAGCCTATTTTCGATATTAACCAAACGATTTAATACACCTTCTAATATCTCAGCCATCTTGTCCATTTTCTTACCTAGATACTTATCCAATCCTTCAGGCTGAATGTCTGAACCGTAATGCACAACTTGCCTATCTTCGGCTATACCAAAACGCAAACCTCCTGCAATGCGTACCCCTGTTTCTTTATTGTAGGTAGTTTCAGACATATCAATTGGCCCGTCTTCATCGAGGGTAAGTGCATAAATCGTGCGATTTGAGAACACAACAACGGATATAACCAATAGCATTACTATTAATATTCTATAATTTTTCATTTTCAACCTCCCTCTTTCTTTTTAAGGTCCTTAAGAGCTATCTCGATAAACTCCTTAGGCAAGGGCTTATCCTCTTTGAACAACTCTAAGGTTGTTAAAGATGCCTGTAATTTGTTTCTTATTTCAGCATTAAACTCTTTGTTCATCTTCAGCCCCGTTCTTGCTCTGCTAAATAGTAATCTTTCCAAACCTCACTATGTAAGATATGTGGCACATCTTTTTCTGAGACTTTAACAAATTCACCATTCTTATATTCAAATGTTTCAAAATGGTGTTGGTCATATCCGAGGTGACCAGTTGCTTTTGAATCAGTAAAACCTTCTGCTACCTCAATCGTACCATCTTCTAATCTTCTGGCAATGCCCTCTGCATCACCTGTAAACTTCTTAAATAATAAAAGCTTGTCATTTTCTATCTTATATATAACTAGTTCTTGAAAAAAACCAGTACCTTGCGTTATGTTGTAACGTAACCATATCTCTGGAATACCGTCATTATCCAAATCGTGAAATTCTGGCTTCCAAATATGTTGTAGCGCAAGATCATATACATCTAGTTCTACCTCTTCGAATTCCTTTGATGACTTTCCATCTGTTAGCTCTCCCGACACAATAAAGGGTTTCTTTGCTAAAGCTACAAAAGCTGTCGAATATGCGGTTTCTTGACCTGTTACTGACCAGGCTTCAATAAAAGGATACGCACTAATAACTACGTAATAATTACCATTACCTGCTCCATTAATTTTAAATGCATATTGAATATCCTCCCAGATAACCATATCATTTGCCCAGTAACGGGCAGGGCTATAAACGAACCACTCTATAAATTCCATATCATATGCTCTAGATAATAAAGATGTTGATAATAAATTCTGTTCTTTAAATAATGGATAAAGGTCGGTGATGCTTTTATCTGTATCTTCATTAAATAGTGACTTACCCATATAACGTGCTGAATAAAAATCTGATTTTTGATGGTCTTCTTCTTTTATAGCTTGTTCTGCTTCTTTGTAAAATTGTTCTAATTGACTATCTAAACCTTTTGGTTCAGCATATAATGGGGGGGATACCACAAAACATATTGCTATTACAAGTAACCATTTATTAAAGTTATTAATATTCACCTCGCTCTTTTAAGTTTTTAATAGACCAACAACTAATATCTGCTCCTATTTTACCTATTTCGCACTCTTCTTCTTGGGGCGTATCAATATATAATCTTCTTTAACCTTGGAAACGTACCGGACCTTAGCCAGCACTTATACTCACATTCCTTCAAATAAAAAAAGACGAGCATTTTTAAACTTGAAACCCAATGTTTGGGGTATAGTCTTTTCCTGCTAATCATATCATTTTACACCCGTAAATCCTAATGAGCAAGAAAATTTCAAAATATGCCGCAATTTAGTGAGCGTGTTTATATATATAAAAGGGCATGGGCTGGGGGGTATGGTGTCTATATAGTGACTATATAGGATTAATAATCCTTAAAAGTCCTTAAAGGTGATTAAAGTAGAGAATCTACGTAAGTTGTTTATGGGGTATATAATTAGAATAATTGTATAAGGCTAGGGAAATTGCCTTGGTCAGTTCCGGAAACTGGTGCTCTATCCATCTAAACTACAGGCGCACTATATGTATTATAAAAACCAAACATTTACTTAATCGGGGCATTGTCCCTATTAAAAATGAAACACTGTCCCGAATGATTTGGAAACCGCTCTTAAGCTATTCGCACAAGAAGGTTCCTTAAATATAACTAATATCGTTCTGCAATATTTAAGAAACTGTTTCGGTTTTGCTCGGTTATTGCTAATTTATGCTATGAATTAAAGAAATTGCGAATATAGCTGCTGTGTCAACCTTCAAAACTAATTCCCCCAAAGAGACTGTTTTAAAACCATAATCCTTTGCAATTACTATCTCTCCTTCGCTAAAGTCGCCTTCCGGACCTATAAAAACAGCTGTCTTGCCCTGTTTTTTACATAAAACATCTTTTATATGCACACTCGATTCACTGACATAGGCAATCACCCTGTTCTTGCAGCCCAATTTCTCTGTCATTTTCAGTCCATCTTGAAAATTAGTTACACCATGTATGGTTGGCAGAGTGTCCCTACCGCATTGCTTTGATGCCTCCAACGCAACCTTTTCCCATCTCCTATGTTTATTCAGGGCTGACACCTTATCAACCTTTACAATAGTATGGTTTGTAATCATAGGTACAATATCTGCTACTCCGAGTTCCGTAGCCTTCTCTACTATATAATCCATCTTGCCTTTTTTTGGTAAGGCGCAACAAAGAAGTATTTCGGGTATTGCAATCTTTCTAGAGGATACCTTCTCTATCTTTGCCTTTACATTCATTGCGCAATCCACTATGAGCAAGGTGTATCTCCTTCCTTCTCCATCAAAGCCTATAAACCTGTCACCTGACTTTAATCTTATTACATCTTTTATATGGTGCGCTTCTTTGCCACTTATGACTATCTGGCCTGCTTTTATGGCATTCTTATCGATATAGAATCTTCTCATACCACACCCGTATTTTTAATTAACGCGATCACTATTACATGAACTCCCAGAAAAATCAGAATAGTGCCGCATATCCTCTGAAAGATGATTAAGGCTCTTCTATCCTGCAACAGTTTAAGTTTAGGTATAGCACCTGCTGCCATAGCAAGTAGGGCAAGTGGTGAAATCACTGTACCAAGACCAAAAGCAGCAGCCATTAATATACCTTGCATATAATGCGTAGAAGTCATTGTTATGTAAGAAAGTATGCCAATCAATGGCGCGCACGGCAATATTCCTATCAGCATGCCTAATATTACTAGGCTCTTTATATTATGCTGTATCAAGGATTGGTTCAAGGCGCTGCATGCCTTAAACTTTGTATGTATGCCAAAAATAATTAATATGCCTAAAAAAGATATAAAGACCCCTGTTACAAACCATATAATGGGGCCTGAGGCTCCGGAGTAAAGCCTATTGAATAAATTCGCACCGGCGATGCCAGCTATAAACCCTAGAAAAACAGTGGTCACGAACCTGCTTAACGAGAATATGAGCCAGCTATGCAGCCCCTGCAAGGCTGATTTTTTGGTAGCTGCAATATAGCTTATAAGTACAGGCCCGCAGCTTGCTAAACAGGGACCAGAGCCCATCAACAATCCTGTTATAAATAAACTCAGGCAAATACTTAACATTCATATATACTACTATGTAATTGACGCTTTGTCAAAAAGATAGTAAAATTGAATTTAGGAAGAAGGATTATCCGCTAATATGAAAAAAATTTCCCTTATAGCTGCTTTCCTGGTCGGCATAAACGCGATATTGAGTCAGGTAATAATCATAAGGGAGCTACTGGTAAATTTTTCCGGTAATGAGCTCTCTATGGGAATTATTATCGCTACGTGGCTTGTCGGGGCAGCGATAGGTAGCCTTATATTAGGGCGCTACCTGATTGAAAGAATAAAGAAGCCTGGACGTATTTTTTCCATTATACTTTTAGTAGTATCAGCACTAATTCCTATAAGCATATTTTTGGCAAGAATAATAAGATACATATTAGGGATACCAATATACGAGGCACTGTCTTTGCTACAGATGCTTTTAATGTGCGCAAGTATACTCTTACCTCTATCCATCTTGTTAAGCTTCTGCTTCATTCTATCCTGCAAAATGCTAAAAACCGCTGACTCAAAAAATAATACCTCTGGCATCACCTATATGTTAGAGGCTCTTGGCGCAGCTGCGGCCGGTGCGACCTTTACATTCGTTCTTGCGCTACACTTCAATCACTTTCAGATAGCGCTAGGCCTTTCCTTTATTAATATAATATTCATCCTATTCATTTCCCGCGGAAAAAAGATATATCTCTACCTCTTGCTTATTTTTACTCTAATTATTCTTTATGGAGGCGGCATAAAATGGCTACAAGAAAAATCTGAAAGGCTCCGGTGGCATCCTTGTAATATCGTATACTATGGGAGTTCTCCATATGGCAATATAAGTGTAACAAAATCAGCAAATACATTCAGCCTATATGAAAACGGCACCTTATTATTTACAACCCAGGATGAAGCCTTCAATGAAAATTTCGCGCATCTTGTGATGCTCCAGCATGATAAACCAAAAAACGTGCTCCTTTTAGGTAATGGGGTAGGTGGCATATTAAGGCAGATACTTAAACACAATCCTGAATCTTTAACATACCTTCAACTGGATCCAGAGATATTAAGAGTTAGTAAAAAATTCCTTCCTATGCAGGAGAAAAACTCTCTTTTAGATCCTAGGCTTAAGATAGAATATGAAGACGCGGGCTTCTTCTTGAAAAGAACTGAGGAAAAATTTGACCTAATCATTATAAATATGCCGGATCCGCTTACGCTTGGCATTAATCGTTTTTTCACAAGGGAGTTCTATGAAATTATACGCTCCCATCTTAATAAAAACGGCATCCTCGCTACGCGCATATCATCGAAAGAATCCATAATAAGCAATGAATTAGCGATATACAACACGTCTGTTTACAAAACACTTAAAAGCGTCTTTCTCTACGTAGAATTTATACCGGGTGAAAATCTTATCTTTATAGCATCTGGGAGTCCTGATATTATAGCAAACAGGCCCGAAATCTTAGCAAAAAGGTTCAAGGCAAGAGGTATCGATACAAATTTTCTCACAGAATACCATATAAGAGACAGCTATTACCCGGATTCTGTTCATTATTTAGCAAGCAAACTGAAAGAAAAGTATGACGAGGCAAGTATAAACACGGATTTTCATCCCACCTGTTTCTACTATGGGCTCATTCTCTGGAACATTAAATTTCAGCCCTATCTCACTAGGCTCTCAAATTCTATTACACAAATAAGTATCACAGCCTTAGCCTGCCTGATAGTTTTGATTCTCTTATACGGGCTCTTGGTGATCAGATCCAAAAAAGAAGCTACAGGCTATCTCATACCCTTAGCGATAGCTGTAAATGGGGCGGCTGGCGTCACTCTTGAAATTGTAATATTACTCTCTTTTCAAATAAACTATGGCTATGTATACAGCAAGGTTGGGTTTTTAATAGCGCTCTTTATGCTAGGATTGGCGTCTGGAAGTTGCATTATAAATCGCAGATTAGATAAATTCAAAAATCTACACAATGTACTTTGCAAAACAATGCTGGCCTTCTTGCTTTATATAGCACTTATGCCGGTAACTATAAAGCTTGCAACAGCACTACCCTTACAAGCTACTGAATATATATTTTATCTTACGATGCTCATGACCGGTGCTCTTATAGGGTGCCAATTCCCTGTCGCGGTAAGATTGCTACAAAAAAGATATTCCACAGGTCGCTCTGCATCGATCATATGGGGATCAGATATCTTGGGCGCGGCAATAGGTACCTTGGCATCAAGCCTTATAATCATCCCTATACTAGGGATGTTTGCTACCTGCTTTACAGTTGCCATGCTATGCGGGATAAGCCTTATCCTGCTTCTTTTTCACCAAAGACTTCAGCGCTGAATATATATATATCGCATGTCTTGTTTTTCCAACTCTCTTTAGATATCCCCGCTTTGTGCATACATAGAGAGTTCATAAACTCTTCTCTATTCCAACCTGTCTCAATAGCTACTTGCGGAAGATACACACCGCTTCTGAATCCGTTTTTTACAAGTACGCCATGTTTGCCCATAATAATCTCTTCTGGATCATCTATCTTCTTAAGTGGCGAAAGAACGGATATCTCCAGATCAATCTCATCAAGCTCTTCCAGCTTAACAGGTGAGAATCTCGGATCCTGGGTACCCGCCTGTATAGCCATATCGCTGACAGTCTGATACAACGGGCCTCTGCCTATAATATTTCCAATGCATCCTCGCAATTGTCCTCTCTTATGTAACGTAACAAATGCGCCCATCTCCTTGTTTAAAGCCTGGTTATCTTCACTGATAACCAGCTTCTCCCCATTATTTACATAGGCATTAAGCGTCTCGCGCACGATTTGAAGGAGACGTTTCTTCTCTTCTGCATTAAGTAACTCTTTCATATCATTCTCCATTTTCCCTTTTTCTGATGCCAGATCTCCATTAACTGATGACTTATAAATAATTGCTGAAGAATACCCCACAACAGAGCCGGTATCACCTGTTGAATCAGCTGATGTCGCGTATTTGAGTATGCTAATTTTATTGGCTCCTAGCTTACACGCAGCCATCATGGAACCGATTATAGCTGTACTACCGCATGGCCTTTCCTTGCCCGGCATACTGGAAAACCTTAAAAACATCTCTTCAGGATTAAACCTCTCAAACCCGGACAGAACAGCGGAATCTATAATCCGCGCATCCTTATCTGAATTGTAATGAGACATATCGGTACTAGCAATAATAACTATATCGCGTCTTCCCTCTATCGCAGCGTAGAGCGCATCACGCAAGAGTACGCACGTATCATACAAGCTATTACCCGTTAGCATAAGAACTATCTTTGCACCGGGTAGTGCTTCCTGGACAAATGGTATCTGGGTCTCTGTTGAATTCTCATTTACAAATGGCTGGATATAATAATAAATATCCTTGCTATAAGAGAGGAGCTTCTGGGTTATGCCCCTATCTATGGCCACCTTACCGAGAGGGGTAAGGTAAAAATCCTTATCAAGTACAGCAACACCTTCGAATGAATGACGGTGACTTGAGGCAACGATAATTGCCGTATTAAACCCCTTATCTTTAATGGCCTTAAAGCCATAACCCGCGGTTTCTCCGGAATATCTAAAACCCGCATGGGGTGATATAATAGCAATTATATCACCATTTATCGGGTCAGGATCCGCATTATCAATAAAATGAGCTACCATCTTCCGTAACACGGTGGGTTCTTTAGGATAAAAAGAACCTGCAAGTGAGGGCTCCTGAATATCCTCTGCATGTGCTATTTGCATAAACAGCATGCAATACATTATAAATGATATACTAATCGCAAAGATAACCGCTCGCGGCAGATAAGAATAGCTCTGCTTGAAATAGACATTATAAGAATTCATTATCTTTTCCATATACCTGCTATCTTTTCCTGGCAATATTTACATCTGCCATCCTGTATATTATTTTCCACTACATTATACCCT
>Ga0222626_1000707_pt1 | contig 17589 bp, 19 predicted proteins | sample AntAcemetageno91_FD_179862 | JGI IMG/M metagenome (GOLD analysis project Ga0222626, IMG submission 179862) | Saline water microbial communities from Ace Lake, Antarctica - #91 | ecosystem: Environmental > Aquatic > Non-marine Saline and Alkaline > Saline | place: Antarctica: Ace Lake | collected...
GATTATCAGCAGAATCTACGGCGATGGTGACAAAGTCCCTGAATCTGAAATCCAGAAAGGATGTAGTCCTTCAATCCTTCATGCTATTGGTACAGCCTATACCAAGGTTGTGGCCAGAATCATGGCGAATGCTGGAATCGGAGAAATTGAGTGTACTGAGATCATCAAGAGGTGTACTGACTCCGAAGAGGTTTACAACGTGGTCACTGGGGATTTCGAACCCGCCAACGAAACGAAGGTCGTCAGTTCGACCGAAGCAGACATAGAGACTCTGAGAACGGCTGTCAGTATTGTCGGTCTCCTGGCCGGAAGTACTCGGTTCATGTCCTCAGGATCGTTCGTAGGAACTGTCGGAAATGCTGGACCTTTCTGACTAGACATGGAGGCTAGAGATGCCTACGCTGAAAGAGCTCATGACCAACCCAACCGGGCCGGGGACTGCTCATACGGCAGCTCGGTACCGAATCATTGATGATCTGAACCGACGGTTCGGGGAGATGATCAAGGTTGGTAAAAGGTTCAGAGCTGCTGTCTATAGGACAGATGATCTTACCCTCTTCTATATCCAAGTCCCTTCTGAGACTCTGGAGAAGAAGCGGTTCTGGTGGGACGTTCTAATCGAGGCTCGGGCAACCGGAACCAAGAAGTCCCTCATGGACTCTGACGTGAGACTCTTTAGCAACAACCCCGCCTTTGTCTTTAGTGGTCACGCTTATGTGGCTAACAAAGGCTGGTTCTTGATCGAGTGGTTGAAGGACAAGTTCGACAAGGAGATGTACGAGCAGAAGCCAGTTGTTGCAAACCCGAGTGCAATCTTTGGTTTTGATAAATCATTCTTCTTCGCTGCTACGTACATTCTCCATGCCAGGCTTCACACTATCAAACATGAGGATAAACAAGAACTGAAAGAGAAGGAGGTCTCGAAGACTGTAGAAGACTTCGAGACAATCTTCAGGAAGTACGAACGAGTGGTCAAGATTGAGGCAGCTGAGAGAAAGAAAACGAAGGATCGGGAGGCTGCTAAGAAACGAATCCAAAGGGAAAGACCTTCTGGGACTGCAAAGAGGGCTAAGGCGGCTCGGCCTGCCAAGCGAGTGTCAAAGTCAACTACGAGGAAAGCTAAATCTACGAGGAAGGCTAAATCTTCAACAGGGAAACGTCGGAGTAGGTGAGCATATATTAGGGGCTAGCGGCAGCATTGCCCTTGACAATAACCGAACGCAGAAGGGAGAGAAGGATATGAAGGGTATGAAACTAGTATGCGAATTAGATGAGGATGCGAAATCAATTCTCATTAACTTTAACGAGATTCATAAGTTGGGGGATGATCGGTTTGACACCATGAGCCTCACTAAGAAGAGGTCATACGCCAAGCCTGAGTGTGCAGGAAGAATCAAGGAATCCATACAGGTATCGTTTGACAAGTCGGAGATGGCGGGCATTGAATTCATGTGCATTCGTCACCGGATTGAAAGTTATCCGGAGTACTCTGAAGAAGATCTAGCTCGGGACTGCCGGAAACTTGTATGGGAGTGCAAGGATGCAGCTGAAGAGTTCATTGACAAAGTCTATGTCCCGGCTGGCGAAGGGACTAGAAAGAGGAAGAAGGCGAATGTCGAGCTTCAGTTTACTGATGAACACTCGAAGATCGTTCTGAAAGCCTCTTTCCTAATGAAGGTTTTGGTTCCGTTGATCACGGAGTATCTGTCCAAGAGGGGCCACGGGCGCAACGATCGACTCTTCTTACTGTGCTTCGAACCATGCTTTGAGGCTGTAGACCGTGATGGGGTCAACATCAAGGACAAGATCTTCAAGATCGTGTCTTCTCGGGTTCGTACTACAAGGTACTCTGACAAGACGATGTGGAACCTACTGTTGAACATGGCAGTGGATCCCAACATCATTAGTTCGCAGTTCTTCAGGAAGTTGATGATCGACATCATTCCGAAGTTAGAACCGACGCGGCCTGTGGTGAGTTATCTCCACGTGACGTTGAAAAACCTTCTACAGTATCAGTTCAAGGCGAACTTTGCCCTGACCTACCGTCCTCAGAATCTGTATGAGGTAACGGACCCACAGAACGAACGCCTTACGAACTTCGAGAGACTTGAGTTCCAACTGGCCCGGCTTGATGAAAGCGCATCTCTGGTCACGGAAGCCAGACTGTCAGACTTGATCGTATCGTGTCTCAGGCACCCTAAGATCCAGATCACCCAAGAAGAAGTGGAGTATTACAAGGATGGTGTCCAGGTTAACACCGTCCAGACAAACCTGATGTTCCTGTTCTTTGCGAAGAGGGTCGGACGATACCACTCCATGTATAACCTTAGGTTCGGCGAGTATGCCATTCTGTTGGTGTTCTTTAAGAAGTGGCTTCGAGCGAACGGGTTCGAGTTCCTGTCCCGGTGGGTTACTACGACGTTCCCGGATGGTATAGACCTGGAGCGCCGAATCGTTTCTACGAAGGACTTCGTGAACGGTCTTTTAGGTTCCCAATCGTATAAGTACCTCTCAGAGGTCAAGTACCGTTATGCGTTAGGGAACCTGTCGCGTAACAATGTGTTGGCCAAGCTTATTTCGACTATCTTCGTGAACACATCGGTCGAGTTACCCAGCTACGAGCAAGAGATGGGCGAGATTGAAGTTCCGGCGAAAGATATCAATACTTACCCCATAAACCGGATAACGGATGAGGTACTCAAGCTGGTGGAAAGCATCTGAGCGAACATGACATTGAGCGCGAGGAGTGACCGTGGAACAAAAAGACGTCGATGGCTTCGTGGAGAGGCTGAAAGAAAGGATCGACGTCCTCTATGTGGACCGGCGTGGTAGAAACGCGTCGGTGAGATGCCCGTATTGCGGGGATTCTCAGAAGAACCCCATGAGTGCGCACCTCAATATCCGGTTGAAGAACCCGGAGTTCCTCATATGGAGGTGCGTGAGGTGTGAGGCGAAGGGGGCAGTAAGCCCCGACTTCGTTAGAGACCTCAGGTGCTTCGATGACGGTGCCCTTAGGATGGCTCATGCCAACCTATCTAGGGCTAGGAAAAAGTTCCGTCCGAAGACTGGAGGAGGGTTCCATCGGTTAAAGCTCCCGATCCATCTGGATCGGGACGCTTGCCGGAGGCTAGGCTACGTAGAGGACAGGTTAGGTATCAGTATTCCACCATCCAAGGCAGGGCTGAACTACAGTATAATCGCAGATATCGGCTGGTTCATCAAGGTGAACGGGCTTAAACTTGAGGAGGAACCTAAAACCATAAAGCGTTTGGCTCGAGAAGGAATAGGATTCCTCTCATCAGACCATTCACAGTTAGCAATCAGGGATACAACCGGAAATTGGAAGAAGAGATACTACGCCTGCATGTTGTATGGTGAGGATCCCTTTTCCAACAGCCTCTTTGCCGTTCCAAAAGAGGTTGAAGCCATGACCGAACGAGTTATATTAGTGATGACTGAAGGTGCCATGGATTTGCTCGGAGTGTCCTATCACATACTCCCCGATCTAGCGGAGAGAAGGGACGTAATCTTCGCAGCAGCCGGTGGGAAGTACTTTGCTTCGGCCTTGAAAGCCGTTAGGACAAGGGGCTTCCTTAATCTAGACGTTCGCTTCTACGCGGACGCTGAGGTTGGACTACCGTTCTTCAGGTGGCTCAAGAGAGAAGACTCTCTCTTGAAACACGAAAAGATCGAGGTTAACTACAACTCGATCGGAAAGGACTTCGGTATGAAGCGAGAAGAGATCAAGCTCAGAAGAGCAATCGTATGAAAGAAAGACTTACCGTCAGCTTTGATACCTACCACAACTCAGGTGATGAACTCAGCATGGACGGATACGTCCAGCTTGTGGAAAGGATAAAACGTAGTACGGTGGGAGAAATCGCAAGGGAGAACCTAAGAATTATGAAAACAGAAACTCAGGAAGGTGTCGTTAAAGTTGAGCCAAGACACGCTGCTACCATGGCAGCATCACTCATCTCAAATGAAAGAGAATCTATCGTATCAGTGAAACTTCTCGAAGGCTCCAACGAGATCGAGATTATCAGGCGGATCAGAAGTGACATGGTATTTTGCTCTATCCCTTCCAAGTCTGCACCAGACGAGGTTTGGAAAGAGGTCTATGGAGTAGTAGATGGAAAAATTACCATGATCAGAAAGGTCAGGGGAGTCCATCAACCCATTGAGCTCAGGGGTGAGGTAATCAGCTTCCCCAAGGACGATTGAGAGTAGAACATGCCATTGAGAGGGCCGGGAGACCGGCCCTTACCTTTTCAGTTCTTCCAATAAGGAGGATAGAACAATGGCACGATCCTTGAAGTACAGAGCCACCAAGCTCGCTATCAAGTTGTTTGGTAGTATCCAGTTCCACAAGTATCCGTTCTGGATGTCGTTTGGCAACACCAAGTACAAGGTGAGAGGACCTGAACAACGACATGTCATCAATATCATGAAGCCCGGGGATATGATCTTCAGGCGATATGACGGCTACATCAACTCTATCTTCATTCCAGGGTACTTCAGCCATGCTGCCCTGATAGTTGACGACAAGACAATCATTCACGCCACAACTCATGACGTCGTTAAAGAAGATATTCTGACGTTCTTCAGGACAGACCGGATCGCTCTAGCTCGAATGACCGGGACTAAGAAGAAGAACTGTACGGAGGCTGTTCAGAAGGCCCTCAATGTTGAAGGTACTGAATACGACTTCGAGTTCAAGTCCGGTAACGAGGAAATCTATTGCTTTGAGTTGTGCTGGGAAGCATGGTATGAATTCCTTGGATCATCAACACCAGGTAAGCCAATCCTAGCTGACGATCTCCTACATCATCCCAAAATCGAAAAGATCCACGATAGTCGGGATTGGCAGAAACGCATCGGCTAGACCCAAACTCATATTACGTACAAGACGATCCCCCAGTCCTCACGGGCTGGGGGTTTCTCAACAAAGGGAACATCCCCTTAATGACAATAAACAAGCTGGAGAAAAATCTATGGAAAAAGTAGAAGGATGGGACGGTAGAGAGTTTGCCCCTCTGTATAAAGACTTGCTCTTTATATTCGCAGACGGCTCCATAGCCGGTCAGCGAGAAGATAACGCTACTGGAGGAATCGGAGTAGTATTAGCAAACGAGGAAGCGGTTCTCCACAAATTCAGCAAGTGCTACAAAGGTCCAACTCGGGTTATGTGTCCGACTCAGGTCACAAACAACCGAATGGAACTCAGAGCCATCATCGAAGGCTTGAAGAATTTTGTGCAAGACTATGAGGATCCAGGTTCCTACAGGATAATGGTTGTATCGGACTCAGCCTACGCCATTAACAGTGCTAAGGACTACCTGATCAAGTGGCAGAAAAACGGATGGCAGACCCGAGAGGGAAAGCCGGTGAAGAACCAAGACTTATGGAAGGAGCTGATAAAACTCTTGGAACACCAGTGTTGTCCTGAAGTGATCTGGCAGCATTGCCGTGGTCATCAAGGAATACCACTAAACGAGCTAGCAGACAAGTTGGCACAGTCAGAAGTAAGATAGATTAGCCTTAGGAGAAGAGAAAGGATTAGGACAGATGATCGATCAGGGCGGAACTCAGAAGATGACGGTACACATGGAGATGATGATCCCGGAGTGATTAACCGAAGCACAAGTCGAGACTCTTATTCGATTAAGAATGGTTGATCAGTCCCGAAGCGCAATCGGGACTCCGGAAAACCAATCCATGAGCGACGGAGTAAGGCAGCTTCATATCGGTCCCTTGTTCGTGGACAGACCGAGTCCAGTGTATCGGGCAGAACCCTAGTAGAAGGAGGAAGAAGTGACAATCCAGCGCAGATCGAAAGGGGGACGAATTCCCCCTAAAGAACTCCCTCTTGAAGAGGGTAGGAAACGGAAGAAGAAAAAGAAGGGTAAGAAGAACAAGAGAGCTATGGTGCCCTTCGAAGAAATGACGAATATGGATCACGCTGAAGCAGCGACCGAAGCGGCAATTGCTGCTGGGAAGTCGTTGATCAGGGCGTACAGAAAGGATCCGGTCGTCAAGGGCGTGACTGATGTGTTGAAGGGCCTTCTGGAGGATTAAGTAATGGCGTTCCCGGACAGACAGAGCTGGACTACCGAAGCCCCGTGTGTCCGGGACTTCGTCATACGCGAGTACGACCTTTCGGCGGCAGGATTATCAGTGATAATGGAAGAAGGCCTTATCTCAGCGGATAAGGCCGCTTCCATTGCCGCTCTTCCTAAAGAAGAAAGGTTGGTTCGTGTCGGGTTGATGTGCAGAGACGATGACAAGATTTTAGAAGGGGTCGAGGAAGGAACCAAGAGAGCCGTGAGGCTCTTCTGTAGAGAGAATGGTATCTCATCGGATGACATCGTCTCCGTCAAGAGAGATGCAGTATTCTCTACGATCCAGGCCTCGAAATTGAAAATCGGTGAACACCTGAAGTTCAGGCTTGCTGCTAGGTACTCGTCGTTCTACAACTTGAACGGAGTCGAGTTCTACTGGTCGTCCTGGAGCAACAAGCTCACGGTGAAGGGGCTAGGGAGTACAGTGGAACAGGCACACTCTCAGTACTTCCTCGCAGTGCTTGAGAACATCATGCGATCGGCCGAAGAGGCCCCGTATGAAGGTTTGATGGGAATACTTCAGAGAATCAGAGGAAAGTATGTTTCTCTGGATCTGGATGAAGAGTGTTACAGGGAGATGAATAGGGTCTCCAGATTCCGAATGAAGATGATATTAGCAGGACATGAGTTTTACTCCGACATTTTCCCGGGTTGGGAAAATATGGATCCAATCTACAACTACAGCAACTTTCTAGTGCCGTTGATAGCGGCGTTAGTCTAGGGGAAAGATGAAAGAACTAAGAATGACGAAGACCGAGCCTCCAGCCGATCCCAAACCGGGATCAGCCTACATTGAGTGGAAAACGGGTACAGTCAATGCCTGGAACGGAGAGAGCTGGTTGGAAATCATGAAGATTCCAAGCCTCTATGAGCTGATTGTCCAACTCTCTTCTGGGATCTCCGGAGGGGGTGTTACCCTCAGCCCAATCACAATGCATCAAAGAGTCAACATTGGAAATCTAGTCCAGTGTATGATGGGGATGATGTATCTTGCCAACATCTCGATCATGGCTAGGAACAGTACCCACAAAGAGATCGAGGAGTTTGTCAGCAAGTCTCTCTCGGAGATGTCTGAAACTGGTAGGTTCATCATAGAGACAGGAGAAATTCCTGACTGGGCGAAACTTTCTGGGTTTGAAGGGTCTATGAGTGTGTTGCAACAGAAAATGCTGTCTTCTAAACACATGCCAGCCGATATCTGGACTGACGACCCAAGAGCTCCGAGAGTTGACTGGAAGGCTGAAGTCGCTTTTAATGATACCACTATGGGCTATCATGAGTGGGCATTGAATGTGATTAACAAGAGTGAGACGAACGAAGATACAGAGTGGAAGTGTTTCACCAGGTATGCGAACGGTCCTAAGTTGTTATGGCTGGAAAGACAGCTAGACGCTGTTGGAATCAAGCACCGAAGGAATTTGTGTAATACGCATGCACCCATTCTAGAAGTGGACAAAGAAAAGATCGAAGATGCTCAGAGTTTTCTGGATCCGGTGGACGATATTCCTGATGATTCTCCACAATTCACTGACAACTTGGATAAATTGAAACTTAGGACAAAGTTTCCCAAGGTCAGACAAGCCTTGGAAAATAAGATGAAGGAGATCTGGAAGGAAAGCTTTGCAGAGATCCATGATCTCAAGTATACCCAATGGGTTAGGAATAGGCTTTCTACCTTCTTGAGTCGCGTAGGGGTTATCTTGCACAAGATGACTGTTTCCATCGAGGGTGAAGATCTAGTGGTCGTCGTCTCTCTAGATGGAATGAAAGTTCCATCTATCATACTTCATTGTAGTATGAAAAAGCCAAAGGAACCAAGATCGACTCCAGTACGCCGAACTGAAGAATGTAAGGAACACCCTTCTGGTAAACATCGGTGGCTTCGAGGCAACAGATGTGTTTGGTGTAAGAAGACCAAACAGGATGTGGACTTGAGTAAGAGGTAACAACCAAAAGGACGAGTTCGACTAGGAGAGTAGTATGAATGTAGACACAGCCACATTGATGGTTAGAGCAGCAGCTATTGCTGTTGGAAGGAATCCTGATACTTGTCGGGCTACCGTCATTAGTGGCTGGTGGCGCGTCAGACGAAACAAAGACAACGAAGAACTCGGTGCTGGAAACAGTATCGAGATTGCGATTGCTCGTTGTACTCTTGGTAATGAATGGTCTAAACTTCCCAAGTTTGGTAAGAACAAAGTGGCTAAGATGGTCAATGACTTCCAGATTAAAAGAAGAAGAGAGGATGATAAAACACTAGCTAAGAAGCTGGTATGTAACGCCGACGCTGTTCACCATGGAACGGAGGTCCCTTTTTCTGACGTTGACACCATGGACGAAAGACATAAAGAATGCATAATCCATGCCTGGGAAACTGGACGGATCTAGAAAGAGGTACTACATGCACGTTTCATATGCAGAATTACAGATTCTCCTCGCTACCACCATGGGATCACTCAGGATTTCTGGTGGTCATGAGATATTCACATACTCGGCAGCCCACAGAGAGAAAGTGATCAACTCCATCCACAACAGGATGGAGCTTCTTGAACTTAAGCTCTTAGATCCTGACGACTGTGAAGAATGTCAGGGTCTTGGATGGGGAATCTTCGACAGCGACATTCGTGGCTTGGAGATCCAGAAGTGTGATTTGTGTGGGAAGTTTCCTGACGATGAGACGGCTCTCAGGCATGCCCGGTTCTTCCTGGCTACTGGAATCCGAAGAGCCTACTTCATGGCTGTCAAGGGAATGATCGGAGGAATGCAGAACAGCAGTCCTTGTGGTCCCCTGTACGATGAGATGAAAGAGAGATGGGACACGATCTTCGGCCCATGGGATTTGGTCAGGATGAGAGTCGGTCCCAATGGAGAGCTGAACCAAGTTCGGTTCAGATTCATCGGGATCGATGACAACGAAATATGCTCCTTGACCTGGACTACTGAGAAAGAAGTACCATTTGATGAGATAACCAAGGAGGAAAAGCGTGGCTAGTGCAGAATTGAAACTGAGACAAATCATTGATGAGTTTGAGGAAGCTCAGACCAAGTACTCAGACTGGGGTGCTTGTGATACTGAACCTGACCACTTCTTTGAAGCTCTTATGCGGAAGGCTGTAGAAGGGAAAGATTTTCCGGTAGTTAAACCGGAACACTGGCAGCTTTTCTCCTCAACGAGAGGATGGAAATCCAAAGCCAATGTGTTGAGAAGAAAGGCGAAGAAGGCCTTTGATGCAATGCAGAAAGCTCCGCATAAAGTGGTACTCGATGTCGCAAAGTATCACGGATGGGATCATTGACTCAGCTCCTAGAAAGGAGCTAAACCCTTTTTAGTAGATGAAAATGAAAAATGTGTGTCTCGAATGTGGAAAGAAAATAGTTGGTGGAGGATACATCCTCTCGCTTAGAAGATGTAAACACACTGGATTCGCATGTTCTCAAAAGTGTTGGAAGGCTGCAGCAAAAACTTGTAGAAACAATAACGAACAAAGGAAGTGTCCTTTTCCGAAAGAGTGCTTGATAAGAAGTAGATCTGAGGAGTAGGAGACTGAAAGGAAGTACAGTGGCTAAGATAACGGCGATAGCAAAAGAAGCACCTGATGACTTCATGGAGCAGATCAAAGACAAGATCCGCTTGGAGTTCGCTGAGATGGTTCCAGAGGATAAGTGGCGGGAGATGGTTCATTCAGCTGTCGACAGCTTCTTCAAGTCTCACGAAAGAAAGCAGAATCATCACCCGTACAACTGTGAGATCGTCAAATCTCCCTTTGACACGATAGTACATCAGCTCTTGGTTGATGAGATCACGGAGAAGATGCAGGCGTACTTCATGAGTCCTGAGTGGCAAGGCCAATGGGGTCTAGTATCCTTATCTGGCAGTGAATGTAGTTACGTTGCATCTGAAAGGATGAAGGAGCTCATGATAGAATGTGCTCCGGAGATCATCCAGAGGATGCTAGGAAATACGCTGCAGAATGCTATCCAGGGCTTGCAATTCAGCACATGATATTCCACAAACAATGGAAGGAAGAGAGAAAGAAAACATGACAAAGAAAAAACAATCTGGAATCATTTCGGAGGGAAAGACGAAGCAGGTCATCGACATCGGTGGGAGGGGATTCGTCACCCTCAGAAACAAGGATGACATGACGAAGCATGACGATCCAAGTCAGACGGAAAAAGCGTCTGGTAAAGGAGAAGTCGCTACGAGCATCACGTGCAAGGTGTTCGATATCCTGAAGAAAGCTGGTATTCCGGTCGCCTTCGACCAGCGTGTGGATGCGAGGTCATTCAGAGCCTACAAGCTTGACATGATTCCCTTGGAGGTGGTGGTTCGTCGATATGCAGTGGGGAGCTACTTGAAGCGCAACCCTCGTCTGTCCCCGACTGGAGAGGTCCCTCGCCGCTTCTCGAAGCTCGAGTATGAGCTGTTCTTGAAGACTACTGATGGAGAATGTGACTTCGACAACACGCAAGTTGCGAGTCTCCCGTGTGATGATCCGATGATCCAGATCAAGAGCGACAAGACATGGAAACTTCATGATCCGAAGATGCCTGTCAGTCAGGAATCCCACGTAGGATCTGTCAAGGCAGCAGTCGATCCAAAGCACCTGAAGTTGATCGAAGAAACCGCTCGCCGCACGTTCCTCCTATTGGAAGGGGTGTGGGCTACTCTTGGGTGGCGACTGGTGGACTTCAAGATCGAGTTTGGTTGGTGGACCAATCCGCAAACAGGTGGATCTTCACTGATGATCGGCGACGTCATTGACGGTGATAGCTGGAGACTTCGGTCTCCGAACTGGGATGAGATGTCGAAGGAGTGCTTCCGCCAAGGGGAGACAGCCTCAGATGTCACTCACAAATACCAGTTGGTGAATGAGGTCCTTCAGAACTTCAGCATTACGAAGGACGTTGTGGTCATCTGGACTGGCTCAGAGAAGGATGATACCGAAGGCTTCCCAGTCGCTAACAACGATTGGATCGAGACCCTTGGAATCTCTGATTCCGGACACAAGTCTACAATCAGTTGTCTCAGACAGCTGGAGAGTTTGAAGTTCGACTACCGCAACGGCGTGATAATCGCTGTGGCAGGAATGAGCAACGGACTTGGGCCGATCTTAGCTGCTCATACTGAGTGGCCATTGATCAGTTGTCCTCCGGATGACGGACATCACCAAGACATCTGGAGTTCCCTTCGGATGCCGAGTGCTGTGCCAAACATGACTGTTCTCAAGCCGAGTAATGCCATGGCGGCAGCCTACGGAATCCTGGCTCAATGCAATCCGTACGTCTACATGGTGCGGAGGTACACTGCTGAGAGCTTCGACGAAGGCGTCGTAGTCGAGTAGCGTGATAGAAGGGCGCATACCCCGGTGGAGGGTATGCGCCGTCCCAGACCACTTTGCCGGCTGTGGTCAAGTCTGTTTTTTCTTCCTCACAGGTTCGTCTCGACTGAACCTTCGTGAACCGCTCGGTTTGTTGATATGGGGTTTGACAGGAGCCCCATCTTCATGGAGGATTTGAAGTCCTCCGTCCTTCACGGCCTGCTCGTTCAGAGCTTCCGGTGGGATGTCGTACGCTTCTTTGCTCATTTCAGAGTCTCCGGGTTTTTCAGTTCATCCGAACATCGAATTTGATAGTCTCTAATTGAAAGTTAGAACCCACACAGGGAGAGAAAGTATGACTGAGATTCTTAGACAGTTTTCAGGTTCGATCGAATTCTGGGGGTGCGTTATCACTGGAATTCTACTTCTTCAGACCTTCCTTCAACGTAAGGGTGTACCAAAGGTTAGGATACCTCCTCCCAAGTTGGACTTCAGTAAAGACATGGAAACCCTGATGTTCTTGATAGACGTCAAGATTAGTACGAAGGTCCAATATACGGCAAAGAGCAAGTTGGACCAGAAGAAAACAGGATTCCTCAGGGATGACGTTATCGAGAAGATGTCCATTGAGATCGTTCAAGAACTTATGGAAGAGATGTCGAATATATACATCGCAACTCTCTCCAGGTATTTCCGTGGAAGAGAGGGAATAATTGTGTTCGCCTCCAACGTAGTATATACTGCCGTCATGGTCAAGGTCCTTGGATTGAACGATGTCAAGTTCGCTGACATGGACAGACAGGCTAGGTTCAAACAGATCGCTAGAGCTAACAGAGCCAAGGTCAAAGAGGAGAATTAAAAAGGGGGATTGCACGATTGTTACAACCGTAATATGAAAGTTCGTTTTCATTATTCACGGTAGATGAGGCCCCTACCCATTGGGTAGGGGCTTCAAAATCCCTCTTTTCGTAGAGATTAGGCTCTTTCAGCGTCTAGAACCTGGTCAGACATCCGTTGGCAGTGTCCTTTGTCGGTATAGCCTTCAGAGGATATAAGGATGATCTCACCTTCGGCATTCTTAAAGCGCCAGCGATACTCTCCAGCAGCGTCAAGGTAGGGTTCTACGTCGAACTGCTTGGAAAGAACAAAATTCATGTTCTCGACCAGCTTTTCCCTCTTGTCGTAACCTCTCGGCGTCCGCGCAAGAACCTTACCGTTACCGGCTTTGATCCGTATGCGCCACATCCCGTTGACGTCAGTGTACAGCTTCAACTTCATGTTTCGTGCAGCCATTTTTCTATGCTCCTGTTTTTCATTGGTGCTTGGTCTGCTCGTTTTCCCTGATTGAATGTTATGCCTTTGAGATAGCCGCTTCTAGGTCGATCTTCCCGACTTGTACTGTCGTATCATGGAAAGCCTTCATTGAGAGGACCTTCAACTTCTCACCAACTCCGTTGAACGTTAGCCCTATGTTCTTGATACCGATGATATAAGGGAGTCGACCGAAGCACTTCTCACAGATCTCAGGAGCCGCGCAGTACAGAGGAGAGCGCATCCTAACGACCTGCCCTAAATACTTTTCAGAATTCTCGCTCGTTATTAGTACGAGTTTTCCCCGATCAATTACGTACCGGAACCGGAACATGCTGATGTTCTCTTTTGTCAGCTTGACCGACAGAGTTCTTGGTGTCCGGCAGTCGCTACCGTCTGGTCCAAGGGACACACCCTGAAATGCGGCGGTCAACTGCTTGGAAATGTACCCACTGATACGGGTCTCAATAGCCCTTCCACCCGCACCCTTGATCAGGATATTGGCTCCGATGTGCTGGTCTTCTGGTGGAGATCCATCAACCAGATTACCGAGACTGACATCGAACTTGCTCGGATCTTCAGGCTTGGGAGCCAATCCTCTCATGAGAACCATGTTCTTGTAGTTGTTGTCAAAACTACCTCTCGCTCCAGATTCGAAGAAGTCCATGATGGAAGATCCCGCCATCTCTTCTCTGGCGGAAGCAATGAGTCTTTTCTCTATCATAGAGACAACCTCAACGTCGGCGCGGTCAATAGCGTCCTTGTGCTTCTCTAACAGCTCCGCCTTGAGCTTCTTGGTCTTTGGTGGGATCTTGAGGTCTTCCATATTAAAACCAGGAGCCGTGAATGTAACCGTAGAGTATCCCAACCAACTGATTCTGTTAATGAAATCGACGTAAATATCCTCGTCGATCTTTTCCTCTAGGAGAAGGTCAGTGACCCTTCCGACTATCCTTTTGATAACTTTGCTATTCAATGGTTCGTTGGCAAACGGAACCAGGTCTCTTAGTTTCTCGAATACCATCAGATTGAAGACATACCTACCAGCGTTAGTCCTGATTGGACTATCGTTTCCGATTTTCCCCTTGGGAACGGTTATCCGGTCTTGAAACGATGCCAACGGAGGACCGTCATTCGTCCTGGCGAAAGTTCTCCGTATGTAAGTAAGAGTAATGTCTGAAGGAGACATCGCCATGAGGGCGTCAACAGCTTCCTTCGGCATTTCCCTTTTGATTTTCTTATTCTTATCAAGCATGTGACCCTCCTGTTTTAGGGAAAAGGTCGGCCAGTCGGGGCGGACCCCGACCGGCCTGGAACCGTCATATCTACGGCCGATTCGACGCCTTTAGGCGAAGATGTAGTATTCGATGGTAATCTCTTTGGTCCCTGACAGCATCTCCGTGGCGAACGTGATGCGTGAGAACATCTCGACTTCGGCAAAGTCCGGATCAGGAGTGCCGCCAGCTACCTTGTTCGCCATGTACAAAGCCAGCTCATTAACACCCTGACTACGGGCGTCATTCTGGTTGATATCGAGTGTCATCTTCATCGAGATCATGTGCGAACCGAGAGTGATGTCCCACTCCGGAATGAATGAAGTCGCAAGATTGAGCCGCTTGAGCCAGTATTTGTCTTCGCCGCCTTCAGGAGTGCCCGGAGCGGTGTTGAACAAGTTCATCCCGTAGTAATGAGTATCTTCCAGTGAACTCAAACCTGTTCCTGTAGGAACCGTTCTGAAAGGAACGATAGTAGCAAGCTCATCGTTCTCAGGTTGCGGTGGGTCTGGTGCGAACGGGTCCGGACCAGTAACCCCTCCCGTACCAATACCGAACAAGAAGATAGAGCGGTCAATCTCGTCAGCAACAAATGGTGTAGTACTCTCACCCGTGAGACCAAGGCCAGAAATACTGTTTTCTTTGAAGAGACTCTCAAGAACGTATGTCCTTCCTCGATGGACAATGAGGTTCTTCTTGATCATCAACACATTGCCACGTCCGTCTTTAAAGACGGCCATACCTCTCAGTAGAGGTTGCTTGGCAGCGGCATCTATCTCGTCCCGGACCATGTTCTGGATGGAACGCTCGTCGAATCTGAGAGTTTTGCTTTCGGTATCCATGGGTTCTTTCTTCCTCAAGTTGTTCTCGTGTCCGGGTTACGACACAACTGTCATTTCTATTGCATCTCTCGTCCTGGCCACCTCAGTAGTCCTGACTAACCTGGAATGAAAGTCACTGGCCTCGTGAAATGAAAGATTGGTCAAGTAGTCATTTGGGTCTCCGGACCACGCATGTCCAGGTGTCTGTTCGATCATCGTAAGGACAGAGTCCCAGAAAGTCAGATCGAGCGTGTCCGTCTGTGGGTCTCCGTCCATCCACTTGAAGCCGTCTCCAGGGGATAGCCTACTGAGAAGGAAAGGCTCAAACCCCGGCTCATCGTCTACGACGCTAATGGGTTGTTCGTCTATGTGATTTCCGGGAGCGACGACGAGCCTGATGGAAGGATACAATGAATCTCCTAGACCGACGGCATCTCCCTCTCCTGGCATATTACCGAATTCAGCCCAGTCAAGAAGCTCGTCTCTGATAGTGTAGTCCTTGACCTTCAAAATGGAAATAAGGGCCATGGAGTCTAAGGCTCTGATGGATCCATACCACGTTGAACCTATAACAGGTTGACCTGTGGAAGGATCTAGTCTTAGGTCTCCTAACTGAATGACGAAATCGCTCTCATCACTCATATCAAGCGGAAGAGCGTAACTGGTCCTGACTGAAACCTCTAGATCGTCGTCGTTATCATCCAGGATCATGTAGTCAATAGGAGGTTCGCTGATACCTTGTTCCACAAGGTAGTTATCGTACATCCCTATCTCATCAGAATACTCTACCGATACCAAGAACCTCGGATGTACTTGTCCTCCTGCTGTACCGATACCATCGTCCGAGATCCTTGCAGTATCTGTCCCGTAGAAGCCTCCATGGAGACCGAGGGTGAGCTCATCAAAAAGATGAATCCTATCATCAAATGGATCCCTGTGAACGTAGTAGACAGAGAACTCTCTCAACTGAGTGGTATATGCCTTGAAAGTATCCACCATCATCTTGATGAAAGTCCGAGTCAGGTTAAACAACTCCATGTTGTTGGTAACACTCATCTCTCCGTCGATCAGTCCAGTGTCTCCAGCAAATGTTTCCACGATGACGTCAGCGTCGTCAATGAAGTTGTCGATCAAGGTGATGATGTCATACAAGGCGTCGTTCGAATCCTTACCACTGATGAATGCATAGAGTCCTGGGCTCTCAGCTGCCAAGTACTCAGCATAGGTATCGTAGCCACTGAAGAGCTCAGTATTGAATTGAGCAATGAACTTGTAGTTGTAGATGTCCTTCAGGACTTCATAGCGAGACTTATTAGTCTCGTCTATCATCAACTGCCTGAGCTTGGCGGCATACTTCAGGTTGTCCTGGTATGTCCTGACGAAGTCGTATGGAGTCGTCTCTTTACCATCCAGGTCAGCTGAGTCGTAGTTGGAATTTTCTCCTGGAGTCAGATCTCCTCTGTCCGGTAGGGACTCGAGATATGTCCTAACGTCATCTCTGAGGGTAGCTATGTCAACATCATCCCAATCGACCCCGAGGAGATTCTCGATATTGCCCATAAAGGCTGCAGCTTTTTCTCCTTCAGAAGAAGCTGGGAGATCAACGTCCCAAGCTGCTTGATCATCTTCTTGAAAGGTAGGCTTGTTCCTATGGGCGTTTGCAAATGTGTACGCCACTTGGTAGTAGTCCTTGACGATTACATCTTCCCACCCCATGATCTCCATGGTAAGGGCGTGGAGTGCTATCATCATATCCAAGATGTGAATAGGTTCTCCACTGATCTTGGAACTCTGGACCGTCATCTTGTAGTTCCCAGGAATGGCCAAGTCGCCAGCCTTCTTGAACTGGTACAAGTAGTTGTAGAAATAAGAGTGGTTCAGAGTACTCTTCAACATATCAATACTGACGTCGATTCCGAGGTACTTGGTATTGAGGTATGTGAAGTCATGGACTGCAATCTCTTCCTCAGTAGCATGCCAGTAAGGATCAGAGCCGGTCACTGAATCAAACGTTTCCCATTTAGTCGTCGAACTCAAGAAAGCAGCTTCAAGGTTCTCCTCATCATGTTCTACCTGAGCAAATTGGAGGTACGAGTTTGGAGGCATACTGATCGAACCATCACCCTCTCGGGCAAAATCCTTGACCAAGTAGTACTTGAAAAGCTTGATGTCGTCAAACCCGAAAATCTGCATGACATTGACAAGTGCCTGTGTCGTACCCTTGTGTTCCAGAAGATAGTTGATGTTCTTTAAGATGCGCCGCCGGTACTTGTCCGGGACGATCTCGAAGAAATCTAGACCATAGGATGCAAACATGTTTCGTATGGACCGTTCGTCGAATGCGTCGATATCAAACGCTAAGTCCATGCGGGCCGTGATCATTCGCTCGAGAGTCATGATACTGACGACAAAGTTGACGTAATTCCAGTACCGCTCGTACTTACCCAGTCCCTCATTATGAAGAACAGAATTGTAATAGTGTAGACTAGTGTTGAAGAAATCGAGAAACAAACCCCGGAGCTTCCGGTCGAAGCTCTCGGGATAGAAGATTATCTCATGGTCGTCAGCAGTTCTAGCCTTAACTACAGCTACCACCATCTTATACTGGTCTGATGTTTCTAGAGTACCAGACTCTCTTAGACCAAGGTTTTCCAAGTAGGTAACGTAGTACTCGTTAGTCTCTACGTAATCATCGATCTCATTCTGCGCCATTTCTCCAGTGGGGTCACTAGACTCATCG